>LNFM01006080.1_pt1 | contig 20145 bp, 36 predicted proteins | sample 596031 | NCBI WGS metagenome assembly LNFM01 (sample SAMN04254537, study PRJNA301005) | activated carbon metagenome | isolation source: dual media filters at the Ann Arbor, Michigan drinking water treatment plant | place: USA: Ann Arbor | reverse complement strand
AAGAATATACAAAATTTTAACCGATTTAGCAAGGTGAGATTTTAATTATCTCGCTGATATCCCAGACCTGAAGGACTGGGTTTTACGCTCGGCTGGATAATAATTTATAAAGGTTTTTAAATTAGATTTTTTTAATCTTTTTGTTCAATTTTTGCACTCAATTAACCCTATTGCATTCAGACGCGTCTCGTGCAAACTTGTTCATGGCAGAAATAGCAAGCTCTTCATTGGGGTAAGAAATATTGATTCTGCTGCTGTAGTATCCAAGAAGGGAGAAAGACAATACAACGGGTGTTTTTTTATTTTCTGAATATTCAACTTCAAAAAATTTAATAGTATTTGCATTCACAAAGCTCACACTTTTAGTGGTTTCAATTTTGATGAAACAAGCAGTTCCTGCTGCACTTGCACCATCATCTTTTTTGCCATTGTTGGATGAGTTGCTTTTAGAATATGCGGCTGTTGCCAAAATTGTTGCAGCCAAGCAAATGATGAGTTTTTTCATTGTTTACCTATTTGTGATGATAGGCGTTATTATATATCAGGATTTTAAAGTTTGGGGGAAATTTTTATTCCGTTGTTTTTTTGATAAAAGCAATGATTTCTTCTCTGCTCAAGCCTGGTGGAAGTGTAATAGTTTTTGAAGAAAGAGCTTTTTTCATTCTCTCTAAATCAAATTTGACCACATCTGGGTTGATGAGTTCTACGGGTTTATTTTTTTGTAATTTTTGCATTTATAAGATATATGATTTTTTTATCTAAAAATCAAATTCATCAAATTTTTATTTTGATAATTTTGTTGTTGGTGTTGTCAAGGCTATCTTCAAGAGCTTTATTGAGGTTGTATTTTTCAATAGCCAGTTTTGTGTTTTTTGCCAAGTACCAATAAGGAACGGGTGCAAGACAAGATTGAAATGCACCGTATTTAAGGTTATCATCTAGTGATACTGGTTGCCATTTGGATAGATCTCTTGTAAATTTGGATAGAAGAAACATGTTTCCAATGAATTGAAGTTTGGACACATTCCAGCCAGATATATCGCCGTTGAATTCAGCAAAGTGAAACATTTTTCTCATGCTTTTAACATTGGATACATCCCATCCTGATATATCCCCATTGAAGTTTGAGAACTTGAACAAATTGTCCATATCAGTGATTTTTGATACATCTATATGATTGAGACTACATTTATAGCCATTGGCTTCAATGCATTCTTTTATTAGTTTTTTGAGATGATCTTTGTCTTTTGCTATTATTTTTTCTGACATATCTGAGATATTTTTATTGAATTAGAAGTTTCAAGGCTTCAAAGTTGGTTTAAATTCTTTTCTTGAAATTGAAAAACATTTATTGATATTGTTTTTTTCTTCTGTTTTGTAGTTTTTATTGAAGTCTTCATAGTTACCATTGAATTCTAAGGTATATTGTCCTGGATTGATATAGATAAGATTATGATTGGTATCTTTTTTAAGGTATTCATTGACGAATTCAATAGATTTTTCTTGACCATGTTTTTGAGCCAGTATGTCAATAAGGGTTTGTTTATCAATAATGGTAACACCCCAGAAATCTGTACAAACACTGCCTATTTCCTTGAAGTTGGTTTGTTCTTTTTCATTATCTTCAGAAACATTGCCAAAAAGCAGTGTATCTTTATTTTGAAAAATTCTTGGTGAATTATTGTCAAGACTCACACATATGAAGTTATGCTTTTTAGCATAGTTTTCTGTGAGAAAAATTCTTCCTGGTTTAGAAGATAGACTTTTTTTATCGTCATATTTATCTGCTCCGTCATAATCAACGATTTTATCAAAATCAGCAACACGAACCCAATCAGATATAATGAGTTCACCAGTTGGAAAATTGATGTCCAGCATAACATTGTTATCATCTAGGCATGATTTTGCTTGAACAAGTTTTTTGAAGTTGAGTTTTCCATCAGGTGTGGTTTCATAAGTTGCAAAGACAGACTTCCAGTCTTTAAAAACAAGAAGCATTCTTTGGCCACATTCATAACATTTGCAACCATCGTTTTCAACTTCATAGTGTTGAAAGGTCCCAGAGTTCATTTTTGAAATAAATTCACTATATTTGCTTTTATAAAATTCAATGTTTTCTGGCTCTTTCTTATAGTTCATGCTTGTTGTGAGCAGAACTTTATCAAACAGCATGCCTAATCTGTATTCATCTTGAGAGTCAAGAGGTTCTTTCTTAATCATTTTGTTCCAAGCTGTAGAGGTAACTGTTGAGTGTCCTTCAGATAGCTTAATTGTGCTGATAACACCATTATCGCTAAGAGCTTTAAGAAATTCTAACACAGGTTGATTAAAAAGTTTTTCAAGATCTTCTCTTGTCTTGTTAACAGTTGCTGGCTCCTTTGAATTCATTAAAAAATTCATCTTTTCATAATGAGCTATGAAGTTGTCCAGTGGAAAAAAATCTTCAAATTTTACGTTCATGGTTTATTCTTTTTATTGTTGTTATTGTTATTGTTATCTTTATTTTGATTAAGTTCTACATAATAGAAAAACTCATCAATTGTCTGAACAGTAGGTGTAATAAACCTGAAAGTTTTGTCTTTCCCCTGGCTGTCTCGGTATGTTTGCAGATCAACAAAGTCTTCAAATTGAAGTTTATGTCCACCCAATTCAAAGTTTTCAATTTTTCTTTGTGCTTCTGAGAGTTCCTTGCCCTTGGCGAGATGATCTTTTATTTTTTCTAGATTACCCTCTTTTTTTGAATCAAGAGCCAAAATTTTTAGTGAATGCTCATGGTGTTTAAGAATATCTTCTTGATATTTTAACCATTGAGTGTGAATTTTTTTGACAGTATCCTCAAGAGTAATCAAGAATTCTTCTTTAGAAGAGAATACAACAGGCAAATATGCGTCATATGAAAATGTATATCCATCTCCACAGGGAAATGAAAGAATGAGTCTTTGGTTATCTAGATTTTTCATGGCTTCCTTTTAGGTTGATTTTTTTCTGCCAAATCCATTTGAAGCTCAAGCCATTGATTGCAAAAATCTGCCTCAACTTCAAAAATTCCTTCTCTTTTATTGAAGGAAACAGGTTTGGTTTTAATACCAAATTCATTTTCAGCATACCAATTGTTGTTTTTATCGGTTTTAAGGCGACATACAATATTACCTTTGGCGTCAAAGCCTGTGCAGTCACTATTGAAAGTAATAAGGGGAGTGTTGTCCCAAATGCTAATCAAATGAGATTTATCAGTGCTGGTATCTAGAAATAGTGAGTAAGAGTCACCAACATTTTTCATATGAATCATTTATATTTTCCTTCAAAGTATATGATAATTATATCAAGATTAGATGGCATTGCAATGTTAAAAATTTTTAGAGAATTTAAAACAGCAGAAATGAAAAAGCCCCTTGTTGTCAGGGGCTTTGTTAAGAATTTTGATGATAATCTTCAAGTCCATGGGTTGCACAGAACTGCTGCTGCAAAAAAGGCAAGAGTTGCCAGTTGAACAGGCAAGTGCCAATCACGTTTACCTTCAGGAAAGAAGTTGGTCATTGTCCTGAATCCAACAAAATGGAAAACCAGATTGATAGAGATAATCATCCAGATAAACCAACCGATTACTTTGAGTGCTTCCATGGATATACTCCTGTGCTTATTGATAGGAAAAATTTCAAGTTACTTAAGAATCTCAAGTGACTATTATACCTTATTTTTTATTTTGTTTTTGACTCTTGTATTTTTTAATTTCTTCATCTTTGAGCATTTTGTTGAGCCTATTGATTGCATTGATAGGATTTTCCATATTGATGAAGCACATCTCTTCAGGTGTGAGTTTTGAGCGAATGGATTCTTCCATCAGTTTGGCTTTTGAATTGGCTTCAGTGACTTTTTTGTTTTTTGCTTCTTTTTGTTCTTTTTCTTTTGCAGCAGCTTCAATTTGATAGTCCTCATATTCCTTCTTCACGGTGGCTTCAAAATCTTCCTTAAGCCACACAGTGGGAATAAAATCGTCATAATTGGTGAAGGGATAGGTGTTCTTGGGTTGATTACCAAATGAGCCTTCGTAGTCAATTTCTTTTGCATATTTAAAAGGGTCAAAATAACCGTTGGTTTCACCATATCCGTTATTGAAGTCAAACCATGAAACATCACGGTTCAAAATTTTATAAAGTTTGATGATGATATACGAGAAACGGTCAGTTGCTTTTTTGACCAATTCTTTTTGTCGTTTGACTGAAGTATCTTCACTGAAAAGCTCATTGAATTCTTGCTCGGTCATTTTGTGGTTTTCTGTCATGATGTTTCCTTAGAAATAGTTTTTTAAGTAGGTTCTTGGTATGGGTTTGATTAACCAATCAGATTGTTTTCTTCAAACACTTTGAGTGCTTGGTCAATTTGAAGGTCATTGATGATTTGGCAATCAGGGTGAGTTTTCATCACATATTTTTTGATGACATCAACAGGTTGTTTGTCATTGATACCCCAAGTCAGAATCTTGCCATCAGAGCATTTGATGGTGAAGTTTTTCTTCATGTAGGTGGAGAGTTGTTTGAGCATGAGTTGGTTGTTAGCCAGTTCATCAATGACAATATGTGAACTGGTGTACATCTCAGGCATACCATCCTGTGCAGGAATTTTAGGTAGAGTCATCACATAGGCTTCAAATTCTGCTTCCTCAGCAGTGCCAGTGTATGTGATGGGTTTATCTTGGTAGCCCATTTTGGTGACTTGTGCTTTGTTTTGGGAGTCAAGCCAAGTAACTTGAAGCTCACCACCCCAACCATCGTCAAAAACTTCTGCAATTTTTTTGCCATTTTTCAGAAGATTTGCACTGTATCCTTGACCGTCATGACCCTTGATTTTTTTGACTGCATTGACTGAGTAAACATTGTTCATTTTCAGACTCCTGTTGAGTTAGGGATTTAATTAGTAAAACTGTGTTTGCAATGCTGGTATTATAGCACAGCAGGGTTTTTATAGGTTTTAATATTTTAGAATTTGTGGTTTTTAGGATACACAGTGGTTATTTTCTACCAAAATCAGCAGGTATTTCACCCCATTGTTTTGTTTGCCATTTGACAATTTTTGCAGTTGAGAAAATTTGAGAGTTTTCTTGTAAGTATTTCTCTGCATATGTAAGAAGTTTACTTAATTCTTCTGTGAGTTTTCCACCTTGTGTTGCTGTAGTATTCGCTTTCTTATTTCTATACCAAGACATGGCAGTAACAGAGTCTGTGTATATTTCAAGAGGTAGATTTTTGTCTTTGAGATACTTCAGTGCAAAAACAATGCCTAAAAACTCTGCAATATTGTTGGTGCCCCCATCATAAACTTTTGATGAAAATGCTTTTTCACCAGAAGGATACCAGACAGCTTGAAATTCGCAGTTGCGTCCATTGCTGGCGCCATCTACTGTAAGAAAAGTATGAGTGGGTTTGAGTAAGTTTTCGTGACTACCTTGAGAGGGTTTTGTGGTGCTTTGTGAAGATTGCTGATTTTTTTCAAATTCGATGAGTGCTTCTTCTTTGGTTTGAGCATTGAGTTTTTTGAACTTTGCGCCTTTAAATCCATCTATCTGGAATTTGCAGTCATGCCAAGACTCATAGATTCCAGGATTCCTGCCAATCCAAACACCATAGTAAGTTTTCATTATTTAGGCTTGTTTAATGGAATAAATGGGATGAAGAAGTTTTTTGAATTCTTCAAAAAGATTTTCAAACTTTACATTTGCCATGACTTCAAGACCAAGAATTGCATTAGTGGTCTGATCTACGGTGAGTTCTTTGTCCTCTAGAAAATCACATAATACTTTGAGATCTTTGACTGTATTGAGGCAGTCATTGTAGAGATTGACCCAATCTGTTTTAAATTCAACATTTTGTTCTTTTAGGGCACCATTGATGATGTCCCATTCTCTCTCAAGGCAGTTCATACGTACTTCATTGATATGAACAATACCTCTAATCATGTGCATGTAGAAGTATTTTGGCTTCTCAAGATCTAAAATAGCTTTGTTGAGAATGCTGAGTTCTTCAGTGATGTGCCAAGCGTCTGTGATTTTTGACTCAAGGTCTACATCATGTATATATCCGTTGTATTTGATTTCCATTTTATTTCTGTGCCTATTTTAGTGATTTTATTTTCTTGTGAATTCTTGCTCAGCTTTTTCAAGAGCATCTGCAAGATTTCTGAGACTCTCAGGTGTGAGAATACTGCCTGTGAGGTGGAATGTTGCACTGTTGCTGTAACTGTTGAGAGTCAAAGATTGAACTTGGTAGATATTGTGTGTTGAATCACCATTATCATAGAGTTCTGATGAGAACACGAGGCTTTCGCCCCCATTTTCATTAGGAGAGAGGTTGACCACAACACGGTTGACCATTTTATCTTTTGAACTCATGATTTTCCCCTTGTCTTAAAATGTAAGCTGAATGTTAACAGAGTTGGTAAGTTTTGTCAAAAATTTACCAATCATATTGGTATCTTAAGATGTATGGGTTAAGAAGAAAACTCTGGGCTTACCGCATTGTTGTTCAAGCATTGCTCTTGTATCTTTATTTAAAGAACCCCATAGAGATTCATATGCTTTAATTTGATCTTCAGTGGGCTGAAGTTTTAAGTCAGACAAATTGATAAAATCATCGCATTCATCAAATTCATCTAGTTTAATACCAAAACAAGCAGGAGTTAAATCAGCACTTCCACTGTAAAATGTGTGCAAACCATTGTGTTCTTCTTCAATGAAATCTACCAATTCATCTGTACGTTTGTTTTGTGCTGAATAAAGGGGAAGGCCGTAAATAACTTTGAAACATGCATATGACATTTTTGATTCCTTTTCATACAAAAATTCTAATGTTATTTTAACATAATTTTATCTGTTTTTATATGTTTTGTATCTTTTCTGCTATACTTCTGTTTTTAAATGCTTATGAAGGAGTCTCAATGAATGATTGTGAAATTATGCTACAAGAGCTTGTTTTGAATTGTGACTTGACCATCAAAGAGTTGGAATTGAATTTAGTGCAATTTCAATTCATGTCTTGTGGTCTTTTTAAGCAGTCTGAAAATATACTTTCAAATAATCTGAATTCAGTCAAGCAAGAAAAAGCCATGTATGAGTATTTATTGAAGATTAAGCAACAAATGCCAAGTGTAATGTCTGACATGTCTTTACTTGATGGATTAACAACAGTTCATTGATAATGAAAGTTTTATAAAAAATATTAAATTTTTGTTCTTGAATTTTGAGATTCTTTAGATGGTAGTTTTGCAGACATCTTGCTATAAATTAAAATATTTCTAAGTTCATCATTAAGTAAGAATTCAAAGATTTTATCTTCTACATTGTCACTTAAATCAATTTTAATGCTTCTTTGTTGTAAGAAATCAGTATATTCGATATTGAGTTTACCATTGTTTTCAAATACATCTTTGAGTTTTTTATATTTTTCTTTTGTTTTGTTTTGATTTATTATTGTTTTGTTGTGATTATCAATCAATCCTAATGAGAATTGGTAGTTAAAGCTGCTTTGATTATAACTCAACTGGATGAATGATATTGTCTTAACATCTAGATCTGACAAAAAATCCATGATGGCATTTTTAATCTTAATCATTTTTAAGATGTATATTTTTCTGTTTAATTCTTCTTTTTCATTTACCCAATCATCAATAAACAAGTCTATTGATGAAGATTTTTGATTGATGATTCTTAATTCGTTACTTAAGTCCATAACTTTATTTTTTATAATATTTTATAGATTTTTAAAAGATAAATCAATCCAGGTTGGTATTTGGTTTTTATTCTTTAAGTTTGACTAAAAAATACCTATTGATATTATAGGTGTTATGAGCTTTAAAAATATTAAATTACCATCTTATCAACCAAAAGAACATTTGCCTCCTAGTATTATATCTGAAGAATTAAATAGAATGTATGGTGTTTACTATAGTCTTCAAAATCAAGAAAAAGAATTAAATATCATAGAAGAATTTTATGATAAATGTGAGATTTTTTTTAATCAAAATAAAAAATATTATGGATTAAATAAGCAAGGTGAAGCCTGCGTATTGGGTTTTACATTAAGTTATTATAATAGAGGTGGTATAATATACGAGCCAATCATTTTTAACTTAGACAAATCAGAATATGTCAAAGACTATAAAAGAATGGGATTAAATAAAGAGACATATGAAGACTATGAAAATATAAACGGTGAAAGTTATAAAAGACTAGAGAATATATTGTTTGTATTTGCAGATAACAAACAATATTATCAGTTTAATTTTCATAAAGACAATTTGTATAATAAAAAGACTATTCCACAAATGGTTCAAACTCTAAAATCGAATTGTTTTAAAAACTATTTGGATTTGAGTTTGCCTCAAAAAGATGAACATATAAAAAAAGTTAAAGCTAAAATTTAGAAACTAATTTTATCTAATTTTTCAGTTATTATTTTATTTTTAATTTTTTAACTAAACTTTTTTCTGTTTTTTCTGCAAATTGAGATACTTCTTCAATCTCATCTAAGGAGTTTTCAATATGATCTTGTGCCATTTTAATAACTAATTTCAGGTATTTTTCTCTAAATCCCTGGTTGTTTTCAAAAAGCTTTTGAACTTGTTCTTCTTTCATCCCTGATCGATGCACCAAATGATACAAAACAGAATTTTTATCTACTTCAAAAGTTAACTCAATTTTTTTTCCATTATCTTTAAAGTTCATTTTTTCTCCTTTGGTAGCTGATAGTTATTAAAATATATTTTGATTATTTTTTACTAATAAGAAGACAAATATGATGATTTGCTTTTAAGGTGTTTGGTGGCTTGTAAGGGGTTCGAACCCTTCTATGGTCGTTTTAGAGGCGACTGCTTTCCCACATAAGCTAACAAGCCATATTCGTATTATACTTCAAATTGGATTATATGTGCAAGTTTTTTATAAAAAAATTCTATGATTATTTATTTTGATAAACTTTCAATAAAACACCATTTTACTGCACCTTTTTCATGATGGAATAGTTTAACTTCTTCAATTCTAGCCATGAATGATTCAAACTTGATATCACTTCTAACGGCAGGTTCAATGATGGAGAAAATTTCATCTTCATCAAAGCCAGTTTTCTTTGCAATGAATTCAGCAACATCTTCAGTACATTTTTCAACATTTTTTTCAACACCTAACTGAAGATATTGCAGGATTTTTGCAACTTTATTCAACTCAGACTCATATGTTTTGATATGAACTCTTGTAATTCCACTTGAATTACCATGATCCAAGCTTACTTCAAAATGATATCCGTCTTCAAAATTTTGCCAATTATATTTCATTAGATAACCTTTAAATGTTATTTTTATAAAGTTTTATATGGGAGAATTTTTGCTCCAATCATTCCAATCAATCAACTTAGTTTGAAATGATCTATATAATTTTTTATCTGCTTTTTGTCGTTCTTTGATTGCATCTTGTAGATTCTTTTTGCCATCCATGCTTTGAGCAAGCATAGGCTTTATTTTATCAATGATTTTCAAAACATCAGCGCCAAATTGGGGATGATCCTCAATACAAAGTAAAGAGTTGATTATTTTTTTGAATTCTTGTTGTGCCAGAGAATCCCATTGACCTACGGCTTCAATTTCTTTTTCATTTTCATATGCTTTTTGTGCTTGCTGATGCAGTAGAATCATATTAGGTGAAAAATCATAATTGATTTCAATACTGAATACATTTTTAGCCTTATGGGAATGTTTATGATTTTTTAGGGTATTGTCATGCCAGTCAAACTTTACCCATGAATGAATATTTTCCCAAATATTGATAAATTCTTGCTCGTTGGTTAAAAAAAGTTTAAATGAGCTATTGTTGAAAATTTCATCCCAAGGTTTCCCTTCTTGTGGAGAATAAATTTTAGAGTTGGGTGCGAGTTGTTTGATGCGTTGCTCATCTACCATGTCAGATAATTTTTGATCGGAGCAAAGAGCTTCTTCTTTGCCTGAATATCCACAAAAATCATTATGAACACTGATGACATAGATTTCTCCTTTTTTATTCAGAAAATCAATGTAATACATTTCATCTTCTTTTGGGGAGGATATTAGTTGACGTTTATCTTGAATACGAATTATTTCATCTCCAATCTCAATAGAGTCAATACCTAGTGACAATTGAGAAAACGACTCTTTTACGCTATCCAGTAGTGCAGCGTGTTGTTCAGCGCGTTCTTTTATCTTATTTTTACTATTTGTCACAATACTATCGACTTCTTGGTTTACTGCTTTTCTTGACATAAGTTTAGGTTAAGTTTTAATCTGCTTTTTGAATATAGTTTTTTACAAACCAATCATTATCGAAGTGTTTTTGCTTGTAATCAAGTTGTTCTTCAATCAAAGCAGCGAGGAAACTTGATAGTCGTATTTCGGCATTCAGTACAGCAGCCACAGAATCACCCACAACAAGCTCGGTGTATTTGTCAATATTGATGACACCGTTTTCTGTCGCAGCCTCTTGTAGAACTTCAATTCTTGTTTTCATGTATGATGCCTTTTAAAAAAGAATATCATTTTACCACTAGTCACATGATTTTGTAAAGTATTTTAAATTTTCATCTTTTTCTTCTGTACAGATTCTTTTGCAGAAGCAAGAATTTCAGGATCGTGTTTAGCAATGTTTTTTTCAATAGCCAGCATGACTTGGTAGTCGATTTGAAGTTGATTTAACATCTCTTCAATTTCTTTTTTGGCTTTAAGAAGTGCTTTGACTCCTTTGACTTTAGTTATGTCTACATAGTCTTCACCATTAGGTACATTGAAGTGAATACTTGTCAAGAGTTTTCCTTTGTCTGTGAGAATTACTTCGCCACCAAGGGAGCTTTCGTTTTCATTTTTCTTATTTTTAGTGGTAATTTCAAAGCCTTCTTGGATATCATTCTGGGAACCTTTGATACTATAAACATCAGCCATTCCTGCGGCCATGATAATTTTTTTGATTTCATCGTATCTTTTTTTCATATATTTCTCCAGGTTTTATTCAATATCTTATGAAATTTTAAAGTAGATGTAAATTTCAATAAAAATAAGTGTTGATAAAAAGTTTAAATTCTTTTTCACCAACTTCAAATCCAATTTTTGATAATTTTTCAAGAATGTTGTTTTTCATTTGCTGCTTCTCTTCTTCAGTAGGATTGAATTCAAATGGTTGGTATGATCCTGATTGAACAATTTCAATAATTGGTTTGCCAATGATATAGCTCGTTGCAGTGTCTTCTGTTGTGTAAACAAGAGGTGATGGAATAAGCCCAGCATTGTGAATAAGATTTTTTTCTTCTGAATTCAATTCAATATTGGTTTTAAAGCCAAATACGACATCAACTTTAGTGCTTCGTGACATACGATATATCTCCTGTAAATGACTTATTATATCATAGTATGATAGTTTTTAGTTTTTAGTTTTTAGTGTTTGATCTTGTTGTTTTTCTGTATATAATTAAAAATAAAAACAAGGAATAATATGAGTCAACGAATAAATTTTGAGTTACCTGAAAATATACGTTTTTCTGAAGAACTTGGACTTGAACTTATCTTTCAAGAGGTCAATGTACGTGGTTCAAAAGAAAGAATATGCCAAGTTCATGTATCTGAAGAGGGATTAAATGAATTTACTGTGCAAGATGTTTACGAATTTGAGTCTTGGGAGTCAATGAAAAGACTGTATCCTGAGATGAAGGATTTTTTGATGGAACTTCAAAACAATGAAAAATGGAATGCTGAATGGAGAGACAATGACAGAATATTTTATATAAAAAGTGTATCAGGTGCTGAAGGTCTTTATGATATGAAGGAAACTGTTTGGTTTGACGCTAAGGATTTGAATCAAGTTGAAGAAGTTGAACAACCAAAGAAACACAAGGGTATGAAGAAAAAGTAATTCTTAAGAATCGGACAATTTTTCATAAGACAATACTTTATTGAGCCGTTCGCCTACTATCAGTTTAAATTTGTCACCAATATTTAAATTATCCAGATCAACTTTGTTCTTGTCTCGGATACCAAAAGCATAGAGCTTTGAACCATTATGAAGTTTTACAATATCTTTGTCTGGGGAAATGAAATAAACAGTGGCTATAACTTCATTAGAATTATTTGATAGCGGCTTTGATTGATGTTGCATAAAAAAATCCTCTGGATTGATTCAGAGGATTTTAACATTATTGTATTAAAAAGATCAAGTATTAAGGTTTTAATGTCTTTTTTACTTTATTTTTTTGGTTTCTGACATAATCATCATAAGTTAAGTTCTCAAGAGTATTGTGCCTTATCTCAGACATTCTTTCCTCAACAACTTTGTGCTTTTCTCTCAAATCATGTATTTGAGAGTTCAAATCTTTGATTTTTGCAGTCAACTCAACATATTCCTTATTTTTAAGTAAATTAGGTTTTGTAGACATGTCAACTTTTTTGACCGTATTACCAAAATTTTGGAACTCATACACACTTCTGCACAAAGGGTTACTGCTGATGTATTCTCTTAAAAATACTTCACCAGGCTTTTTAGCATTAACCATATCAACCAAGTTACCCTTGAACATTTTCTCTACATCTTTGTGGATATTCTCAATCTTGAAGAATACATAAAGGTCTTTATCGTACTTTCTTTGTTTGTGAAGGTTGATTTTTTCAACTGAAATGACAGGTAATTCTTCAGGTTTTAGTTTTGGTTTTTGCAACAAAACATAATCATTCATCCATTGTTGCATAAATGGCAAATCTGATATTTTTTTGAAATTATCTTCACATTCTTTAATTTTTAATTCTTTCTGAATATTGGATTTAAATTTATCAAACACTTCTTCATCTGTAAGTGTTTTGTGATTTTTTGCTTGATACTTTGTGATATTTCTACTCATATTTGAGTAATATGAAAGAAAGCCAGATGTACTTTTACCTGTTTTAAATGTTTGATTTGTAATAGGACAAGTGAATGGAAATAGTAATACACTGTCAACTTTTGAGTTTCTACTCTTATATAAGTTATCTAATTGTGATTGAAATTCTGTTAATGTCATAATGGCTCCCCTTTGTTTCTTTTGATTTAATGGTTATAATCAATTATAATATATTTATGAGTTTTTACAAAATAAATAAAAAATAATGGAAAAAGAAAAAAATACAGATATGGGTTTAAATTTAGCTAATGGTAAATTCAAAGATTTTTTGAATTTATTTGGTGGTTTTAATAAATCAAATAGCAATAATCAAAAAGTTTTGGTAGATAAAGGTTTGCTTGATAAATACAATGACTATTTTCAAGCAGAGTTGTATGACTTGTGCGCAGAAATGCAGGTCAATGGATTTGCTCAAACAACAGAGCAAAAAAGACTTTTAAAAGAAAAAATAAAACAAGAAATCATTAAAGATTTCAGTAAATATAGAAAATACAAAGAAATTTATGGTGATTTTGATGAGTCTTTCAAAATAGATTTGTTTTTAAATACGGACAGTATTAGAAACTGGAAACATGATTTTGAAGAAGAGATGCAAGACCCAGTTTTCAATAAACAAATAGTTCATCAAAAGGCAGATAAAATACTTCAAGATTACATTGATATTCTCGCAGAGGTTAAAAAATCAGGGTTTATAAAAAGAGAGTCTTATAGTGACTATGGAAAAAAACACAAGTACCATAAGATTGACGATAGTTATGTGTACAACATTGCTCTTATTGTAAGAGAATTATATAAGCTAGAGAAAATAATTTCATATGATATGAAAGCTCTAGAGTTTGATGATGTTCTATATGCAAAGAAAATCATGATTAAAATGAAATCAATAGGTGTTGATTTTAAAAACAATAAATCCAACAAGTTATTAGCTAGTTTAGCTGAAGATTGGCTTTCTATCAAAGATATAGATACCTATATACAATCAATAGACAAATCCATCAATGAATATAAAGGGGAAGAAAAACTCAAAACCATATCTCAACTCAATATGTTTAACAATCAAAACGGCATAAATCGTGAGATTGTATTCAAATATTCAACATCAGAAATTCCTCTAGAAGTAAAGGAATCTTTAAAAGATATTCATCAAATTTATTACAAGGTAAGAAATTCAGAAAATATCATGATTAAGCTGGAGTTGGACAATAAGCTCAAAGAGGCTAATAATGCAGTTTCCAAGTATATGTCAATAGATAAAGAATACAGAGATACTTTGACCAATGTATCTGGTAAAAGTCCTTATAATTTGATGTTGGATTCACTGAAAACAATAAAGAAAGACTTTGATATTTTATTGACTAAAAACAATCAAAGTCTGGTAGATGATTTATCTGTGATCAACAGAAAAGTTCAAGCAAAAAAATCTTTCAGCTAAAATAATTAGCTATTCGGATAGCCAGTATTCAAGTTTTTGCTTTATGCCTCTTTAAATAGCTAGGAAGCTCTTCCTTGATGACTTTAACAAGTTTCAGGTGTTTATCATCGGTAAATATTTTGACAATTTCAAAGTTTGATTTTTCACCTAAAGTCTCAGCCTGAGCGAGGCTTAAATCTTGAATCCAACTCTCTGAGTTAGATCCATTCATTCTCTCCATCAGTACATATTTCATCAATAGCTTCCTTTTTTAAAAACAGTTTGAAAAGTTTTTTTCATAATCTATAATAATAGAAATCAACTATAAAAACAATATGAAAAAATTCAAATTAATGACATCAAACGAAAATAAATTAAAAGAATTCAAGAGGTTTGGAATTAAAGATTTGGAAATTCAAAAGGGTATGGATTTGGATGAGGTAGACTCTGATGAGTATACAGTCATCACTTATAAAAGTTTAATGAGTGGTGAGATGACAATTGTTGAAGATACCAGCCTACATGTGGAAGGTGCCAATATAGGGGTAAATGTTAGATGGTTGATGGATAATATCAACGATTATCATGGAAAGAAGGCAACATGGATAGTTTTGCTGGGTGTCAATGATGGAGAATATATCAAAATTTATGAAGGGAAAGTTGAGGGCAAACTGGTCAAGACAGATGTAAAAAATGACACAACTTTTGGCTTTGACAGCAACTTCATTCCAAATGGACAAACAAAAACATTATCTGAACTTGATAGTTTGGGTTTGAAAGATAATTTTTCTGCTAGAAAAAAAGCAGTTGAATCATTATTGAGTAACGATGTATCTTATGTAAAACATATCAAGAATATACCTCAATGGTCAGGCAGTTATCAAAGCAATGAAAAAGAGAGCACTCCAAAAACTAAAAAAATGGTTTAAGTATCTTTTTCAACAAAAAGAATCAGTGGAACAATTTTCCAATTACCATTGATGACATCTTCAACAGAGTCTTTGTTATATAGAAGTTGCTCAGCAGGCAGTGAAACTGGTAGTTTCAGTCCTCCCTTTTTGTTTACAGAAATATTCCCATTGAGAAAGTTTCTGATATCTTGGATATGTACACCAGGGATGGTTTTGAGAATATCTTCAATTTGAATGATTTTTTTCTTGAATTCTTCGTTATTCATGATGGATTCTTAATTTTTGGTTGGTTATCAAACATTTGGGGGTGCAATAGAGCAGCGCCAGCATTCCACTACAGAATCATCTTCTGCAAATGTAAAACCAAGTTGCTCTACATGAGGGTGTTTCACAATACCTGTGACTGTATTGACTTTCAAGCCAGATTTGAATGGATTGGGGTTATGAGTGCTGTCGGTTGATTTGTTTTTCCAAACACGCAGACCAATCATGGACTGCCATATGGCTTCATCTTTGGCAGTAAACTGTTTCATGATTGGGTTTGATCAGCTTTTCAAAAATGCTTTTGAGCAATCCAGAAAAGATTGTTTTTCATTCTCTTTGAGGTTGGATGAGAAGCTTTCAATTTCTTGAGAGAAAAGCACACGATAGTAGTTGTTGCAACCACCTGCAAGAGATTTAACTTCACTGGAGATATCTTTACAAACATCAAACCATTTGTTGGATTTTTCAATACATGCGTTGCTCATGGAATATCCCCCTAGTAATTGAATTGTGAGTTGGAATAGGAGTATTATATACGATTTTTGAGTTTTTGCTGTTGTTTTTCAGCTAATTGTGCTTTCTCGTGATATTCTCTTGCTTCTGATGGGCTATCGTGGAAGCCTTCTGAATAGAAAAAATCCATTGCACTGTTAAATGAGTCATCATCACTGAATTGTGATGGTGATAGCTCTTTCAAGCCTACCACACCATCATCTCTTACTCTGTACAATTTAATAGTTTTGCGTTCCATAGTAGTAGTTTAGCAAATCAGAAAATTGAGTCAATATGGTAAATTAGGATTTACCTGTAGATCCAAAACCACCAGTGCCACGCTCGGTTTGAACAAACTCATCAACCACCTTGAATTGAACTTGCATAACGGGCATGATGACAAGCTGAGCTACCCTATCCAGAGGTTGAATGGTAAAGGCTTCTTTACTTCGGTTAAAGAGGCTCATCATGAGGGGACCTTGATAGTCTGAGTCAATGACACCAATGGTGTTGCCAAGAATAATGCCATGTTTGTGTCCCATGCTGGAGCGAGGCATGATGAATGCAGCATAGTTGGGGTTTTTGACAAAGATGGAGAGTCCTGATGAGACAAGCTTGGTCTGACCTGGCTCAAGAGTCAAAGGCTCATCAATGGCAGCGCGCAAATCAAGTCCTGCACTGCCTTGAGTCGCATACTGAGGAACTTCAATGCGGGGGTCGTTAATTTTGATTTCAAATTCCATGATGTTTTTGTCCTATGATTGGTTTGATAGGTATGATTATATCATAAAATTTGGAAAATCAAGGAAAACAAAATACAATAAATGTATGAAAAATATAACAAATAAAGAAATTTTTAATTTACTTCAAAGTACATTAGAGGGTTCAAATAATAAAAACTCTTTAAAGAATCTAAAGAATAAAGATATATTTAGTTTAAGAGAAGAAATTGGAATGGAGTTAGATAGAAGAGAAGATTATCTAATGAATTGTTTTTTTGAAAATAAAAGTTTACCTAAATTAAGGAGAGCTTCTTTTTATTATAAGGGTGATGATACTTATAAGATAATTGAGAATGTTTTAGATGTAACAGAATTCAATGAAAATGATATTAAATTTATTAAATACTTAACAGATGAAGAAAACTTCACTTTCAGTGAAAAAAATCTAAATTTTTTATTTGAGAAGATTTTTAAAAATTCTTTCAGGAATCCAGTATTTTTTGATAAGCTAAAAGAAAGTTTTGAAGAAAAATTAAATATTTTCTTAATAAATCAGTTTGATAAAGACAGCTTATCTTTTGCTGATGTAAGTGTTATAGATTATTTTCTAAAGAAAAATCCTAGAGAGATAAAGTCTAAAAATATAGGTGACTATGTTGATATGGATAGAGTAGATGTTATAACTTGGATTTTAGACAATCCTAATATGAGTGGTAAGATTTTTGATTCAGAAATAAAAACAGATATCTGGGCTTGCAAAGCAGCAAATAAAAAAAGTTGGAATTGTTTAGAATTTTTCACAGATAAATTCAATTCTAAAAAAAGTGCAGAATTAATATTTAGCAGTGATGAAAATGCAAAATCTTTCTTTGTAAATTTAGATTATGACTTTGACTATAAGTTTTTTAATAAATATGAGTTTACACAAAAAGCTTTAATGCATGCTATCTACTCAATGAGAGATTTAAAAGACTTAAATGATTGTAGGGAATTTATTGATATTTTAGTCAAGAGACACAAGGAAGATGCTGATTTTGTAGAGCAAGTAAAAAGAAAAATAGACATATCTACTGCACTATCTTTTAAAGAAATTGCTGCAAATCAATTCAAAATTTCGTATCTTGAGTTGTCGCTAAAAGAAAAGGATGTGGTTAAGAAAAACAAGATTTAAAAATAAAAAGAAAGAATATTAAAATGGGTGATGTGAACACGAATAGAGCAATTCAAAAAGAGATTTTAAGATCTGCAATAAAAGAGACAGATAGTTTTAGCTTTGCTCAGAATTGTGATGAAAAAAGATTTAAGTATTTAAAAAGATATGAGGTATTGGAGCAAGATTTGTCAACAATCTATGAAAGTATAGAGTATCTCCCTGATTACTCCAATTTGATGATAGCAGGTGAGACCATTTGTTTAAGACGTAGCTATGACGGTTCATTGAAAGATTTAATGGATGAGGTGGCATACTCACTGAAGATATCTCCAAAGACACCTGCTCAAGTTAAATTTTTACGTAATGTAAAGGTTAAGGTTTATCCTGTTATGGCAAATATATACGATGATGTTGATGATAGTTCTTACTCAAATATTTCAATAGCCATCATAAAACAAAATGAAATTACCCGTTACTTTGTTCATATGGGTGAATATAGCCAGAATATGATTGAATTTAGTCACAAAGATTTTTTAAAATTTATCGATGTAAACCCAAATCTACATAACATGTGGAAAATAATGCTGTACTCTGACCTAGATAAATCTATGGATTCTGCCTCAGAAAACAACAAAAATAGCAAAAAAGTTAAAATTTAGTTTTTAACCAACAAGGAAATCGCCATGAGTCAATTTAAAGTGTCTTTTCTTGAGGTAAGTTTAGATGAAAAGACATCTATGAAGAAAAACAAGATCTGAAAATAGAAAAACGGAGCAATTCAATAGCGCTCCGTTTTTCTTACTACTAAGTCTAAGTCATTATAGATATATAACTATTTATTCAATCTAAAGTTATATATTAAGAAGGTAACATACAAATAAAGGTATCTCGTAGTAAAGTATAATTACTAGGAGTGCTTGTATTATATGTCAAGAAATGAGTCCAAGTCAAGTGTTTTTTATTGAAAAATTTACTATTTAGAATGTAGATAGATTTGTTTGTTTGTTTGTTTGTTTGATTAAATTGATTTAATCTGTTAATATTTTTGAAGTATTAAAGGATTAAAAAATGGAAGAAGCAAAATTCAAAGAGTTATATAAAAAGTTTTTAGGGCCAAGGGAGCCAGTTGCTCAACAAAATAGTGTTATCCAAGCTGTAAAAAATGATTTACCTGGTTGGGAGCTTGCACCAGAGAGCAAAAAATACTCTCACTACTTTGGTGCACAATTAATTAGTGTGAAATTGCAACCCAAAAATGGTGGTCAGGCAAAGTTAGCAGATTACAAAAATGGTAAAATTGAAATAGTTCAAGGTTAATTTCTAAATGAGCAAAAATAAGAAAGATATACCATATTTATCAATAGAAGAAATAATTAATTTCATTGCTGAAGAAGATAGGGTTGGCATATTCAATCTTGTTCAAGACAATAAAAGTTTCTTTGATTTAATAGAATCAAAGAGAAAAAATCAGAATACTTTTTTTAGTTATGATGAAAATATTCTGGATAATTTGAACTACACATGTGCACTTCACGGTTATATTGAGAAAACAGAGAAAATTAATTACAAGTTATCAGATGCACTCAAAATGACGTTGATTGATTATTTTGAGAAAAAATGGTTAGAAGATTTTTTATCAAAAAATGAAGGTGTGAATGATTTTTTCATCTTTAAGAATAGTCAGTTGTCAAAATACGGCATTCATTTATCTGAAAACAATTTAAACAGCTTAGGCAGAGTAAGCCAAGTTCAAAAGCTATTTAAGCCTTAACTGTACATTTTTTCCTATTAAAATTAAATTTTGAATGCATTTTTTTGTTTAATGGTGTTGATTTCATTTTCAACAAAAGAATCAAAAAGTGGATTTATTTTTTTGATTCTTTTCCATAAATATTTATTTTGAGCTTCATTTTTTATCATGGATTTGAGTGTCATGTGGGTATGTTGCTCAATGTTTTTTTCTTCACTATTGACATCCTCCCCGCCCTAAAGGGTTGGGATTCCTCCTGCGAGATGCGCATGCCCGCGCACGAGAATGTTTAGAGCAGAGTTAATATCTCTGTCATGAATTGCTCCACAGGAGCAAGTCCATTCTCTTATTCTCAAATCTGCACGTCCTGTAGGACCTGTTCGGGAACCACAAGATGAGCAAATCTGGGTTGTATGTTTTTCATCTATATCCACATAGTATATGCCTGCATGATTGCACTTGTATTTCAACATATCTCTGAACATAGACCAGCCAGCGTCTAAGACTGAC
>LNFM01010558.1_pt1 | contig 20146 bp, 24 predicted proteins | sample 596031 | NCBI WGS metagenome assembly LNFM01 (sample SAMN04254537, study PRJNA301005) | activated carbon metagenome | isolation source: dual media filters at the Ann Arbor, Michigan drinking water treatment plant | place: USA: Ann Arbor | reverse complement strand
CCATCGGCGAGGAGGAGATCGCCGACATCGTCTCGATGTGGACCGGCATCCCGGTGTTCAAGCTCACCGAGGCCGAGACGCAGAAGCTGCTGCGCATGGAGGACGAGCTGCACAAGCGCGTCATCGGGCAGGAGCAGGCCATCAAGGCCGTCTCTCGCGCGATCCGCCGCGCCCGTGCCGGCATCAAGGACCCCAAGCGGCCCTCCGGCTCGTTCATCTTCCTCGGCCCCTCGGGCGTCGGGAAGACCGAGCTCGCCCGCACGCTCGCCGAGTTCCTGTTCGGCGACGAGAGCGCGCTCATCCAGGTGGACATGTCCGAGTACATGGAGAAGCACGCGGTGTCGCGCCTGGTCGGCTCGCCCCCGGGCTACATCGGATACGACGAGGGCGGTCAGCTCACCGAGCAGGTCCGTCGCAAGCCGTACTCGGTGATCCTGCTCGACGAGGTCGAGAAGGCCCACCCCGAGGTGTTCAACATCCTCCTCCAGATCCTGGAGGACGGGCACCTGACCGACGCCCAGGGGCGCTCGGTCGACTTCCGCAACGCCATCCTGATCATGACCTCCAACATCGGCGCCGCCACGATCTCGCGCAACACGCCGCTCGGGTTCTCGGTGTCCGACGAGTCGGGGATCTCCTACGACGACATGAAGTCGCGGATCATGGGTGAGCTCAAGCGGGTCTTCCGCCCGGAGCTGATCAACCGGATCGACGAGATCATCGTGTTCCACAAGCTCACCAAGGAGGAGATCACCGAGATCGTCGATCTGCTCCTGGTGCGCCTGCAGACGCAGATGAAGGAGCACGGGATGGCGCTCCGCCTCACCGACGATGCGAAGGATCTCCTGGTCGAGCAGGGCTACGACCCGACGATGGGCGCCCGGCCGCTGCGCCGCGCGATCCAGCGCCTGATCGAAGACCCGCTCTCCGACCGGCTCCTGTCCGGCGGCTTCCCGGAGAACGGGATCGTCACCATCGACCGGGACGGCGACGAGATGAAGCTCGACATCCAGGAGACCGCACCCGAGCCGGAGCCCGAGACCGTGGGCGCCGCCGCGGGGCCGGTCGCCGAGGAGTCGCCCGCCGGCCCGAGCGAGTCGTAATCCCCGCGCGGGGACCTCGCGCGACGGCGTCGCGTGCACGAGTGTCGTACAGCTGTGGGGCCTGCGGAGCGCAGGCCCCACGGTGGGTCGGTCGCTGTCCGACCTGCGGCGAGTGGGGGACCGTGGCCGAGGAGGCCGCGCCCGCCGCGCGCCAGAGGGCTCTCGGTGCCGTGCCCGCCGTCACGCGGCTGGACGAGATCACCGATGAGACGCCCGACCGCATGACGACGGGGATCGTCGAGCTCGATCGTGTGCTCGGGGGCGGCCTGGTGCCCGGCTCGCTCGTGCTGCTCGGCGGGGAGCCCGGCATCGGCAAGAGCACGCTGGTGCTCCAGGCCCTGGCCAACGTCGCCGCGGGCGGTCGGGCGATGCTCGTGACCGGTGAGGAGTCGCCGATCCAGGTGCGCGGGCGCTCGGAGCGCCTCGAGGCCGATTGCGGGCCGGTACAGGTGCTCGCCGAGACACGGCTCGAGTCGGTGCTCGCGGCGATCGACGCCCACACGCCGACCGTCTGCGCGATCGACTCGGTGCAGACGCTCCACTCGGACGCCATCGAGGGCGTGCCGGGCGCCCCCAACCAGGTACGCCACGCGACGGTCGAGCTGATGCGCGCCGCCAAGGAGCGCGGGGTCACCATCGTGCTGGTCGGTCAGGTGACCAAGGACGGCACGCTCGCCGGCCCGCGGACGCTCGAGCACCTCGTCGACTGTGTCCTCTCCTTCGAGGGCGACGACCTGCGCGCGCACCGCGTGCTGCGCGCCACGAAGAACCGCTTCGGCTCGACCAACGAGACGGGCCTCTTCGAGATGCGGCCCGCCGGGCTGATCTGCGTCGAGGACCCCACGCGCCTCTACCTGGCCGAGGCCGGCGAGCGCATCGGCTCGTGCGTGTTCCCGGCGATCGAGGGCACGCGGTCGGTGCTCGTCGAGGTGCAGGCGCTGGTCGGACCCACCGAGATCGTCCCGCCGCGACGGGTCGCGATCGGCGTCGATCGCACGCGGCTGGCACAGGTGATCGCCGTGCTGTCGCGCCACGCAGGCGTGCGGCTCGGCGACGCGGACGTCTTCGTGAGCGTCGCCGGTGGCGCGCGGGCACTCGATCCCGCGGCCGACCTGGCGATGGCGCTCGCGATCACCAGCGCGCACCGGGGCATCCCGCTCGTGGCCGGCACGGCCGCATTCGGGGAGCTCGGGCTGACCGGCGCCGTGCGCCTCGGCGGGCACACCGCCCGCCGGCTCGCCGCCGCGGCCGCGCACGGCATGGACGTCGCGATCACGCCGCCGCCCGAGGCGGGCGGCGAGTCGGGTGCGCCCAGTCCGGCGAACGTCCACGCCGTACCCGGGGTCCGGGAGGCCCTGGAGGCGGCATTCGCACGATGAGCGACGAGGCCACGATGACGGACGACGACGAGACGATCCTGCCAACCACGAGCGAGGGGGGACGGTTGTACGAGGTCGGAGACAAGGTCGTGTACCCGCACCACGGTGCCGGGAACATCATCAAGAAGGAGCTGAAGGAGATCCTCGGGCAGAAGCGCGAGTACCTCACCATTCAGATCCTCTACAACGACATGACCGTCATGGTCCCCTGCGAGAACGCCGAGGCGGCGGGTCTGCGCAAGGTCATCGGCGAGGAGACGGTGGACGAGGTGCTCGCCGTGCTCCGCGACGACGGCACGCAGATGCCCAAGAACTGGAACCGGCGCTTCAAGCACAACCGGGACAAGATCAAGACCGGCGACATCTTCGAGCTGGCCGAGGTCGTCCGCAACCTGTCGATCAGGGACCTGGACAAGGGGCTCTCGACCGGCGAGAAGCAGATGTTCGGCCGGGCCAAGAAGATCCTCGCCAGCGAGCTGATGTACGCCCGTGACATGGAGGAGCAGGAGGCGATCGACTTCCTCGACAACCTCCTGGGCGACATCGGCGAGAACCGATCGACCGACGAGGCGGAGAGCGCCGTCGGCGCGGAGGCGCTGGTCGACTAGCGCTCCGATTCAGAAGCCGGCGAGCAACTCCCGAGCGACTCGCGACGCGATGCAGCCGGGAATTGCCGCTGGACTTCTGAACGGGGACACTAGAGGGGCGAACGGCTAGCGTTCAGCAAGGGGGCTCGGAGAACAGGACGACGGGAAGGGTTCGGAGGAATGACGGGGGCACTGCTCGCCAGTCGGGCATCCGGGGCGGCACGATGCTGATCATCGTCAGCCGCGTCGTCCTCGCACTGCTCGGTGGGCTCGGCGCCTACCAGGCGGGCGCCTCCCTCCCCCTCGGCGAATGGTTCTCGTCGCCCTGGCGGTACGCCGCCTGGGCGGCGATCACCGTCGTCGGAGCCCTCGCGGGCCTCCTGCTGGGCGGCCTGTTCGGGCGCCTGCTGCGCAACCGCGTGCGGGCGATCGACCGGGCGGCCGACCGGCGCTCGGCCGGTGAGCTGATGGTCGGCGCCCTCGGCCTGGTGGTCGGGCTCGTGGCGGCGGCGCTCGCCGGTGTCGCCGTCGCGCAGCTGCCGATCATCGGCCCCTACCTGCTGCTGCCGGTCGTGCTGGTGGTGGCCTACGTCTTCAGCCGGGTCGCGGCGCGCAAGCACCTCGACATCCTGCGGCTCGTCGGCATCCGCCCGCGGGCGGTCTCGCCGGGCGGCGCGACCCGCCTGATCGACACCAGCGCGATCATCGACGGCCGCCTGGTGGACGTGATGAAGACGCGCTTCCTCTCGGGGGCGATCGTCGTCCCGGACTTCGTGCTCGACGAGCTCCAGCGGGTCGCCGACTCGGCCGACGGGCTCAAGCGCGCCCGCGGCCGCCGCGGTCTCGAGATCGTGGCCGAGTTGAAGTCGCTGGCCAACGGCGGCTTCTCGGTGCGCGAGGGCGGCGAGTACCCCGGGCTGGAGGGGGTGGACGCCAAGCTCGTGCGGATGGCGCAGGAGGTGGGCGCGTCGATCGTCACCACCGACTACAACCTGAACACCGTCGCCCAGATCCAGGGCGTCGAGGTGCTGAACGTCAACGAGCTGGCGAACGCCCTGAAGCCGGCGGTGCTCCCCGGCGAGCCCCTGCTGGTGAAGGTGGTCCGTGAGGGCCGCGAGTACGACCAGGGCGTGGCGTACCTGCCCGACGGCACCATGATCGTGGTGGAGGGTGGGCGCTCGGCCGTCGGCCGCGAGGTCACCGTCGAGGTCACGAGCGTCCTCCAGAGCCCCTCGGGCAAGATGATCTTCACCAGGATGCCGGGCGCGCCCGACCGCTCGGCCCGCTAGCAGCCCGGCGCCAGGCGGATGCAGGCCCTCCCGCCACGCACCGCCGTCCTGGTCTCCGCCGCCGCTCTGGTCGCCGTGCTGGCGGGCTGCTCGGACGAGGTCTCCACCGGGTGCAACTGCTGCTGTACGCCGGCGGTCGACCCGACCTCGCAGGCGGTCTGGGTGGCGCAGGGCACGCGCCTGACGCGGGTCGACCCCGACGACGGGGCGATCGCGTGGACCCGTCAGGTGACGCGGCGCACGCCCTCCGGCCTCGAGGAGATCACCGACGTGAGCGCGGCGCCGCAGGGCGTGTGGGTCGCGTGGGGCTCCGGGGCGGCGCTGGTGCCGGGACGTGAAGGGCGGCCGGTGCGGGTGTCATGGACCCCGCGCGGCTCACATCCCACCCTCGCGACGGCGGGCGGGCGCACCTGGGTCGCGACCGGCCGGCGCGTGATCGCGCTCCGCCCCGACGGGACCACCGGGCGCGTCGTCCGCTTCCCCTCGGCGGTGCGCGTCGAGGCCGCCCCGGGCGCGATCGTGGTCTCCGGGCGCGGCGCCCCCGTCCTCCTCGATCCGCGCACCGGAGAGCGGCTCTCCGCGGCGGTGATCCGCCGGAACCCCGGTTGGCGGGCGGAGCCCCGCGAGCAGCGGATCGTCCGCCTCGACCCGGTGGAGGGGCGCGCTCTCGGCGAGGCCCTGCACGTCGAAGGGCTGGCAGCCGTCGTCGAGACGGCCGCCGGAGCGGCCTACGCCACCGCCTCGAACAACCACCTCGCGGTCATGCGCCTCGACGCCGACGGCCCGCGTATCGCCTGGAGGACGCCGATCGACCCCGGTTGACCTACCGCCCGTCGGCCTCCATGAGCCATTGGGCCAGGCCGACGCCGGCGAAGGGATCCCCGGCCGGCACGCCCTCGTGCTTGGCGAAGACGTAGACCGGGCGCTCGGCGGCCTCGCGCTGCAGCAGGTCGAGCCAGGCGGCACGCGACTCGGGCGTGTAGGCGTCCCCGCGCAGGCGCACGTAGGCGAGCGGGCCGTCGGGTAGGCGGTCCAGCACGGCCCCCTGGCGGTCGGAGACGCAGAGCGTGCCCCCGTGCGCCGCGACGCGGTCGCCGACGACGGGGTCGTCCCAGGAGTCGTGGCGGAACTCCAGGGCCACGGGTAGCCCGCGCGGGAGGCACGAGAGCAGGTCGGAGAGCACGCCGTCGTCGCGCTTGCGCGTGGGCGGGAACTGCAGCAGCACCGCGCCGAGCCGGTCGCCCAGCGGGATCAGCGACTCGAGGAAGCGCTCCAGGAAGACGTCGCCGCCCTCGGCCGGCGGCAGCGCGCGGGCGTGCGTGAGCCGGCGGTGCGCCTTGGCCGCGAAGCGGAAGCCCGGCGGCGTCGCATCGGCCCAGCGGGCGACGGCGCTCTCGGACTGGAGGCGGTAGTGGGTCGCGTTGATCTCGCAGGCGCCGAGCACGGAGGCGTAATGGGCGAGGAAGCGGTCCTGCGGGAGCCCGTCGGGGTAGAAGGCGGGCTTCCACTCCTTGTAGGCCCAGCCCGAGGTGCCGACGTGGAGGCTCACGCCGCGGCCTCCTCCTCGAGCAGGTCCTCCTCCTCGCGCCAGCGCGCGAAGCGCTCGTCCACCTCGCGCAGCGTCATCTCCCCGAGGGCGTCGCGCTCCTGCGGGGAGAGCGAGCACAACCAGCGGGCGCGGTCGGGTAGGCGCGGCGTGCGCGCCGGATCTGTCGGAGATGCGTGGTCCATCGGTCCTGACATCATTCGGCGTCCGCCCCCGTCTCCCTCACCGGGCGTGCCGCGCCCCCGAGGAATTGCCCATGCCCACGATCGCCATCATCGTCGCCGCCGGCGCCGGAACCCGGATGGGCGGAGACGTCCCCAAGGCTCTCATGCCGCTGGCCGGGCGGCCCATGCTGCTCTGGGCACTCGACGTCGTGCGGGTCGTTCCCGGCATCGACGAGGTGCTCGTGGTCGCGCCGCCCGGACGAGAGGAGCCCGTGCGGGCGCTCGTCTCCGGACCGGGTGCGCCGGTCCGCGTCCTGGGCGGCGGCCCGAGCCGGGCCGAGTCGGTCCGCGAAGGGCTCCGGGCCGCCGCCGGGGCGCGTCGGGTCGTGGTGCACGACGCCGCGCGGCCGTTGGCGGACGCCTCCCTCTTCGCCGCCGTGCTCGCCGGGCTCGAGGGCGTCGATGGGGCGATCGTGGCGGCGCCGGTCGTGGACACCCTCAAGCGCGGCGACGGCGACGGGCTGATCGACGGGACGGTCGCGCGCGAGGGCCTCTGGGCGGCCCAGACGCCCCAGGCGTTCCACGCCGGGGCGCTCGGAGAGGCGGTCGAGGCCGCCGCGGCGGCGGGCGCGCTCGCCACCGCGACCGACTGCGCGTCGCTGGTCGAGGCGTGGGGGGGACGCGTGCGCCTGATCGCCTCGCGCGCACCCAATCCGAAGGTGACCACGCCCTCCGACGTGGCCGTGGCCGAGGCGCTCCTCGCGATCCGAGGGCGCGGGTAGGGTTGCGTGCCGTGCTGACCGACTACCACATGCATCTCCAGCCGGACGGCGTCGGCGCGCGCGCGGCGGCGGCCCCCCGGTGGGACGCCGACGGGGGCCACCTCTCCACGGCCTGGATCGCACGCTACGTCCGGCGCGCCGAGTCGCGCGCGGTGTCGGAGATCGCCATCACCGAGCACGTCTACCGCTTCGCCGAGGCCCGCGACTGGCTCGACGACCCCTTCTGGCGCGCCGAGGCCACCGAGGACGCCGGCGCCTTCTGCGACGCCGTCGGCGCGGCGCGCGACGAGGGCCTGCCGGTGTTGCTCGGCATCGAGATGGACTGGCTGCCCGACCGCACCGACGAGATCGCCGCGTTCCTCGCGCGCCACCCCTTCGACGTCGTGCTCGGGTCGGTGCACTTCCTCCACGGGCACGCGATCGACAACCCGCACGACGCCGACTCCGAGCGGCTGCCGGTGGACGTGCTGTGGACCGACTACCTCGAGCAGCTCGTGGCCGCCGCCGAGTCGGGGCTCTACGACGTGATGTCGCATCCCGACCTGCCGAAGGTGTTCGGGCGGCGCATCCCGCCCGCGCTCGACGGGCTGCTCGACGACGCGGTGGCGGCGATCGCGGCGGCCGGCGTCGCCATCGAGTGCTCGTCGGCCGGGCTGCGCAAGCCGATCGGCGAGATCTACCCCGAGCCGTCGTTGCTCGCCCGGTTCCGGCGGGCGGGGGTGCCCGCCACGCTCTCGAGCGACGCCCACGCCCCCGAGGACGTCGCTCGCGACTACCCGACGGCCGTCGCCGCGCTGCGCGGGGCCGGCTACGAGACGATCACGCGCTTCTCCGGGCGCGAGCCCACCCAGGTGCCGCTCCGGTGGGACGGCGGGGGCTCGAGATGAGCTCCCGCATCAGGGTCGGCAACGGCGTGGATGCCCACCGCTTCGGCCCAGACCGGCCCCTGATGCTCGGGACGGTCCACGTCGAGCACCCCGCGGGTCTGGTCGGCCACTCGGACGGCGACGTCATCGCGCACGCCGTCTGCGACGCGCTGCTCGCCGCGGCGGGCCAGCCCGACATCGGGGTCCTCTTCCCGGGTGGGCCCGAATGGGAGGGCGTCACCGGTGCCCGGATGCTGGAGATCGTGGCCGGCCGCGTCCGCGAGGCGGGCTTCTCGATCGTCAACGCCCACGCCGTAGCGGTCTGTGAGCGCCCCCGGCTGTCCCCCCATCGCCCTGCCATGGTGGCGTCCATGTCGGCCCTCACAGGCGCTCCGGTGACCGTCCACGCCACGACCACCGACGGGCTGGGCGCGCTCGGCCGCGGCGAGGGCGTCGCCTGCCATGCCGTCGCCCTGGTGGAGGAGGCATGAGCGGCGCGGCCGGCGAGGGCGGGGTGCAGCTCTACTCGACCATCAGCAAGCGCAGGGAGCCGCTCGTCCCCGACGAGAACGGCACCGTCGGCATCTACGTCTGCGGGCCGACGGTCTACGGGCGCATCCACATCGGCAACGCCCGGCCGTTCGTGGTCTTCTCGGTGCTCAAGCGCTTCCTGGAGCGCCGCGGCGTGCGCGTGCGGCTGGTCTCCAACCTGACCGACGTCAACGACAAGATCTACACGGCCGCCGCGGCCGAGGGCGTGCCGAGCGCCGAGCTCGCGCGCCGCTACTCCGACGCCTACATCGCCGACACCGATCGCCTCGGCCTCGGTCGTCCCGACGTCGAGCCGCGTGTCACCGAGTCGGTGCCGGCGATCATCGCCCTGATCGAGGAGCTGATCGCGCGCGGCCTGGCGTACGCGGCCGACGGCGACGTCTACTACCGCGTCGAGCGGTTCCCGGGATACGGCGCGCTGTCGGGCCGTCGCACCGAGGACATGGTCTCGGGAGAGCCCGCGACGGGCGCCGCGAAGGAGTCGCATCTCGACTTCGCCCTCTGGAAGGGCCGCAAGCCCGGCGAGGACACCTGGTGGGAGTCGCCCTGGGGCCCGGGGCGTCCCGGATGGCACATCGAGTGCTCGGCGATGGCCGAGGAGACGCTCGGCCACGGGTTCCAGATCCACGGCGGCGGGATCGACCTGGTCTTCCCGCATCACGAGAACGAGATCGCGCAGTCGGAGGGCGCCCACGGCGGCTGCATGGCGCAGATCTGGATGCACAACGAGATGCTGGAGCTCGGCGACGAGAAGATGAGCAAGAGCCTCGGCAACATCGCGTCGCTCTCCGACGTGCTCGACCGCTGGCCGGCCGAGGTCGTGATCGCCTACTTCCTGACGAGCCACTACCGCTCCAAGCTGCCGTTCTCCGACGAGCGCCTCGGCGAGGCCCGCGCGGTGGTCGAGCGCCTCACCAACGCCCTGAAGGCGATCGACCGGGCCATGGCCTCCGGCGGCGAGGGACACGACCCCGACCTGACCCGGGCGGTCGTCGACGGCCGGCGCGAGTTCTTCCGGGCGCTCGACGACGACTTCGGCACGCCGGAGGCCTTCGCGGCGCTCTTCGAGATGGTGCGGGGCATCAACCGGGCGACCACGGCCGGGGTGGCGTCTCCCGCGCAGTTGCGCGAGGCCCGCCACGAGCTGCTCGACCTGCTCGACGTCCTCGGCCTGGCGGGGATCGACCCCGGGCCCGCCGCGGAGGCACCCGCCGAGGTGCTGTCGCTGCTCGAGGAGCGGGAGCGCGCCCGGGCGGCACGCGACTTCGCAGGCGCCGACGCCCTGCGCGACCGCATCCGCGCGCTGGGCTACGAGGTGACCGACGGACCCGGGGGGCCCCAGGCGACCCCGATCGCGCCGGAGGCCGGATCGGCGTGACCCCGCCCGGGCGGCCCGACGGCCGGGAGGTCGTCTACGGGCGCAACCCCGTCCGCGAGCTGATCGCCGCGGGCGCCCGTCCGGTGCACGAGGTCTCCGTGCTCGCCCAGCTCCAGGATGAACCCTGGCTCGAGGGTCAGCGGGTGGTGGTGCGGACCCGCGACCAGATCGGCCACCGCGCCGGCAGCTCCGACCATCAGGGCATCATCGCGGTCACCGACCCGTATCCCTACGCCGACCCGGCCACGGTCCTCGAGAGGCCCGGCCCGGTGGTGTGCCTGGACGGCGCGCAGGACCCGCGGAACCTCGGGGCCGTCGCCCGCGTGGCCGAGGGCGTGGGGGCGGCGGGCATCGTCATCCCCCGCCGCGGGAGCCCCGGCGTGACCGCCACCGTGGCGAAGGCGTCGGCGGGCGCGGTCGAGCACCTGGCCATCGCGCGCATCGGGAGCATGGTGAGCTTCCTCCACGACGCGGCGGGCGGTGGGCGGACCGTGGTCGGCGCGCACCCGGAGGGAGCGGTGGACTTCCGTGAGATCGACTGGCCGCGCGACGTGATCCTCGTGATGGGCGCCGAGGGGGAGGGGCTGCGTCCCCGCGTGCGGGAGTCGTGCACCCACCTGGTGCGCATCCCCATGGCGGGGCGGGTGGCGTCGCTCAACATCTCGGTGGCCGCCGCAATCCTGCTTTATGAAACGTTGCGCACGGTGAAATAACGCAATTTGCGTGGTTGTGTCGTTGACTCGGCTTTGTGCAGGAGATAACAATGCCGCCACCGCAACACGCAAAGGCTTCAGTTCAGCTTGATGCTTTACGACTGAGCCAGGGAGAAACCCATGGGCATCGCGTTCTCGAGAGCACAGACAGCATCACGAGGGCGTGGTGACCGGGCCGAGGGTGTCAGCCCTCAACCTTGGATCGAGGTACAGGATCGCGCCCTGATCGCACGGGCGCGCGCCGGCGACGCCTCGGCGATGGACCGCCTGATCGAGCGCTACCGCGGATTCGTGCGGATGAAGGCCAGCGCGTACTTCCTGGCCGGCGGCGAGAGCGAGGACCTCATCCAGGAGGGCCTGATCGGCTTCTACAAGGCGGTCCGCGACTACCGCGTGGACCGTGAGGCCTCGTTCCGGTCGTTCGCGGAGCTCTGCGTGACGCGCCAGATCATCACCGCCATCAAGACGGCGGCCCGCAACAAGCACACGCCGCTCAACACCTACGTCTCCTTCAGCCACACGCGCGCCGGCGCCAGCGGTGACCAGGAGATGTCGCTCGCCGAGGTGCTGCCCGGCGATCCCGTGGTCGATCCGATCACCCAGGTCATCTCGTCCGAGGAGCTGCGGAGCCTCGTCGTGTGCCTCGGCGACTCGCTGTCGGACCTCGAGAGCGGTGTGCTCACGATGTACCTCGAGGGACGTTCCTACGAGGAGATCGCAGAGCGCCTCGACTGCACTCCGAAGACGGTCGACAACGCGCTGCAGCGGGTGAAGCGCAAGGTGCTCACCCACCTGCGCTCGCGCGAGGTGCTCGACCTGCGCTGAGCGGAGCAGGGCCCCGTCTCCTTCGTCACCCGCAGTACGCGGCCCCCGCGGAGATGAGGGCGTCGATCTCGGCCTCCGGTAGCCCGAGCTCGTCCAGCACCTCGCGCGTGTCGGCGCCCAGATGGCGACCGGGGAAGCGGATCGCGCCCGGGCTGTCGGACAGGCGGACCACCGGAGCGGTCATGGTGAGCGTGCCGAGCTCGGCGTCCTCGACGTGCTCCAACAGTCCGTCGGCCCAGGCCTGCTCGTCGTCGAAGAGGTCGTCGCGCTCCCGCACGGGGGCGGCGGGGACTCCGGCCGCCGCCAGCAGATCGTCCCATTCGGCCGTGGTGCGCCCGGCGAGGACCGGGGCGAACAGCGCCACCAGCTCGGCCTCACGGGCGACCCGCTCGGCGCGGTCGTCCCAGGGCGCGCGTTCGAGGAGGCCCTCCATGCCGAGCGCCGCGCAGAGACGGGCGGCGAGCCGCTCGGCGTAGGCGGCGACCGCGATCCACCCGTCGCGGGTGCGGTAGGCGCGGTAGAAGGCACGGGAGAAGGTCGGCGTGCCGTGGGCCGGGACGCTCTCGACACGCACCAGCGAGTGCGCGTTCAGCGCGACCGCGGCGCCGAGGATGGACGCATCGACCCTCTGCCCGCGCCGCGTGCGCCCGCGTTCGAGGAGCGCCGCCATGATCGCCGTGCAGGCGAGCAGGGGCAGGGCCGTGTCGTTGATCGGGATGGGCGAGGAGGCCGGCGGGCGCTCCTCGCTCGTGCCGGCGAGCGGCATGAACCCCGCCAGCGCCTCGCCGAGCAGGTCGTAGCCGGGCCTCCCGCCCCGCGGTCCCTGCGTCCCGAACGCCGACAGGGCGCAGTAGACGAGCCCGGGGTTGAGCGCCCGGCACTCCTCCCAGCCGAAGCCGAGCTTCTCGGGCACCCCGGGGCGCATGTTGGTGACCAGCACGTCGGACCGCGCCACGAGCGCCCGCAGCACCTCGCGCGCGGGCTCCATCGTCAGGTCGAGGCACATCGCGCGTTTGTTGCGGTTGGCCTGCATGTGGTGGCGACTGCGGTCGGGCTGGCCCGGCAGGCGCTCGTGGAAGCGCCACTCGTCGCCGGCGGGCCGCTCCACCTTGATCACGTCCGCACCGAGGTCGCCCAGGTGCATCGTGGTCAGCGGTCCGGCCAGGTTGTGGGAGAGGTCGAGGACCCGCAGGCCGGTGAGCGGGGGCGCGGACATGGGCCGATGCTATCCTCGACCGGCTGTTCGGAGGTACGAGAGGAGCCGCGGGATGGGCATGGTGAGTCGCTTCACGACCATCGTCAAGGCCAAGGCCAACAAGGCCCTGGACCGGGCGGAGGACCCGCGCGAGACGCTCGACTACTCCTATGAGAAGCAGCTCGAGCTGGTGCAGAAGGTCCGCCGCGGGGTCGCGGAGGTGGCCACCAGCAAGAAGCGCCTCGAGCTCCAGGCGGCCAAGCTCGAGCAGAGCGTCGAGAAGCTCGACGGCCAGGCGCGGGCCGCGCTGCAGGCCGGCCGCGAGGATCTCGCCCGCGTCGCGCTGGAGCGCAAGAAGGGCGCGCAGGTGCAGCTGCAGGACCTCGACGCCCAGCGCGAGCAGCTGCAGGCCGAGCAGGACAAGCTGGTGCTCGCCGAGCAGAAGCTCACGGCCAAGGTCGAGGCCTTCCGCACGCGCAAGGAGACCATCAAGGCCCAGTACACCGCCGCCGAGGCCCAGACCAAGATCGGCGAGGCCTGGCCATGGACCGCGCCGAGAACAAGGTGCAGACGATGCAGGCCCGCGCGGGCGCGATCGACGAGCTGCTGGAGTCGGGCGCGCTCGACGACCTCAGCGGCACGCGCGGCGACGACATCGACCGCGAGCTGGCCCAGCTGTCGGCCACCAGCGGCGTCGATTCGGAGCTCGCCCGGATGAAGGCCGAGCTCGGATCGGGCTCCGCCCCCGCCGCCGAGCAGATCGAAGGCGGCGACAAGGCCCCCTGACCCCGCACCGGGCGGGGGCTCTCGGGCTCAGGCTTAGACCATCCGGCGCTGCGCCGCCCAGCGGGTGAGTTCGCGGCGGTTGGAGAGCTGCAGCTTGCGCAGCACGTTCGACACGTGGGTCTCGACCGTCTTCACCGACAGGTGCAGCTTGGCCGCGACCTCCTTGTAGGTGTATCCCCGGGCGATCAGCAGCAGAACGTCGCCCTCGCGGGGCGTGAGCTGGTCGAGCTCGGGGTCGGTCACCGGCGGCTCGGCTCCCGTGAAGGCGTCGAGCACGAAGCCCGCCAGCCACGGCGAGAACACCGCATCGCCTTCGGCGATGCGGTGCACGGCGTCGATCAGCTCGGCGGGCCGGATCGACTTCGTGACGTAACCGCGCGCTCCCGCCCGGATCACGGCCATCACGTCCTCGGGGGCGTCGGAGACCGAGAGGGCGAGGAACCTGACGGCCGGCCGTTCGGCGTGTACCGGGCCCACGACCGCGTGGCCTCCCCCGTCGGGCAGGTGCACGTCGAGGAGCACGACGTCGGGGTCGAGCCGGCGGATCAACGGGATCGCCTCCTCCACCGTCCCGGCCTCGCCCACCACCTCGATGGAGGCGTCGAGGCCGGCCCGCAGGCCGGCGCGGAAGATCTCGTGGTCATCCACCAGGACGACCCTGCGGACGGTGTCGCTCACGCGGTGGAGTCTCGTGGAACGAGCAGCTCGACGTCGGTGCCGCCACCCGGCGAGGTCTCGATGGTGGCGCTGCCTCCCACGCGGGCGAGGCGGGCCCGGATCGAGTCGCGCAGGCCACGTCGGTCGGCCGGAACGGCGTCCGGGTCGAAGCCGGCCCCGCGATCGTCGACGAACACCCGCACCTGGCGGGGCGAGACCCGCACCAGGAGGTTGATGCGATCGACGCCGGCGTGCTTGGCGGCGTTCGTGACGGCCTCGCGCGTGGCGTCGACGAGTGCCTCGAGCACCGGGTCCATCGGCAGATCGGCGGGCTGGACGAGGCCGACCGATACGGCGTAGGCCTCCTCGATCTCGTCGACGATCGCGCGCAGCGCGCCCGCCAGGGTCGCCGGGGCATCCGGGTCCTCGCCGCTGTAGAGCCACGCACGCAGTTCGCGGTCCTGGCGCCGCGCGAGCTGCCGGGCGCGCTCGCCGTCGGGCGCCCGCTGGATCAGCGCCAGGGTCTGGAGCACCGAGTCGTGCAGGCGCGACGCGACGCGCTCGCGCTCCTCGATGCGTATGCGCTCACGCCGCTCGGCCTCGGCCTCGGCCCGCACGCGGCGAAGGCGCGGGCCGACCAGCAGGCCGATGCCTGCGGCGACGGTCCCGGCCGACAGCGCCGCCGCCACGACGGGGCCGATGCCTCCCGACTGGGCGACTGCCAGTGCGACCCCCGCACCGACGAGCAGGACGCCGCCGAGCGCGCGGGCACCTCCGGACAGGAGCCTCTGGTCGATTCCGACCCGGACCTCTCCGCCGGCGCGGCGCCAGATCAGGGCGGCTCCCGCGCCCGCCAGGGTGAGGGGCCCGAGCAGCCCGTCGGGGAGCGAGAGGCCGGCCACCTCCGTCAGGGCCGCGAGGCTCCCCACGACGGCCACTGCGCCGACGGCCATGGGGGCACGGTGTCCGGACCCGGGTCGCGGGCCCTCGCCGAGCGGCATGCCCGCCGCGGCGATGATGTAGAGCGGGACGCCGATGCCCCCGATGGTGATGGCGACCAGGAAGGCGATCCTCACGAGGGCGACGTCGATGCCGAGCGCCGTCGCGAGCCCTCCGCAGACGCCGGCGATCACGCGCTCGTCGGCCGACCGCTCCAGCCGGTTGCCGGCCGCGGCGTCTCCGGCGTCACGACGCCGGGACGCCACGAGGCGATTGCTAGCGATCGGTCGTCTCCACCCGCAGATCGCCGATGTCCACATCGGCGTCGAGGCGGACCGTGCGCTCCGGCGACGAGCCCGCCGCGTCGTTCACGGCCTCGAGGCCGTTGGGCGTTGTGGGACCGGCGGTGATCACGCGGACCCCCTGGGGCACCTGGACGATCAGCTCTCCGATGCCGAGCCGCGCCCGGACCGTCGTGACCTCGGAGACGAGAGCGCTCTCGGACACCTCCACCGTCAGCTGCCCGATGCCGAGCCGGTGCTCGAGCGCCGCGTCAGCGGGAGAGGAGACGATCCGGATCCGCTCGCCGACGCCCTGGTCGATGTGGTCGCCGACCGCGGCGGTGCCGGCCGCGCCGAGCGCCAGCAGGCCGGCGAGCGCGATCAGCACGAAGGCGCCGCGGCGCCGGGCGAACACGATGGCGGCGGTGGTGAGGACCAGGGCGCCGATCCCGAGGGCGACGGCGACCCCGGTCGCCGAGGGGGCGAAGCCGCCGACGACGGTGAGGACGAGGGCGATCATGGACGCGCCCAGCACCACCGCGAGCCCGTAGAGGCCGACCGAGGGCTCCCGGGGGCCGCGGGCCGGCGTGCCGGCCGCAGGCGGCGAGGCGGCGGCGAGGGGCATCGTGCGGGTGGGTTCGTCGGGGGCCGAGGCGGCGACGCCCGGGTAGGGGAGATCGACGGTGCGCCGGCGGGCTGGCGGAGCGGCCGCCGCGGGCCGCGGCGTCGGCGTGCCCGCGGTCGCGGTCACCGGCGCGGCGGGGGTGTGGCGCTGGTGGTGGACGACCAGCAGCACGACGCCCGCGGCGAGCAGCACGACGCCGCCAGGCCCGCCGAGCATCGACGAGCCGAGACCTACGGCGAGGGAGATCAGGGCCAGGCCGATCAGCGTCCAGCCGACGATGGTCTCGCGACGGTCCTCGGGCGAGCCGCCGAGCACGGCGCGGCCGTCGTCGCGCGGCATGGCGACCGCGAGGCCGGCGTAGGCGATCAGGGCGAGCGGCGGCACGGCGATCCCGACGGCGAGGGCGACCAGCCGCACGGCGAGCACCGGGGCGCCGAGGGTGCGCGCGATGCCGCCGCACACGCCGACGACGATCCTGTCGTCTCGGGTGCGCCGCAGCGGCGGATGGGTCGCTCCCACACCCGGTGCGGGTGGGAGCGAGGTGGAATCGGCGGGCATGGAGGGTCCTCTCGGGGAGCTTGGCACAGTCTCATCCCGAGACTCGCCTCCGCGCTCGCCCACGTCGATCGGGCGATCCCCTGAACCGACCCTGAGCCCGCCCCCGAACCATCCCGGGGGCGGGCCCGGACTCAGCCGGCGGCGCGCATCCGGTTGTTGCGCGCGGCGTGCTCCACCTCTGCCAGTCCGAGCGCCTCGAGCACCGGCGGCACGTAGTTGGCGAAGCGGCCGCGCAGGCCCTTCTTGAGGCCGTAGTAGCCGCCGACCGGGTTGTCGCCGTCGCGCGCCCACGCCTCGACGGTCCCGTCCTTGACCGGCTTGCCCTCGTCCGCGTTGCCCAGGGGCATCCAGTCGCCGTGGGCGACGAGCATCGCGTGGAGGTCGTCGATGCACCGCAGGTGGTAGCGGACCTCGGTCTTGGCGGCGATCACCACCAGCGCCGGCGGGTCGCTCGCCTCGTCCCGATGCGCCAGCAGCTCCGAGCCGCCGCTCGGCGTCCTCAGCACCCACGGGTCCTCGGCGGTCCCGCTCCCGGTCGTCGTCTCCGTCACGATCCACCCCTCTCGTCGGTTGTCGTGCACGCCTCGGCGAAGTGCGGGAGCACCCGCGACCAGGCCGACGCGTTGCGATCGCGCAGGTCGGGCCGGGTGGCGGACAGCCGCTCCCAGCCGGTGTGGGTCAGGGTGACCGCCGTGCCGTCCCCGTCGGCCGTGAAGGCGACGTCCACCTCGGTGGCCTCCTCGCGGGTCCCGTAGATGTGCCACAGGTACGCCAGCCGGCGCGGCGGGTCCCAGACGAGCACCTCGCCCCACACGTGCTCGCCGCCCGCGGGCGTCCGCTCCACGATCCTCCCGCCGACACCGGGCTCGATCGCCACGTGGACCCCGGGATCGCCCGACACCGAGTGGCCGCGCGGCCACCACATGTCGATGCGGCCGGTCCAGACCTCGAAGGCGTGCTCGGGCGCGCACTCCACGCGGAAGCGCATCTCGATGGGCGCCGTCACGGTTCCTCGCGCGGGGCGGTGTTCTCCGCCGCCATCCGGAAGCGCCCCGCGGCCTCCCCCCACAGCGACTCCAGGTAGGCGCGCACCGTCTCGGCGCCCGCCGCCTCGAGGCTGTAGAGCCTGCGCGTGCCCTCGGGGCGGTCGCGCACGAGACCCGCCTCCTTCAGTACCCGCAGGTGCCGGGAGACCGCCGGGCGGCTCACCGGCAGGCGCTCGGCGATCTCCCCGACCGAGCGGTCGCCGTCGCCCAGCAGGTCGACGATCGCGCGGCGGGTCGGGTCGCCGAGCGCGTCCAGGGCGGCGGCGGTGGCGCGCGTCGGGCTCACAGTCCAACGGTAACCTCACGGTTACGCTTGCGTCAAACCTCCGAGCGCGAGACCGGTGCGTCCCACACCGGATACCAGCGCTCGATCTCCGGCTCGAGGGAGAGCTCCCCCGTCAGCATCGACTGAACGCGTCGCTCCAGCATCTCGTCCCGGCGGTTCTCGCCCCGAGGGGCGAACGGGTAGAAGCCGCCGCGCTTGTAGTTGTAGACCAGGTCCAGCGGACCCGGCTCACCGTCGAAGCCGAAGACGGCGCAGAGCAGCTGCTCGGAGAAGCCCCGCTCCTCCAGCGACTGGCTCACGACGTGGGTGGTCGTCGCGAGGTCCTCCATGTCCGGGTCCGCGATCACCACCCACGAGAATCCGAACGCGTCGTCGTGGCGGCTCACGGTCGTCCCCGAGTCGCTGCTCGTCGCCGCCAGTAGCTCCTCGATCTCCCGCACCAGCTGGGCGAAGACCTCCGCCTCGATGGCCCGGAAGCACACACCCGCCCTGCCGGTGGTGGCGAGGCCGAGCGAGACCTCGAGCGTGACGGCCGCCGACCCGATGCCGAAGATCCGGTCGAGGTCGGCGCGCCGGGGGGCGCGCTGGCCGCGCAGCACGTCGAGGAGTCCCATCAGAGGCCGATGCTCGCGCCGGAGTCGAGCTGGGCCTGCATGGCCATGAGGCGCTCGATCCGCTTCTCCACCGGCGGGTGCGTGGAGACCAGGCTCGAGAGGGAGAAGCCCTTCGAGACGGCCGGGATGATGAAGAAGGCGTTCATGCCCTCGGCCGCGCGCAGGTCCTTGGTCGGCACCCGCTCCATGGTGCCGCTGATGTTCGCGAGGGCGGCGGCCAGCTGCGCCGGCGCGCCGGTCATGATCGCCGCCCCGCGGTCGGCCGCGAACTCACGGTAGCGCGAGAGGGCGCGCAGCAGCAGGAACGACGCGATGTAGACGACGACCGACACGAGGATGACGACCAGGAACACGGCTGCCCCGTTGTCGCGCTCCCTGCCGCGCCCTCCGCCCATCATCCCGCTGTAGACGCCCATCCGGACGAGCAGGCCGGCGACGGTGGCGAGGAAGCCCGCCACCGTCATCACGATCACGTCCTTGTTGGCGATGTGCGCGAGCTCGTGGGCGATGACACCCTCCAGCTCCCGCGGCTCCAGACGGTCCATGATCCCGGTGGTCACGCACACGGTCGCCGTCTTGCGGCTGTGGCCGGCGGCGAACGCGTTGGGGATCTCCGAGTCGGCGATCGCGATGCGCGGCTTGGGGAGGTCGGCCAGCTGGCAGAGCCGCTCGATCGTGCCGTGCAGCTCGGGGGCCTCGTGCGGCTCGACGACGCGGGCCCGCATCGAGGCCAGGGCGATCCTGTCGCCGAAGAGGATCTGGACGAGCGCGAAGCCCCCGGCGATCACGAGCACGAGGATCGCGCCCACGCCGGCTGCGATCAGCACGCCGATGAAGACGACGTAGATGAGCCCCAAGCCGAACAGCGTGAGCCCCATCCGGGCCGTCAGCCCTCCGTCCCGCCCGTACCAGCCTCGCGCCGCCACCCGTTCTCCGATCCGTCGAGGGAACGTTGCCCGGCGATCGATGATAGCCCCACTCGGACGCGTAGCCTTCAGACCCCGTGCAGCGCTTCCCACTCCGTCGCGGCCGCCTGGCCCTTCCCTTCCTGATCCTCCTGTCCGGCGCCCGTCCCTACGCCGAGGTGGGGGAGGGGGTCGTCCGCGTCCGGATGGGGCTCCTGGGCCGGGCCGACGTGCCGGTGGAGCTGATCGACCGGGTCGGCACGATCAGCTGGCCGTGGTGGAGCGGCGTCGGCGCGCGCATCGCCCGGGGCCTGGTCGCCTTCGTCGCGGCGTCCGGAGACGCGATCGTGCTCGTCGAGCTCTCCGAGCCCGTCACCGTCCGGGCTCCGCTGAGCTGGAAGGCGCGCTCGATCGCGATCGGGGCGGAGGACGTCGAGGGCATGATCGAGGCCATCGCCCAGGCCCGGCGGCCCCCCGGAGGAGCCGGCTAGCTACTCGATCGGCTGGAGGGCGACGATCTCGTTGCCGTCGGGATCGAAGAACTGCAGCATCTTGGCGCCGCCCATGTCCTCGATGCGCCCCCGCTGCACGTCGTGCTCGGCGAGCGCGCGTTCCACTGCGGTGATGTCGCCGGCGCGGAGGATCACCGTCGCACCGCCCTGATGGGGCCGCGTGGCCAGCTCGCCCGACAGTGCGATCACCGTGTCGCCTGCGCGCATCTCGGTCCAGTCGTTGCCCTCGCGCCGGATGAGCTCCAGACCGAGGACGCCCGAGTAGAACTCGACCGCCCGGTCCATGCTGCACACCTGGTAGAAGACCACGTCAACGCCGTCGAAGAGGCTCACGCCCGGAGCCTACAGACGCAGCCCGGCGTCCGACGCGGCGCGCGGTTCAGATCCACCGCGGCGCCGCGTCGTTGTCGGTTCGCATCATCGGACTAGAGCGCCGCCACCCGGGCGAGGGCTCCGCTGCGCGTGCGCGACAGGGCGCTCCGGCGCAGGGCGGCGCACACCGTCAGGGCCACCTTGTAGCCGGCGTCCGACTCGGCGCCGGTGAGCAGCATGGTGCCG
>LNFM01006340.1_pt1 | contig 20147 bp, 23 predicted proteins | sample 596031 | NCBI WGS metagenome assembly LNFM01 (sample SAMN04254537, study PRJNA301005) | activated carbon metagenome | isolation source: dual media filters at the Ann Arbor, Michigan drinking water treatment plant | place: USA: Ann Arbor | reverse complement strand
GCGGGCAAGATCACGATCAAGCACGGCCCGATCAAGAAACTGGAGATGGATGAGGGCATGACGATGGTTTTCCGCGTGCAAGACCCGGCGATGCTCAAAGCCGTCAAGGCCGGCGACAAAATCAAGTTCGACGCCGACCGGATTAAAGGCCAGTTCACGGTCACCAGGATCGAAAAAGCCAAGTAAAGGGGTTAACGGGGCGGGCCTCTTCTGGTCCCCCCGTTGATCACAAGGCCGCGATCAGCCGCCGTTTCCCCGGGCGGGACGTTCCGAACCATGACAAGGATCCGCCGATCGCCTATACTGAGATATATGACCCGCTGTCTTTTGACATTCGTCCTCGCCGTGTCCATTGCGCTCGCCGGCTACGCGCCGTCGTTTGCGATGCAGCCTACTGTGGAAAAATCCTCTGCCGTGCAGGCGGCCGCGGATGCCGACGCCGATTGCATGAAGGCGAAGGAAGATGATTGCTGCGACAAGCAAGGCTCGTCCGACAAAGCCAAATGCCTGTTCGACGATGCCTGCGCAGCGCGCTGTCATGTCAGCGCGGCTATCGCGCCCGCGTTTTTCAGTCCTGGCGTCCGTATAAGTCCTGCGGGCGTCATTGCCGTTGCCGAACCGCCGCCATTGCATGCGGCGCGGGCCGGACCGCTCTACCGTCCTCCGATCGTTTAATCCTCGAAAACCTGTCCGGCTTTGCCGGATGAGTGTTGGCGCGATGTCTTGCGGCTGAAGAGCCGAGGGCCGTCGGGCGACGCTCGATCGTTCAACAACAATTCGAGGATTATCATGAAACCATCCTACGCATCCTTGCGCCGCGTCGCGCTTGCCGCGGCTGCTTCGCTCATCGTTGCATTGGCGGGCCTGACTGTTTATGCGCAAAACCCGCCCGGCTTCGAAGCCGTCACCGCCGAAGTACCGGTCGGCGCGGACGTGCGCGTCGAACTCAAACTCGTCGGCGTCACGCCTGTGCCTGCGGCTGCGGATATCACTGTTGAAGCATCGCGCATCGATATGGGGCCGGACGGCATGGCCACGATGGCCGCGCCGCTAAAACCAGTCTCTTCAGGCAAGCCCGGCGTGCTGGCCTATCAGACCAATTTGGTGATGGCGGGACGATGGGCGTTCACGATCACGGCCAAGGTTAAGGGCCACGACCAGCCCATTCAGTCAAACGTCATCTTCACGGCTGTTGAGAAGAAATCGGAGATAGCCCCGGCTGCCCCCGACGCTAAACGTAAAATCATCGGCTACCGCAATCCGATGGGCTTACCGGACGTTTCGCCCGTACCGAAGAAGGATTCCATGGGAATGGATTATATCCCCGTCTACGAGGACGAAACCGACGGACCGCAGGGCAGTGTGCGGCTTTCACCTGAAAAAGTGCAGCGGGCAGGCGTCCGCACGCAAGCGGCCCAGATGAAAAGCGTGAGCCGGACTGTCCGTGCGTCTGCAAGCGTGGTGGCGGATGAGACGCGCATCGGCGTAGTAACTGCGAAGTTCAACGGCTTCGTCGAAGAGCTCTATGTGCCTGCGGTAGGCGAGCGCGTAAAAAAAGGCCAGAAGCTGATGCGGGTCTGGATTGAATCACCCGAAATGTTACAAAAGCAGGCCGATCTGACGACGACGCTGATCGGTGCGATGCGGTCTTCCACCTCTTATGAAGGAGCGGAGCGAAACTTGCGCTTCTTCGGCTTTACCGACGAGGCCATTGAAGAAATCAAGCGTGCCGGGCGCCCCTTACGCTCGTTGACCTTTAATGTTCCACGCGACGGCACCGTACTTGAAAAGCCGGCCGTGGTCGGCATGCGCTTTTCCTCGGGTGACACGCTGTTTAGGACCGCTGATCTGAGTACGGTCTGGGTGATGGCACAGGTGTCGGAAAGCGATATCGCGCTGATCCGCGAGGGCCAGAGCGCGACCGTGACGCTGAAAGCCTTCCCGAACGAGCCGCGCATCGGCAAGGTATCGCTGATCTATCCCGAGCTGAACCTTGCGACTCGCACCGTGCCGGTCCGTATCGCGCTCTCCAATCCGGACGGCGCATTGCGAACGGGGCTCTACGCCGATGTCGCCTTTGACGCGAAGGACGCCTCGCCAGTCGTGACCATCCCGGATTCGGCCGTCATCGACAGCGGATCACGCCGGGTGGCTTTTGTATCCAAGGGTGAAGGCCTGTTCGAGCCGCGCGACCTTCAGCTTGGGAACCGCGGCGGAGGGCTCGTCGAAGTGCGCAAAGGCATCGAAGACGGCGAAGAGGTCGTCGTGCGCGGCAATTTCTTGATTGACGCCGAAAGCAACCTGAAGGCCGCGCTCGCCGGGTTTACCCCAGTGGAGAATGCGAAGTGATTGCGGGTCTGATCCGTTGGTCCGCGAATAACATTGTCCTCGTCCTGATAGCGGCAGTCTTCGCTGTGCTCGCGGGACTCTATTCGATGAGCCGGATTCCGCTTGATGCGATTCCCGATCTTTCGGACACGCAAGTCATTGTTTACACCGAGTATCAAGGACAGGCGCCGCAAGTCGTCGAAGACCAGGTGACCTACCCGCTCGCGAGCGCGATGCTGAGCGTGCCCCGCTCGCGCGTCGTGCGAGGGTTTTCTTTCTTCGGCGTTTCCTTCGTCTATATGATTTTTGAGGATGGCACCGATATCTACTGGGCGCGCTCGCGCGTGTTGGAGTATCTGAATGCCGCCGCGGGCCGTGTTCCGGCATCTGTCACCCCCACGCTCGGACCTGATGCGAGCGGCGTGGGCTGGGTTTATCAATACGCGCTGACCTCGCAAAAACATGACCTAGCTGAACTCCGCTCGATGCAAGACTGGCAATTGCGCTTTGGCCTCGCCAAAGCCGAAGGCGTGGCCGAGGTGGCCGGAGTCGGCGGTTTCGTGAAGCAATATGCCGTCGTCGTCGATCCGCAGCGCATGAAGGCATTAGGCATTACACTTGAAAGCGTGCGCAATGCCATCCGGGCCAGCAATATGGATGTGGGCGGCCGGACGATTGAGCTTTCCGAGACGGAATTCATGATCCGTGGCCGCGGCTATTTACGCAATCCGGCCGATCTGGAGAAAGTGGTTCTCAAATCCGAGAGCGGGACGCCCGTCACCATCGGCGATATCGCGCGGATCGAGCTGACGCCGGAGGAGCGGCGTGGCATTGCCGAGCTGAACGGGGAGGGCGAGGTCGCGAGCGGCATTGCCTTGCAACGCTACGGCGCGAATGCGCTCGATGTGATTGCAGCCGTCAAACAAAAGCTTTCCGACGTCAAAGGAAGCCTCCCTGAAGGGGTCGAAGTCAAGGAAGTCTATGACCGCTCTGATCTGATCAAACGCGCAATCCGGACGCTTGCCGTGACGCTTACGGAAGAGAGCGTTATTGTCGCTCTGGTATGCTTCGTCTTTCTGCTGCACGTTCGAAGCGCCCTGGTTGCCATCATCACGTTGCCAATCGGCATCCTTCTGGCCATGATCGCCATGCATGCGCTTGGCATCGGCTCGAACATCATGAGCCTTGGCGGAATCGCGATCGCCATCGGCGCGATGGTCGATGCATCCATCGTCATGGTCGAGAACGCGCATAAACGGCTTGAGCACGCGCCACCCGGTAGCGACCGCCGCGATACGCTGATCAAAGCGGCGCAGGAAGTCGGACCGGCCTTGTTCTTCAGCCTGCTCGTGATCACGGTGTCGTTTTTGCCGATCTTCGCGCTTGAGGCGCAGGAGGGCAGGCTGTTCAAGCCGCTCGCCTATACGAAGACGTTTTCGATGGCCGCGGCGGCGCTGCTGTCCGTGACGCTCGTGCCCGCGCTGATGGTGCTCTTCATCCGCGGACGCATTATCCCGGAGAACAAGAACCCTCTGAACCGCGCGCTGATCTGGCTTTATCGTCCGGTTATCAAAGGCGTCCTCAAAGCCAAGATGCTAACCATTCTCGCGGCCTGCGTCATTCTCGGACTTACGATCGTACCCGCGGCACGGATCGGCTCCGAATTCATGCCCAATCTGAACGAGGGCACGCTTTTGTATATGCCGACGACCCTGCCTGGTCTGTCAGTGACCAAGGCGGCCGAATTGTTGCAGACGCAAAACCGCATCATTAAAACCTATCCGGAAGTGGCGAGCGTGTGGGGCAAGGCCGGCCGCGCCCAGACCGCGACCGATCCCGCGCCGATCGAGATGTTCGAAACGACCATCAATCTGCGTCCGCAAGAGGAATGGCGCGCCGGCATGACGGTCGACAAGCTTGTAGCCGAAATGGACGCCTCGCTTCAGTTTCCCGGTGTGAGTAATGCGTGGACCATGCCGATCAAGGCGCGCATCGACATGCTCTCGACCGGAATCCGGACGCCGGTTGGCGTCAAGATATTCGGCAAGGACCTTGCCACGCTTGAAGCGCTCGCCAAGGAAGTCGAAGCGGCTTTGCGCAAGGTCTCGGGTACGTCGAGCGCCTATGCCGAACGCGTCAATAGCGGGTACTTCCTGGAGATCACGCCAGACCGGGAAAAAATCGCGCGGTACGGGCTGTCCGTCGAGGATGTGCAGAAAACCATATCCATGGCGATCGGGGCTGAAGTGCTGACGACGACCGTCGAAGGCCGCGAACGCTACGGCGTGGTCTTGCGCTATCCGCGTGACGTGCGCAGCGATCCCGATGCCATAGCATCTCAAGTGCAGGTTTCCCTCTCGGGCGGCGCGGCAGTTCCCCTTGGCGAGGTCGCGACCATCAAGCGCACGCAAGGGCCGACGTCGATCCGCACCGAAGACGGGCAACTGGTCGTCTATGTCTATGTCGATATCCGGGACCGCGATCTTGGCGGTTACGTCGAAGAGGCCCGCAAGGTGGTTGCCGACGCCGTGAAAATGCCGGCAGGGTTCTATGTGACCTGGAGCGGCCAGTTTGAATATCTGGAGCGCGCTACGAAGCGTCTGCAAATCGTTGTCCCGGCGACCCTTCTGCTGATTTTCCTGCTCTTGTATCTGAATTTCAGGCGGATCGGCGAAACCCTCGTCGTCATGCTGTCACTGCCGTTTTCACTCGTGGGCGGGCTCTGGTTCATGCACTGGATGGGGTTCAATTATAGTGTCGCTTCGATTGTTGGTTTTATCGCGCTCTCGGGCGTGGCGGCCGAGACGGGCGTGATCATGCTGATCTATCTCGAACATGCTCTGAGAGATGCTTACGAGCGGGTTGCGACCGAAGGACGGGCGCTGACCAAGGCGGATTTGCACCACGCCATCATGGACGGCGCGGTCGAGCGCGTGCGGCCCAAGATGATGACGGTGGCCGCGATCATGGCGGGGTTGCTGCCGATCCTCTGGAGCACGGGGGTCGGCTCGGAAGTCATGCAGCGCATAGCCGTGCCGATGATCGGGGGCATGGTTTCCTCGACCGTTCTGACGCTCGTGGTCATTCCGGCAATCTACGGTCTGATCAAAGGACGGCGGCTGCGCCCTTAAGCGGAACTCAGTTGTCTTTTGCTCGTTAGACCCTTGTTCCTTGTGTTTCCCGAAGGGACAGACGGATATCTATGGATTTACGACACTTCCATCGTTTGATTTTTTCAGCCGCGATCGTCCTGGCGGCGCTCTGCATTTTTGCGCCCAAAGCGCAGGCCCATATCGGAGACCACAAGGCCGGTCAGGGAACTGAACGCGCGGGAGCGGACATAGAAACCCGTCCGGTTGATCTGCACGCTCAGACGGCTGTCGCCAATCCTGCGGACCCATCGTTGCAATGCGGCGGCCAGCTTTGTTGCGGTAGCGCCTGTACTTCAGGCGCCTATGTGATTAGCGGCGAGAGCATGGTTCTCGCCCCGGCGACGATCTCGTCCGTCATTTTTCCGGCCGATGGCCCGTCTGAGACGGGGATTCCCGGCGACGGCGTGCGAAGGCCGCCGCGCGCCTGAGAACGCTCCCATCAATAATACCACCATGGCGAAACGCGACCACGGTCTTTGTGCCGTGAGCGACGCGCCATCAACAAATAATCTATGGAGATAAAAAATGAAGATCAAAACAGCCTTGACCATCGCCGCGCTCACTTTCGTGGTCGGCGCACCCGTAGCCCTTGCACAGATGCAGGGCATGGATATGCAAAAAATGATGCAGATGATAATGCCTGCACCGAACGACCCTGCATCGACGAAAGACTTCAAACAGGCTCACATGGACATGATGAAAGACATGCCCATGGAATTCACGGGCAACCCTGACGTCGATTTTGCTAGCAGCATGATCAAGCATCACGAGGGCGGGATCGCGATGGCCAAAATCCAGCTCGCGCACGGCAAGGACCCGGAAATGCGCAAAATGGCTGAAAAGCTGATCAAGGAACAGGGCAAGGACAACGAAGAATTCCGGGCCTGGCTTAAAAAGCATCCTAAATAAGGAAACGTTCGAGCGAAAGGAGTAACCAATGCACCATATGCCAAAGGAGATGCAAAGCTGCATCGACGCGTGTCTGCGCTGCTATCAGACATGCCTTGAAATGGCGATGACACACTGTCTGCACAAAGGCGGGAAGCATATCGCACCGGAGCATTTCCGGTTGATGATGGCGTGTGCGGAGATGTGCCGCACGTCGGCGCATTTCATGTTGCTTCAATCCCCGCATCACAAGCATACTTGCCGTGAATGCGCGGAAATTTGCGAAGAATGCGCAAAAGACTGCGAGCGGCTCGGCGATATGGACGAGTGCGTGCAAGCATGCCGGGCCTGCGCCGAAAGCTGCCGCATGATGAGCGCGTAATGACAGGCCGGGGGGCGGCAAACCGTCCTCCGGCATTCAACGTAAGCCTTAGGAAGGAGAAGAATATGTACAAGCAACATTACGGTCATCTGGCGATCATGACCTTACTCTCGTTTATCGCCATGTTCATTTTAATGTATGCGATGGTCGAACGGAAAGGAAGCGGGCGTGATCGCCATCGCTGATCCTGTCAAAGCGTCAACGCCGGAGGCCCTCGCTGCTCTCAAGGCGGAAGGACTGCGCATCGTCATGCTGACGGGCGACAACTGGACCACGGCCCGTGCGATCGCAAAGCAACTCGACATTGAAGACGTCGAAGCGGAGGTCTTGCCGGACCAGAAAAGCCAGGTCGTCGAACGCTACAAAAGCCAGGGACGAGTCGTCGCCATGGCGGGCGACGGCGTGAATGACGCTCCTGCGCTTGCTGCGGCCGATGTCGGTATTGCCATGGGTACCGGCACGGATGTCGCGATCGAAAGCGCGGGAGTCACACTTTTGAAAGGCGATCTCAACGGCATTGTAAAAGCGCGCCGACTGTCTCAGGCGACGATGCGCAATATCCGGCAAAATCTGTTCTTCGCCTTCATCTACAACGCGGCCGGCGTACCGATCGCAGCGGGTGTGCTCTATCCTATCTTCGGCATCCTGCTGTCCCCGATCATAGCGGCTGCGGCGATGGCCTTGTCGTCGGTAAGCGTCGTCGGAAATGCGATCAGGCTGCGGGTGGTGAAGCTCTGAGGGCCCGCTCTGCGAGACCGCGCCGCTGACGCAGGAATTCGGAGCGGTGAAATACCCTTTGGGCGACGGGTGCAGAGCCGAAGTCTCCACGGGCTCGTTCCGCGGCAAAGCTGACCATCGGGCTTTCAGGGACATGAGACTGCACATGAAGGGTGCTGGCCCCCCATAATGGTCATCCATGGTTTCGGTGTCGGTGGAGCGGGAGAGCTCCAAGCCCGGCTCGTGGGTACCAAGGAGCGGCGAAACACCCTTGGTCGATGGGTGCCGGGAGAGCCGAACTCTCCCGGTGCGCCGTCCAGCGGCAAGACGTTGGCCATGGGGTTGTCAGGGGAGCACGGAGGCTCCCTGGACTGGTGATGAAACGGCCAGACGTTTCAATGGCGCGTGGAGGCTCAATACCGAACCCGCGGCACAAGCCGGGGGGATGCAACGGGGGCGCGCCAGCGGGCCCCCTTGCCAAGATGGTGCGGGTATTACCGCACACATCTTGCGCACGCGCGACACACAAGGCATGGGAATGCTATAAGACTCTCATGGCCCGTAAACCGAAGCTTGGAACTGAGGCTCGTCGGCAGGACAATGTTTCCGATGAGTTTCAAGAAGACGTAGTCATCGCCGCCGATTGGCCGGAAGCGATGTTCTCTTTAGTTGATTCTGCAAAACCGGGGCCGATTGTACTCATTGGACTTCCGTCGTCCGCAGCACCAACAATCGACTTGGAATTGCTCGAACGCCGGCTCGTCGAGTTAGACAGGGCCCGTTTGCCGGGATCAGGAGGATTGGTTAGTTCAACCGACTACGAACCGCTCCCGTTCAATCCAAAGGACTATCTCAACGAACCTGCTGCTGCCATTGTTTGGAGAGGTCACGAAGAACTAAGCGAAGACATCGCTGTCCGCTTTTTGAAGGCCATTCTTCCTCTGTTAAGTAGTGGTGCGCCGTTAATTTACGGAGGCGTCAGTAGAACCCCAATTCCTAGCCACATTTTGGAGATGCAACATCGACGCGTGGTGCGTGGCAGCTTGCCGCGTGGATTGTTTCCGGCTGAGGGAATTAGTTACGTCGGCGTATACCGCCCAACCGAGGTATTTCTCAGGAAATTTGAAATAGATCGTGCTGCTGAGCTACTATGGGGGGAACCCCAGCGAGACGAAGGATATATTTTTAGAGATACCGTTCCTGAAATTCTTCCTGCCACTTTCCCAAAGAGACGCTCAGGCAGGCCTAAAGCAGAAGATTCAGATTTTTTGCTTAAATTCCTGCGTACCCATTATGGCGCTTATTTGCCCACAAAAACCGCTCGGCTGCGCACTTATATCTACGAACATGACAAGCAGCTATACACTGCTCTTCAGTCATTTGAGCGTCGCAAACCGTTGCCCAACGATTTGCGTATGGCCTCCGAGCGGACTGTTTCTCAAGACCGATTGAAAAAAGCGTTCGCTGAAGGTGGCTTAGGAAACTTTCCTAAGCGGGAAAAACGTCTTGTGACCAAGAGCATAGCTCGCCGTCTCATTTCAAAGCCCGACTAAATAATACATATGTGGACACTTATGTAATAACCGTCTACATTGGGCACTCAAAGGAGTGCTCCTATGGCCATGCCAATCGGACTTGCTGAGAAGATTCACTCTCGTCCAAGCAATCATCCAAAGCGCAGCAGCGGGAAACGCATACCGCAACCTCTCTGTACCCGTTGCCAAGGACATCAAGTGTCCGGCGTGTTTTTTGGGCTTCCAAGTACTCTGTGTGGGCTGTGCGAAGCGCTACACGATAGCGATGACCTAGCGCCCTAGAGGAAACAAATAACTTGACGAGATAGGAATATATTCAGATACTATCCGTCTGGCTGATTTTCCGTGTGGGATCAGCTGCGCGGTCACGGCCCAGGAAGGACCGAATGAGATGACCGACACGCCCCTAGTACCCAGAAACGGCCCGAATTGGCCGCCGTTGGCCTTCGACGCCCGAGAATATTTCGACTTTCTTGAAGAGTGCGACTGGACCGAAGATCAGAAACGAGAATTTATCGAGGCGCTTTGGCATATCGTCATTGGCTTCGTTGATATGGGTCTGGGCATCCATCCGATCCAACAAATTCAGACTCTGGAATCTCGCCCTGCGCCGATGCTAGAGTCGGTTCATCCAAGCATAAGTACGAACAACTCTGCTCCGTCTTCGACTGACAGGAAGCGGGAGGAGGAACAGTGAAGAATTTTAGCGGTCAGCAAGCGCTCCAAACGACTACGGCTGTTATCTATTGCCGAGTGTCTAGCAAGAAGCAGGAAAAAGCCGGGGATGGTCTACATTCGCAGGAAACGCGCTGCCGCGAGTATGCGCGGTTCAAAGGTTATCATGTCGAGACAGTTTTCAACGAAACGCTGAGCGGGGCCTCAACGATCCGTCCGGCCATGACCGAATTAATTCAACATCTGCGGGCGCATAAAAAGCATGGCCCCCGCATTGTTCTTATCGACTCTCAAACCCGCTTTGCCAGAGATGTTGTTGGCTATTGGCACCTGCGCGAAAGCTTGAAGAAGGCCGGAGGGCTTTTGGAAAGCCCCACCCATCAGTTCGGAGATTCGTCGCACGACCGTTTGCTTGAAACGGTATTGGCGGCTGGCGATCAATATCAAAGAGAACTGAACGCTGAACAGAGCCGCGACCGAATGAGGTCACGATCGATTAACGGTTACTGGCCGTTTCAAGCCCCAATTGGGTACAGGCATGAAATTGTGAATGGCCATAAGGGCAAGCTTCTCGTCCGCGATGAGCCGCTCGCATCAATCATACAAGAGGCGCTTGAGGGTTACGCGTCCGGACGCTTTCAACTGCAGGCTGAAGTTAAGCGATTTTTCGAAAGTCAGCCTGCGTTTCCGAAAGGGAAACGCTCGCTCGTGCGATTTCAGCAGGTGGTAGATATTCTGAAATCCCCGATTTACGCAGGGTTCGTGCATGCCCAGCAGTGGAATGTCGGGCTGCGGGAAGGGAAACACGAAGCGCTAATTTCTGCTGAGACTCGCGAGAAGATTTTGCGCCGGATGGCTCAGGCCAGTCATGCACCTGCGCGGGCGGATATCAGGGCGGATTTTCCCCTACGTGGAGCGGTGGCTTGCGCGGACTGCGGGCGTCCGCTCTCGGCGTGCTGGACGAAGGGAAGCAAGGGGACACGCTATCCCTATTACTTCTGTCAATGCAAAGAATGCCCGCGCTGGAAAAAATCCATTTCGCGAGGGACGATAGAGGAACGGTTCGTGGCTGTTCTGAAACAAATGACGCCTAGCGCCCGGCTGAGGGATATCGCTTACGCGATGTTCAAGGACGCGTGGAATCAACGCATCGCGCAATCAGAGGCGACTGCAAAAGGCTTAGAACGTGAAGCCGGGACCGTGCAGAAGGAAATTGAGACCTTACTCGGGAAAATCACGCTGGTGAGTTCCGAGACCGTCCTGGGAGTATTCGAAAAACGCATCGAGGCGCTGGAACTTCAGAAGCGTGTCCTGGCCGAGAAGCTCGCAAATTCCCGAAAAACACCACTCAGCTTTGAGGAGCTGTTCGAACCTGCCATGGAATTCCTCGGAAACCCTTTAAAACTATGGGAATCTGAGAACTTCGAGCATCGCAGATTGCTACTGCGGCTCGCCTTCACGGCCCCACTCCAGTACTGCCCGGATTCGGGATTTCGAACCCCCGCAAAAGCAGCGCCGTTCGAGTATTTAAGCTCGTTTTCCGAAGGTCAAACAATTGGCGCACCCGAACGGAGAAAGTTCGAACGCGCCGAATTTGGACAATTTATTCGATTCCCTTGCCGACTGGAACCTTCAGCTTAAGCACGCCGGGGTGAATTTCGAGGAATTGCCAAAATGAGCAATTCCCGCCCCAAAAAGCGCCGGAAAGCTCCGTTCTCCATCCGTCTGTCGGAAAGCGAACGGGCGGCCATCCTAGCCCGGGCTGGGGGTATGCCGCTGGGGGCCTACTTCAAGCTGGTCGCTCTCTCGGAGACCGCCCCGGCATTCCGTAGGCCCAAGGCCGTCGTCGCCGACCATACCCTTCTTGGGAAGGCTTTGGCCGGGCTTGGGGCCAGTCGGATGGCGTCAAATCTGAACCAACTCGCCAAGCAAGCCAATCTGGGCAGTCTTCCTGTCACGGAGGAGACCGAGGCTGATCTTAGGCGGGCCTGCGAGGAGGTTTCCGAAATCCGGGCGCTGCTACTGGCGGCGCTGGGGATCGAGAAACAAGAAAAACCAGAACTGCCCGAGCCGCTCCGCGAAACCTTTATGCGCGAAGCTGCGGAGGTATCCGCATGATTCTGAAAGCATCGCAGCGCGGCGGCCCGCGCCAGTTGGCCGAGCATCTTCAAAATCAGAAAGACAACGACCACGTCACCCTGGCCGAACTCCGGGGGTTCGTCTCCGACGACCTGTACGGGGCGATGGCCGAAACGGTCGGCGTGGCGAAGGGCACCAAGTGCCGCCAGCCGGTTTTTTCCCTGAGCATGAGCCCGCCCAAGGACGCGACCGTCAGCCGGGAGGATTTCTTCGAGGCGGCGGACCGGGCCGAACGGGCTTTGGGACTGGAAGGTCAGCCGCGAGCCGTCGTCATCCACGAGAAGCAGGGCCGAATGCACGCGCATGTCGTCTGGTCGCGCATCGATCCGGAAGCCATGAAGGCGGTCAATCTGCCTCATTTCAAAAACAGGCTGAACGCGCTTTCGAAAGAGCTATTCCTCGAACATGGCTGGGAGTTGCCCGAAGGGCATAAGACCAACGGCTGGAAAAGTCCGCTCAACTTCACGTTGGCGGAATGGCAGCAAGCCAAGCGTCTCGGCTTGGACCCGCGAGAAATCAAACAGGTCTTTCAGACTGCTTATGCGCAGGCCGACAATCTCGCGAGCTTCAAGAACGCGCTTGAGGAGAACGGCTATTTCCTCGCGCAGGGCGACAGGCGGGGCGTTGTCGCCATCGACATCAACGGCGAGGTGTTTTCCGTTCCACGCATGACCGGGGCAAAGTCCAGGGATGTTGGGCAAAAGCTCAAGGGGTTCGAAGCATTGCCCGGAGTCGAAGCTGTCAAACAGGATGCGAAGGACCGTCTCGGGAAGACGCTCAGGAAGCATCTCGAAAAGGACAAGGAAGACAAGCGCAAGGAATTGCAACCGCTGAAAGACACGCTCGCTCGCATGGTCAATGCGCAGCGGCTGGAACGGGCGCAACTGGATAAAAAGCAGCAGCACAGGCACGACGCGGAAACCAAAGCCCGAGCGGAGAAATTCAGGCGCGGCCTCGGCGCAGTTATGGACGTGCTGACGGGCCGCTGGTTCCACATCAAAAAAGAAAACGAAAAAGAGGCATACGCCTGTCATGTGCGCGACCGGCAACAGCGGGAAACGCTGGTGATCGCGCAAATGGACGAGCGCAAGGCCCTGCAAGCCCAGCTTGATAGCAAGCAACAGCGTCAGCGGCAGGAGCGGATGCGTCTTGCGCGTCAAATCAGCCGGGTGGTGAACCACAGCGGCGAACACTCGCACAGCCCGGCACTCAAGCGCAGTCACGGAATTTCTCGTGGTTTCAACCGCCAATAGGAGGACGCTATGAGCAAAACCCGTAAGCTGGACCGGGATGCAGTGCTTCTCGGAACGGCGGCCTGGTATCAGAACGAGGGCGCGGCGGTGCGCACCTACAAGCCGGGCGATTTTTTCCTCGGTCGGCTGCCGGACGAGACAGTCATCGGGTTCAATGACGACAAGCACGCCATAGTTTGCAGCACGACGCGCGGCGGCAAAGGCGTGTCTGTCATCGTGCCGAACCTCTGCCTTTGGCAGGGTTCCACGGTCGTTATCGACCCGAAGGGCGAAAACGCCATCGTAACGGCGCGGGCGCGTGGCAATGGCTCCAGTTATAGCCATGGGTCGAAGCAGAAGGTGCGCATTCTGGACCCCTTCAATGCCGTCCAGACGCCGGACGATGATTTCAAAGACCTGAAAGCGAGTTTCAACCCGCTGGATATTCTTGATCCGTCGCGGGAGGAGTCGGTCGACGAGGCCGCGCGCATTGCCGACGCGCTCATTGTATCGGAAGGCTCATCCGATCCTTATTGGGAAGACGCTGCGCGGGATCTGCTGAAAGGCGTCATCCTGCATGTCGTCTCATCGTCAGATTTTCTGCCGGACGAACGCAACCTGATGACGGTGCGGCGTCTGTGCATGGCAGGGGACACCAAAGCCCGGAAGCTGGCGGAAAGGAGCGGGAAAAAGAAGATCCCCGGCGCGTTCGAATTCCTGTTCCTTGCGATGCGGAGCAACAAGGCTTTCGGCAGTGTCGTCGCCGATCTCGGCGACATGTTCCTGAATCTGGAACGCAAGGGTGAAAGGACCTTTGCGTGCATCTCGCAAGTGGCTGCGACGAACACGTCGTTCATCGACAGCCCCGGCATGCACAAGGTTCTGATGAAGTCGGATTTCACTTTGAGTGAACTGAAGACCGACCCGCGCGGAACGAGTCTGTATATCTGCCTGCCGCAGCGTTTCATGGAAACGCATTACCGGTGGCTGCGCATGATGGTCACGCTGACCATCACCGAGATGGAAAAGCTGAAACAACAGCCCGCAAGCGGCCACCGGGTGCTGATGGTCATTGACGAGTTTCCGGCGCTGAAACGGATGCGCGTCATTGAGAACGCGGCGGCGCAAATCGCGGGATTCGGCGTCAAGATGCTGTTTGCGGTGCAGACGCTGGCCCAGCTTAAGGACCTCTACAAGGATAATTGGGAGACATTGCTGGCGAACGCCGGCGTGAAGATGTTCTTCGGGAATGATGACCATTTCACGCGCCAGTATGTTTCCGGCCTGATCGGCGACACGGAAGTCGTTCGTACCGTCCGCAGTGTGAACGCGTCACGCGGGACATCGGTCGGCAATTCATCTTCGGAGGGGACGGGAAACTCGGACGGTGAGTCTATGGGCGGCTCGGGTGCCAGCCGTTCAACCGGCAGGTCCGGTTCTAAATCGACATCGAAATCAGAAGGGTCCAACCATTCTGAAAGCGACGGCGAATCCCAGACCATTCAAAAACGCGCGCTCGTCACGCCGGACGAAGTCGGTCGGCTGTTCGGCGACCGCGACCAGGGCACCGGCCTTCTGCTGATTTCGGGCTATCAGCCGATTTTCCTGAAGCGAACGCCGTATTTCGCCGAAAAGGAACTGCGCGGCTTTTACGACCCGCACCCGAACCACGCGCCGCCGATGACGCTGGCCGAAGCCAAAGAAGCGAAAGTTCGCGAGGCGGCGGAATTGGAGGAAGCAGAACGGGAGCGTGAGCGGGCGGCCCGTCTCGAAGAAATGGGAAAGGAGTTGACCGCAAATTGGCGTCAATTCGCAGCGCGGGCAGAGCAGGCCCGCCAACGCGAAGCCGCGGAAGCGGTTATGCGGCAGCGCGAGGCACATAAGGCCGCGCTCAAAGCGCTTGCCGACAAGAGGAGATTGCGAGAGCTCACGTTTAAGACAATCGTGGCAGGACTCGGCGTCGGAGCCATTCTCGCCCATCTTGTGGGCGGGTGAGATCATGACAAACCTGCGCATCTGTATGGGGTTTGAAGGATGTCATCAGGACTACTATGCGCTCGCTATGCTGGCGAGGCCGTCGAGTCATTTGCTGCAACGTGTCGAGTTCATGCCGCCCCATTATCGCGCGGCGGGTGGGGATATCGTCGCGGACATCAACGTGCTTGTGCCACCCGATATGGCACGGCAATGGGCGCGCATCGGCGGCCAAACAATTGCCCCCGCGTACATGGGCTATCTCCTTCTCTATATGGAGATTATGCAGGCGTGCGAGCACGATCCGATTCTGGATTTGCAAGAGGTCTTCAATTAATGAGAAAGCACGGCGCTAGAGAGCGCCGTGCTTCTTGAGTTTAAGAGCCAGCAACCAGAAGGCGTCGGCGTCCTCGGGCTCCCAGCCCATGTTGTAGGCGATGTTTTCGATTTCCGCGTAGGTCAGGTTAAGGACCACTTCGCGTTTCGTCTTGCGAACGGGGGTCATTATTCACCTCCTTTCTGCGCGGGGGCTTTCGCCTTGATCTTGCGAAGGACCGTGCGGCCGGAAACCGGCACGGCGTCGAAGACCAGAGTGAAGCCGTCACCATTGCGATGGGGCCATGCCGCTCCGACTTTCACCCAGCGGCCTTCCGTGCCTTCGCCAGTCACGCGCCAGATATTGTGGGTGGGACGTTTCGTGTCGGTGTCGATGGTGTTGCTCATAGTCATTCTCCGTCTTTCTTCTGCCTCGGCGTGATTGCCTCGGCCTGATGGGGACGAAAAAACACCGGCAAAGGGCGCGGGTCAGACTGGCAACACGGGAGCGAGAGCGAATGGAGCGGGCGGCCAGTTGACCCATTAGCGGCCTGCCGCGTGTAGGCCCCCCATCCTGAAGGCCGAGGCATTAGCCGGGCGATGCAAGGAGAATACGAAACAGCAAAAAGGAAGAAATGAAATGTCGCCCACACGTATTGCGAGTGCGCCCGCAGGTGCGTAACTTGGCTGGAAGAAATCGGGGGTGGTGGATGTCGGATGCTGAAGAGGCAAAGAGGCAGGCAGCTCAGGAAGCAATGAGGCTGGCAGATGAACAAAAAAAGGAAACGAATGCGGCGGCATTTCATGATCGGATTCGCAAACGCATAGTGGATGAGGACAACGTTATCAATCATCGCATGATGTGGAGTACGCTTGCGCAGACAAGCCTGTTTACCGCGTTTGGCATTTCCAGCATCGAAAGAATTGATGTGTTTCGTCTTGGGCTTTCGCTTGCAATTGCGCTAATCGGATTCACCACGGCTATCCTTACTCAAATGGCCATTACTGCTGCACGCAATGAGATTGCGTCATTGATCGAGAAATATATGAATTATAATGCCCTACACTATACGGGCATTCAGCTTGGCATCGACATCATTGCGGATCCGAAAAATCATAAGGATGGGCATCGCCTGCCCGCGTACATGCCGGGGCTGATAATGGCACTGTGGGGATGCGCAGTTCTTTATATACTTCTTAAATTTTCGGGCGCGGCGCCGACTTACCGAGAATGGCCTCTGCCGTTCGTGTGGCAAGCCTGGAAATAGCGGGCTCGATATAGGCGATAGTCACCAATGGTGTAGCCGCGATCATACCTGCCATTGCGAATGCAATGGCTATTTGGCCAGCGGTCGACGTCGGAAGTCGATCTGCAAACGAAAGACCAAAAAGAAATGAAATGCCCACGCCTGTGGTTATCGTTCCAGCGGTGAGACCGCCTCCAACAACGAGTTCGATATTACATTGCGCAACGGAGTACTCTTCCGCTTCTGCTTTCTTCACGGCGATGCCTTTTCTTCTTGTTGTCTAGCTAGTCGTAAAGATGCAAGAGTCTTCGTGTCAAATATTTTGAAGATTAAATGAGATGCGTCGTTGACTGATTTAACAAAAACAAGCACTTATGAATTTGTTGCCGGCCACATCCGCGCGGCAATTTCCCGCTCTTCGATGCCCATGGCTTGAAGGTAGATCGCGGTCGTTTCCAAGCGGGCATGGCCAAGCCAGCGCTGAACGAGGTTGATGGGAATCCCCGATCTTACGGCGTGCAACCCAAAGCCGTGCCGAAGTCCCTTCGGTGTCGCATGAATGCCCGGACCAATCCCGGCGCAGCGCATGACCTCTTTGATGAGTTGCCATGCACGGCTGCGAGACAGATTCCAAAGCCGGTCAGTGTTGCGCTCACGGCAGAAAATATCCGCTGTGAGAATGTTCAACAGGTCGGGTGGGACGGGAATTTCGCGGACCACAATTGTTTTCTTGCGCTTTTTCAGGCTGCGCACCGCGACAAAACCGGACTCGGCGTCCACGGATGCGGGTGATAGGGCGAGCGCTTCCGATATGCGGCAACCCGTATAGGCGATGGTCAGGCAAAGAGCCGCAATGTCCGGTCGCGGATAGACTTTCGCCGCCGCGATAAAGCGCAAGCGTTCGGCGGCATTGAGATATTTTCGCTCGCCTGCGCGGGTGTAAAGAGAGGCCGTTTCGGCCCCATGACTGCGCATATAATCCGCTCCGCCGTCGCTCGACGGCTGGATGCGACAGTCTTGCCTATTCTGTTGAATGTGTCGGGAAACGGCCTGTTTACTGGCCTTTTGCTCCGCTCGATATGAAGAAATTTAGCATCTGCTTTAGGCGATCGCAAGCGACACAAAGGGCTTTTTCTAGCAATGCGACAGAATAGGCAATTCTGTTTGATGTGATTGGGACGAACAAGACTCCGCTCTTCGCGCATCGCCTCTGACCATTCCGGCCTGAGGCGATTTTGATTCATAAGGCCAAGGACAGGAGTAGCCCATGTCGAACGAAGACGCGCGCCGCCGCGCCGAGGAGGATTATCGCCGTAGTCAGCAGACCCAGATGGCGACGGAACAAGCCATTCGCGATGCGGACGCCCGCAACGCGTACAACGCCGAACTCGCGCGTCAGCGCAGCGAAGAAGAGCGGCGCAGGAATAGCTAAGGAACCGGGAGCCGCGCAGGTCGCGGCTCCCACTTATTCCGGGACATCACAGGGAGAAGCGACAATGAAGCGCGTTTTGTGCGCCGGGCTGGTCACGTTGATGACGACGTGCGGCGCAGTGGCCCAGCAACAGATTGAATGGAAGCAAACCACCAACATGCCCAAGGGGCTGAATCTGCCCAAGGGCTCCAGTATCGACATTCTTGGTATCCAGTTGGGCGACAGTTACGCGGAGGCACGGGCAAAGCTGGAAAAGCTTCTCGCCGAAGCCAAAGCGACCAAGCCGACCGGACAACAAAAGGGCGTTGCCGCCTATGAAAGTGATAGCGGCCCGCCGCCTCTGCGCGAAATCAAAGTCCAGTTCCGGATTCCTGCACCGGGCGGAGACGTGACAGCGTCCTATGTCGGTCAGCTCGTGCAGGACCGCCGGTTTCCGGCGAGCGTGACTGGTGGCATATCCGATGCCGTGACGGTTCGTTTCAGTGCGCCTTCATCCGGACATCAGGTCATCGGCATTGAGCGGGTCATCCGCTATCCGACGCCCGCCGATGAACCGCGCTTCTCAGAGCTGATGGCGCGGCTGAGCGAACGCATGGGTGGCAAGCCGCAGGACGTTGGTCAGGGCCGCCATTTCCGGTTTCAGTACAGCAACGGCAAGCTAATTCCCGGCGGACACAGCGCCACCTGTAAGCCGCAGCATCAAATGAATTCTGCGGAAGGCGTTCCGACCATCAATAAGACCGGGGACTGCGATGTGGTTATGGCGATTGAAGTCGATTTCGGCATGTCCGCAGACCATGTCAAGCGCATCGTGTTCGTGCTCGCCGACAATGAGCGGACCAAGGCGAATGTCGGGGCGGATTTCGCGTTCTTCAACGCCTATGTCCGCGACTTGCAAACCCGTTCACGCGGGGCTCAGCCCAAACTCTGATGCGCATGCGGCTGGCGGATTGCTTTAGAGACACTCCGCCAGCCACCCCCAGAGTTCGAGAAGAAAAGCTTTCTGCTCGCCTTCGATGACGCGGTGCGCACCGTCAAACCAGTCCATGAACCAATATTCAATGCGGTGGCAGGACAGGTCCGGGTTGGTGAAGAACCGGAATTCATCACTCGGACCGCCCCATGAAATCTGATAGCGGAAATATCCTTCACGCTGGTCGATGAACGTATCGGGCTCAACGTAATCAAAGCACAGGGCGTAATCCGTCAGACGGCCTAAATCGTCGTCCTGTTCTTTTCCGCTGCGGAATCGCTCCCACAGCATCCGCAAGTCCGACAATCTGGCAGCCAGTGCCGCGTCGATTCGACGTTCGCATTTCTCATTTCGATGTGTGTTGCTCATGTTCTGCTTCTTGGTTTCGGGTTGCACATGCAACCCACTAGCCAAGCGGCAATGAGCGGGGGGTGGCCGTCACAGGCCGGATGCGCCGGGGTTGGTGCGGGCCGGACCCCGGACACTTGATCCGGGGGGCAACACGGCCCGGCGAGAGACGCCCCGAGGCCGCAGGCCCCGAATTCAAAAGAAATGTGCCGAAGGCGCGAAAATAATCGCGCGAGGGATAGTTACCCGAAGGGCCGAGACAGACGTTCCGCGTCTTCGCGGATCGGCTGGCTCGGTGAGCGAAGCGAATATAGCCCGGTCACCATCAGGTGACGCGCCCGAATAAACCGCTAATTTGCAATTGGAGCGAAATAGGCGACCATGCTGAACGCTACTTTAACGGCGTTTTCTACTGCGATTTCGCGAATTCTATTTGCGCTTGTGGTGTCCAGGATTCCTTTGTCGCTAGCCCCGTCTGAAATACCTCTTACAGTGAAGCAGAGGGACGGGCCGATTTCCCCAGCCATCTGCTCGGTGATCATAAAGAAACCGTATGATTCCATGTCAAACGCATCAAGGTCGCTGTTGAACCACTTCCAGCGGCCCTCGTGACCTTTCCGCTTATAGATATCGAGATCATGGTGCCTGTTTTTTTCGACGACAAAATCAATGTATTCCTGACTGTCGACCACCATCTCTGAGCTAAACACGGTCCCTTGGCCTGCACCCGGTTCGGTTGACACCCGCTTAAGCTAATCCGGCCTTCCGCTCGAACTCCACAGGGCTCATATATCCGATCGTCGAGTGCCG
>LNFM01008617.1_pt1 | contig 20149 bp, 17 predicted proteins | sample 596031 | NCBI WGS metagenome assembly LNFM01 (sample SAMN04254537, study PRJNA301005) | activated carbon metagenome | isolation source: dual media filters at the Ann Arbor, Michigan drinking water treatment plant | place: USA: Ann Arbor | reverse complement strand
GAGAGCATCTTGCGCCACAGGTCCTTGGCCTCCATGCGCTTGAAGAGCTTGATCTCGCCGCGGTCGACCTTGGCCTCGTAGGCCGTGTAGGCCTGCTCGAAGGCCGCACCGAACTTGTCATGCAGGTCGGGGCAGGTGCTGGGGCTGAACAGCGTCCACTGGCCGCCTTCCATGACGCGGCGCATGAAGAGGTCGGGGATCCAGTTCGCCGTGTTCATGTCGTGCGTGCGCCGACGGTCGTCACCGGTGTTCTTGCGCAGTTCCAGGAACTCTTCCAGGTCGAGGTGCCAGCTTTCCAGGTAGGCACAGACCGCGCCCTTGCGCTTGCCGCCCTGGTTCACGGCGACGGCGGTGTCGTTCACCACCTTCAGGAAAGGCACCACGCCTTGGCTCTTGCCGTTGGTGCCCTTGATGTAGCTGCCCAGGGCGCGCACGTTGGTCCAGTCGTTGCCCAGGCCGCCGGCGAACTTGCTCAGCAGTGCGTTTTCCTTCAGCGCCTCGTAGATGCCGTCCAGGTCGTCGGCCACGGTGGTGAGGTAGCAGCTGCTCAACTGGCTGCGCCGCGTGCCGGCGTTGAACAGCGTGGGCGTGCTGCTCATGAAGTCGAAGCTCGACAGCACGTTGTAGAACTCGATGGCGCGTGCTTCGCGGTCGATCTCGCCCAGGGCCAGGCCCATGGCCACGCGCATGAAAAACGCCTGCGGCATTTCGATGCGCGTTTCTTCGATGTGCAGGAAGTAGCGGTCGTACAGGGTCTGCAAGCCGAGGTAGTCGAACTGCAGGTCGCGGCTGGCGTCGAGCGCGGCACCCAGCTTGGCCAGGTCGAACTGCATCAGCTTCTCGTCCAGCAGTTCGGCCTGCACGCCCTTCTTGATGAACTGCGGGAAGTACTCGGCGTAGCGCGTGGCCATCTGGCCCTGGGTGACGTTTTCACCCAGGATCTCGCGGCGGATGGTGTGCAGCAGCAGGCGCGCCGTGGCGCGGGTGTAGGACGGTTCTTTTTCGATGAGCGTGCGCGCAGCCATGATGGCGGCCTTGAACACTTCGTCGAGCGGCACCCCGTCATACAGGTTGCGGCGCGTCTCGGCCATGATGGGCTCGGCCTTCACGTCGGCACCCAGGCCGGCGCAGGCGGCTTCCACCAGTTCACGCAGCGCCGGCATGTCCAAAGGCACGCGCTGGCCGCCTTCGGTGACGTAGAGCTCGGGCGCCTGGGCCACGGCCGGCACGCCCTGGCGCGCACGCTCCTGGGTGCGGCGCTCGCGGTACAGCACATAGGCGCGGGCCACTTCATGGTGGCCGCTGCGCATCAGCGCCAGCTCGACGTGGTCTTGCACGTCTTCGATGTGGAAGGTGCCGCCGCCCGGGCGGCTGCGCAGCAGCGCGCGCACCACACCGTCGGTCAGGCGTTCGACGGTCTCGCGCACGCTGGCCGAGGCTGCACCCTGGGTGCCGTGCACCGCCAGGAAGGCCTTCATCAACGCCACCGCAATCTTGTTCGGCTCAAAAGACACCACGGCGCCGTTGCGGCGGATGATCTGGTAGCCGGCATACACGGCCGCGCCTGGCGCGCCAGCGCCTGTGGGCACGGGCCGGCCGGCCGTTGACGTGGTGGCGGCGGTGGCGCCGGGCGCGATGGCGGTGTTCTGGGCAGCTTGCATTCAATCCCCTCTGAGTCGTTCGGTTCGTTCGGTTCGTTCTGCGCCGCAGCGGGTGCGCCACCCGGCATGCGGCCGCAGCGTTCAGGCTTGCACGTGGGGCGGGTTCCGGTCGGTGCGGCGGTGGCGGGGCCACAGGTGCCGCGTCGGTGTTCCGGGCCCATCGACGAGGGCTCACAGCACACCGGCACGCCAACCGCCTGTCACCTCGGCCAGAGCCGCGGCGTGCAGCTTGGTGAAGTCACGAGATTATCACGTCGAGGCACTATATCTGGGGTGCAGCCCCCCTTCAAGGCACTACGGCTAGTGTCCGGCCTCGGGCTTGCCCTGATGCCAAGGCGCATGCCTGGCACCCCATGGCGCAGGGCCGAAGCAGCCTGCGGCGCCAGACGCCGCGCCACCACGCCATGTGCCGGCCGAAGGCCGCGCAGTGTCTGGCGAAAACCGGGCAATTGGCCGGTTCGGCCGCATGCCTCAAGGGTCTTGCGACGGGCCTGGCCGGCGCCCCGCCCCACCGGCCAGGCTCAGGCTCGACTGTGTGCGTGTGTGAATCCCACCATCGTCGGGGCCGGCCAGGCTGCGCGGGGTCGCGCAGCCGCAACATTCCAGCGCCGCAGGCCCTCAGTCGCCGTCGCCATCGGCCGCGCCGACACCCAGGCGCGCCATGCGGTAGCGCATCTGGCGCAAGGACAAGCCGAGGCTGGCCCCCGCTGCCGTGCGGTTGTAGCGATGGCGCTGCAACGCCCGCTCCAGGATCTCGCGCTCCACGCTGTCGAGGTGGGCGGCAAGGTCGCTGGGCAGTGCCGCAGCGTTCAGCGTCGCGGGCGTGTCTGAGGGCAGCGGCATAGGCACGGTGGCCACCTCGGCCTCGGCACCCGGCGTGTCATCCAGCGCCACCTCGGGCAGGCCGAGATCGTCGAGCTCGATGCGCGGCGAGTTCGACAGCGCCAGGGCGCGGTGCAGCAGGTTTTCCAGCTCACGCACATTGCCCGCGAAGGCATAACGCGCCAGGTGCAGCAGTGCCGCCTCCGACAAGGTGGGCGCGGGGCTCACACCCGCGTCGCGGGCAATGCGCTGCAACACGCTGGTGCACAGCGCGGGCAGGTCGGCCAGCCGCTCGCGCAGCGGCGGCATGGTGATGCGGATGACGTTCAGGCGGTAGTACAGGTCCTGGCGGAAGCGCCCGGCCTGCACCTCGGCCGCCAGGTCCTTGTGCGTGGCGCTGACCACGCGCACGTTCACCGGCGTTTCAGAAACGGCGCCCAGCGGCCGCACCGCACGCTCCTGGATCACGCGCAGCAGCTTGCTCTGCATGGCCAGCGGCAGGTCGCCGATCTCGTCCAGAAACAGCGTGCCCCCCTGTGCGGCCTGGAAAAAGCCTTCGCGGTCTTCATGGGCGCCAGTGAAGGCGCCCTTGCGATAGCCGAAAAACTCGGCTTCCAGCAGGTTCTCGGGGATGGCGCCGCAGTTCACCGCAACAAAGGGCAGCGTGCCGCGCGGCGAGACTTCGTGCACCGCGCGCGCCACCAGCTCCTTGCCGGTGCCCGACTCACCGCACACCAGCACTGGCGCCATGCTGTGCGCGACACGCTCGATGAGTGCACGCACCTGCTGGATGGACACGGCATCGCCGACGATGCGCCGCAGCGCCGGGTGCACGCCCGCGGCCGATGCTGTTGTCGTGCCCGCAGCGGCCGCCGGCGCCGCGCGCCAAGTTGCGGGCGTACCGCTCACGGGTGTGCGCCCCAGCGCCGACGCGACGGCGGCGCGGAACTGGCGCAGATCCACAGGCTTGGTGAGGTAGTCGTAGGCACCTGCCTTCAGTGCCTCGACCGCGTTTTCCGGTGAACCGTAGGCGGTGATGACGATGGCCTTCTCGGGCCGGCCCGCTTCTTCCATGCGGCGCAGCAGTTCCAGGCCGGTGCCATCGGGCAGGCGCATGTCGGTGATGATCAGCTGGTAGCCGCCGACACCGCGGCCTTGCAGCAGCGCCCAGGCTTCGGCCACGGAGTCCGCGCTTTCGACGTCGTAGCCCTCGCGCAGCAGCGTCAGCTCGTAGAGCGTGCGCAGATCGGGTTCATCGTCCACCACCAGCAGGCGTGCAGGGTTCGCGGTGCTTTGGACTGTGCTCACAGCGTTTCCAGGGGCAGGGGGTGGGCGGCGTCGGGCAGCGCGGCTCGCCGCAGGTTCACGACAAACTCGTTGCGCAGCCGCTCGGCGGCGGGGCGCGGGCGGTACTCGATGCTGCCGCCGTAACGTTCACAAAGCTCGCGACAAATGTACAAGCCGAGGCCCGAGCCCCGGCTGCGCGTGCTGAAGAAGGGTTCGAAGAGGTGGCGCTCCACTTCGGGCGGGATGGGCGGGCTGTCGCTCAAGACCGAGATTTGCGCCCAGCCGTCGTCGCGCGCCACCAGGCGCAGGAAGATGGCGCCACGGCCCGCGCCGGCGTGGCGGTGCGCGTTGTCGAGCAGGTTCACCAGCACGCGGCGCAGGTGTTCGGGGTCGAACACCACACCCAGCGGCGCGCTGGGCAACTCGGCACGCAGCCGGCTGTCGGGCGCCAGCGCCACACCCGCGGTGCGCGCCCAGTCGGCCGCAGCGGCAGACACGGTGGTGCTGGCGTCGATGGCGCGCAGCTGGGGCTCTGCACCAGGGGCCACTTCCATCACGTCGTCCAGCAGGCGCTTCAGGCGTTCCACGTTGTCGGCCACCATCTGGGCCAGCCGCTGCTGCGCGGGCGGCAGCCCGTCCTCCAGCAACAAGGCGTTGGCCTGCGAGATGGCCGCCAGCGGGTTGCGGATCTCGTGCGCAATGCCGGCCGACACCCGCCCCATCGCAGCCAGTTTTTCCTGGCGTATGCGCGCCTGCAAGGTGCGCAGGTCTTCCAGCAGCAGCACCGCGAACGGCTCGGCTGTGATGGCATCGGAAGCCGGCGGCGCGAGCCCGGCGTCTGCCTGAGGCCCTGCACGCGCAGCCGAGCCCCCTTCGGCGCCACGCTCCAGCCCACGGCCGCGCATAAAGCGCACGCGCAGCCGCAGGGTGCGCGTGTGGCCCTGGCCGAAGCTCAGCATCACGTCGCGGCCGGCCTCGGGCCACTCGCCTTCCACCAAGGCCTGCGCCACAGCGGCCAGCAGCGCGGCCCAGGCCGGATTCTGGTCCAGCACAAACGGTGCCGCCGGGTGCAGGCCCTGGTCCGGGGTTGGCGGCACGCACACGCAGGCGGCGGTCGATCACCAGCACGCCGTCGGCCATTTCTTCGATGACCAGGCGGTTCAGCTGCGCCTGCTGGCGCGCCAGTTCGAGGCTGCCGCGCGCCGCCAGCTCTTCGCGCACCAGGCGCCCGGCCAGTTCGCCCGAGAGCAGCGTGATGACGAACATGCCCAGGCCGGCCAGGCCCGACTGCAGCATCAGCGGCGTGGCCGCATCGCCGCCCAGGCCGGCACGCCAGGCGGCCAACAGCAGCACCAGCGAGACCCCGGCCGCGGTGCCCAGCGCCAGCAGACGCGACGTCAGCACACCGGCCATCAGCACCGGCAGCACCAGCAGCGCGGCGTAGTTCAGCGAGGTGCCCACCTCCATCAGGTGCAGCGTCGCGAAGGCCACCAGGTCCACGCCGATGGTGGCCAGCCACTGCCGGCGGCGCTGCCAGCCTTGCGAATGCGCTTGCGCCAGCGCACCGAAGCGCGGCAGCAGCCACAGCGTCACGGCCTGCACGCCGTACAGCAATGCAATCAGCGTCAGCCACTCAGCGGGGCGCGTGCCGAGCAGGCTGCCCGCGCCCTGCACGCCCACCAGACCCAGGCCGACGACGGCACGCGCCGCGGCATAGGTGCGGTAGACGCGGGCCAGCGCATCGTCCTGCGCGTGCACGATGCGGCGCGCCTGGCGCAGCAGGAAGCGGCTGTCCGCCGCGGCCTCGCCCGAGGCCAGCCAGCCGGCGTCGAAATAAGACTCGGCGCCGGCCGCGGCATCGGTGGGGCCGAAGCTGGGGAAGAGCGTGTCGTCGCGCCGGCGGCCCTCCTGTCCGCGACGGTCGCCGCGGCGCCTGTCGCCCTGACGGCGATTGGCGTCGGTCGCGCCCATGCCAGGGCCGCCGGCCTTCAGCGCGGGCCGGCCAGGCGGTGCGCCTCGCCGCAATAGGGGCGGCCCGCGGTGTCCAGCACCGCCTCGGCCTGCGGCAGGTGCACGCCGCAGTGTTGGCAGGCCAGCATGGGCGTGGCCTGGGCGGGTCGACCCTGATCGGCACTGCCGGCGTCCCTGTGGGCAGCCCTGTCGCTGGCCTTCCTGGACGGTGGGCGCGCCGAATCGCCAGCCGCGCGGCCACGCCGCAACCACCAGATGGCCAGGCCGACCACCACGAGCAGGATCAGGTACTTGATCATGCGGCGGCACCCCGCGCGAGCAGCACTTCCATGACGAAGCGTGAACCGGCGTAGCCCAGCAAGAGCAGCACCGCACCCGCATACAGCCAACGGGTGGCGCGGCGGCCGCGCCAGCCGCGCAGGCGGCGGCCCAGCAGCAGGGCCGCGAACACGGCCCAGGCCAGCAGCGAAAACACCGCCTTGTGGTCGCCCCAGCGCCACTGCACGGTGTTGACCACGCCCAGCACCAGGGTGGCCGTCAACACGGCGAAACCGGCCTCGACGAAGTGGAAGGTCACACGTTCCAGCTGCAGCAGCGGCATGCCCATGGCACTGGGCCCCAGGGCCTGCAGGCGGCCGGCCGGGCCGCCGGCACGCAGGCGGCGCTCGGCGGCGTCCAGCATCAAGGCGTGCAGCACGGCGGCACCGAACAGGCCGTAGGCGCTCACGCCCAGAACAAAGTGCAGCGGCGCCAGTGTCGAGGTGATGGGCCGGAGCTCGCCAGGGAAGGCCGCCATCACGCCCACCGCCAGCACCCCGGCCACCGCCAGGCCGCGGCGCACGGCCAGCAGCGGTGCGAAGCGGCTTTCCACCACGTAGACGGCGATCACCAGCCACACCGTGATGCTGAGCACCGGTGCAAAACCCAGGCGCGCGCCGGGCATGGGCAAGCCGATGCCGGCGATGTCGATGACCAGCAGCACGCCGTGCAGCAGCCAACCGCCCAGCAACGCCGCCGCCGAGAAGCGCTGCAGAACAGCCATCGGCAGTGCGGCCAGCCCGTACAACAGCAGCGCCACGCCCACAAGCAGCAGGCCGCCACCGGGGGCAAGCACTGGGGATGCGGTCGATAGAATCATCACGACAGTGTAATGACCGCGCAGGCCTTCAAACGCCGCCTTCGCACCCCCTTCCCCACCTCACCCACCACCCCATGGCCTCGACCCTTTCAGATCGCCTGTCCAAGCTGGTCAAGACCATGCGCGGACAGTCGCGCATCACCGAAGCCAACGTGCAGGACATGCTGCGCGAGGTGCGCATGGCCTTGCTCGAAGCCGACGTCGCGCTGCCCGTGGTGCGCGACTTCGTCGCCCGCGTCAAGGAGAAGGCGCTGGGCACCGAGGTGGCCGGCTCGCTGAACCCCGGCCAGGCGCTGGTGGGCATGGTGCACAAGGAACTCGCCGCGACGATGGGCGAAGGCGTGGCCGACATCAACCTGGCCGCGCAGCCACCGGCCGTCATCCTGATGGCCGGCCTGCAGGGCGCCGGCAAGACCACCACCACGGCCAAGCTGGCCAAGCACCTGATCACCAAGCGCAAGAAGAAGGTGCTCACGGTCTCGGCCGACGTCTACCGCCCGGCGGCCATCGAACAGCTGAAGACGGTGACGGCGCAGGCCGGCGCCGAGTGGTTTGCGTCGGACCCGAGCCAGAAACCGCGCGACATCGCGCTGGCCGCGCTGGATCACGCGAAGCGCCACTACTTCGACGTGCTGCTGGTCGACACCGCCGGCCGCCTGGGCATCGACGAAGCGCTGATGGCCGAGATCACCGAACTGCACGCCGCGCTGAAGCCGGTGGAGACGCTGTTCGTCGTCGACGCCATGCAGGGCCAGGACGCGGTGAACACCGCCAAGGCCTTCAAGGACGCGCTGCCGCTGACCGGCGTGGTGCTGACCAAGCTGGACGGCGACAGCCGCGGCGGCGCGGCGCTCAGCGTGCGCCAGATCACTGGCGCGCCGATCAAGTTTGCAGGTGTCAGCGAGAAGATCGACGGCCTGGAGGTCTTCGACGCCGAACGCCACGCCGGCCGCGTGCTGGGCATGGGCGACATCGTGGCCCTGGTCGAAGAGGTGCAGAAGGGCGTCGACGTCGAGGCGGCGCAGAAGTTCGCCGACAAGATGAAGTCCGGCGGCGGCTTCGACCTCAACGACTTCCTGGCCCAGATCACCCAGATGAAGAAGATGGGCGGCCTTTCCAGCCTGATGGACAAGCTGCCCAGCCAGCTGACCGCCAAGGCCGCCGGCGCCGACATGGGCAAGGCCGAGCGCGACGTGAAGCGCATGGAAGGCATCATCAACAGCATGACGCCGCTGGAGCGGCGCAAGCCCGAGCTGCTGAAGGCCAGCCGCAAGCGCCGCATTGCCGCGGGTGCTGGCGTGCACGTGCAAGAAATCAACCGGTTGTTGAACCAGTTCGACCAGATGCAAGGCATGATGAAGAAGATGAAGGGCGGCGGCCTGATGAAGATGATGAAGCGCATGGGCGGCGGGGGGTTTCCCGGCATGCCGCGCTGAACGCCCGGGCACGCTTCGGCCCCGGCGCCGCCCCGGGTTGGACGGCTGCCGATACGGCTTGACACGCCTTTTGTGCCGGCAGGCGTTGATTCTCTGGCCGTATCAGCCGATGTTCCGGGTTCGCTCGCCCATTGGGGCTCAAGCCACCGTCCCAGCCGCATGCACAGACCGACTGCCCCACTCGCGCCCATGGATCTTCTGTTCCCCGATGCCAACTTCGCGCTGCCCGCCACGGTACTGCTGTTGTTGGCCCTGCTGCTTGTTCGCCTGCGCAAGCGCTCCAGCGCACAGCGCGGCGCGGCGCGGGAGGCCCTGGACACCGTGGCCGGCTGGCCGCCGGAAGCAGCGCGTGTGCTGACCATCGCCGAACGCCAGGCCTACGACCTGCTGCGCCGCTCGCTGCCGGGCTACCTGGTGCTTGCCCAGGTGCCACTGTCGCGTTTCATCCGCGTGCCGGCACGCCATTCCTATGTCGACTGGCTGCAGCGTGTGGGCTCGTTGAGCGCCGACCTCTTGTTGTGTGATGCCGGCTCTCGCGTGCTGGCCGTGATCGACATCCGTTCGCCTGACGAGAGCGACCGCTCGCGTCGCCGTCATGAGCGCATGACACGCGTGCTGCGCAAGGCCAACATCCATGTGCTGACCTGGCGCGAAGACGCCCTGCCGACGGCGTCCGAGGTTCGCCACGCCATGACAGCCGTGGTGGGCGGCGCTGCGGCGGTCGCCAAGGCGGCGGCGACATCGTCACGCCCGATGCCGCTCATCCCCGTGGCCGACATTGCCGAGGTGTTGGCCGACGGCGACGCCGCGTTCAACGCCCAGCTCGACCCCTCGATGGAGCCCGTGCCCTCGGCCTTCTTCGAGGAACTCGAAGCCGAACCCGCGCGGCGTTGAGCGCGGCCCGGGGGCGCGCTCAGCCCAGCAGGGCCTGGGCAAACTCCTTGGCTTCGAAGGTCTGCAGGTCTTCCAGCTTTTCGCCGATGCCGATGAAATAGACCGGCACGACGCCGCCGACCCGCCCTGCGCCCCAGCGCGCAATGGCCGCCAGCACACCGCCCTTGGCCGTGCCATCGAGTTTGGTGACGATGAGCCCGGTCAGGCCCAAGGCCGCGTCAAAGGCCTTGACCTGCGCCAACGCGTTCTGGCCGGTGTTGCCGTCCACCACCAGCAGCACCTCGTGCGGCGCGCCGTCCTGGGCCTTGGCGATGGTGCGGCGGATCTTCTTCAGTTCCTCCATCAGGTGCGTCTGCGTCGGCAGTCGGCCTGCGGTGTCGGCAATGACGACATCGCAGCCGCGTGCGCGGCCGGCCGTCACGGCGTCGAAGCTCACGGCCGCAGGGTCGCCGCCTTCCTGGCTGACGATCTCCACCCGGTTGCGGTCGGCCCACACCGCCAGCTGTTCACGCGCCGCCGCGCGGAAGGTGTCGGCCGCGGCCAGCAACACCTTGCAATCGGCTTCCGCGAGGTGGCGCGTGAGCTTGCCGATGCTGGTCGTCTTGCCGGCGCCGTTGACCCCCGTGACCATGATCACCGTCGGGCTGGCACGGCCGATGTCCAGCCCGCGCTCCAGGGGCTTCAAGAGGTCGGTGACGGCCGCCGCCAGCAGCAGCTTCACCGCTGCGGGCTCGGTGGCTTTGGTCTCCTTCACGCGGCACTTCAGGTCGGCCAGCAGGTGCTCGGTGGCGGCCACGCCGGTGTCGGCCATCAGCAGCGCCGCCTCCAGTTCTTCGTACAGCGCGTCGTCGATGCGCGTGCCGGTGAAGACCTGGGCGATGCTGCTGCCAGTCTTGCGCAGGCCCTGGGCGAGCCGGCCCATCCAGCCGCTGCGCGCCGGGGCGGGTGCGGAAACAGCGGCTTCGGGGTCCGGCAGCGGCGGCGGCGCCGCTGCCGGCAACCGGGCGGCCGCGGGTGGCGCAGGGGCTGCGGCTGGCGCAGCAGCGGGCGGCTTCTTCTTGAAAAAACTGAACATCTCGGGAACCGGAAGACCGCCTGTGGAAGGACGCGTGAGCCTTGGCTATAATGTCGGGCTCAGGCGCTTTAGCTCAGCTGGTTAGAGCGACGGAATCATAATCCGCAGGTCCGGGGTTCAAATCCCTGAAGCGCCACCAAACATCAGACAAGCCCGCGCCAGCATCCGCTGCGCGGGCTTTTCTCTTGGTGGCCCGGGTGAGCCACGCGGCGAGCCACTTTGACAGGTCATGCCGTCTTCTGGGTCCAAGGCGTGGAAACCACGGCAGACCTTAGAATTCGCCCCCTCCCGGTGACGGCGCCGCCGTCCCACAGCCCCTGGATCCACACCATGAACCGCTGTGCTGCCGTGGCCGCCACCTTGTGCGTGGCCGCCCTCGCCCTGCCCGCCGCCGCCCAGGCGCCCCGCAAATTCACCGCACAGACGCTGCGGGGTGAACTCATCGTCACCAACCCGCCGGAGGTGCTGCTGAACCGCCAGCCCGCACGGCTGGCGCCGGGCGCGCGCATCCGTGGCGTCGACAACCTGCTGATGATGTCGGGGGCCTTGGTCGGCCTCAGCGCGGTGGTGCATTACACCTTCGACATGCAGGGCAGCCTGCTCGACATCTGGGTGCTGAACCCGGCCGAACGCAGCCTGAACCCTTGGCCGGTGTCGCCCCAGCAGGCGGCCAGCTGGGCCTTCAACCCCGACACGCAGACCTGGAGCCGCCCATGAACGACGCCCACGACAGCGCAGCTTCCAAGAAGGTCTTCATCCGCACCTTCGGCTGCCAGATGAACGAGTACGACTCGGACAAGATGGCCGACGTGCTGGGCGCCGCCCAGGGCTACGAGAAGACCGAGGACGTCGAGCAGGCCGACCTCATCCTCTTCAACACCTGCAGCGTGCGCGAGAAGGCGCAGGAGAAGGTCTTCAGCGACCTCGGCCGCGTCAAGCACCTGGCCAAGAAGGGTGTGCTCATCGGCGTGGGCGGCTGTGTGGCCAGCCAGGAAGGTGCGGCCATCATCGAGCGCGCGCCGTTTGTCGACCTCGTCTTCGGCCCGCAGACGCTGCACCGGCTGCCGCAGATGATCGAGGCGCGCCACACGCAGCGCCGGCCGCAGGTGGACATCAGCTTCCCCGAGATCGAGAAGTTCGACCACCTGCCACCCGCCAAGGTGGAGGGTGCCTCGGCCTTCGTCAGCATCATGGAAGGCTGCAGCAAGTACTGCAGCTACTGCGTGGTGCCCTACACCCGCGGCGAAGAAGTGCACCGCCCGCTGGACGACGTGCTGGCCGAGGTGGCCGGCCTGGCCGCGCAGGGCGTGAAGGAAGTGACGCTGCTGGGCCAGAACGTCAACGCCTACCGCGGCGCGATGGGCGGCACCGCCGAGATCTGCGACTTTGCGCTGCTCATCCAGCTGGTGGCCGAGATTCCGGGGGTGGAACGCATCCGCTACACCACCAGCCACCCGAACGAGTTCACGCAGCGCCTGATCGAGGCCTATGCCCGCGTGCCCAAGCTGGTGAACCACCTGCACCTGCCGGTGCAGCATGGCAGCGACCGCATCCTGATGGCGATGAAGCGCGGCTACACCGCGATGGAATACAAGAGCACCATCCGCAAGCTGCGTGCGGTGCGGCCCGACATCAGCATGAGCAGCGACTTCATCGTCGGCTTCCCCGGGGAAACCGAGGACGACTTCAACAGGATGATGAAGCTCATCGACGACGTGGGCTACGACAGCAGCTTCAGCTTCGTGTTCAGCAAGCGCCCCGGCACACCCGCCGCCGCACTGCAGGACGACACGCCGCAAGACCTGAAGTTGAAGCGCCTGCAGCACCTGCAGGCCACCATCGAGCAGAACGTGCGCCGCATCAGCGCCAGCCGCCTGGGCACGGTGCAGCGCATCCTGGTGGAAGGGCCTTCACGTAACAGCGGCAAGGCCGGCAAGCCGGGCAACGGCAGCAGCGAGATGATGGGCCGCACCGAGTGCAATCGCATCGTCAACTTCGACGGCGGCCCGAACGCGGCGCGCCTGGCCGGCCAGATGCTGGATGTGCGCGTCACCGAAGCCCTGCCGCACTCGCTGCGCGGCGAACTGGTCTTGCGTGACGACGCACCGCTCAGCGACGCCCCGGCCCGAAGCCCCGCCACCACAGCGTGAATGCGCAGGCCAGCACCATGCCGGCGTACGTGGTCATGCGTCCGTCACGGCCCCACACCACGAGGCCGGCCAGGGTGACGGCGGCGCCCGCCAGCGCGGCCGGCAGCGCCAGGTGCTTGAAGCGCACCGGCGCCAGTTCGCGCCGCCACAGCAGCTTGGCCAGCGCGGCGGCCAGCACGCCCAGGGCCACGGCGGGCAGGAACAGATTGCCCAGGTGCATCACGGCGTCCAGCGGTCCCATCGTCGCGTCCCCTTGTGTTCTTGTCGGTCCGGCCTGCGGCTGCAGCCTTGCCCGTTGCGGCACGGCGGGCAGGGCCCAATACCTACAATTCTGACGTGAGCGCTACCGTGACCGTGATGGCCCTCGGCCTGAACCACACCACCGCGCCGCTGGACCTGCGCGGCAAGCTGGCGTTTTCGCCCGAGCAGATGACGCCGGCCTTGCACGGCCTGCGCGAGCGCCTGGCGCTGGTGGTGCCCGAGGCCGCGCTCGTCAGCACCTGCAACCGCACCGAGCTCTACGTGGCGGCCAAGCCTGACAAGGCCGAGGAACTGGTGCGCCCGGCCATCGACTGGCTGGCCGAACAAGGCGGCATCAGCGGCAGCCAGCTGATCAGCCACAGCTACGTGATGGAAGACCGCCTGGCCGCGCGCCACGCCTTCCGCGTGGCCGCCGGCCTGGACAGCATGGTGCTGGGCGAACCGCAGATCCTGGGCCAGATGAAGCAGGCGGTGCGCATGGCCGATGAAGCCGGCACGCTGGGCACCACCTTGCACCAGCTGTTCCAGCGCAGCTTCGCAGTGGCCAAGGAAGTGCGCAGCTCTACCGAGATCGGCGCGCACAGCATCAGCATGGCAGCGGCCGCGGTGCGCCTGGCGGCACAGCTCTTCGAAGACCTGAACAAGATCAAGGTGCTGTTTGTCGGCGCCGGTGAAATGATCGAACTGGTGGCCACGCACTTCGAGGCCAAGGGCCCGAAGTCCATCGCGCTGGCCAATCGCACGCTGGAACGCGGCGAACGCCTGGCCAGCCGCTTCGGCGGCGAGGCGCTGCGCCTGTCCGACATTCCCGGCCGCCTGCACGAATTCGACGCCGTCATCTCCTGCACGGCCAGCACCTTGCCCATCATCGGCCTGGGTGCGGTGGAACGGGCCCTGAAGGCGCGCAAGCACCGGCCGATGTTCATGGTCGATCTGGCCGTGCCGCGCGACATCGAGCCCGAAGTGGCGCAACTGGCCGACGTCTACCTCTACACCGTGGACGACCTCGCCACGCTGGTGCAAAGCGCCGGTGAAAAGCGCCAGGCCGCGGTGCAGCAGGCCGAGGCCATCATCGATGCCGGTGTGCAGAGTTTCGAGCACTGGATGGGCCAGCGCGCGGCGGTGCCGCTGATCCAGGCGCTGAACCGCCAGGCCGACGACTGGGGCGCCATCGAGCTGGCGCGCGCACGCAAGGCGCTGGCGCGTGGCGAGGCGCCCGAGCAGGTGCTGGAAGCGCTGGCGCGCGGCCTCACCAGCAAGATGCTGCACGGCACGTTGGCCGAGCTGCACGCGGCCGACGGTGACGAGCGTTCGCGCCTGGCGCACACCGTCTCGCGCCTGTTCCTGCGCCAGGGCACGCGCGCGGTGCCCGGCGAACGCGAGTCTTAGCGACACTGCCGCCTTGGGCTGCAGCGGCTGCCGTGGCCGCGTACGCCCCTCCACGCCATGCCACCGCCCCTGGCTTTTTCGCGGCCAACTTCGCCGCCCTCGATGACCCCCTTGCCCGATGAACTCCACGCTGCGTGAGCAATTTGAACGCCTGGCCTTGCGCCTGGCCGAGCTGGACGCCACGCTGTCCGACCCCGCCGTGGCGGCAGACATCAAGCGCTGGCGCGCGCTGTCGCGTGAGCAGGCCGAGGCCAGCGGCATCGTGCAGCGCTACCGCCAGTACCAGCAGCGCGAGGCCGACCTGGCCACCGCGCTGGAGATGCGCGCCGACCCCGAGATGGCCGAGCTGGCGGCCGAGGAAGTGGCCGCGGCCAACGCCGACATGGCCCGCCTGTACGGCGAGCTGCAGGCTGCGCTGATCCCGAAAGACCCCGACGACGAACGCGCGGCCTTCATCGAAATCCGCGCCGGCACCGGCGGCGACGAAAGTGCGCTCTTTGCCGGCGATCTGGCCCGCATGTACCTGCGCTACTTCGAGCGCCAGGGCTGGCGCGTCGAAGTCATGAGCCAGAGCGACAGCGAACTCGGCGGCTACAAGGAACTGGTGTTGCGCGTGCAGGGCGAAGCGGCCAGCCAGGTCTACGGGCAGCTGCGCTTCGAGAGTGGCGGCCACCGCGTGCAGCGTGTACCGGCCACCGAAAGCCAGGGCCGCATCCACACCAGCGCCTGCACCGTGGCCGTGATGCCCGAGCCCGACGAGGCCGAAGAGGTGACGCTGAACCCGGCCGACCTGCGCATCGACACCTTCCGCGCCAGCGGCGCCGGCGGCCAGCACATCAACAAGACCGACAGCGCGATCCGCATCACCCACCTGCCCACGGGCCTCGTCGCCGAGTGCCAGGACGACCGCAGCCAGCACCGCAACAAGGCCAAGGCCATGGCCGTGCTGCAGGCGCGGCTGCGCGACAAGGAACACAGCGAACGGGCCGCCAAGGAAGCGGCCACGCGCAAGGGCCTGATCGGCAGCGGCGACCGCAGCGACCGCATCCGCACCTACAACTTTCCGCAGGGCCGGCTCACCGACCACCGCATCAACCTCACGCTCTACAAGCTGGCGCAGATCATGGACGGCGACCTGCGCGACGTGGTGGACGCCCTGCAGGCCGCGCGCGCTGCCGAGCAACTGGCGCAGCTGGAGGCCGGCCCGCGCTGAGCGAGCGCGGCGCTGGCCCTACGCACATCCACATGCACATCCACCAAGCGCTGGCCCAGGCCCAGGCTGCGGGCCTGGAACGGCTGGACGCCCAGCGCCTGCTGCAGTACCTGCTTGGCCAGGGCCGCGCCTGGCTGCTGGCCCATGACGACCACAGCCTGACCGATGAGCAGGTGGCGGCGTGGTCGGCCCTGGTGGCCCGCCGCGCGGCGGGCGAACCCCTGGCCTACCTGACCGGCGAGCGTGAATTCCACGGCCTGGCGCTGCAGGTGAACCCGGCGGTGCTGGTGCCCCGCCCCGACACCGAAACCCTGGTCGACTGGGCGCTGAGCTTGCTGGCCGGCGCGCTGGCCGGCACTGCCCAGCCGCAGGTGGCCGACCTGGGCACCGGCAGCGGCGCCATCGCCCTGGCCGTGAAGCACGGCTGCCCACGCGCCGCGCTGCGCGCCAGCGACGCCAGCAGCGCCGCGCTCGACGTGGCGCGTGCCAACGGCCAACGGCTCGGCCTTGCCGTCAGCTGGCTGCAGGGCAGCTGGTGGCAGCCCTATGGCGCGCCCGCGCTGGACCTGGCGCTGAGCAACCCGCCCTACATCGCCGCCGGCGACACGCACCTGCCGGCCTTGCGGCACGAGCCCATCTCGGCCCTGGTGCCACCGGGCGGCGACGGGCTGGCCTCGCTGCAGGCCATCATCGGCGGCGCGGCCCCGCACCTCGCGCCCAATGGCTGGTTGCTGCTGGAACACGGCTTTGACCAGGCCGATGCCGTGGCCGCGCTGTTGCAGGGCGCGGGATATCTGGACGTTCAGCACCGGCTCGACCTCGGTGGCCACCGCCGCTGCACAGGTGGGCGCTGGCCATCCGCAACCTGAAGTAAGCGGCGGCGAAAGCGGCACTTTGCACAGGGCCTGCCGCTATCCAGCCTGCCGCCGGAAGCCTAGGATGCAGGCGTGCCTCGGGGTCAGGCCTGCCGTTCCGGCGGCCACCCGCGGGTTGCGTAGGAGCGAATGATGTCCCGCTTTGCCCTCGCCCATATTGCCGTTTGCGGCCTGGTTCTGATGGCCGGCCACGCCAGCGCCCAGAACGGGCTGAGCACCAGCACCGACCCGCGCACCGAGCAGCGCCTGCAGCTGGGGCCGGTGCAGCTGGGCCTGACGGTGAGCGAACCCGGCAGCGCCGCACGGGCCCAGGTTTTTGGTGACTACTACCTGACCGGCCCCGGCTTCGGCCAGGGTGAAGTCGCCGGCGGCCTGCGCCTGACCAGCGGTCTGGCCATAGGCCCGCGGCGCGCCACACACGGCCTGCCGCCGGTGCGCCTGGGCGAAGGTCTGCGCGGGGCAGCCCGTCTACGGCTGGGGCCAGACACCGACACCGGCCGCGTCGCCCTGCCCTATCTGGGCCTGGGCTACACCAGCCTCTCGGCCCGCGAGGGCTGGGGTTTCAGCGCCGATATCGGCCTGGGTGGCTTGGCGCCGGGCGAACGTTTGCGGCTGGGCCGCAGCGGCCCCACCGCGGCGCAGGTGGAAAACGTGCTGAACGATCTGCGCCTGGCGCCGGTGCTGCAGCTGGGCGTGTCCTACGCCTTCTGAACTCAGCCCTGGCCACGGTGCGGGAGCCATTCGCAGGTACAGTCTTGCCCCTGTTCCCGCGACTTCCGATGACACCCCCATGAGCAACGTGCCAATGAACGACGTGCAAGCGCGTATCGACAAGCTGGTGAAGGGCCACCGTGTGGTGCTCTTCATGAAGGGCACGGCCCAGTTCCCGCAGTGCGGTTTTTCAGGCCGCGCCATTCAGGTGCTGAAGGCCGCCGGTGTGACCGACCTCAAGACCTTCAATGTGCTGGAAGACGAAGAGGTGCGCCAGGGGATCAAGGACTACGCCCAGTGGCCCACCATCCCGCAGCTCTACGTCAACGGCGAATTCGTCGGCGGCTCGGACATCGTGATGGAGATGTACCAGTCGGGCGAACTGCAGCAGCTGCTGGCCTCGAACTGATTTCGCTGCCGGCGCAAGCTCAGGCAGCCGGCTCCACACGCCACTGCCGCCGCGCCCCGAACACCATGTCGGGGTATTCCGCCCGGCCGCGGCTGCCGTTGTAGCGGCCCAGCGCCAGGAACACATCGCCTTTCTCGCGCTCGAGGTAGTGGCGCAGGATGGTGCAGCCGAAGCGCAGATTGGTCTGAAGGTGGAAGAGACGGCGCGGGTCGCCGTCGCCGATCAGGCGCGCCCAGAAGGGCATCACCTGCATGTAGCCACGCGCACCGGCGCTGCTGATGGCGTACTTGCGAAAGCCGCTTTCCACCTGCACCAGGCCAAGCACGAGGGAGGTCTCCAGGCCCGCGCGCCGGCTCTCGTACCACAGCGTTTCCAGGAACTCGACGCGCGTGTGGTGTTCGGCCTTGCGGCGCTTGAGCTTTTCGCTGGCCGCGCCGAGCCAGCGCAGGTAGACCAGGCGGGCCTCCATGGTGTCGAAGGCCGGCTTGGGTGGCGCGGCTTCGGCCACGGCCGCCGACAGCGCGGTGCGCACCGCGTCGGCCAGGGGCTCTTCGACCTGAGCCCCTGCGTGAACGGCAGTGGGCAGCCACAGCGCGGGCGCGGCAGCGCCGGTGGCGCACCCGATCAGCAGCGCGCGCCGCGCCAGCCTCATGCGCCGAGGCGCTCCTTCACGCGCGCCGCCACCTCGGCCAGCGGCACCACATCGGCCGCGGCATCGCGCCGGCCTTGCATCTCCACCGTGCCGGCTTTCAAGCCGCGGTCGGACAGCACCACCCGAAGCGGAATGCCGATGAGCTCCCAGTCGGCGAACATCGCGCCGGGGCGTTCACCGCGGTCGTCGAGCACCACGTCCAGGCCCATCGCGGCCAGCGCGTCGTGCAGCTTGTCGGCCTCGGCCTGCACCTCCGGGCTGCGGTCGTAGCCGATGGGGCAGATGACGACGGCAAACGGCGCGATGGCCACCGGCCACACCATGCCGCGCTCGTCGTGGTTCTGCTCGATGGCCGCGCCCAGGATGCGCGTGACACCGATGCCGTAGCAGCCCATCTCGAAGGGCTGCGGCTTGCCGTTTTCATCCAGGAACTGCGCCTTCATCGGCACGCTGTACTTCTTGGTGCCGAGGTAGAAGACGTGGCCGACCTCGATGCCGCGCTGGATGGCCAGCACGCCCTGGCCGTCGGGCGAAGGGTCGCCGGCGACGACGTTGCGGATGTCGGCCACGAGCGCAGGTTCGGGCAGGTCGCGGCCCCAGTTCACGCCGGTGTAGTGGAAGTCGGCCTCGTTGGCACCACAGACGAAGTCGGCCATCCGGACCACCGTGCGGTCGGCCACCACCTTCACCGGCTTCTTCAGCTGCAAAGGCCCCAGGTAGCCCGGCTTGCAGCCGAAGTGCTCTTCGATCTCGGCCACGGTGGCAAAGCGGAAGCCGTCCTTCAGACCCTCGACCTTGCCGACCTTCACCTCGTTCATGTCGTGGTCGCCGCGCACCAGCAAGAGCCACACCGTGGTCTTGCTGATGTCACCGGCCTCGTTCAGCACATCGGTGGCCAGCACCAGGCTCTTCACGGTGTTCTGCAGCGGCAGGCCCAGCAGCGTGGCCACGTCGGCGCAGGTGCTCTTGCCCGGCGTGGCAGTCTTGCTCAGCGCCTGCGTCGCGGCCGCGCGCGTGGCCAGCAGCGGCAGCGCTTCGGCAAGCTCGATGTTGGCCGCGTAGTCGCTGCTTGGGCAGTAGACGATGGCGTCTTCGCCGGTGTCGGCAATCACCTGGAACTCGTGCGAGGCGTCGCCGCCAATGGCGCCGGTGTCGGCCGCCACGGCGCGGTACTGCAGGCCGAAGCGGTCGAAGATGCGCTTGTAGGCGTCGAACATCACCTGGTAGCTCTTCAGCGCGCCGGCCTTGTCACGGTCGAAGGAGTAGGCGTCCTTCATCGTGAACTCGCGCCCTCGCATCACGCCGAAGCGAGGCCGGCGCTCGTCACGAAACTTGGTCTGGATGTGGAAGAAGTTGCGCGGCAGCTGCTTGTAGCTGCGCAGCTCTTGGCGCGCGATGTCGGTGATGACCTCTTCGCTGGTGGGCTGGATGACGAAGTTGCGGTCGTGGCGGTCTTTCACGCGCATCAGCTCGGGGCCGTAGGCCTGGAAGCGGCCGGTCTCCTGCCACAGCTCGGCCGGCTGCACCACGGGCATCAGCAGTTCCACCGCGCCTGCACGCACCATCTCTTCGCGGATGATGGCCTCGACCTTGCGGATGACGCGCAGGCCCATCGGCATGTAGTTGTAGATGCCCGCGCCCAGGCGCTTGATGAAGCCCGCGCGCATCATCAGCTGGTGGCTGGCGACTTCGGCGTCGGCGGGCGCTTCTTTCTGCGTGGAGATGAAGGTGGCTGTGGCTTTCATGGGCGCAGTATGGGGCGGTGTTGGGTGCGGTTGAGCGGTGCAATGAAGGCACCGACGCCGCCACGGACCAGCCCCGCAAACTGCCGCAAAGGGCCCCACTTGACGCATGCGGGTTAGCGAGGGTTCGCGTGCTGCACAGCGCCGGTGCAATAATGAAAACAGTCACAAAATCGGGGTCTGATTATGCTCGACCGGGAAGGCTTCAGGCCCAACGTCGGCATCATCCTGCTGAACCCCAGGAACCAGGTTTTCTGGGGCAAGAGACTGCGCACGCACTCGTGGCAGTTTCCGCAGGGCGGTATCAAGCACGGCGAGTCGCCGGAACAGGCCATGTTCCGCGAACTGCACGAAGAAGTGGGCCTGCTCCCTGAGCACGTGCAGATCGTTGCACGCACCCGCGACTGGTTGCGCTACGAGGTGCCCGAGCACTTCATCCGCAAGGATGCGCGTGGCCATTACC
>LNFM01006078.1_pt1 | contig 20149 bp, 22 predicted proteins | sample 596031 | NCBI WGS metagenome assembly LNFM01 (sample SAMN04254537, study PRJNA301005) | activated carbon metagenome | isolation source: dual media filters at the Ann Arbor, Michigan drinking water treatment plant | place: USA: Ann Arbor | reverse complement strand
CGTCTGCTTTTTGCCATTTCGTCACCTGTTTTATATTGAGGGTGATGTTATCACCCATAATCAGGTGGCCAAATTAACTATGCCACTACACACATCGATGGGGCGAAAAACAATAGGGATGAGCAATTATGGTGCATGACAACCTGGCCGCCAATCAAAAAATAACTCATTTCATTGAATTTTAAATAAATAAAATTATGGCATGACGCTTGCTGTTGTGATCGAGAGGGTCTTCCGCACAACAACAAGAGGGGGCATTACCATGATGCACAGTCGTAAAGCTGTTTTGTCTATAGGTGTTTCTGTTCTCGCCCTGTCAGCACTTTCGGCCCCTGTTCTGGCTGGCCCCATACTTAAAATCGACGACACTAAATGGATCAGTATCGGCGGCGGGCTGCGCAGCAGTTTCCTCTCCGAGGACAAGGCAGCGCCGAACGGTACGGATCGCTCCCTCGACTTTGCAGTGGATAGTGTGCGGCTCTACCTGAACGGGCAAGTACATAAGGACATCAAACTGACCTTTAACACCGAAAAAGATTCGACCAACAATAGCGCCGCGCGGGTGCTCGACGCCATCGTTCGGATCGAACCTTCGGACACATTCAACGTGTGGCTAGGGCGTTTTCTGCCGCCCAGCGATCGCTCCAACCTCTCGGGGCCGTATTACCTGGCTTCGTGGGATTTCCCCATCGTACAAAATTACCCTGCCCAGTTCGCAGGGCGCGATGACGGCGCGGCGGTGTGGGGGCAAGCTGGCGGCGGCATGTTCAAGTACCAGGTTGGCGCCTTTCAAGGGCGCAATGGTGCTAGCACCTCGAACAGGGCGGACGATTTGCTCTACGCCGGCCGGCTGACCCTCAACCTGTGGGATCCGGAGCCGGGTTATTACAACAGTAGCACTTACTATGGTGAAAAACAGATTCTTGCCTTCGGCCTTGCCGCGATGACACAGAAGAACGGCGCGGGGACAGCCGCTACACCTGGCGATTTCTCCGGCTGGAACATCGATGCACTTATGGAGAAAACCCTTGGCACCGACATGCTGTCACTAGAAGGTGCCTATTACCACTATGACAGGGGCAGTGTGAGTGATGCCACGTTGTTTCAGGGCAATGGCTACATGGCCCGCGCTGGCTATCTCTTTAACACAAAGATCGGCATAGGCAAGCTCATGCCGCAGGTACGCTTCCAAAGCCTGGATCTTGATGGCGCCACGGATAAACGCAATCGCTATGATCTCGAATTGCACTATGTGATTGACGGCCACAATGCCCGTGTCACTGCCGCATACACCAATGACAATATGGGGGCGGCACCAAATACCAATATCTTCAAGATCGGCGTTCAGCTTCAGATCTAGTGGTTTATGCATTGCGGAACCCGCCGGGCTGGCCCGGGCGGGTCCGCCTGTTACGAAACATTTCTAGGATTAACCCAAGGGGGATAACATGAAGTCGTCTTATTTGCTGGGTATTGCTGTAGGCAATCATTTCACCCGTTCCATCTTCACAACAGCCGTTGTCGCCGCAGGCATTACGTTCGCGGCGGCGGCACAGGCCGCAGACACCATCAAGGTCGGCATTCTGCATTCTCTATCCGGTACCATGGCTATTAGCGAAACCTCGCTGAAAGATGTGGCGTTGATGACTATCGAGGAAATCAACGCCAAGGGTGGTGTGTTGGGTAAAAAACTGGAAGCGGTGGTGGTGGACCCGGCCTCCAACTGGCCGCTGTTTGCCGAGAAGTCGCGCGAGTTGTTGCAGAAGGAAAAAGTGGCGGTGGTATTCGGTTGCTGGACTTCGGTATCACGCAAGTCGGTATTGCCGGTGTTCGAGGAGTTGAATGGGCTGCTCTTCTACCCGGTGCAATATGAGGGAGAAGAGCTATCGCAAAACGTATTCTACACTGGAGCCGCGCCCAATCAGCAGGCGATTCCGGCGGTGGAATATCTGATGAGCAAGGACGGCGGCGAGGCCAAGCGCTTCTTTCTGTTAGGCACGGACTATGTGTATCCGCGCACGACTAACAAGATCCTGCGCGCCTTCCTGAAGTCCAAGGGTGTGAAAGAGGGCGACATCAAGGAGATCTATACGCCATTCGGCCACAGCGATTATCAGACCATCGTGGCAGACGTCAAGAAGTTCGCCGCTGGCGGTAAGACGGCGGTGATCTCCACCATTAACGGTGATTCCAATGTGCCTTTCTATAAAGAATTGTCCAACCAGGGCGTGAAGGCCACGGACATTCCGGTGGTGGCGTTCTCAGTCGGAGAGGAAGAACTGCGCGGCATCGACGCCAAACCGCTGGTCGGCCATCTGGCGGCATGGAATTATTTCATGTCGCTAAAAAACCCGGAAAATGACAAGTTCATCAAAATGTGGAAGGACTATGTCAAGAAACAAAAGCTTCCCGGTGGCGACAAGCGTGTGACCAACGATCCTATGGAGGCGACGTATGTTGGCATTCACATGTGGGCGCAAGCAGCGGAAAAAGCGAAATCTGTCGAGGTGAACAAGGTGCGCACCGCCATGGCGGGCCAGACGTTCAAGGCGCCCAGCGGTTATGAGCTGAAGATGGACGAAAAGAATCATCACCTGTGGAAGCCGGTGATGATCGGCGAGATCCGTCCCGATGGCCAGTTTGACATTGTATGGGAAACGAAGAAGACCCTGCGCGCCCAACCGTGGAGCCCCTTCATACCGGGCAACGAAAAGAAAAAAGATATGTAGCACGCCCATCTCCTCGCTGTCGCGGCGGGGAGATTTATTGCAGATAACTACAACACCATGAAACACCTCTGCCGATACTGCATAGCCACGTTATTCGCTGTCTGGTTGGGCAACGCACACGCCCTCGACGCTACGGCGCTGCAAAACCTCGCCATGGGTGATAACGACGCCAGAATCACCGCGATTGAAACATTGGTGGCGGCGGGTGATGTGGCGGCTTTGCCAGTGCTCCAGGCCTTGCAGGACGGCGCTTTGCAGGCGACGCCGACAGGCCGGCTGCTGATCGTGACGGAGGCTGGCGTGACCGATGCCGTAACGAATCAACCCTTGGCGCATGCACCCGAAGACGCCTCGCGCATCACCATCAACAACCGAGTACGCCGCGCCCTGGAGGCGGCACTGGCAGCCTTTAAACTCTTCTCTTCAGACAGTGCAAAGCGCCTGGAAGCGGCGCAACAGTTGGCCGAGGGCGATCCTGTATTGCTGCCTTTGGTGAAGAAGGCGCTGGCTAGTGAGCGCAACCCCACAGTACACAATGCGCTTGAGCTGGCGCATAGCGGTATGGAATTAAAAAGCGATGACCCGCAGCAGCGTCTAGCGGCGGTGCAGACCTTGGGCAACAGCGCTCAGGAAGCCACAAAAAACCGCCTACTGGTACTGCTGGAAAAAGACGGTGCGGGCCAGTTTGCCGAGCCGGATGCAAAGGTGCGTGCGGCGGCGGAAAAAGCCATCGCAGCTATCGAGCAACGCCTGAAGGTTGCCGAATATGCGGGCCACGTATTCACCGGTATCAGCCTGGGCAGCATACTGCTACTCGCAGCTTTGGGGCTGGCGATCGTTTACGGCCTGATGGGTGTCATCAACATGGCCCACGGCGAGTTGCTGATGATTGGCGCCTATGCCACCTATGTGGTGCAAAATCTGTTCAAGACTTATTTGCCGCAGCATCTCGACCTCTATCTCATCGCTGCCGTGCCCGTGGCGTTTGGCGTGGCGGCATTGGTAGGTATGGCGCTGGAGCGTGGCGTGATCCGCCATCTCTACGGCCGGCCTCTGGAAACGCTGCTCGCCACTTGGGGCATTTCGCTAATACTGATTCAGCTCATGCGCACTATGTTTGGCGCGCAGAATGTGGAGGTAGCCAATCCATCCTGGATGACAGGCGGTGTGACAGTGTTGGGCAGCCTGGTGCTACCCTATAACCGCATTGTCATCATTGTCTTTGCCATGCTGGTGCTGTGCCTGGTGTGGCTGGCGCTCACCCACACCAGGCTGGGACTGCATGTGCGCGCCGTGACACAGAACCGCAGCATGGCCGACTGTATGGGCATCCCCACCGGCCGCACCGACATGCTTGCCTTCGGTCTAGGAGCGGGCGTGGCGGGACTGGGGGGTTGCGCGATGTCGCAGATAGGCAACGTGGGGCCGGAGCTGGGTCAGGGATATATCGTCGATTCCTTCATGGTGGTCGTGCTGGGTGGCGTGGGCCAGATTGCCGGCACGGTATACGCCGCGCTGGGACTGGGTGTGATGAACAAATTCCTTGAGCCATACTGGGGTGCGGTGCTCGCAAAGATCATGCTGCTCGTGTTCATCATCCTGTTCATCCAGAAGCGCCCACAGGGACTGTTCGCCGCCAAGGGCCGCACGGTGGAGGGATGATCCATGATGATTGAACGCCTATCGCAGTTGTACGGTGCTAAGGGCTGGCTTGCCATAGCCATATTTCTCGCACTGGTGTGCGTGCTAATGCCCGTGCTTTACCTCGCCGTTCCCGAAGACTCGCCCTTCCATGTCTCCGCCTGGCTGATCACGCTGCTAGGCAAAATCATGTGCTACGCCCTGCTGGCGCTGGCGATGGATCTGGTATGGGGCTACGCGGGCATCTTGAGTCTGGGTCACGGGTTGTTCTTTGCTCTGGGTGGCTATGCGCTGGGCATGTACCTGATGCGCATGATAGGGCGGGAGAGCGAGTCCGGTAGCGACCTGCCCGATTTCATGGTGTTTCTGGACTGGAAGGAATTGCCATGGTACTGGGCAGGTACCGACCAGTTTTGGTATTGTGCATTGCTCATCGTGCTGGCGCCTGGACTGCTTGCGCTGGTGTTCGGCTACTTCGCCTTCCGCTCGCGCATCAAGGGCGTGTACTTCTCGATCATCACCCAGGCTCTCACCTTCGCGGCAATGTTGCTGTTCTTCCGCAACGACACCGGTTTCGGAGGCAACAATGGCTTCACCGATTTCAAGCGCATCCTGGGATTTTCTCTGGCCGATCCCGCGACCAAGGCCACCCTGTTCATCGCCAGTGGCGTGGCGCTGATCCTGGCGCTGCTGCTGTGCCGTTACATTGTCACTTCCAAGCTTGGGCGGGTGCTCACTGCCATCCGTGACACCGAGAGCCGCGTGCGGTTTTGCGGTTACAATCCCCTACCCTACAAGCTTTTCGCCTGGACGCTGTCGGCCATGCTATGCGGCATTGCCGGCGCGCTGTATGTGCCGCAGGTCGGCATCATCAACCCCAGCGAGATGTCGCCCGCCAACTCCATCGAAATCGCCATCTGGACCGCCGTCGGCGGCCGCGGCACTCTCGTCGGACCGATCATCGGCGCCGCGTTGGTGAATGGCGCGAAGAGCTGGTTCACTGTTGCCTTTCCCGAATACTGGCTGTACTTCCTGGGATTGTTGTTCATCCTGGTGACACTGTTCCTTCCGCAGGGCATGATGGGACTTGCGCAGCGCCTGAGGTCCAAACGCAACACACATGAAAGCTGAGTTGACAACATCTGGAATTGACGGAATAGACGGCAACGAAATAACGGGCCTCGCCCATGTCGCTATGCCGGGAACTCTGGATCTGAGCCACGGCACAGTGCTGTATCTGGACGCCATCACCGTCAGTTTCGACGGTTTCCGCGCGCTCAACGAGCTATCACTCACCGTGGACGCCGGTGAACTGCGCTGCATCATCGGCCCTAATGGTGCGGGCAAAACCACCTTGATGGATGTGATCACCGGCAAGACCCGGCCCGACAGCGGCACCGCCTATTTCGGCCAGACCCTCGATCTAACACGCCTCAACGAGCACGAAATCGCGCGCACCGGCATCGGCCGTAAATTCCAGAAACCCACCGTGTTCGAGCACCACACCGTATTCGAAAACCTGGAACTCGCCATCAAGGTGGACAAAGGTATCTGGGCGTCACTGTTCTGGCGGCTGGGTGCGGAACAAAAGGACCGCATTGCCGCAACGCTCGATCTCATCGGCCTGTCGGCACTCGCGGGCCGCGAGGCGGGCACGCTATCGCACGGCCAGAAGCAGTGGCTCGAAATCGGCATGTTGCTGGCGCAGGAGCCCAAGCTGCTCCTGCTGGACGAGCCGGTGGCGGGCATGACGGATGCCGAGCGCGAGCGAACCGCTGAGCTTTTCACCTCACTTGCTGGTGAGCACTCTCTCATCGTGGTCGAGCATGACATGGAGTTCGTGACCTCGATCGCTCGTAAGGTCACCGTGCTGCACGAAGGCCGCGTACTGGCGGAGGGCGCGATGGAGCATGTCCAAAACAACGAGCAGGTCATTGAAGTGTATCTGGGGCGCTGACATGCTGCTTGCGATCGAACAACTCAATCATTATTACGGCGGTAGCCATACGCTGCGCGGCATCTCGCTGGAAGTCCAGAGGGGAACCTGTACCGCGTTGCTGGGACGAAATGGCGTGGGCAAAACGACGCTCCTCAAGTGCCTGATGGGCGTGGAGCGGGGCCGTTCCGGCCGCATCACCTTTGTCGGACAGGACGTCACTAGTGCACCGCCGCATGTCCGCGCCCGGCTCGGCATGAGTTATGTGCCTCAGGGGCGCGACATTTTTCCGCGTCTGACAGTGGAAGAAAATCTGATTACCGGCTTCGCCGTGCATGACCGCCCGCCGCGCGAGATTCCGGCCGCAACCTTCGAGATGTTCCCGGTATTGGGAGAGATGCGCCGGCGGCGCGGCGGCGACCTGTCCGGCGGCCAGCAACAGCAGCTCGCACTTGCCCGCGCATTGCTTATGGAGCCCAAGCTGCTGATTCTCGATGAGCCGACCGAGGGCATTCAGCCCTCCGTCATAAAGGATATCGGGCGCGTCATCCGCCTGCTCCTTGAGCGCGGCGACATGGCTATCCTGCTCGTGGAGCAGTATTATGATTTTGCGCAAGCGCTTGCGGATAGGTATCTGGTAATGTCGCGGGGTGAGGTAGTCATGAGCGGAGTGGATATGGAGGCCGATCAGGTGCGGCGTCATATCGCAGTATGATAGGTCATGCCCTTGCTCCTGCGGACGATACCCCGTGCTGGCGCGGCCATCTGAATCTGCGTTTCAGTCAAGCCCCAGGCACGGTGATGGAGGTCGTCAAGGCGCACATGCCGCTGGCGATACAGCGACCCTTTTATCCGGAGGGCGCTGACGTATGCCATGTGCTCGTCCTTCATCCGCCGGGTGGCATGGCGAGCGGAGACCGGCTGGAAATCGCGCTGCACCTTGAACCCGGCACACAGGTGTTACTCACCACACCGGCAGCCAATAAGTGGTATCGCAGCAGCGGTAAAGTCGCGGAACAAATCGTGCGGGCGCATGTGGAAGCGGGGGCGCATCTCGAATGGCTGCCGCAGGAAGGTATCGTGTTCGATGGCGCCGTGGCGCATCAGATAATGCACGTGGAGCTTGCGCCAGGCGCAACCTGGCTTGGCTGGGACATCACGCGTTTCGGCCGCAGTGCTTGCGGCGAACGCTTCGCTCATGGGCAGTGGAGGAACAGCATCGAAGTGTGGCGCAGTGGGGTGCCGTTATGGGTTGATCGTCAGCGGCTGGAGGGCGGCAGCCGTCTGCTCGACAGCTCCTTCGGACTCAGCGGAATGCCGGTGATAGGCTGTCTCGCCTGGCTCGGGCAGGCGGTGGAAACAACATTTGCCGAAGAGGCGCGCAGATTATGGACAGTTCAACCCCGTCAAGGTGAAGCTGGCGTGACGCGGCTCGAAGAAGGATTACTGTGCCGCTATCGCGGCTCGTCGAGCGCCGAGGCGCGCGCCTGGTTTACTGCCGTATGGAACATGCTGCGGCGGCATCACCGGAACCGCGCGGCCTGCCCACCGCGCATCTGGAATACGTAAAGGAGGAGAGATGCATCTGTCACCGCAAGAAAAAGACAAGCTGCTGATCTTCACCGCCGCGCTCCTCGCCGAACGGCGCAAAGACCGCGGACTCAAGCTCAATTATCCCGAGGCGGTAGCCTATATCAGCGCAGCGATACTCGAAGGCGCGCGCGATGGCCGCAGCGTCGCCGATATGATGACCTATGGCACAACCCTGCTCTCGCGTGGCGATGTCATGGAAGGCGTGCCGGAAATGATTGCCGATGTGCAGGTAGAGGCAACGTTTCCCGACGGCACCAAGCTGGTGACGGTACACAACCCTATCCGTTAAAGGCCCTAAGGAGGCTACAACCATGATCGCTGGTGAAATTCTGGTGACAGAAGGCGAGATTGAGCTCAATACCGGGCGTGACACTACACGCGTTAGCGTCGCCAATACTGGCGACAGGCCGGTACAGGTCGGCTCGCATTTTCACTTTTACGAAACGAACGCGGCGCTTCACTTCGAACGCGGCCGCACCTACGGCATGCGCCTGGACATTCCCGCTGGCACCGCAGTGCGCTTCGAGCCGGGCGACGAGCGCGAGGTGCAACTCGTCGCCTTCACCGGTCATCGCGAGATATACGGTTTCAATGCCAAAGTGAACGGTTCTCTGGAGAAAAAAACATGAGCATCCTCATGGGCCGGCGCGCCTACGCCGAGCATTTCGGCCCGACAACGGGCGACCGCATCCGCCTCGCCGATACCGGTCTTTTCATCGAGGTCGAAAGGGATTACGCTGTCTATGGCGACGAGGTGAAATTCGGCGGTGGCAAGGTGATCCGCGACGGCATGGGGCAATCGTCCATCACTAACGAGGCAGGCGCGATGGATCTGGTGATCACCAACGCCGTGATTCTCGACTGGTGGGGCGTCGTCAAGGCCGATGTAGGCATCCGGCACGGCATGATCGCGAAAATCGGCAAGGCGGGCAACCCCGGCACGCAGTCCGGCGTGGACATCATCATCGGACCCGGCACGGAAATCGTGGCGGGCGAAGGCATGATCCTAACCGCCGGCGGCATCGACAGCCACATCCATTTCATCTGCCCGCAGCAGATTGAGACGGCCCTGGCTTCGGGCGTAACAACACTGATCGGCGGCGGCACCGGCCCGGCTACCGGCACCAACGCCACCACCTGCACACCGGGACCATGGCACATCCACCGCATGCTTCAGGCCGCCGAAGGCCTGCCTGTGAATCTAGGCTTTCTCGGCAAGGGTAACGCGGCCCGGCCAGAAGGCCTCGTCGAACAGATCGAAGCGGGCGCCGTCGGCCTCAAACTGCATGAGGACTGGGGCAGCACGCCGGCGGCCATTGACACCTGCCTCACCGTTGCCGACCAGTATGACGTGCAGGTGGCGATTCACACCGACACGCTCAACGAGGCTGGCTTCGTGGAGGATACTGTCGCCGCCTTCAAGGGGCGCGTCATTCACGCCTACCACACTGAAGGCGCTGGCGGTGGTCACGCGCCCGACATCATCCGGTTGTGCGGTGAGCCCAACGTTCTACCTTCTTCCACCAATCCCACCCGCCCCTATACGGTGAATACGGTGGATGAGCATCTCGACATGCTGATGGTCTGCCACCACCTCGATCCCAGCATCGCCGAGGACGTGGCCTTTGCCGATTCGCGCATCCGGCGCGAGACCATCGCCGCCGAGGATATCCTGCAAGATCTTGGCGCGTTCAGCATGATGTCTTCCGATTCCCAGGCGATGGGGCGGATCGGTGAAGTCATCATCCGCACCTGGCAGACAGCGCACAAGATGAAGCAGCAGCGCGGCAGTCTGGCGGGCGATCCGGTGCGCCACGATAATTTTCGTGCGCGTCGCTACATCGCCAAATACACCATCAATCCGGCCATCACCCACGGCATCGCCAGCCATGTCGGTTCAATCGAGGCAGGCAAACTTGCCGACCTGGTGCTATGGAAACCGGCCTTTTTCGGCGTACGCCCGGAGCTGGTCATCAAGGGCGGATTAATCGTCTGGGCGCAGATGGGCGACGCCAACGCCAGCATCCCGACGCCGCAGCCGGTGCACGGCCGCCCCATGTTCGCCGCGTTTGGCGGCGCCATCGGAGCAACCTGCCTCACCTTTGTGTCGCAAGCGGCACAGGCGCAGGATATTGGTGCGCGACTTGGCCTGCGCCGCCGCACCGTGGCCGTTTCCGGCACGCGCCAACTCAGCAAGAAAGACATGATGCTCAACGACACGTTGCCAAAAATGGAGGTCGACCCGGAAACCTATGAAGTCCGCGCCGACGGTGATCTGCTGGTCTGCGAACCGGCCAGCGTGTTGCCGCTCGCGCAACGCTACTTCCTGTTTTGACCGTGCTCAGCCTGACCGAAATCCTGCCGCCGGATCAAAACGCCACCGTCGCGCTGACACTGGTGCTGGCCGCCGAAGAACGCGCCCGCAGCCGTATCCGCCTGACCGCCGAAGACGGCACGGAAGTCCAGCTCGTACTGCCACGTGGCACTGTGCTGCATGACGGTGACCTGCTGCGCGCCGCGGGAGGCACGCTGGCGCGAGTTCGCGCTAAGGCCGAGCCGGTGCTGACTGCGCGCGTCTCTGATGCCCTGACGCTGCTGCGTGCAGCCTACCATCTCGGAAACCGCCATGTGCCGGCCGAGATTGGCGAAAACTATATGCGCATCCTCCCCGATCCCGTCCTGGCCGGTATGCTCGAACAGCTTGGCTTGCACGTGGCGCATGAAATCATGCCGTTCGACCCAGAGCCAGGCGCCTATGGCGGGCGTCATGATTGAGCACGACGCTTCGCTGCTGCGACTGCTCCAACTCGCAAGTCCGTCACTACCGGTCGGCGCATACAGTTATTCCGAGGGACTGGAATACGCCGTGCACACTGGTCAGGTGAAAGACGCTGCCACGTTGCGTGTCTGGCTGGAGGATGGGTTGCATGATGGCTCCGCGCTGCTTGATGCCGCAGTTGCATGCCGCGTATACGAGGCCCGCCAGCGTGACGATGGTGCGGCAGTACGGCAGTGGAACCGCTGGCTCACGGCGTCACGCGAAAGCGAGGAACTGCGCCAGCAAAGCCACGACATGGGCCGCGCACTGCTACGCCTGCTGCGCGACCTCAAACCCTCCCTGCCCGATTGCGAATCATGGCAGGACGAACCATGCAACTTCGCCACTGCCTATGCGCTCGCCGCAACGCACTGGGGCATACCATGCAGCGATGCCATCACCGGCTATCTGCAAGGCTGGGCGGCGAATCTGGTGAATGCTGGCGTCAAGCTGATCCCGCTCGGCCAGACCGCCGGGCAGCAAATGCTATGGGATCTGCAAGCCGCGATACATGTAGCAGCCAGCACGGCCATCGCCGCGACAGACGATGAGCTCGGTGTAGGCGGCTGGGGAATGGCGCTTGCCAGCATGGCGCATGAGACGCAATATACGCGACTGTTTCGAAGTTAAGGAGAAACTACCATGAATGCCTTTCGTGTCGGAATAGCCGGGCCAGTGGGGTCGGGTAAGACCGCTCTGGTCGACGCGCTGTGCAAGGGCATGCGCGACACCTGCCGCCTGGCAGTCGTCACCAACGACATCTATACGCAGGAAGATGCACAATTCCTGGTGCGCAGCCAAGCCCTCGCGCCGGAGCGTATCATCGGTGTCGAGACCGGCGGCTGCCCGCACACCGCCATCCGCGAAGATGCCTCCATGAACCTCGCCGCCATCGAAAAACTCGAACGGCGCTTCCCGGACGTAGAGCTGATCTTCGTCGAAAGCGGTGGCGATAACCTCGCCGCCACCTTCAGCCCGGAACTGGTTGACCTAACGATCTATGTCATCGATGTTGCCGCTGGCGACAAAATCCCGCGTAAGGGCGGTCCCGGCATCACCAAATCCGATCTCCTCGTCATCAATAAAACCGACCTCGCACCCTATGTCGGCGCCAGCCTCGAAATCATGGACAGCGACACGCGCCGTATGCGTGGCGAACGACCGTTCGTGTTCACTAACCTGCGACAGGGCACCGGGTTGAACACAATTATCGAATTCATCCAATCTTGCCGGGTGGTAGCGGTCTGAAATTTTGCGTTCGCTGAGGAGGTGTACCTGCGGAGTGATAGCCTGGCTGCCCACCCGCCTTGATCACTGTATGCCGTATCAATATGATCAATGGGGGCTTGGGTCTACTGGAAACAGTAAGCATTCAGGTTGATCCGAATACTGCTATCACCAGTGTATGGTCCGAAGGCCTCTCCAGTTTGCGCGGTGTTTTGTCGATCTGGCAGGAGGTGGTCGCCCCACATAATTCCTGGCTCGCCAGGATGTGGTCGATACGCAGTCCCATGTTGCGGCGGAAGGCGGCCATGCGGTAGTCCCACCAGGTGAATTGGCTTTCTTCCTGATTAAAGAGCCGGAATGTGTCACATAAGCCAAGGCCGGTCAGTTGGCGGAAGGCGGCGCGTTCTGGTCCGGAGCACAGCACGCTGTTTTCCCAGAGTTGCGGGTCGTGTACGTCACGAGGCTCGGGGGCGATGTTGAAATCGCCCAGTAATACCAGGCGCGGGTGGGCGGCAAGCTGTTCTTTCACATAAGCGGTGAGTTTTTCCAGCCAACCGAGTTTGTAAGCGTATTTATCCGAACCTACGGCCTCGCCGTTGGGCACATACACATTAAGTACTCGTATATCTCCATACGTGGCTTCGATGATGCGGCGCTGATGGTCGTCCAAGCCGGGAATATCGGTCACAATGTCTTGTGCGGCGGTGCGGCTCAGTATCGCCACGCCGTTGTAGGTTTTTTGGCCTGAGTAGATCGCCTGGTAACCCGCTGCCTCGATCTCGGCCACTGGGAAGTTTTTATCCTCCAGCTTGGTTTCCTGCAGAGCAAGAATGTCCGGCTGTTCGGCGGCTATCCAATCCAATACCTGCGGCAAGCGCACGCGCAATGAGTTTACGTTCCAGGTGGCGATTTTCATTCTGGGCAACTCACGATCATGCCGTAATCCCGCTATGCCGCAGCAGCGCGTCGATTTGCGGTTCTCTGCCGCGGAATTCGATGAATAGTTCCATCGGGTCGCGCGAGCCGCCTTGTTCGAGGATAGCGGAGAGGAATCGCAGGCCGGTGTCGCGGTCGAAGATGCCGTTTTCCTCGAATTTGGAAAAAGCGTCCGACGATAGCACCTCAGCCCATTTGTAACTGTAATATCCCGCTGCGTAGCCGCCGGCGAAGATGTGCGAGAAGCTGTGCGGGAAGCGGTTGAAGGAGGGTGGTTTCATCACCGCCACTTGTTGCCGCACTTCGTTCAGGATCTCGTAAATACGCCCGCCTTTGGCAGGGTCGTATTCCAGGTGCATGCGGAAATCGAAGATCGAAAACTCCAGTTGCCGCACCATCTGCATGCCGGACTGGAAGTTCTTCGCTGCAATCATTTTGTCGAACAGGGCCTGTGGCAGCGGCGCGCCGGTCTGAAAATGACCGGCGATCAGATCCAGCGCCTCGCGTTCCCAGCACCAGTTTTCCATGAACTGGCTGGGCAGCTCCACTGCATCCCACGGCACGCCACTGATGCCCGCCACGCTGGGGTAATCCACCTGAGTGAGCATGTGGTGCAGGCCGTGGCCGAATTCGTGGAACAGCGTTAGCACCTCATCGTGGCTGAACAGCGCCGGATCCGAGCCGATGGGAGAGGAGAAGTTGCAGGTGAGATAGGCAACCGGGGTCTGCACGCTGTTTTTGTCACGCTTGCGCGTCATGCACTCGTCCATCCATGCCCCGCCGCGCTTGTGCGGCCGCGCGTAAAGATCGAGATAAAACTGGCCGCGCAGCGTGTCCTGTGCATCGCGGATCTCGAAGAAGCGCACATCCGGGTGCCAGGTCTCCACGCCCTTGACCTCCTGGATGTTGAGGCCATAGAGGCGCTGTACCACGGCGAACATGCCGTTCACCACGCGCGGCTCGGGGAAATAGGGCTTCACTTCCTCCTGCGAGATGGCGTATTTGTGCTGGCGCAGTTTTTCCGAATAGTAGGGAATGTCCCAGGATTCCAGATCGTCCATGCCGTGCTGCGCACGGGCGAACTCCCTGATCTCCTCCAGATCCTGGCGTGCAATGGGCAGCGAGCGTTGTGCCAGATCATGAAGGAAATCCATTACCTGTGCAGTGGAGGCCGCCATTTTGGTGGCGATCGAGCGTTCCGCATAATTGGCAAAGCCAAGCAGTTGCGCAACTTCGTGACGCAGTTGCAGGATTTTTTCCATAACCGCTGTGTTGTCCCACCGGCCCGCATTCGGCCCCTCGTCGGAGGCACGCGTCACATAGGCCTCGTAGACTTCGCGGCGCAATGCGCGGTTGTCGGCGTAGGTGATGACCGGAAAATAGGAGGGAAATTCCAGGTTGAGCAGCCAGCCCTGTTTGTCTTCGCGCTCTGCGGCTTGCGCTGCCGCCGCCTTGGCGGATTCCGGCAGGCCCGCCAGCGCCGTCTCATCCTCGATGAATTTCTGCCAGGCGTTGGTGGCATCGAGCAGATTTTCCTCGAATTTGCTGGTAAGCGCGGACATCTCTTGCATGATGGTTTTGTAACGCGCCTTGTGTTCCAGGCTCAGATCAATGCCGGAGAGCCGGAAATCGCGCAGGGCGTTGTCGATGATTTTCTTCTGCGCGGTGTCGAGCCTGCCGTACTCCGGGCCTTCCGCGATGGATTGATAGGCACGGAATAACGCTTCGTTTTGCCCCATTTCGGTGGCGTAATCGCTCAATTTTGCCAGGCAGGCGTTGTATGCCGCGCGCAACTCCTCGGAATTGACTACCGAGTTCATGTGGCCGACGGGGGACCACGCACGGCTTAGCCGTTCACCCATGTCTTCGATCGGTTGCACCAGATTATCCCAGGTGCAGGGGCCGGGCGCGGCCAGTAGCGCCTGCACACCCGCGCGGTTTTCCGCCAGTATCTGATCGATGGCAGGTTCAACGTGCTCGGGGCGGATCTGGGTGAACGGTGGCAGGCCGGTCATTTCAAGCAGGGGGTTGTTGTTCATTGTTGAATTCCCTAGTAAACGGCTTTATTGGCTTCGGAGAGGGTGATTGCCAGGATCCCGGTGTTGTGAGCGCCCTAATTTACCATGGACGGCCATGGCGCAACAAAGGGACGCTGGAGTTCTTGGCGGGATTTTTTCTGTATCCTGCTTGCTGTAGGCCGCTGATTTGCGTATCATGTTGCGTTCCTGTCGCGGAGCGTGGTGTGCGACGCAAAGTTTTGATACATGAGTACGAGGTTGCAAATGAAAGCCGATATCCATCCCGCCTATAATGAAATCACCGTAACCTGCAGTTGCGGCAACACGTTTAAGACGCGCTCCACCTCCAGCAAAAATCTGGGACTGGACGTGTGTTCAGTTTGCCATCCTTTCTACACCGGCAAGCAGAGAATTGTCGATACCGCTGGCCGCGTGGATAAATTCCGCCAGAGATACGGCACGAAATAATACGCAGCGATGCCGTTGGGTCGTTGTTTTGGAAGGGTGCCCCGCAAGGGCGCCCTTTTTGTTTTGGGCAGCATAAGCAGGGTATTCGCCAGAATATCCATTGTCTGCTGCGTGGCCTCCCTTGCCGCTTCCTGCTCAGCCAATGACACCCCCGGTGGTTCGGCCGCTGTGGCCAGTTGTGCTTCGGACCGCATCGGCGAGCAGGTGACGGTTGATTATGTCTATGACGGTGATACGGTGCGGCTCAGCGATGGCCGCAAAGTGCGGTTTATCGGCATCGACACCCCAGAGGTTGGGCACAACGGCGCACCGTCGCAGCCCTATGCCAGTGAGGCGCGCAACGCGCTGGAAACCCTGCTGGGTTCCGGCAAGGTTATCAGCCTGCGGTACGATGAGGAGCGCCACGACAGATATGGGCGCGATCTTGCCCATATCTTCCTGGAAAACGGCGTGAACATCGAGGCACGGCTGCTGGAGCTGGGGCTTGCGAGCGTGTTGACCTACCCTCCAAACACGTGGAATCTGACCTGTTATCAGGCCGCCGAACAGCGCGCGCGCAGGGCGCGGCGCGGCATTTGGTCTTTGCCGCAGTACCAGCCTGTCGATGCCGCAAGCATGACGGGTGATGAACGGGGTTTCCGCCTGATCAAGGGAAAGGTAACGCAGGTCAGCGAAGACCGCGGCGGTCTGTTGCTTGAGCTCAATGGCGGGATACGGCTGTATATCTCCCCCAAAAACAGGCATTACTTTGCCGATTCACCACCGGAAGGCTGGCAGGGCCGCACCGTGCTTGTCCGGGGCAAGTTGTCGTCCTCCGGCGAAAACAGGCCACGTATCCATATTCGCCATCCTGCAGCGTTGCAGGTTCTCGATTAGCCCTGTAGCGGGCAAAAACCAAGATCATTTGGATTGCGCTTGACACTTGGCTGGTCGCATGGCATAAAAGCAGGCTGTTGAATGTGCAATTCAACAAGGGAAGGGCGCTGTTTTTCTTTGGGATAGCAGCGATTTTCTCATAAAAACCACCGCAAAACCTCGCATGCCGCTGAATCTTGGTTGAGGCGCGCCGGCAGCGTGGTTTTTGTCAGTCAAATGTAAAGGAGAGAAAAGCATGAGAGCACGTTTGTTGGGTGTTTCAGCCGCCGCCGTGATGTTGCTGGGCGCAGGTCAGGCCAGCGCAGATCTGGAACTGGCTAAGGCCAGTGGTTGCTTGGCTTGCCACAGCGTAGAAAAGAAAGTTGTTGGTCCGGCTTGGAAAGATGTCGCTGCCAAGTACAAGGGTAATGCCGGTGCGAAGGCTGAACTGGTTGCCAAGGTCAAGGCCGGTGGTAAAGGCAACTGGACCGCAGTGACCGGCGGCGTGCCGATGCCTCCCTACTCCCCCCGCGTTTCCGATGCCAACATCGAAAAGCTGGTAGATTTCGTTTTGGCCCTGTAAATAAGCCAGAATCGAGTCTTACAAAAGCCAGCCTCCGGGCTGGCTTTTGTTTTTCCGCAGGGGTGATTTACTCACTGATAAGCTCTAAATGTCCATCATCTCGAAATCTTCCTTGCCTGCCCCGCAATCCGGGCAGCGCCATGTAAGCGGCACATCCTCCCAGCGGGTGCCGGGCGCAATCCCTTCCGCAGGCACGCCTACGGCCTCGTCATAAACGAAACCGCAGATTACGCACATATAGGTTTTTAATTCCAGTGTCTGAACAGTCACAAACGGGCTCCAAGTGTAATCAAGTGTGATCCGGTATTATTCCGGAGCGAATCTTCGCATTTTTTTGTGGCGAGCGGAATGCTATAACGGTGTAATATTCGAATATATATGTAGGCATAATGGCGGTACAATTATCGCTTTTCAAGGAAGCGCGAGTATGACTGAGCAACAATCCATTCCGGTGGTCATGGTTTTTGCCGGCTGCGACTCCACTGGCGGGGCGGGAATTCAGGCCGATATCGAGACGCTGGCGAGCATGGGGTGTCATGCGGCGCCGGTAATCACGGCTATCACCGTACAGGATACCCAGCAGGTGCAAGGATATACCGCCACCGACGCCACCTTGATCATTGCCCAGGCGCGTGCCGTGCTGGAAGACATGCCGGTGGCCGCCTTCAAAATCGGGATGGTGGGCAGCGTGGAGAATGTGGAGGCGATCCACAGCTTGTTGCAGGATTACCCGGATGTCCCCGTCGTGCTCGACCCGGTACGTGCCGCGGGTGGTGGCGGAGAACTTGCCGATGAGGAGGTCGTGGACGCCATGGTGACGCTGCTGTTTCCGCTGACTACGGTATTGACGCCCAATACCCTGGAGGCGCGTGCCCTGGCGCCGGAGGCTGATACTCTCGATGCCTGTGCGCAGGAAATCCTGGAAAACGGCTGCGAATTCGTCCTCATCACCGGCGCCCACGAAAACACCACAGCGGTAATCAATACGCTGTACGGTAACCGGCGTCAATTGGAATCATTCTCCTGGGAGCGCCTGCCCGCGAGCTATCATGGTTCCGGTTGTACCTTGGCATCCGCCATTGCTGGCCTGCTGGCTCACGGCATGGAGCCCTTTACCGCCATCCATGAGGCGCAGGAATACACCTGGGAAACGCTGAAGCATGGCTATCGCATCGGCATGGGGCAATATCTGCCCAACCGGTTGTTTTGGGCGCGGGAGGATGAGGACCATGGCGCGTGAAAGTGCCGCTGCGTGGTCTTTACGCCATCACTGACAGCAGCTTGATTGCGCCGGGGCGCCTCCTGGAGGCCGTGAGCTGTGCCATCACGGGCGGCGCCACAGTGATTCAGTATCGGGACAAAGGCCTGGACGGCCCGCGCCGCGAGAGCGATGCTCGTGATCTGCTTGTATTGTGCCGCTCGCATGGCGTGCCTCTGATTATCAATGATGACGTGGCGCTTGCCCAATCTGTTGGCGCGGATGGCGTGCATCTTGGGCGCGACGATATACCGCTGGCAGAGGCAAGGCATATTCTGGGCGGGGCGGCGGTGATCGGTGTCTCCTGTTACAATAATTTTGAACTGGCAGTAACGGCGCAAGCGGAGGGTGCCGATTACATCGCCTTTGGGCGGTTTTTCGCCTCTCAAACCAAGCCCGGCGCCGTGCAGGCGAGTATGGATTTGATTCGCCGCGCCAAGGTAACCCTCGCTATTCCAGTGGCGGCCATCGGCGGTATTACGCCGGATAACGGCGCTGTACTGGTCGAGGCTGGCGTTGACATGCTGGCTGTGGTCGGGGGCCTATTTGGCCAGCCTGACCCGAGGCGCGCGGCACGGCGATATACACAACTTTTCGAACAAGAAGGAAACATGCAATGACTCGATCCCATGAACTTTTTCAAAAGGCCCAGCGGCATATCCCCGGCGGTGTGAACTCGCCGGTGCGCGCGTTTCGTGGCGTGGGCGGCGAGCCAGTGTTCTTCAAGCGCGGTGCTGGCGCGTATGTGTATGACGAAGACGGCCAGCGCTACGTCGATTACGTCGGCTCATGGGGGCCGATGATTCTTGGGCACGCTCATCCCGAAGTCATCAAGGCAGTGCAAGAAGCCGCCGCCAACGGCCTTGGCTTTGGCGCGCCGACTGTTATCGAAACCACCATGGCCGACCTGCTCTGCGAGCTGGTGCCATCCATGGAGATGGTGCGCATGGTCAGCTCCGGTACCGAGGCCACCATGAGCGCGATTCGTCTGGCGCGCGGTTACACCGGGCGCGATAAGATCGTCAAATTTGAAGGCTGTTACCACGGCCATTCGGACTCGCTGCTGGTCAAGGCCGGCTCCGGCGCGCTTACCCTCGGCGTGCCGACTTCGCCGGGTGTGCCGGTGGCGCTAGCCGAGCACACCATTACGCTCGATTACAATGACCTCGCTCAAGTGGAGGAGGCCTTTGCTCATGTCGGCGGGCAAATTGCCTGCATCATCGTCGAACCCGTGGCGGGCAATATGAACTGCATTCCACCCTTGCCCGGCTTTCTGGAAGGGCTGCGCACTATCTGTGATGAATACGGCGCGGTGCTGATTTTTGATGAAGTGATGACCGGCTTCCGTGTCGCGCTGGGTGGAGCGCAACAGCTTTATGGTGTGACGCCGGATCTCACCACCTTGGGCAAGATCGTCGGCGGCGGTCTGCCCGTCGGCGCCTTCGGTGGTAAAAGGGCGATCATGGAACGTATTGCCCCGCTCGGTCCGGTCTATCAGGCCGGCACCCTCTCTGGCAATCCCGTAGCGATGGCAGCCGGTTTGGCTACCCTTACCAAGCTTCTCAAGCCAGAGTTTTATAGCGGCCTGACAGCCATGGCCCAGCGCCTCACCGATGGCATCACCGCGCGCGCCAAGGCGGCGGGTATTCCCATGTGTGCCAGCCAGGTGGGCGGCATGTTTGGCCTGTTTTTTAGTGACGAGCCCACTATCCACAGTTATGCCCAAGTGATGAACTGCAATGTGGAGCGTTTCAAGCTATTCTTTCATGGCATGCTGGAACAGGGCGTATACCTTGCGCCATCGGCGTTCGAGGCCGGCTTTGTCTCATCGGCACACGGCGCGGCAGAGATCGATGCCACGCTCGATGCGGCGGAGAGGGTGCTGGCTGGATTGTGAGAGAGGGGCGTAGCCCAAATAGATGGGAATTGGCCAAAAAGGGGCTTGTTTTCAAACAAGCCCCTTATGCCGTTCCCGCCATCCTAAATGTACAGATTAATTGTCCATCACAAGGTTTAAACCACCGGCTTTAGCCGGTCAGCTTTAGCTGCGATACTGTTGCACCAGGAGGTGCGACATGGACTATAGA
>LNFM01006076.1_pt1 | contig 20151 bp, 18 predicted proteins | sample 596031 | NCBI WGS metagenome assembly LNFM01 (sample SAMN04254537, study PRJNA301005) | activated carbon metagenome | isolation source: dual media filters at the Ann Arbor, Michigan drinking water treatment plant | place: USA: Ann Arbor | reverse complement strand
GGCCTGCGCGTGGTGATGGCGCTGCCGCTGGCGCAGCGCAAGCCTGTGGACATGGCCCAGCCCGAGGCCGCGCGGCCCTCGACAGCCGCGCCCAACCCTGCTGGCCTGCAGTCGGTGTGAGTCCAGCCTAACCTATCGCTCTCATCCTGAGGAGCCGCGAAGCGGCGTCTCGAAGGATGCTCCAGAAGGCGCTGGCTGGAGCACCCTTCGAGACGCAAGCCTGACGGCTTGCTCCTCAGGATGAGGACTGAGGGAATGTTCCGGGAACAAGTGATGGCGGGGCGGCTCTGCGAGCGATTGACGGCGGCCCCGGTCCTGCCAGCGCGCGCCAAGGCCGACAGCCTGCTCGCCCGCGACCTGATCGAGCGCCTGCGCGACGATGACGCCGCCGCCGCGCTGACCAGCCATTTCGCCGAGCATCCCGCCGCCGCCGCGCTCGTCGCCGGCATCGTGGCGCATTCGCCCTTCCTGACGCAGATCATGCGCTTCGATCCGGAAGGCCTGCTCGCCAGCCTGACCGGCGCGCCGGAAGTTCGGCGCGACGCGTTGCTGGCCGATGTGATGGCGCTCGATCGCGCGGGCGTCGAAACGTCCGAATTGATGCGTGGCCTGCGTCGCTTCCGGCAGGCGATGGCGCTGCTGATCGCGCTCGCCGACATCGGCGGCGTCTGGGATGTCGAGACGGTCACGGGCGCGCTGACCGCCACCGCCGATGCGGCGGTCCTGCTCGCCGCCCACCACGTCCTGCGCCAGGCCGCCGATCTCGGGCGGATCAGGCTGCCCGATGCGGACAAGCCCGGCGTGGGCTCCGGCCTCGTCGTGCTGGCGCTCGGCAAGCATGGCGCGGGCGAACTGAACTACTCCTCCGACATCGACATCGTCGTCTTCTTCGATCCGGAGGCGGCCGAGGCCGCCGGCGTCGCCGAGCCGGCCAGCCTCTACGTCAAACTCACCCAGCAGATGGCCCGGATCATCCAGGAGCGCACGCCCGACGGCTATGTCTTTCGCGTCGATCTGCGCCTGCGGCCGGACCCCGCCTCGACCCATGTCGCCGTCGCGCTGCCGAGCGCCTATTCCTATTACGAGACGGTCGGCCAGAACTGGGAGCGGGCCGCGATGATCAAGGCGCGGCCCGTCGCCGGCGACATCGTGCTGGGACGGCGCTTCATCGCCGATCTCGCCCCCTTCATCTGGCGCAAATACTTCGATTTCGCCGCGATCGCCGACATCCATGCGATGAAGCGCCAGATCCAGACGGTGAAGGGCCATGAGACGATCGCGGTGGCCGGCCACAATGTGAAGCTCGGGCGCGGCGGCATCCGCGAGATCGAGTTCTTCGTGCAGACCCAGCAGCTCGTCTTCGGCGGCCGCCGGCAGGCTTTGCGCGGGCCGCGCACGCTGGAAATGCTCGGCGAGCTGACGCGAGAAGACTGGATCACGCCGGCCGCCCGCGACGAACTGGCGGACTCCTACCGCTTCCTGCGCACGATCGAGCATCGCCTGCAGATGCGACATGACGAGCAGACCCAGACCCTGCCGACCGACAAGGCCGACCTCGAGGCCTTTGCGCGCTTCTGCGGCTTCGCCTCCACCGCCGCGTTCGGCAAGGCGTTGACCTCTCATGCCAGACGCGTCGAGGGCCATTACGCCCTGCTGTTCGAGGAGGGGCCGTCGCTCGCCAGCGAGGCGGGCACGCTCAGCTTCACCGGGACGGAGCTCGATCCCGACACGCTGGCGACGCTGCGCAAGCTCGGTTTCCGCGACCAGAAGACAGCCGCCGAGACCGTGCGCGGCTGGCATTTCGGCCGCCGCGCCGCCGTCACCAGCGCACGCGCCCGCGAGGTGCTGACGGAGCTGACGCCGGCGCTGCTCGTGGCGCTCGGCCGCACCGCCGACCCCGACGGCGCGCTCGCCCATCTCGACAACGCCTTCGTGCGCATGCCTGCCGCCGTCGAACTGCTGACCCTGCTGCGCTCGCATGCCTCGCTGCTGACGCTGTTCGCCGAAATCCTCGGCAGCGCGCCGCGCCTTGCCCGCGTCGCCGCGATGCACCCTCATGTGCTCGACGGCGTCATAGATCCGGCCTTCAACTCGGCGACGCTCGATTGCGACGCGCTGACGAAGCGGATCAGGGCGGCGGTCGGCGATCCGCCCCCCAGCGTCGAGGACGGGCTCGACCGGCTGCGCGACGCCGCCCGGCAGGAGAACTTCCTCGTCGGCGCGCGGCTGCTGTCTGGCGTCTATTCGCCGCGCCAGGCCGGCGAGGCCTGGTGCGCCGTGGCCGAGGGCTGCCTGCGCGTCGCCTTCGCGGACACGCGCGCGGCCTTCATCGCAGACCATGGCGTCGTCGCGGGCGCGCAGACGGTGGTGCTGGGCCTGGGTCGGCTCGGCTCGGGCGAACTCACGCCGACTTCCGACCTCGACCTGATCCTGCTCTACGACCGTCCCGACGATTCCGACGCCAGCGACGGCCGCAAGGCGCTCGACCCCGTGACCTGGCATGTCCGCTTCACCCAGCGGCTGGTCGCGGCGCTGACGGTGCCGACGCGGCGAGGCTCTCTCTACCAGGTCGACATGCGCCTGCGCCCGACCGGCAACAAGAGCCCCGCCGCGACGCAGTTTGCAGGCTTCGAGGCCTATCATGCCGGCGAGGCCGAAATCTGGGAGGAGATGGCGTTGACCCGCGCCCGAATCGTCGCGGGCGATGCGGGTCTTGCCTTGCGCGCGCAAGCCTCGATCCGCGCCATCCTGACCCGCCGGCGCGAGCCGGCCGCCGTCGCCAGGGCGGTGAAGGAGATGCGGACGCTGATCGCCAAGGAGAAGGGCGAGGGCGATCCCTGGGATCTCAAGCTCGCGGCGGGCGGGCTGACCGAGCTCGATTTTCTGGCCCAGTTCCTCGTGCTGGCCTATGCGCACGACCATGCAGGCCTGCTCCGGCGCGACACCGCCGGCGTCTTCGCGGCCGCCCGTGATGCGGGTCTGCTGACCTCAGTGGATGCTGGCGCGCTGGGGGAGGCTCAGCGCCTGTTCAGCGATGTCCAGCTCTGGCAGCGCTTCGCTGTCGAGGAGACGCTCGAGGCGGGCCCGCCGCCGGACCGTCTCCTGCGCCGCATCGCCGCCGCGCTCGGCCGGCCGGACGCCAGGGTTCTGCGCGCCGAACTGGACGATATGCGCGGCCGGACGCGCGGGCTGTTCGAGCGCCTGCTCGGCGAGGCCGGCGCGGGCTGAGGCGGCTGCGATCATGCCTGCGACGCGGCTCGCGCCGCCATCGAGCGGCAGATGCACCATGACGATGGTGCCGGCGCCGATCGCCGAGCGCAGGCGCAGCGAGCCGCCATGCAGTTCGGTGAGCGAGCGGGCGATGGCGAGGCCCAACCCCGAGCCCTTGTAGCTGCGGGTCATGTCGCCCTCGACCTGTTCGAACGGGCGGCCGACACGGTCGAGCTTGTCCTTGGGGATGCCGATGCCGGTATCCTCAATATAGATGTTGAGCGCATTGCCGGCCTGGCGCAGCCGGATCGCGACCCTGCCGCCCTCGGGCGTGAATTTTGCGGCGTTGTCCACGAGGTTGCCGACGATCTGATAAAGCGCATGGGGATCGGCCACGAGCTGGAGCTCGACCGCGCCGTCGACGCTGACCTCGATGCGCTTGCGGTCGATCTCGTCGCGGGAGCGGCGCACGGCCTCCTCGATGACGAGGCCGATCGAGACGCGGGTCTTCTCCAGCTGCAGCTTTCCGGCCTCGATGCGCGACATGTCGAGGATGTCGTCGATGACGGAGAGCAGGTAGCCGCCGCTCTGGCGGATGTCGCGGGCATAGTCGAGATAGCGGTCATTGCCGAGATTGCCGAACAGCCCGTTCTCCATGATCTCGGAGAAGCCGATGATGGCGTTGAGCGGCGTGCGCAATTCGTGGCTCATATTGGCGAGGAACTCGGATTTGGCGCGGTTGGCGCTTTCGGCCGCCGCCTTTTGCTCGAGATAGCGCTCGGCCATCTCGGCGAGCTTCTGGGCCTGCGCCTCCAGCTCCTGGCGTGAGGCCTTGAGGTCGGTGACATGCATCATGAGCTGGTGCTCCGATTGCGTCAGCCGCTCCTCCTGCTGCTTCAGCTTGGTGATGTCGGTGCCGACCGAGACCGAACCGCCGTCCTTGGTGCGCCGCCCGTTGATCTGGAGCCAGCGTCCGTCAGAGAGTCGCGCCTCATAGGAGGTCGCGCCGACTGTGCCCCGCGCGGTGCGGATCGGCTCGCGGTCGATATTGGGCTGCGCGCTCAGCGCCATGACCTCGTCATGCGTGACGCCGCCACGCAGCGCCTCGGGCGGAAGCTGGTGCAGTTGCTGGTATTTGGCGTTGCAAAGGACGAGGCGGTTGGACGAATCCCACAGCACGAAGGCCTCCGAGATCGCCTCGACCGCGTCGCGCAGATGAGCATCCGACGTCGCGGTGCGCTCGGCCATGCGGCGCTGCTCGGAGATATCGACCGCGATGCCGACGAGATGCTGCGCGCCGGTGCGCCGGTCGATCACCAGCTCGGCGCGGGCCTTGAGCCAGACCCATGCGCCGTTGACGTCGCGGACGCGGAATTCCTGGTCGAGATGGTCGGCCTCGCCCCGGCTGATCGCGTCGGCGAGCGCATAGAGGTTGGCGTCGTCGGGATTGATGAAGCCGGACACCTCGCCGAAGGACATGTAGTCGCCGGCGCGGTCGTAGCCGAGCATCGCATACATGGAGTCCGACCAGTAGATTCGGCCGCGCGCCAGATCCCAGTCCCAGAGGCCGCAATGGCCGCGGTTCAGGGCCGTGTCGATGCGCTCGCGGACGCAGTCGCAATCGTCGTCGGCGGCGCGGGCGCGCCGCGACTGGACGAGAAAGGCGAGCGTGATCGCGCCGAGCACGATGCCTGCGGTCGCGAACAGGCCGATCAGCGCGCCGCGCCTCTGCTGCCAGCCGCCGAGCAGGCGGGCCGTCGACTGGACGACCGCGACCTGGCCGAGCGGGGCTGCGAGGGTACGCACCGTCGCCAGCGCCTCATCGTCGCCCGGCAACGTTATCCGCATCACGCCGGCTTTCTCGCCAAAGGTCGTCAGCAGCTGCGTCGATCCCAGCAGATCGGCCAGCGTCTGCCGCGCGGTCGTGCCGAGCGCGGGTTCGCTGGCGATGACGTCGCCGGTCGCGGTGGTGACATGGACGGTACGGCCGTCGGCGGCAAGACGCCGCGCCGCCAGTCCGGCAAGCACGACGGAAGGACTGATCTCGGCCAGCGAAGCATTGTCGAGTTCAAGCGCAATTAGGGTAGAGAGGATTTCCAGATCACCGACGGCGTCTTTCAGGACGTCGTCGCGCATTTTCGTGGTCTGGACAAAGGCTCCAGCGCTCAGGATGATGACGAAGAGCGCGACAAGAGTCGGGATGACTTTACGGAAGGTCGGTTCGAGGCTTTCGAACTGCCGGTAGACCGGGTGAGTCAGCGATCTCGCCACCCCCAGAATCGGAGCCGCGCGCATGGTTGCGCAACTCGCGTTCGCACGCGTCATGCCCGTCCCCCTTCGGAAAATCTGTACCGTCAGCAAGATCGGGAGACGTGCCGCATCCCCTCGAATCACTTTCAGTTGAATCCGCGTGAGTCGGTTTGTCCAGCCTTGAGTTGAATCGGAACTGAAGAATTCATCTCAGGGTTGCATTGACCAAAGAATGAATCTTGCGCGCGTAATGCCTCGTTAACCTTTGTGGCGCTTGCCGTCAGGGAAGTTCGTGCAGGCGCTCCCGTCACGCCAGCGCGCGTTCCGCGATGTCGGCGACATCGCGGGAGAGGTTCGGCGTCTGGGCCACCATCGCGAGCGCGTTCTCCGCAAGGCTGCGCCGCACCGGCTCCAGCATGCGCCAGCTCTTGAAAGCCCCCAGCAGCCGGGAGGCGACCTGCGGATTGGTCCTGTCGAGCGCGATCACGATGTCGGCGACGAAATTGTAGCCCGCCCCGTCCGCCCGGTTGAACTGGGTAAGGTTCGCCGCGAGACCGCCGATCAGCGAGCGCACCCGGTTGGGGTTGCCGAGCGAGAAGGCTTTGTGGCGCATCAGTTCCCTGACCCGGTCGAGCGTGCCGGGCTCGGGGATGAGCGCCTGCGCCATCAGCCATTTGTCGAGCACGAGCGGCTCGTCCGCATAGGCCGCCGCGAAGCGCTCGATCAGCATGTCGCGCGCGGGACCGGGGATCAGGGTCATGGCCGCAAGCGCCGCGAGCCGGTCGGTCAGATTGTCGCCCAGCTCGAACTGCGCCGTGCAGAGCCGCATCGCGCGCTCGGGGTCGGCCAGCGCGACGAGGCCGAGCGCTTCGTTGCGCAAGGCGCGCCGGCCTGCCGAATTGGCGTCCGGCGCGTAGGCTCCGGTTTGGGCCAGCGCGTCGCGCAGGCTCAGCAGGCGCGGCAGCAGCGCCTGTCCCAGGCCGGTCGACAGCGCCCGATGCGCCGCATGGATCGCGTCGGGATAAACATCGCGGCCGATTTCGCGGGCGATGTCGGCCGGCAGCGGCAGGCGCAGCACCTGCGCGGCGAAGGCGGGGTCGGCGAGCGCCCTGTCGCCGAGGAAGGCGTCCAGCGCGGATGCGATTTCGGATGTCCGGCTCGCAAGCGCCGTGACGTCGCCGCCGGGGCGGCCCGCCGCCACGAGCGCGCGCGTAGCGACGCTCTGCAGCGCCTGCCAGCGGTTGAAGGAATCGCTGTCGGCCGAGAACAGCCGCAGCAGGTCGGCGTCGGCGAGATCCAGTTCCAGCCGCGCCGGCGCCGAGAAGCCGCGCAGCAGCGAGGGAATCGGCGGCTCCGCGACATCATCGAAGGTCAGCGACAGCGAGGGCTGGTCGAGCACGATCACGCTGCCGCCGGCATAGGCCGGCGAGTCCGTGACGAGCGGGAGGTCGCCCCCCTTGCCGACGAGCCCGAGCGCCACCGGCAGCACGACGGGCAGCTTCTCCGGCTGGCCCGGCGTCGCCGGCGTGGTTTGGGCGAGGTCGAGCGTGTAGCGCTTCGCCTGGGCGTCGTAGCGCCCCGAGGCGACTATGGTCGGCGTGCCGGCCTGCTCGTACCAGCGCGCGAAATGGCTGAGGTCGCGGCCCGAGCTTTCGGCGAAACAGGCCAGAAATTCCTCGATCGTCGCGGCCGTGCCGTCGCAGCGCGCGAAATACAGGTCCATGCCGGCCTTGAAGGCCTCGGCTCCGATCAGGACCTTGAGCATGCGGATCACCTCCGCGCCTTTCTCGTAGACGGTCGGCGTGTAGAAGTTGTTGATCTCCTTGTAGGCGCGCGGCCTGACCGGATGGGCGAGCGGCCCGGCGTCCTCGGAGAACTGGGTCGCGCGCAGCGTGCGCACGTCGCTGATCCGCTTCACCGGCCGGGAGCGCTCGTCGGAGGAAAACTCCTGGTCGCGGAAGACGGTGAGGCCTTCCTTCAGGCAGAGCTGGAACCAGTCGCGGCAGGTGATGCGGTTGCCGGTCCAGTTGTGGAAATACTCATGCGCGATGATCGCCTCGATCGAGGCATAGTCGCCATCGGTCGCCGTTGCCGGGTCGGCCAGCACATATTTGTCGTTGAAGATGTTGAGACCCTTGTTCTCCATCGCGCCCATGTTGAAATCCGACACGGCGACGACGTTGAACACGTCGAGATCGTAATTGCGGCCGAAGACGCGCTCGTCCCAGCGCATGCAGCGGATGAGCGAGTCCATCGCCCAGCCGGCGCGCCCGGCCTTGCCCGGCTCGACATAGACTGCGAGCTCGACCTTGCGGCCATCGGCGGTGACGTAATCCTCGCGGACATGGTCGAGCGCGCCGCCGACCAGCGCGAAGAGATAGGCCGGCTTGGGGTGCGGGTCGTGCCAGACCGCGAAATGCCGGTCGCTGCCCGGCACCTCGCCGGCCGCGACCAGATTGCCGTTGGAGAGCAGGACGGGCGCATCGGCCTTCACCGCCTCCAGCCTGACGGTGTAGACGCTCATCACGTCGGGCCGGTCGAGGAAGTAGCTGATCCGGCGGAAGCCGTCGGCCTCGCATTGCGTGCAATAGGCGTTCGACGAGCGGTAGAGCCCCATCAGCTTGATGTTGGCGGACGGGTCGAGCACGGTCTCGAGGCTCAGCGTGAAGGGACGCTGCGGCGGAGCTGGAAGGGTCAGCGCCTGCGCCGTGGCTTCATAGGCCTCGGCAGGAAGCGGCGCGCCGTCGAGCGCGATCCCCACCAGCGCCAATTCGTCTCCGTCCAGCACGAGCGGCGCGCCCAGCCTGCCGGCGGGGTTGGGCCGCAAGGCCAGTTGTGCCCGCACCCGCGTCTTGCGCGCGTCGAGCGCGATGTCGAGATCCACGGTGTCGATCAGCCAGTCGGACGGGCGGTAATCCTCGAGGCGGATCAGGTTTGTGTCGTCGGTGCGCATGGGGACCTGTGAGGCGAGGGGTCTCTCGCCTCGTCTGTAGCCCGTGCGCCCCGGAGCCGGAAGTGCGCCGGCGCGGGCTGGTCAAGCGCCCACGCCGGCAGCCGGGGCTCAGCGCCAGCCGGCTTCCTTGTCGCAGGCCTCGCGGGCGCGAGGATTGGCCTTTTCCCATTGCGTGATCGAGCGGGTCTCGTTGTCGCTCATCTTGTTGTTCATGCAGACGCAGTATTTCCGCACGATCGGCTCGGCCGCGCCGCCGGCATTGTCGATCAGGCACTGGCCGACCCATTTGGCGTCGTCGGCGGACTGGGCTTGCGCAGCCGGGCCGGCGAGCAGGGCGGCCATGCACGCGGTCGCGAACAGAATTGTCTTCATCGTCGTCATCCCCCAGGGCAAAGGCCGCCGACGCGGCGGCACGCGGCGCAAACTCTCACCACGGCGTGGACGGTGCGTGAGTCGCCGGTGAACCGTTATCCGCAGTCGGCGGCGGCGGGGTGACGCCGGCGGCCTGTCGCAGGCGGCCGCTGTGCGGCGCGCGAGCGCAGCGCCAGCGGGCCGACCACGGCCAGTCCCTCATAGAGCAGCCGCGTTTCGGCGTCCGGCGCCTGCGGGCCGCATTCGAACGGCCGGACATGCTCCATCAGCCCGGAGAAGACGCCGCTGCGCGACCAGCGCTGGAACCGGCGATAGACGCTGCCCCATTTGCCGTAGCAGACCGGTAGCTCCCGCCAGGGCTGGCCGCTCCACGCGACCCAGAAGATGCCCTCGACCACGGCGCGGTTGTTGCCGGGCGGCCGGCCGCGCTTCTCGGTCGCCAAAGGCAGCCGGCTGCTGAGCCAAAGCCATTGCCGTTCCGACAGAAGCTGATCGGGGGCGGCGTCGCCGATCGTCATGCTCTCGATCGTCATCGCAGTGGAGGCGCGGCGGTCCCCGTCCGCCGCGAAGGTGTGGGCAGGCTTCGGCATGGCCGGCGCGCTCCATTTGATTTTGTCAACACGAATAAAAGTATTCGCATCCATTCCATCTGAGTTTTTGTCAACAAATCAAAGTCAATAACTTGTGATTTCTGAGTGATAAATACCCATGACAGCGTCCCTCAGTCGGCAAATGAAAAATCAACGAATAAGTCAACCGTTTCTTGGGGGAATGTACATGTCGTTTTTAGCAAGATCAGGATACGTCGCGACAAGTGTCGCAGCGTCGGGCCTCGCTTTGGCGCTATCGTCGATAACCGTCAGCGCCCAGGATCAGACTGCACGCCTGGAAAGGCTGATCCGTGATCAGCAGCGCCAGATCGAGGCGCTCCGGCGCGAGGTCGGCGGCATCAGGACGCAGAGCGCACGCCGCACGCCGGCGGCGCGCAACGCCGTGACCAAGGACGGCGTCGTCGTCAAGGCCGATGACGAGCCCTATGTCCTCAAGGGCGGCCTGCCGCGAAGCTGGCGTCTGCCGGGGACCGATATCGACGTCAGGATCGGCGGCAAGGTGAAGGCCGACGTGATCGGGCGCGTCAGCGGCGACCCGTCGCTGGGAGCCGAGGACCTGTTCGCCGTCGCCGGCATTGATACGCGCCGCACCCGCATCGGCGATTCCGCCTTCCGCATCCATGGCCGCGAATCGCGCTTCAATATCGAGTTCTCCAAGAAGGAGACCCCGCTCGGGCCGGCCCGCATCCTGCTGGAGGGCGATTTCTTCGGTGCGGCCGGCAATCAGATCGCGTCCAACTCGGATTCCTTCCGGCTGCGCCACGCCATCGTCGAGGTCGGGCCGCTGCTGGCCGGCCAGTGGTGGACGACCTTCTACGATCCCGGGGCCTATGCCGAAACGCTCGACTTTCAGGGGGCGGGCGGCCAGACCTTCATCAGGCAGGGCGTGGTCAGGCTGCAGCACCGCTTCGCCAACGGTTTTTCGATTGCGGGTGCGATCGAGAACCCCGAGGGCCGCGTTCAGTTCGGTCCGGCTGCGGCGGTCGTCTCAAGCCGCGACACGACGCCCGATTTCGTTGGCAACATCCGCTACCAGGGCGCGTTCGGGCATATCCAGCTCGGCGGCGCGGTCACGCAGACCAATGCGCCCAACGGCGTCTCGGGCGACGAGGTCGGCTATGCCGGCACGCTGCATGGCCGGCTCAACCTGCCGTTCCTCGCGCCCAAGGACAATATCCGCTTCCAGGCCAGCTACGCCAACGGCGCGACCCGCTATATCCAGGAGACGGCCGGCGTGCTGCCGAGCGTGTTCTATAATCCGGCGACGGGCCAGTCCGAGACGCAGAAGACCTTCGGCGGCTATGTCGCCTTCCAGCACTGGTGGACGAACGAGCTGCGCAGCAACCTTGTCTACAGCTATGTCCGCTCCGATCTGCCGCGCTTCGCCTCCGCCGCGACCTTCAAGCACAGCCAGTATGGCGCGGCGAACCTGATCTGGAGCCCCTGGGCCGATCTCGACCTCGGCATCGAGGTGCAGCACGGCCTGCGCGAGGACCGCGACAACGCGCGCGGCCGCCAGACGCGGGTTCAGTCCTCGGCGACCTACAGGTTCTGAGCGCGTTTCGGGCGGCGGCGCTCCCCGCCAGTCCCGACCGGTCGGCCGGCGATGCACTGCCCCCGCATCGCCGGCCGCACTGTCTCCAGCGCAACGCTGCGGATGTCTGTCAGGCGCGCCGCCCTTCGAGCGACTGCACGATATGCGCCGCCAGCCGTTCCGCCGCGGGCGTCCGCTGACCCGGCGCTGTGTAGAGCACGATTTCGGCGTCGGCGAGCAGCGGCAGCCGGTTTGCATCGCGGTCGAGCACGATCAGGTCCGGCGGGGTCATGCCGCGCGGCAGCACGCTGACTCCGAGCCCGGCCCGCACCGCTGCGTGCTGACCGGCGAGGCTCGGGCTGGTCAGCACCACCCGCCAGTTCCGCCCCGCGAGGTCGAGCGCCGCCAGCGCGCGCCTGCGGTAGATGTCGGGCGCCGGCGCGAGCACGAGCGGGATCGCCGCCTGTTCGTCGAGTGGCTGGAAGCGCGGCGAGGCGGCCCAAACCAGCGGCTCGCGCCAGATGCCGGTGCCCCGGTCGCCGAAGGCCGGCTGCGGGTCGCGCTTGAACAGGATCAGGTCGAACAGCCCGCGCCCGAAACCATCGAGCAGATTGACCGAGAAATCGCAGGTGACCTCGAGGTCGATGCGCGGATGCGCCCGCGCGAAGCGGGCCAGGATGTCGGGCAGGTGCCAGGTGGCGAAATCCTCCGGCGTGCCCAGCCGCAGCCGCCCCTCGATGTCGGGCGCGAGCAAGGCCGTGCGGGCCTGCTCCGCGAGCTGGAGGATCGGACGGGCATGTGCGAGCAGGGCCTCCCCGGCGGGCGTCGGGACGATGCGCCCGCCGCTGCCGCTCCTGCGTTCGAAGACGCGCTGGCCGAGCGCCGTCTCCAGCTTGCGGATCTGCAGGCTGACCGTCGACTGGGTGCGGCCGAGCCGCTCGGCCGCGCGGGTGAAGCCGCCATTGTCGAGAATGGCCGCGAAACTGCGCAGCAGGTCGAGGTCGAAGGGCGGAAGCGGAAAGGGCATTGGCCAACCATTCATTGAGAACGCCAATGAATTGGATTGCCGGACTGCTGTTATGTCAATCGTCTCGCACTGCTAGTGCCCGGCCATCGCAACGATGGAGCATCGCGTGGCCAGCCTCGACATCGCCTTCCAGAACCTGATCTCCCCGATGACCCTGTGCTTCGTGCTGGGCGTCGTCGCGGTCGCGATCCGCAGCGATCTTGCGCTGCCCGAACCGGTCGCGCGCTTCCTCTCGCTGTACCTGATGCTGGCGATCGGGTTGAAGGGCGGGGCCGAACTGGCGCAGGCGCCGATGGCGGCGGCGCTGCCGGTCTTCGCCGCGGGCCTGGTGCTCACGCTTGCGATCCCGCTCTGGGTCTATCTCGCGCTCAGGCGGCTGACCGGACGCTCGCCCGCCGACTGCGCCGGCTTCGCCGCCCATTACGGCTCGGTCTCGGCCGTGACCTTCATCGCCGCCACGGCCTTTCTCGACAGCGCCGGGATCGCCTACGGATCGCATGCGACGACGCTGCTGGCGCTGATGGAAGCGCCGGCGATCGTCGTGGCGATCATGCTCGCGCGCCATGCCGAGGGCGGCGCGGCGTCGGCCAGCGGCGTGCTCGGCAAGACGCTTTCGAGCAAGAGCGTGGTCCTGCTCGCCGGTGGCCTTGCGATCGGAGTGATCGTCGGCCCGTCAGGTCTGCAGCCGGTCAAGCCACTCTTCGTCGACCTGTTTCGCGGACTGCTCTGCCTCTTCCTGCTCGATCTCGGCCTCCAGGCGGCGCGGCAGGGCGCCGCGATCCGGCAGGCCGCCCCGATGATCCTCGTACTGGGTGTCGCCGTCCCGCTGTTCAACGCGGTGCTGGGGCTGGGGCTGGCCTGGCTCATCGGGCTGTCGGTCGGCGAAGCGACGATCCTGGCGACGCTCGCCGCCAGCGCCTCCTACATCGTCGCGCCTGCCGCCATCCGCAGCGCCTTGCCGGAGGCCGATGCAGGCCTCGCGCTGACGGCGGCGCTGGCGGTGACCTTTCCGTTCAATCTCCTGGTCGGACTGCCGCTCTATCTCGGCGCGGCGCGGGTGCTGGTCGGATGACCGTCATGCGCCGCCCGGATGACGGCCGGTTCGGCATGGCTGACCAGCCGGCAGACCTGCGGCCGCGCCAACCTGACCGCGCGCTCGATCGCATCCACCGCCGCATGGACTGCGGCGACGTCGAGCGCTGGATCGACGCGGCAATGGTAGTTCACCACCAGCCCGTTGACGGTCTGGCGCACGCGCACGCTGTGGATGTCGTGGACCGGCCCGTTCAGGCTCGCCGCCTCGCCGGCCAGCGCCTTGCCGATATCCTCGACCGTCTCCCAGGCGGCGTTGTGGCCCGCCGGCAGGCCGGTCTCCATCGGCTCGATATGGGTCTCCACCTCGGTCTCGCCGCCAAATTCGGCGCGGATGGCGCTCTCCAGCCGCGTCGCCACGTCATGCGCCTCGCCGAGCGGCAGTTTCGCATCGACCTCCATGTCGAGGCTGACGGAAAGCCGCTCGCCGATCGAATGGACGCTGACATGGTGGACCGGAATCCTGAGCTTGAGCGCGATCAGCAGCACCCGCTCCAGCGCCGTCTCGTCGTCGACCTGGATCGGGTTGGCGGCGATCGTCATCTCCGCCCCCGGCTGCTCGCGTTCGACGGCGTCGAGCAGGGCCTGCTTGATCGCGACGACGCGGTCGAGCGGCAGCGTGCGCGAGACCCGGATGGCGATCTCGCCGAAGACGCGCCCGCCCGCCGGCCTGACCTTGATCGCATCGACGGCGACGACGCCGGGCACGGCCGCGACCGCATGGCGCAGCCGCTCGGTCACGCCCTCGGGCGCAGCATCCAGCAGCGTGTCGATGGTGCGCCGCCCGAGCTTGAACGCCGACAGGACCATGAAGGCGGCGATGGCGAAGGCCGCGACCGTGTCGGCCTTGGCGAAGCCGAGCCAGGAGGCGACGAGCCCCGCCAGCACCAGCGCTGAGCCGACGAAATCGGCCGAGAAATGCGTCGCCTCGGCGGCCAGCGCCTCGCTGCCGGTCTCACTGGCCACCCGCGTCAGCGAGCGCCAGCGCACAGCGTCGACCACCATCGACAGCAGCATCACGCCGATCACGACCGGCGTCACCGCAACCGTGCCGAGCGCGCCGGTCCACAGCCGCGAGCCGGCCTCCCACAGGATCGCGCCGGCGAGCGCAAACAGGATCGCGGTCTCGACCAGCGCCGCCAGCGCCTCGACCTTGCCATGGCCGTAATGATGCTCGTCATCGGCCGGCTTGTCGGCGGCGCGCACGGCAAACCACGTGAACAGCGTCGAGCCGATGTCGACCAGCCCTTGCAGCGCGTCGGTCAAAAGCGCGAGCGAGCCCGAGAGCACGGCGGCCACGCCCTTGGCGAGCGTCAGCAGCAGCGTCGCCATCACCGAGAGGATGGCGGCGCGCTGCTTGATGCCGGAAATCGTCGCCGCATCGAGGCGCGAAGGTCCGCCTTGCGTGTCGGTCATGGCTCTCTCGCGCCGTCTCACTTGGACTGACCCGCCTGAATGGGCCAAGGCTCTTGAACCCGAAGCGTGTCGCCCGATCTAGAGGCGAGATCAACCCGCCGACACTCGAAACGAGAGGCTCTCCCGATGCGATATCTCCACACCATGGTCCGCGTCACCGATCTCGACGCCGCGCTGGATTTCTACGTGACCAAGTTCGGGCTGGTCGAGACGCGTCGCATCGAGAGTGAGAAGGGCCGCTTCACGCTGGTCTTCCTCGCCGCGCCCGACGATCTCGACGCCGTCAAGGCCACGGGCTCGCGTGGCCGCCCGACGCTGGAACTGACCTACAACTGGGATCCGGAGACCTATACCGGCGGCCGCAACTTCGGCCATCTCGCCTATGAGGTCGACGACATCTACGCCACCTGCGACGCGCTGATGAAGGCCGGCGTCACGATCAACCGCCCGCCGCGCGACGGCAACATGGCCTTCGTCAGGTCCCCCGACAACATCTCGATCGAGATTCTGCAGAAGGGCGAGCCGAAGGCCCCGGCCGAGCCTTGGGCGAGCATGGCGAACACGGGGGTGTGGTGAAGCTGAGCTTGCCCATGATATCTCAGTTTGATATCATGACCTGATATCAGGGGGTCATCATGGGCATACTCGTGAGGGATGATGAGATCGATCGCGACGTGCGCGAGCTCGCCGCTCAGGACGGCCTTACGCTTCAGGGGGCGATCGGTCTGGCCGTGCGTCTCGAATTGGACCGACGCGCCGAACGCCGCAAGATGATCGTTGAGGCGACGAATGCGGCTCGGGCTCGTCTGGCGAAATTCGATCTCAAGGACGATGGGATGACGCACAAGGAGTTCTTCGATCGAGAATACGGCGACGCGTAATGTTTCTCGATGCATCTGTGATCTTGGCACTTTTGATGCAGGAGCCGGAATCTGAGGCTATCTACGAGTCGCTTTCGCGGCAACACCGGTTGAAGACGTCACCGCTTGCGATTTTCGAAGCCTCTTCGCGTCTCGTTCGGCTTGGGGCAAAGTTCGAAGAGGCATTCGATACGGTCAGCGGTTACCTTTCCAAATTCGCTGTCGTTGTGATTCCTCTCGATTTTCAGGAGGGTAAGGTCGCTCACGCCTGTGCCTCCCGCTACCATCATCTGACAGGACATCCCGCTCGCCTGAACATGGGTGACTGTTTCGCTTATGCGGCAGCGAGGACCTCCGGTCTAAAGCTCGCCTACAAGGGCAACGATTTCATCCATACCGACATCGACGGCGTCCGTTTCGGACCCTGAGAGTCAGCGGAGCATGCCGCCGTGACCAAATCACTCCTCGGCACGCTCGCCGACCGCACGCCGATCCACGAGGTCACGCTGCGCTCGGCCGCGGGCGCGCAGGCGACGATCATGGAGTGGGGCGCCGTCCTGCGCGATCTTGTCGTGCCCCGGCCCGATGGCGGCAGCCAGCGCGTCGTGCTCGGCTTCGACAATCTCGCCGACTATATCGCCCATTCGCCGCATATGGGCGCGATCGCCGGCCGCTTCGCCAACCGCATCGGCGGCGGGCGCTTCACGCTCGATGGCAAAAGGTATCAGACGCCGCTCAACCAGAACGGCCTGCATTCGCTCCATGGCGGCGGCAAGGGTTTCGGCAAGCGGCCCTGGACGATCCTCCACCATGACGAGGCCAGCGTGACGCTGGCTCTGGTCTCGGCCGATGGCGACGCCGGCTATCCTGGCGCGCTTTGCGTCTGGTGCCGCTACAGCCTGCAGGGCGAGGCGACCTTGCGCATCGAACTCTCCGCGACGACGGACGCCGCGACCATCGTCAACCTCGCCCACCACTCCTATTTCAATCTCGATGGCGGCCCCAACATCCTCGACCATGAACTGGAGGTCCGCAGCCACCTGATGACGCCGGTCGATGCCGCCCTGATTCCCGACGGTTCGCTCGCCGATCTCGGCGGAACGCCTTTCGACTTCCGGAAATCCCGCCCGATCCGGATGATGGGACAAGACGGCGCGCGCATCTGGTACGACCACAACTACATCCTGCGACGCGACCGCTCCGAGGCGAGCGCGGCAGTCGGGCTCGATCTGGCGCATGCCGCAACGTTGAGTTCAGCCAAAAGTGGGCTCGTCATGCAACTCTGGACCACGGAGCCGGCTCTGCAGGTCTATGACGGCGCCAAGTTGAACACGCCCGTGCCGGGCCTCGACGGCGTATCATACGGGCCTTGCGCCGGCGTCGCGCTGGAACCGCAGCATGTGCCGGATTCGCCGAACCTGCCGCATTTCCCCTCGACCGTGCTGCGGCCAGGCGAGGTCTACCGCCAGGTCAGCGAGTATCGCTTCGGAGCCGACGGCGCGTGAGCGGCGTCTTCTGTCTCGGCATCGCCACGCTCGACTATGTCTACAGCGTCGAGACCCTGCCGACGCGCGGCGAAAAATACCGCTCGCGCGATCTGGCCGTGGTCGGCGGCGGCTGCGCCGGCAACGCCTCTGTGGCGATCGCGCGACTCGGCGGACGCTCATGGCTTGCGACCCGCCTCGCCGACGACCTAACGGGGGACAGGATCGTCGCCGATCTCGCAGCCGAGGGCGTCGATGCGTCGATGTCTCTCCGTGCGCCCGGCCTGCGCTCGCCGGTCTCGGCCATTCTGGTCGATGCGGCCGGCGAGCGCATGGTGGTGTCCTACTCCGACCCGGCGATGCCGGAGGAGACCGGCTGGCTGCCTCTAAACCTGCCCGAGGGCGCGAACGCCGTCCTCGCCGACACGCGCTGGGGCGAGGGCGCGCTGGCGGCTCTCCGGCTTGCGCGGAAGGCCGGCGTTCCCGGCGTGCTCGATGCCGACCGCAAGCCGCCCCATCCCGACCTTGTCGCGACCGCGAGCCATGTCGCCTTCAGCCAGCAGGCGTTGCGCGAGCTCTCCGGCGAGGACGATCCGCGCTCTGGTCTGGCGAGGGTTGCCGACGGCGCATCCAACTGGCTTGCCGTGACGCTCGGCAAGGAGGGCGTGCTCTTCATCGAGAACGGCGCGGTTACGCATGTCCCGGCTTTCGTCGTGGAGACGGTCGATACGTTGGGGGCTGGCGACGTCTGGCACGGAGCGTTTGCGCTGGCGCTGGCGGAAGGGCAGAGCGAGCGCGCGGCGATCCGCTTCGCCTCGGCTGCCGCCGCCATCAAATGCACTCGCTTCGGCGGGCGTCTCGGCGCGCCGCGACGGGACGAGATCGAGCGCTTTCTGGCCGAGAACGCCTGAGCGCTCCGTCACGCGGTCGCCTCTGCCTAAAATTAAGGCGCGATTTGCAGCACGACCCCTTGCCCGGCAAAGGGCCGCGCGGAAGATTGTCGCCTCTGTCGCAGTCTGGACTTTTGATGTTCGCGCCGCCCATCCCGGCAGCCCATGATCCGCTCCTGCCGGCCTATGTCCGGGCGGCAGGAGGCGTTCGGCTGCGCTTCGGCATCGGTGGCGGCCGGACCCATCGGCGGGAGGTGGCCGAATCCGGCGGTTATCGAGCCCGTTTCCCGACGAGCTACGACGAGACCTGCGAGGCGGTGCTGATCAACACCGGCGGCGGCATGGCGGGTGGCGACGCGATGCGCGTCGAGGCCGCGCTCGACGCCGGCAGCCATGCGATCGTCACCAGCCAGGCGGCGGAAAAGATTTATCGCAGCCAGGGCGACGACACCCGCATCGGGACGGTGCTCTCGGTCGGGGAGGGCGCGACGCTGCACTGGCTGCCGCAGGAAAGCATCCTGTTCTCCGGCGCGCGGCTCTCCCGCAGCCTGACGATCGAGCTTGCTCCGGCCGCCTCGCTCGTCGCCTGCGAAAGCGTATTCTTCGGTCGCGCCGCCATGGGCGAAAGCCTGCTGCGCGGTAGCTTACGCGATCGCTGGCGCATCCGCCGCGAAGGCAAGCTCGTCTTCGCCGACGATCTGCGGCTGGAGGGCGCGATCGCAAGCCATCTCGAAAAACTTGCCATCGGCGCCGGTGCGCGCGCCTCCGCTACCTTGGTGGCCGCCGGACCGCAGGCCCTCGAAAAACTCGAAGGATTGCGGGAAACGATCGCCGGCGAAGCGCTCTCCGGCGTCGAGGCCGGCGCAGGCATCGTCTCCGACCTTCTCGTCATCCGTCTCCTCGCCCCCGAGGCGCAGGCGCTCCGTCGCGCCCTCGTCACGCTCGTCGGGCAGATGACCGGCCGTGCGCTGCCGCGCACCTGGTCAATCTGAGGAGAGCATCATGCTGGCGATCCAGGGTCTGAAATGCATCTATGACACCGGCGCGCGGGGCTGGGCGATCGAGCTTTCGCTCAAGGCCGACGGCGAGGAGGCGGTGCGCCGCTTCGACGTCGATGGTCCCGAGGATGCGGAAATGCTGATCGAGGCGTTCGACGAATCCACCTCCAGCGCCTTCGATCCCGCCACCGGCGAGATCGTCTTCGCCTACGAATATGCCGATCTCGGCGACGACGAGGACGAAGACGAGGAAGACGAGTCCGAGGATGAAGACGCCGAGGACGAGGAAGACGAAGGGGAGGAGGTGTCGGAAGACGAGACCTCCGAAGGCGAGAAAAAGAAGGTGACTGCATGAATCTGACGCCGCGCGAGAAGGACAAGCTGCTCATCGCCATGGCCGCCATGGTGGCGCGCAGACGGCTCGAGCGCGGCGTCAAGCTGAACTACCCGGAAGCCGTCGCGCTGATCACCGACTTCGTCGTCGAGGGTGCGCGCGACGGCAGGTCCGTCGCCGATCTGATGGAGGCCGGCGCGCATGTGATCTCGGCCGATCAGGTCATGGACGGCATCGCGGCGCTGATCCACGACGTCCAGGTCGAGGCGACCTTTCCCGACGGCACCAAGCTGGTGACGGTCCATGAGCCGATCCGCGGCGCGTCCGACGCGATGAAGCCCGGCGAGGTCAAGACGCTGCCGGGCGACCTGATCATGAACGAGGGCCGCGAGAGCCTTTCGCTCACCGTCTCCAATACCGGCGACCGGCCGATCCAGATCGGCTCGCATTACCATTTCTTCGAGGCGAACCCCGCCCTGTCGTTTGAGCGCGAGCGGGCGCGGGGCTTCAGGCTCGATATCCCGGCTGGAACGGCGGTGCGCTTCGAACCCGGCCAGACCCGCGAGGTGAAGCTCGTCGCGCTCGCCGGCAAGCGCGAGGTCTACGGATTCAGGCAAGAGGTGATGGGTAAGCTCTGACCTCCTACGTCGTTGCGAGCGCAGCGAAGCAATCCAGCGGCTCGCTCTACGTCCTCCTGGATTGCTTCGCTGCGCTCGCAATGACGGGAGTGGATGATGCTGAAGAGATCGATTCTTGTGCTTGGTCTTGCTGCTGCGCTTGCGGCGCCCTCAGTTCTCGCCCATCCGCCGGCGATCCTCTCGCCGGCCGGCGAACGCGCCATCGCCGAGGAGATCGTCGAATTCCGCAAGGCGCTGGCCGCCGCCATCGTCGGAAAAGACGCCGGCAAGCTGCGCGAGATGTATGCCGGCTCCTTCGTTCACACGCATGGCTCCGGCAAGGTCGACGGCAAGGATGCCCGCATCGTCTCCGCGCTGGCGGGCGATCCGGTGATCGAGAACGCCCCCGTCGAGGATCTCGTCATCCGCGCGCCGAGCGACTGGACCGCCGTCGCGACGGGCGTTAGCCCGATCCGTTCGCTCACTGAGGGCAAGACCTATTC
>LNFM01006075.1_pt1 | contig 20154 bp, 23 predicted proteins | sample 596031 | NCBI WGS metagenome assembly LNFM01 (sample SAMN04254537, study PRJNA301005) | activated carbon metagenome | isolation source: dual media filters at the Ann Arbor, Michigan drinking water treatment plant | place: USA: Ann Arbor | reverse complement strand
ACAGCGCCATCCGCATCACCCACCTGCCCACCGGCCTGGTGGCCGAATGCCAGGACGACCGCAGCCAGCACCGCAACAAGGCCAAGGCCATGGCGGTGCTGGCCGCGCGCCTGCGCGAGAAGGACCGCAGCGAACGCGCCGCCAAGGAAGCCGCCACGCGCAAGAGCCTGATCGGCAGCGGCGACCGCAGCGACCGCATTCGCACCTACAACTTCCCGCAGGGCCGGCTCACCGACCACCGCATCAACCTCACGCTGTACAAGCTCGGCACCATCATGGACGGCGACCTGTCCGACGTGGTGACCGCCCTGCACGCGGCGCGCGGCGCTGAGCAGCTGGCGCAGCTCGAGTCCGGCGGCCGCTAAGGGCATGCGCATCAGCCACGCCCTGCAGCAGGCGCGGGCGCAGGGCGTGGCGCGGCTGGACGCCCAGCTGCTGCTGGCACACCTGTTGCAGCGTGACCGCAGCTGGCTGCTGGCCCATGACGACGCCGTTCTGGCCGAGGATCAGGCCGATGCCTGGCAGACGGTGCTGGCACGGCGCGCCGCCGGCGAGCCGCTGGCTTACCTGGTGGGCGAGCGCGAGTTCCGCGGCCTGATGTTGCATGTGTCAGCGGCCGTACTGGTGCCGCGGCCTGAGACGGAATTGCTGGTCGACTGGGCGCTGGAACTGCTGCCACAGGCGCCGCTGACGCAAGCCATCGACCTGGGCACCGGCAGCGGCGCGGTGGCGCTGGCGCTGAAGGCGGCTGCACCGCAGCTTGCCGTCACCGCCACCGATCTGAGCGCAGCGGCCCTGGCCGTGGCCCGCGCCAACGCCGCGCGCCACGGCCTGGACATCACCTGGCTGCAAGGCCACTGGTGGGCGCCCGCGGCGGGCCGGCGCTACGGCCTGGCCCTGTCCAACCCGCCCTACATCGCCGCCGGCGATCCGCACCTGGCGGCCTTGCGGCACGAGCCCCAGGGCGCGCTCACGCCCGGCGGCGACGGCCTGGACGCGCTGCGCGCGCTGGTGGCGGGCGCGCCCGGGCATCTGCTGCCCGGCGCCTGGCTGCTGCTGGAACACGGTCACGACCAGCAGGCCGACGTGCAAGCCCTGCTGCGGGCGCGCGGCTTCGGACCACCCGAGACGCGCACCGACCTGGCGGGCCTGCCGCGCTGCACCGGCGCGCCCTGGCCGGGCGGATGAGCCGCGCGCCAGCGTGGCGCGATTGCCGAAAAGAAAACACTGTTACCCGGGCTGCCGGCAGACGACCGCACACGGTCGGCGCTTCCGGCGCATCATGTTGCCGTAGCTCCAGGAGGCCGAGATGATGAGCACGCAACGCGCGATCCTCACGCTGGCATTCGCGGCTGCCCCGCTGGCGGCAGCGGCCGGCGCGGGCTTGGTGCCCCCCACCCCCGAGACGCTGTGGCCACAGTGGCAGGCGCGCATCTCGATGCAGACGGCAGCACTGTCGCCGCTGTCGCTGCTGTCTGCACCGCAACGGCTCGACGGCGCGGCACCGCGCGTCTGGCAAGGGGCCGCGGTGCTGGGCGACTACTACTTTGCCACGCCCTGGTTCGCCGGCCTGCGCGCCAGCGGCGGGCTGATGACCGGCCTGCAAGGCGGCACGCCCTCGCTCACGGCCAACGCCGGGCCGCGCCTGGGCTTGTCGGTGCAAGCTGGCGGCAACGCCGGCCTGATCGCGACCGAGGCGCCCGGCACCGTGCCCTACCTGGGCTTCGGCTTCAGCGGCGCCGCCTGGCGCAACACGCTGTCGGTGACCGCCGATGTCGGCCTGGTGGCCGAGCGCCCCAGTGCCGCCTCGGGCCTGGGGCGCGCCCTCTTCGGCAACCAGGCCTTCGACAGCGCCTTGCGCGAGCTGCACCTGGCGCCAGTGCTGCAACTGGGCGTGCGCTACAGCTTCTAGACGCGGCGTCGCAACGACCCCTGCACGGCGTGGCGCCGGGGCTTGACGCATACTGGCGGCCTTTCCGATTTCCAATGGGCCAGCAGATCATGAGCGACGTGCAACAGCGCATCGACCAACTCGTCAAGGGCAACCGCGTCGTGCTCTTCATGAAGGGCAGCGCGCAGTTTCCGCAGTGCGGCTTCTCAGGCCGCGCGGTGCAGGTGCTCAAGGCCTGCGGCGTGACCGAGATCAAGACCTTCAACGTGCTCGAAGACGAGGGCGTGCGCCAGGGCATCAAGGACTACGCCCAGTGGCCCACCATCCCGCAGCTCTACGTCAACGGCGAGTTCGTCGGCGGCTCGGACATCATGATGGAGATGTACCAGAGCGGCGAGCTGCAGCAACTGCTGGACAAGGGCTGAGCCCTTGCAGCCGCCCCGTCTGGTAGTCGGCATCACCGGCGCCACGGGCGCGGTCTACGGGGTGAAGCTGCTGGAACGCGCCCGCGCCCTGGGCGTGCAGACGCACCTGGTGGTCACCCCCGCGGGCGTGCTCAACGCCCACCACGAACTGGGCCTGGACCGCAGCGCGCTCGAGGCGCTGGCCGACCACGCCTACTCTCCGGGCGACGTGGGCGCCTGCCTGGCGAGCGGCAGTTGGGGCAGCGCCGCCGGCACGGCCATGGTGGTGGCGCCCTGCTCGATGAAGACGCTGGCGGCCATCGCCCTGGGCCTGTCGGACAACCTGCTCACACGCGCCGCCGACGTCACGCTCAAGGAACGCCGCCGCCTGTTGCTGATGGTGCGCGAGACGCCCTTCAACCTGGCGCACCTGCGCAACATGACCGCGGTCACCGAGATGGGCGGCATCATCTGCCCGCCGCTGCCGGCCTTCTACCACCGACCCGCCAGCATCGCCGAGATGGTGGCCGACGGCGTGGAACGCGTGCTGGCCCTGCTGGGCTACGCCGGCGCCGCGCCACAGCAGTGGCAAGGGCTTTGAGGCCCTCGCTCAGGCCTTGATGTCCCAGGCGCGCCGCGCCGCCAGCACCATGTTGGGATACTCGGCGCGGCCGCGGCTGCCGTTGTAGCGGCCCAGCGCCATGAACAGGTCGCCGCGCTCGCGCTCGAGGTAGTGGCGCAGGATGACGCAGCCGAAGCGCAGGTTGGTCTGCATGTGGAACAGGCGGTGCGGGTCACCGTCGCCGATCAGGCGCGCCCAGAAGGGCATCACCTGCATGTAGCCGCGCGCCCCGGCGCTGCTGATGGCGTACTTGCGAAAGCCGCTCTCCACCTGCACCAGGCCCAGCACCAGCGCGGTCTCGAGCCCGGCGCGGCGGCTCTCGTAAGACAGGGTTTCGAGGAACTCGATGCGCACGTGGTGCTCGGCCTTGCGGCGCTTGAGTTTCTCGCTGGCAGCGCCCAGCCAGCGCAGGTAGGCCAGGCGGTCTTCGACGGCCTCGAAGCGCGGCCGCGGCGGCGCGGCGTCGCCCACGGCCGCGGCCAGCGCGGTGCGCACGGCGTCTGCCAGCGGCTCTTCCAGCTGGGCCCCGGCCCGCGCTTCGGGCAGCAGCAGCGCAAGCGGGCCGGCCAGCAGCGCGCGTCGCGCCGGGTTCATGCGGCCAGACGTGCCTTCACGGTGGCCAGCAGCTCGGGCAGCGCCACCGCGATGGCGGCGGCGTCGCGCCGCCCCTGCACTTCGGCCGTGCCGGCCTTCAGGCCGCGTTCGGACAGCACCACGCGCAGCGGCACGCCGATGAGTTCCCAGTCGGCGAACATCGCGCCGGGGCGCTCGCCACGGTCGTCCAGCACCACGTCGATGCCCAGTGCCACCAATTCGTCGTGCAGCCGGTCGGCCGCAGCCTGCACGTCCACGCTGCGCTCGTAGCCGATGGGGCAGATGACGACGGTGAACGGCGCCATCGATGCCGGCCAGACGATGCCGCGCTCATCGTGGTTCTGCTCGATGGCCGCGCCCAGCAGGCGCGTCACGCCGATGCCGTAGCAGCCCATCTCCATGTGCTGCGGCTTGCCGGTCTCGTCCAGGAAGTTGGCGTTCATCGCCTTGCTGTACTTGGTGCCCAGGTAGAACACGTGGCCCACTTCGATGCCGCGCTGGATGGCCAGCGCGCCCTTGCCGTCGGGCGAGGGGTCGCCGGCGACGACGTTGCGGATGTCGGCCACCAGGTCGGGCTCGGGCAGGTCGCGGCCCCAGTTGACGCCGGTGAGGTGGAAATCGGCCGCGTTGGCGCCGCAGACGAAATCGCTCATCGCCGCCACCATGCGGTCGGCCACCACCTTGACCGGCTGCAGCGTGGCCACCGGGCCCAGGTAGCCGGGCTTGCAGCCGAAGTGGGCCTCGATCTCGGCGCCGGTGGCAAAGCGGAAACCGCCCTTCAGGCCCGGAAGCTTGCCGGCCTTGATCTCGTTGAGGCTGTGGTCGCCGCGCACCAGCAGCAGCCACACCGTGCTGCGCAGCACGTCGCCGGCTTCGTTCTTGTCGTCGGTGGCCAGCACCAGCGACTTGACGGTCTGCGTCAGCGCCAGGCCCAGCAGCACGGCCACGTCTTCGCAGGTGGCCTTGCCGGGCGTGGGCGTCTTCACCATCGCTTGCGCGGGCGCGGCGCGCGGGGCGCTGGGGGCAAGGCCCTCGGCCAGCTCGATGTTGGCGGCGTAGTCGCTGCCCGGGCAGTAGACGATGGCGTCCTCGCCGGTGTCGGCGATGACCTGGAATTCGTGCGAGGCGTCGCCGCCGATGGCGCCGGTGTCGGCGGCCACGGCACGGTACTGCAGGCCGAAGCGGTCGAAGATGCGCTTGTAGGCCGCGAACATGCTGTCGTAGCTCTTGAGCGCGGCCGCCTTGTCGCGGTCGAAGGAATAGGCGTCCTTCATCGTGAACTCGCGCCCGCGCATCACACCGAAGCGCGGCCGGCGCTCGTCGCGGAACTTGGTCTGGATGTGATAGAAATTGCGCGGCAGCTGCTTGTAGCTGCGCAGCTCCTGGCGCGCGATGTCGGTGATGACCTCTTCGCTGGTGGGCTGGATGACAAAGTCGCGCTCGTGCCGGTCCTTCACGCGCATCAGCTCGGGGCCGTAGGCCTGGAAGCGGCCGCTCTCCTGCCACAGCTCGGCCGGCTGCACCACGGGCATCAGCAGCTCGACGGCGCCGGCGCGGTTCATCTCGTCGCGGATGATGGCCTCGACCTTGCGGATCACGCGCAGGCCCAACGGCATGTAGCTGTAGATGCCGGCGCTCAGGCGCTTGATGAAACCGGCGCGCATCATCAGCCGGTGGCTGGCGACCTCGGCGTCGGCGGGGGCTTCCTTGAGGGTGGAGATGAAGGTGGCAGAGGCTTTCATGGGCTCGCTTGCGCACACGGCCGCTGGCCCCGCGGGAGCCTGGCGAGGCCCCGGTGACGCATGCGGGTTAGCGAGGGTTCACGCTCCGCACAGCGCCGGTGCAATAATGAAAACAGTCACAAAATTGGAATTTGATTATGCTCGACCGGGAAGGCTTCAGGCCCAACGTCGGCATCATCCTGCTGAACGCCCGCAATCAGGTTTTCTGGGGCAAGAGGCTGCGCACCCACTCATGGCAGTTTCCGCAGGGCGGCATCAAGCATGGTGAGTCGCCCGAGCAGGCGATGCTGCGCGAGCTGCATGAAGAAGTAGGGCTGTTGCCCGAGCACGTGCAGATCCTGGCGCGCACGCGCGACTGGCTGCGCTATGAGGTGCCAGAGCACTTCATCCGCAAGGATGCGCGCGGCCACTACCGTGGCCAGAAGCAGATCTGGTTCCTGTTGCGCCTGCTGGGCCGCGACACCGACATGAACCTGCGCGCCACCGACCACCCCGAATTCGACGCCTGGCGCTGGAACGACTACTGGGTGCCGCTGGACGTGGTGATCGAGTTCAAGCGCGGCGTCTACGAGATGGCGCTGACCGAACTGGCGCGCTACCTGCCGCGCGTCAATCACCACAATCGCTACCTGCGCGCCGGCCTGCGTAGCCAACGGCACGACGGTGAGCACGGTGGCGAGCACCTGCCCGACACCGCCCACGACGCGCTGCCCGATGTGAACTTCGCGCCGACCGCCGCGCCGCCGCCTTCGGAGCCCGAAACCGGCACCGGCACCGACGGCTGAAGCCGCCGCGCGCTACACCACGACCAGGTTGTCGCGGTGGATCAGCTCTGATTCGTTGGCGTAGCCCAGCAGCTGCTCGATCTGCGCCGAGGGCTTGCGCGCGATCAGTCGTGCCTCGGCTGATGAATAGTTGGCCAGGCCTCGTGCCACCTCGACGCCGGCCATGGTGTGCACGGCGATCACGTCGCCGCGGGCAAAGTCGCCGTGGACTTCGTGCACGCCGATGGGCAGCAGGCTCTTGCCCTGGTCGCGCAGCTTGGCGACGGCACCGTCGTCCACGCGCACCGCGCCGCGCAGCTGCAGGTGGTCGACCATCCACTGCTTGCGCGCCGCGAGCTTGGCCGTGCCGGCGCGCAGCGCGGTGCCGATGCGTTCACCTGCGGCCAGGCGCAGCAGCACGTCGGGCTCGCGGCCCCAGGCGATGACGGTGCTGGTGCCGCTGCCAGCTGCGCGCCGTGCGGCCAGGATCTTGGTGAGCATGCCGCCGCGCCCTATGCCCGAGCCAGCGCCGCCGGCCATGGCCTCGAGCGCCGGGTCGCCTGCGGTGGCTTCGTCGATGAAGCGCGCCGCCGGATCCTTGCGCGGGTCGGCCGAGTACAGACCGCGCTGGTCGGTGAGGATGACGTAGGCGTCGGCGTCCACCAGGTTGGCCACCAGGGCGCCCAGGGTGTCGTTGTCGCCGAACTTGATCTCGTCGTTGACGACCGTGTCGTTCTCGTTGATGACCGGGATCACCTTCAACGCCAGCAGCGTCAGCAGCGTGGAGCGGGCGTTGAGGTAGCGCTCGCGGTCGGCCAGGTCGGCGTGTGTCAGCAGCACCTGCGCGCTGGCCATGCCGTGTTCGGACAGGCGCGATTCGTACATCTGCACCAGGCCCATCTGGCCCACGGCGGCAGCGGCTTGCAACTCGTGCAGCTCTTTGGGGCGCTGCGTCCAGCCCAGGCGCTTCATGCCCTCGGCGATGGCGCCGCTGGACACCATCACCAGTTCGCGCCCCGTTGCAGCAAGCGCCGCCAGCTGGCGCGACCAGTTGCCGATGGCCGCCGCGTCGACACCGCGACCTTCGTTGGTGACGAGGCTGGAGCCGACCTTGACGACGATGCGGCGCGCCCCTTCGAGCACGCCGCTAGTCATCGCCGGCGATGGGGGTGTCGAAGCGCAGGTCGGGCAGCGGCGCCACGCGCTGCTGCTCGGCCACGTGGTTGTGGATCTTCTCGATCAGCGGCTGCAGGCCTGCGCGCGTGAGCGCCGAGATCGAGAACACCGGCCCCTTCCAGCGCAGGCGGCGCACGTAGTCCTTGACGCGCGCCTCTCGCTCGGCTTCGGGCACCATGTCCAGCTTGTTGAACACGAGCCAGCGCGGCTTGGCATGCAGCTTGGGGTCGTACTTCTTCAGCTCGGCGACGATGGCGCGCGCCTGCACCACCGGGTCCACGCCCTCGTCGAAGGGCGCAGCGTCGACCATGTGCAGCAGCAGCCGCGTGCGCTGCAGGTGGCGCAGGAAGCGGTGGCCCAGGCCGGCGCCTTCGCTGGCGCCCTCGATCAGGCCAGGCACGTCGGCCACGACAAAGCTGCGCTCGGGGCCGACGCGCACCACGCCCAGGTTGGGGTGCAGCGTGGTGAAGGGATAGTCGGCGATCTTGGGCCGGGCGTTGGAGATGGCGGCGATCAACGTACTCTTGCCGGCGTTGGGCATTCCCAGCAGGCCGACGTCGGCCAGCACGCGCAGTTCGAGCTTGATCTTGAAGGCTTGGCCATCCCAGCCCGGCGTCTTCTGGCGCGGGCTGCGGTTGGTGCTGGTCTTGAAGTGCATGTTGCCGAAGCCGCCGTCACCGCCCTTGGCGATGAGCGCGCGCTGGCCATGCTCGAGCAGCTCGACCATCACCTCGCCCGTGTCGGCGTCGCTGATGATGGTGCCCACCGGCATGCGCAGCTCGATGTCTGGGCCGGCCGCGCCGAACTGGTCGGAGCCGCGGCCGGCCTCGCCGTTCTTGGCCTCGTGGCGGCGCGTGTAGCGGTAGTCGATGAGCGTGTTGATGTTCTGGTCGGCCAGCGCCCAGACGCTGCCGCCGCGCCCACCATCGCCGCCGTTGGGGCCGCCGAAGGGGATGAACTTCTCGCGCCGGAAGCTCACGCAACCAGCCCCGCCGTGTCCGGCGGACACGTCGATCAGGGCTTCGTCGACGAACTTCATGGGGCGCGGGCTCGGCTTAAGGCTGCAAGCGAAGAAGCCCCGGCAGGCCGGGGCTTCGCTGGGTGGTGCGAAGAGACGGTCAGACCGCCTTGACGAACACCGTCTGGCGGTTGAGAGCGCCCTTGATCTCGAACGAGATCGCGCCGTCGATCAGCGCGAACAACGTGTGGTCCTTGCCCATGCCGACACCGGTGCCGGCGTGGAACTTGGTGCCACGCTGACGCACGATGATCGAACCGGCCGAGACCTGCTGGCCGCCGTAGGCCTTGACGCCCAACATCTTGGGCTGCGAGTCGCGGCCATTGCGGGTGGAACCGCCGCCCTTTTTCTGTGCCATGGTTTACTCCTGGAGCCGCTCAGGCGACGTTGAGCGAGCCGATCAGCAGCTCGGTGTAGTTCTGGCGATGACCGCCGTGCTTCTGGTAATGCTTGCGGCGACGCATCTTGAAGATGCGCACCTTGTCGTGCCTGCCTTGTGCCACCACCGTGGCCTTGACCGTGGCACCCGCGACCCAGGGAGAACCGACTTGCAGATCCGCGCCGCTACCGACGGCGAGCACCTGCTCGATCACCACTTCCTGGCCCACGTCCGCAGCAATCTGTTCTACCTTGATCTTCTCGCCGGCAGCAACCTTGTATTGCTTGCCACCGGTTTTTATGACCGCGTACATGTGTGACCTTTCGAAGAATCCCGGCGCCCGTGCGGGCCATGCGTTGGGAGGGAGCGTTGCCGGCACAGCCCTGCGGCCAGCCTGACAGCGGCATGACCATGCGGCGCAGAGCCTTTGAGTATAGCATGACCGTATGAGCGGTTGGTGCCTGCCCGGGCCGGGCGCCACCGCTTCCTATAATCGCCTTCCGCCTGAAACTGTGCCCGTGCTCGATACCTCCGCCCCGCCCTCCCCCGTCGTGGATCCCACCGACGCCGCCATGCGTCGCGTCGACGAAGTCATCCGCGCGCGCCTGGCTTCGCGCGTGGTGCTCATCGACCAGATCTCCAGCTACATCGTCAGTGCCGGTGGCAAGCGCATCCGGCCGCGCCTGGTGCTGCTGTTCGCCGAGGCGCTGGGCTTCGAGGGCCCCGAACGCTACGAACTGGCAGCCGCGGTCGAGTTCATCCACACCGCCACGCTGCTGCACGACGACGTGGTCGACGAATCGGCCTTGCGGCGCGGCCGCGCCACGGCCAACGCCATGTTCGGTAACGCCGCCAGCGTGCTGGTGGGTGATTTCCTGTACTCGCGCGCCTTCCAGATGATGGTGTCGACCAATCGCATGCGCGTGCTCGACGTGCTGGCCGACGCCACCAACGTCATCGCCGAGGGCGAGGTTCTGCAGTTGATGAACATGCACGACCCCGACCTGGCGGTGGCCGACTACCTGCAGGTCATCCGCTACAAGACGGCCAAGCTGTTCGAGGCCAGCGCGCGCCTGGGCGCCGTGCTGGCCGGCGCCGATGCCGCGCTCGAGGAAGCCTGCGCCGCCTTCGGGCGCGCCCTGGGCACGGCCTTCCAGCTGGTGGACGACCTGCTCGACTACGAAGGAAACAGCAGCGAGCTGGGCAAGAACGTCGGCGACGACCTGCGCGAAGGCAAGCCCACGCTGCCGCTGCTGGTGGCCATGGAGCGCGCCACCGACGACGAGCGCCTGCTCATCCGCCACGCCATCGAAGAAGGCGAACTGCACCGCCTGGGCGAGATCCTGGCCATCGTGCGGCGCACTGGCGCGCTGGATGCCACGCGCGCCGCAGCCGAGGCAGAAGCCGCCAAGGCGCGCGAGGCGCTGGCGGCGGTGCCGCCGTCGCGGGCCCGCGACGCTCTGCTAGAATTGTGTTCTCGCTCGATCCATCGCTCTTCGTAGCAGTGGTCGTCAAGCGAGGCAATGCACGGCTCCTCAGGCCGTGCATCGCCATCCAGATCGGGGTGTAGCTTAGCCTGGTAGAGCGCTACGTTCGGGACGTAGAGGCCGGAGGTTCGAATCCTCTCACCCCGACCAGGCCCCCGCGCGGAAACCCAGGCACCTCCGGCCCGTGCCCCTGCGTTTCCCGCGTTTACACGCCTGGGAGGATCGGCGATGATCCTTCGGTTAAGCAGTCGATAACCTGAACCCGATGGCCGCTGAATCGCTCGTCGAACCGCCGCAATCCTCTCTGACCGGCGTCGCCCGGGTGCTGGTCAATGCCGGCAAGCTGAGCGCCAAGTCCGCAGAAGAGCTCACCAAGTCGGCGCGCGAGCGCAAGATCAGCTTCGTCACGGCGCTGATGAGTGCCAACAGCGTCAAGGCCGATGACCTGGCGCACACGCTGGCGGGCGCACTGGCGCTGCCGCTGCTCGACCTGAGCGCGGTCGACCTGCAGAAGCTGCCGCGCAACATCGTCGACAACAAGATCGCCAACCAGTACCAGCTGATCGTGCTGGGCAAGCGTGGCAACCGGCTGTTCATCGGCGCCGCCGACCCCACCGACCAGGAAGCGGTCGAACGCATCAAGTTCGCCACGCAGCTCACGCCCGAGTGGGTGATCGTCGAGTACGACAAGCTCGCGCGCCAGCTCGAAAGCCAGTCGACCACCGCCACCGAAACGCTCGAGTCCCTGACCAGCGCCGACTTCGAATTCGACGTCACCGAAGAAGACCCTTCGGCCCAGGAAGCCGACGCCGCCGCCAGCGACGTCGAAGACGCGCCAGTGGTGCGTTTCCTGCAGAAGATGCTGATCGACGCGATCAACCTGCGCGCCTCCGACCTGCACTTCGAGCCCTACGAGTACCACTACCGCGTGCGCTTCCGCGTCGACGGCGAACTGCGCGAGATCACGCAGCCCCCGGTGGCCATCAAGGACAAGCTGGCCTCGCGCATCAAGGTCATCTCGCGCATGGACATCGCCGAGAAGCGGGTGCCGCAAGACGGGCGCATGAAGCTCAAGTTCGGCAGCAAGGCGATCGACTTCCGCGTCAGCACCCTGCCCACGCTGTTCGGCGAAAAGGTGGTGATCCGTATCCTCGACTCCAGCAGCGCCAAGCTGGGCATCGAAGCCCTGGGCTACGAGAAGATCGAGCGCGACCGGCTGATGATCGCCATCCAGCGCCCCTACGGCATGGTGCTGGTCACCGGGCCCACCGGCAGCGGCAAGACGGTGTCGCTGTACACCTGCCTGAACATCCTCAACCAGCCGGGCGTGAACATCGCCACCGTGGAAGACCCGGCCGAAATCAACCTGCCGGGCATCAACCAGGTCAACGTCAACGACAGGGCGGGGCTTACCTTCGCGGCCGCGCTCAAGTCCTTCCTGCGCCAGGATCCGGACATCATCATGGTCGGCGAAATCCGCGACCTCGAAACCGCCGACATCGCCATCAAGGCGGCGCAGACCGGCCACATGGTGATGAGCACGCTGCACACCAACGACGCCCCCACCACGCTGACACGGCTGCTCAACATGGGCGTGGCGCCGTTCAACATCGCTTCCAGCGTGCTGCTCATCACCGCGCAGCGGCTGGCGCGCAAGCTGTGCGAGAACTGCAAGAAGCCGGCCGAGTACCCGCGCGAATCCATGCTCAAGGCCGGCTTCAAGCCCGAAGACCTGGACGGAAACTGGAAGCCCTTTCGCGCCGTGGGCTGCTCGGCCTGCACAAACGGATACAAGGGCCGTGTCGGCATTTACCAGGTGATGCCCATCACCGAGGCCATACAGCGCATCATCCTCACCGAGGGCACGGCGATGGACATCAGCAAGCAGGCCGAGGTCGAAGGCGTGCGCGATCTGCGCCAGTCCGGTCTCATCAAGGTCCGCCTGGGCGTGACCACGCTCGAAGAAGTGATCAACGTCACCAACGAGTAAGGGCCGTCGCGCCCAGCCCCTTTCGGCCCCGCAACCTACCCCCGCACGACACCACATCCATGGCCACAGCAGCGCTCGCCAAAGGCACCAAGGAAGTCATCTTCGAGTGGGAAGGCAAGGACAAGAACGGCAAGGTGGTGCGGGGCGAGATGCGCGCCGGCGGCGAGGCCGTCGTCAACGCCAGCCTGCGCCGCCAGGGCATCCTGATCACGCGCGTGAGGAAGCGCCGCAGCAGCGGCGGCCGGTCCATCAAGCAGAAGGACATCGCCATCTTCACGCGCCAGCTGTCCACCATGATGAAGGCCGGCGTGCCGCTGCTGCAGGCCTTCGACATCGTCGGCCGCGGCAGCACCAATCCGCGCATGACCAAGCTGCTCAACGACATCCGCACCGATGTCGAGACCGGCACCAGCCTGTCGGCGTCGTTCCGCAAGCACCCGATGTACTTCGACGCGCTGTACTGCAACCTGGTCGAAGCGGGTGAGGCCGGCGGCATCCTGGAAGCGCTGCTCGACCGCCTGGCCATCTATCAAGAAAAGACGCTGGCCATCAAGAGCAAGATCAAGTCGGCGCTGATGTACCCGATCGCGGTGGTGGTGGTCGCCCTGGTCGTGCTGACGGTGATCATGATCTTCGTCATTCCGTCGTTCGAGGAGGTCTTCAAGTCCTTCGGCGGCGAACTGCCCGCGCCCACGCTGTTCGTGATCTTCCTGTCCAAGTTCTTCGTGCAGTGGTGGTGGCTGATCTTCGGCTTGCTGGGTGGTGGCCTGTACTTCTTCTTCGAAAGCTGGAAGCGCTCCGAGAAGATGCAGATGTTCATGGACCGCCTGCTGCTGCGCATACCGGTGTTCGGCGACCTGATCAACAAATCGGTCATCGCGCGCTGGACGCGCACGCTGTCCACCATGTTCGCCGCCGGGGTGCCGCTGGTCGAGGCGCTCGACTCGGTCGGCGGTGCTTCGGGCAACATGGTCTACCAGCTGGCCACCGAGCAGATCCAGCGCGAGGTCTCCACCGGCTCGGCGCTCACCACCTCGATGACGGCCACGGGTGTGTTCCCCACCATGGTGCTGCAAATGGCGGCCATCGGCGAGGAATCCGGCTCGCTCGACCACATGCTGGCCAAGTGCGCCGAGTTCTATGAAGAAGAAGTCGACGAGATGGTCAAGGGCCTGTCCAGCCTGATGGAGCCCTTCATCATCGTCATCCTGGGCACGCTGATCGGCGGCATCGTGGTCTCGATGTACCTGCCGATCTTCAAGCTGGGCGCGGTGGTCTGAGCGTGGCGGATGCGCTGGCCGGCTTGCCGCTGGCGCTGCTGCTGTCGCCCGCCGTGATGGCCTTGCTGGGCCTGATGGTGGGCAGCTTCCTCAACGTGGTGGTGCACCGCCTGCCGCTGATGCTCGAACGCCAGTGGTGGCGCGACGTGTCGGCGCAGGCCGCCGACACCGATTCGCACCGCCGCGTGTTCGGCCGCGAATCCGGCGCCCCGCTGCAGCAGGCAGCGCGCGATCTGGATGCGTCGATCACGGCGCTTCAGCCGCTGTCTCTGGCGCGCCCGGCCTCGCGCTGCCCGGCCTGCGGCCACCAGATCCGCTGGTACGAGAACATCCCGGTCGTCAGCTGGCTGGTGTTGCGCGCGCGCTGCTCGGCCTGCGGCGTGCGCATCCCGGCGCGCTATCCGCTGGTCGAACTGGGCACGGCCGCGCTCTTCGGCGCCGTGGCCTGGCGCATCGGCGCGCAGCCCAGCGTGCTGCTGTGGTGCGCGGCCGCCGCGGCACTGCTGGCGCTGGCGCTGATCGACTGGGACACCACGCTGCTGCCCGACGTGCTGACCCTGCCGCTGCTGTGGGCCGGCCTGTCCGCCGCCGCTCTAGGCTGGCTGGGCAGCCTGACGCTGACGCAGTCGCTGGCCGGCGCTGCCGTCGGCTACCTGTCGCTGTGGAGCGTGTACTGGTTCTTCAAGCTGGCCACGGGCAAGGAAGGCATGGGCTTCGGCGACTTCAAGCTGCTGGCCGCCCTGGGCGCCTGGCTGGGCTGGCAGGCCATCCTGCCGGTGGTGCTGATGGCCTCGATCATCGGCGCCGCGGTCGGCCTGGTGATGAAGGCCAGCGGCTCGCTGCGCGAAGGCCGCTACGTGCCCTTCGGCCCTTTCCTGGCCGGCGGGGGCCTGGCCACGCTGCTGCTGGGCGTGCCGCAGGTGCTGGAGTGGATGGGCTGGTGATCCGCGCCATCGGCCTGACCGGTGGCATCGGCAGCGGCAAGAGCACCGTGGCCCGGCTGCTGGTGGACTGCGGCGCCCACCTGGTCGACACCGACGCCATCGCGCGCGGCCTCACCGCGCCGGGCGGCGCGGCCATGCCGGCGCTGGCCGCGGCCTTCGGCCCGGCGGCGGTGGCCGCCGACGGTGCACTCGATCGCGAACACATGCGCCGCCTGGTCTTTGCCGATGCCGGCGCCAAGGCGCGGCTCGAGGCCATCCTGCACCCGCTCATCAGCCAGCAGGCGCGCGCCCAGGCCGAGACCGCCCAGGGACGGACGGTGGTCTTCGACGTGCCGCTGCTCACCGAATCCAGCCACTGGCGCGCGCGCGTGCAGCGCGTGCTGGTGATCGACTGCAGCGAGGCCACCCAGGTCGAGCGCGTGGCACAACGCCCGGGCTGGACCGAGCAGGCGGCGCGCGCCGTCATCGCCCAGCAGGCGCCGCGCGCCGCTCGCCGGGCCATCGCCGACGCGGTGATCCACAACGAAGGGCTGCCGCTGCCGCAGCTGGCCGACAAGGTGCGAACGCTCTGGTCCTGGTGGTGCGCCCGCGGGTAAGCCCCAGGCCGCCGCAGGCGCTGTGGAACAATCGGATACGGCATCGACTTCGCCGCCCCGCCACTTGCCTGCTTCCACCCCCCTGGTCCTGTACGAATACCCTTTCAACGAGGGCATACGCACCATGCTGCGGCTCGAACACCTGTTCGATCGCCTGGGCCAGCTGGTGGCGCGCGACGAGGCCGTAGACCATCACTTCGCGCTGGCGACCATCTTCGAAGTGATGGACGTGGCCTCGCGCGCCGACCTCAAGAGCGACCTGCTCAAGGAACTGGAACGCCACCGCGGCCTGCTGCAGACCTACCGCGGTCACCCGGGCATCAGCGAAGCCGCGCTCGACGCCTTCACGGCCCGCGTCGACCACGCCTTCAACGGGCTGAACCAGTTGCAGGGCAAGGCCGGCCAGGTGCTGGCGGGCAACGACTGGCTGATGAGCATCCGCAGCCGCATCAACATCCCCGGCGGCACCTGCGAGTTCGACCTGCCGGCCTATTACGCCTGGCAGCAGCACGAACCGCGGCGTCGGCGTGAAGACCTGCTGGGCTGGATGGCCTCGCTCACGCCGCTGGCCGAAGCGCTGCAGGTGCTGCTGGGCCTGCTGCGCGACAGCGGCACGCCGCAGCGCATGGTGGCCACGGCCGGCCAATACCAGCAAAGCCTGGCGCCGGGCAAGACCTACCAGTTGCTGCGCGTGCGCATCGCCCCCGACTCCGGCCTGGTGCCCGAGATCAGCGGCCACCGGCTGATGGTCTCGATCCGCTTCATGCGGCCCGACGCCGAAGGCCGGCTGCGCCCGGCCGCGGTTGACACGCCCTTCGAGCTGGCGCTGTGCGCCTGAACATGGCCGCCCGCGACGCCCCGCGCCTGGTGCCCTGCCCCACCTGCGGCAAGCCGGCGCCCTTTGCACCGGTCAACGCCTGGCGCCCCTTCTGCAGCGAGCGCTGCCGCAGCGCCGACCTGGGCGCCTGGGCCAGCGAGCGCTTCCGCGTGCCGGCCGCCGCGCCCACCGACAACGACAGCAGCGTGCCCGACGCCTGACCCGCTCAGCGGCCGAGGCTGCGCAGAAACGCCGCCAGGTCGGCCGCCTGCTGCGGCGACAGGTCCAGTCGGCGCAGGATGCGTTCACCGTCGGTGTGCAGGCGCTCCTCGCTCAGCGCCGAGTAGTGCTGCACCACGTCTTCGATGGTCGCCAGGCTGCCGTCGTGCATGTAGGGCGCGGTATAGGCCAACTGGCGCAGCCCGGGCACGCGGAACTCACCGAAGTGGCGGTGCAACTGCTCCACCTGGCGCGTGAGCAGCGCGCGCGGGTCGGTCGCGGCGCGGCCGTGGCGGCCCAGGCGGTTGTAGGGGTCGGCCCGCAACTTGTGCACGCCGCCGTGGCGGCCGGGGTCGACGCCGCCGCCGGGCAGGAAGAAGGGCCGGCCGATGTCGGCAAACTCACCGTGGCTGAACAGCGGCCCGGCGTGGCACAGGTGGCAGTTGGCCGCGCCGATGAACAGGCGCAGGCCGCGCTGCGCGTCCAGCGGATAGCGCGCCGCGGCTTGGTGGTCGCCGCGCAGCAGCGCGTCGCGGAAATCGTCGAAGGGCGTGCGCGGCGACACCAGGGTGGCCTGGAAGGCGGCCAGGGCCCGCGCGATGCCCACGGCCACGGCCTCGTCGTCGCTGCCCAGCGGCGTGCCGAAGGCAGTGCGCCAGGCGCGGCGCAGGCGAGCTTCGCCGCGCACATGGCCGGCCAGGTGCTGCAGCGTGGCGCCCATCTCGGTGCGGTCCAGCAGCGGCGCCAGGCTGGCCGACCACAGCGAATCGTGCGCGCCGTCCCAGCCGAACCAGCGCAGCTGCGCCACGTCCAGCAGGCCCGGCGTGTTGCGACGGCCGGCGGCCAGGCCCTGGGCCACGGCGCGGCCGTCCTGAAAGGCCAGCGCCGGCCGATGGCAGCTGGCGCAGGACAGCGTGCCGTCGCGCGACAGGCCGGCGTCGGCAAACAGCATCCGGCCCAAGGCGACCGCCGCGGGCAGGTCTTGCCAGGGGTTGGAGTGGTCGGGCTCGCGCGCCGGCGGCCAGGGGCCGTGGGCGGCGATGCGTGCGCGTTCTTCGGCGCTGAAGTCCAGCAGCGTCTGCGCCGCAGCGGCGCCTGCCAGCGCGCAGCCGGCCAGCAGCCAGGCGAGGAGCCGGATCATGGCAGCAGCACCTCCTGGCGCAGCTCGCGCGGGCGGCCGTCGAGTTCGATCTCGAAGCGCAGCTCCCAGCGCCCGCTCATGTGCCACAGCAGGCCTTCGGCCAGCCAGTCGCCGCCGCCCTGCGGCAGCAGCGCCACACGGTAGTTCATGCCGTGGCCATGCGCCGGCATGGTGGCGTCCACGCGCAGCAGCCGCGCGTGCGCCGGGCACAGGCGCAGGCGCAGGGCAAAGGGGCGCTGCGCGACGATGGGCGACGGCTGCGCGCGCCAGGCCAGTTGGAGCTCGGCGTCGCCCAGCCGCGCGCCGGCTTGTGGCGGCAGCGCGCAGGCGGCCAGCACTGACGCGGGCGCCAGCGCCAGCGTCGCCACGGCCGCGCGCCAGCGCGCCGCCGACGTCACGGCTTGAGCAGGCTGCCGAACAGCGTCTGGCCGTTCTTCCAGGCGATGCGCTCGGCCACATCACGCGGCAGGTCGGCCAGCCACTGGCGCGACCAGTTGGCGTGTTCCACCACGTAATGCCAGCGCTCGGGCGTGAAGGTGTCGGTGCCGACCATGAAGCGGTCGGGGAACTCCAGGAAGGCGGCGCGCCAGGCTTCGTCCACCTTGCCCATGCTGGCGTGTTCGCTGCGGAAGGCCAGGTCGCACCACAGGCGCGGGTAGCGGCGCAGCATCTCGCGCACCTTCTCGGGCCGCTCGAAGCCGGCGTGCGCCCACAGGATGCGCGCCTGCGGGTCCTGGCGGAACTGGCGCTCGATGGCATCGGCGTCGGAGTGCGAATGCAGGAAGAGCTTGTGCTGGCGCGCCAGCTCGACCACGCGACGCACCACCGGCAGGTCGGCATCGGCGCCGAAGACGTGGTACTCGCCTAAAGCGACGTAGCGGTAACGCGCCAGGCGCTGCTCGAGGTGCGTGATCACCGTCGGGTCGTGCATCCAGGTGCCGGTCTCGCCGCGGCTGCGGTAGGGGCGCAGCACCGGCAGCACCAGGTCGGGCGCTTCGGCCAGCAGCATCTGCGTGCTCTCGTCGCTGCTGCTGGAGACCATGGCGTGCTTGAGCCCGGCCTGGCGCAGCAGCGCCACCGCCTCCTTGGGCGGCAACCGCTCCCAGGCGTCATGGCTGTAGTGCAGATGGGCGTCGAAGATGGGCAGGGGCTGGGCCGCCGCCGCCAGCGGGGCGCCGGCCAGGGCGGCCAGCAGCAAGACGGCCAGCGCGCGCCGACGAAACTGGAGCTGGGACATGGCGGGCCCTCCTTGATCAGCGCCGCATCGTAGCGAAGGGCAGGCCGCCCTGCCGCTGTGGCAGTCTTGGGCCTGCCGCACAGGAGGCCGCATGCTGATCTTCCGCCAGCTCTTCGATCCCAGCTCGTCCACCTACACCTACCTGCTGGGCAGCGCGGGCGAAGCGCTGCTGATCGACCCGGTGTGGGAGCAGGTGCGGCGCGACCAGGCGCTGCTGCGCGAGCTGGGCCTGCGCCTGTTGGCCACGCTGGAGACGCACGTGCACGCCGACCACATCAGCGGCGGCTGGCTGCACCGGCAGCGCTGCGGCAGCCAGATCCTGCTGTCGGAGGCCTCGGGCGCGCAAGGGGCCGACCGCCTGCTGCAGGCCGGCGAGCGCGTCGTCTTCGGCCGCCACTACTTGTGGGCGCGCGCCACGCCCGGCCACACCGACGGCTGCATGAGCTACGTGCTCGACGACGCCAGCCGGGTGTTCAGCGGCGACGCGCTGCTCATCCGCGGCTGCGGCCGCACCGACTTCCAGCAGGGCAGCCCGGCCATGCTGTTCGCATCGGTGCACGAGCAGCTGTTCACCCTGCCCGACGATTGCCTGGTCTACCCCGGCCACGACTACCGCGGCCTCACCGTCACCAGCGTGGCCGAAGAGCGGCGCTACAACCCGCGCCTGGGCGGCGATGCCAACCCCGCCGACTTTGCCGGCTACATGAGCCACCTGGGCCTGCCGCACCCGCGCCTGATCGACGAGGCCGTGCCCGCCAACCTGCGCTGCGGCCAGCCCGCCGGTGGGCGCGAGCCGCCGCCCGAGCCCGACTGGGCGCCGCTGTCGCTGACCTTCGGCGGTGTGTGGGAAATCGAACCGGCGGCACTGGAGGAGCGCCTGGCGACGCTGCAGGTGGTGGACGTGCGTGAGGCGGGTGAGTTCGACGGCGTGCTGGGCCACATCCACGGCGCGCGCCTGGTGCCGATGGCCGAGCTGAACCAGCGCCAAGGAGAGCTCGACCGCACGCGCCCGGTGGTCACCGTGTGCCGCTCGGGCACGCGCTCGGCCCAGGCCTGCCTGCTGCTGGGGCGCGCCGGCTTCACCCAGGTGGCCAACCTGGCCGGCGGCATGCTGCGCTGGTGCGCCCAGGGCCACGCGCTGGAAGACCCGGCCGACTGAACGGGGCCTGCGGCGGCGGCACGCCAGCGTCAGCTTGCAGACAGCCCCTCTTGAAACGTCACAAGCCGACCCTATAATGAGTTGCTAGCACTCATCATCAACGAGTGCTAACGATCTGGAAAACGGGTCGATAGCCGGCTTTCGGGCCGCCGACCCTCCATGTCAGCGGGTGCTAACTTCGTTAGCCCCCATGCCCCATCAGACCCCCAAGGAGATGTTATGAAGCTACGTCCGTTGCACGATCGCGTGATCGTCAAGCGCCTGGAACAAGAGACCAAGACCGCCTCCGGCATCGTCATCCCCGACAACGCCGCCGAGAAGCCCGACCAGGGTGAAGTCCTGGCCGTCGGCCCGGGCAAGCGCAACGACAAGGGCGACTTCGTGGTCCTGAACATCAAGGTGGGCGACCGAGTGCTGTTCGGCAAGTACAGCGGCCAGACCGTCAAGGTCGACGGCGACGAACTGCTCGTCATGCGCGAAGAAGACCTCTTCGCCGTGGTCGAGAAGTAAGCCCCTCACACAACTCGAAATTTCGGAGAACCACACATGGCAGCTAAAGAAGTCATCTTCGGGTCTGACGCCCGTCATCGCATGGTCGAGGGCGTGAACATCCTGGCCAACGCGGTCAAGGTCACGCTGGGCCCCAAGGGCCGCAACGTCGTGCTCGAGCGCAGCTTCGGCGCCCCCACCGTCA
>LNFM01006074.1_pt1 | contig 20160 bp, 12 predicted proteins | sample 596031 | NCBI WGS metagenome assembly LNFM01 (sample SAMN04254537, study PRJNA301005) | activated carbon metagenome | isolation source: dual media filters at the Ann Arbor, Michigan drinking water treatment plant | place: USA: Ann Arbor | reverse complement strand
AGTCATAGGCTCAGTCGCGGGGTGGAGCAGTCTGGTAGCTCGTTGGGCTCATAACCCAAAGGTCGTAGGTTCAAATCCTGCCCCCGCAACCAAAGGTCTACGCGGCGCAACGCCGCAGCAAAACGCCAACCGAAAGGTTGGCGTTTTGCTTTGTCCTGATGGGCGGCACGATGGCCGCGACCCAGCGCGTCAGGGAGCCATCACCGATATCGCCAGCGGTACACACTCTCTGGCATCGACACAAATGGCCTCTGCGCCAAAGGCTTCCGCTCGGTGCGAGCCGATCGTGAACGCCGGCCCGCCCAGCAGCACGGGTGTGGACGGGTTGCGCGAGGCGGACTTCAGGCTGCCCACCAGGGCGCTGAGCGCATCGAGTTGGGAGTCGAGTGCCACCGAGAGACCGACCAGATCAAACCACTCGTTCTGGACAGCATGGCAAAGCTCGGTGCGGCTGGGCGACACCTCCAGAACCACCTGCCAGCCAGCCTTTCTAAAGAACTCGGAAACAATCGAGAGCCCGAGTACATGCTGAGAGCCGGGCGCCGATGCAAGCATCACGCGCTTGACGCCGCTGCCCTGTTGCGGCCCGTCGTGGTACTCGTACCCCATGCCGTGGATGACCTCATGCATCAGCACGAGGCCGATGGTTACCTCGGCAAAGCCGAGTTGATCGTCCTCCCACTGCTCGCCCAGGTACCTAGCGGCTGGTGTGATCAGCTCGACGAAGATGTCCTCCTGCTCGAGGCCCTCCGTCCGCAGACGTTCAATCAGTGCGATCGCCTGCTCGCGCTTGCCTCCTGCGCAGAACTGGGCGAAGGCGATGACCTCGTCCCCGAGGAGCCGAGAGGCCGTGTCGTTGGCGGCACGGGCCTCACCGCTGCGGTGGGCCTTCACCAGGCGCGGGATGATGTGCGACTCGAGCACAGTGCGCATCGAGCGCCGACACTCATCGTCGTCACCCGCCGCTGAGCGATCGCTCACTGCTGAAGGCCGGGAATTGTGCCGATCGAACATCGACGACAAGGTCCAATCGCTGAGCGCCCGTCCCAGCTTGAGCATTCGGCTGACCGGGGACGCTGAGAAAGCCAAGTGCATCGCGACTCCAAATTCGAATCAAGTCCACCGACCCCGGTGAGAGCTCCAAGCCCCTGACAGAAGGTACCTCGTCTGTAGCCTAAGTGAATACTAGAGTGAACCCCTGTTGCCGTCCGGGCTGTCCTTCGTACGTTCCAGGACGAGACTGTCCAGATCGCCTGCAACGAGGCAACCGGGTGCCCCCTACGGGCGACTCTTGTTCTTTCACCTGGGACCCTGTCGCGTTGCCTTCATCGCCTGAGCCACCGCACTCACCAGCGCTGCACTTCGCGCGACGGCGTCACTGGCGGGTGGTCAACGCCCACTCTACCGTGTCAGTTGGGCATCACCCGCACCTGCATCAGTTGCCTGCCCCGCGTGCGCAGCGCTTGTGTCGACCAGGTGGCAGGGTCAAGTGGCGGCTGCGCGGTGCCTGTCGCAGAGAAGGTGGTCCACATGCCCATGGTGAGTGAAAGCGTCGAAGCCGAGGTCTGCAGGCTGGAAGACGGGACATCTTGGTCTCGCCGATCCCCAACGCGTTCGGTCTCGAGTCGAAGCTCCAACCGCACCTGCTGGCGCCCACCAAGCCAGCGCGGTTGCACGAACAAGGATTGACCGGCGCGCAGCCAGATCAAGCCGTTGACGAATCCACCGACCTCTGTCCCGGCCTTCTTACCTCGAAGTTCCGCCGCCTGCAGCCACTGGATCGGCAGCGTCTGCGACCATGACATTGATGCAGATTCGCCGTTGCGCACACGGATCTCCTGCGTCCTCGCCGAGGCCGATTCATCGGCGGAGCTGCTGACGCTCAAGCCTGGATGTGCCGCAGAGTTCGTGCCATCGCTTGTCGCCGCGTCTGCCGCCACCTCGGCGTCACTGATCGTGCGGATCTGAACGATGAGATCTGCGGCAGGAAGGGTGGGCTGTGCAGCGCCTGCTCTATTGCCCTTCAAGCCGATCAGCATCAGCCCTGTCACGATGCCCACCCGCAGGGTGGCACTGCGACGAGCGATCACGTTCGATGGTGTGGAGGAAAATCGGCCCATGGTGAGCGTCCGCGGTGAGCCGGCCACCCATGGAGGTGACCGCAAAGGCAAGTGAGCGTAGATGAACGTTTCAGCAGTGCCCATACCCATCCTGCGCGACGGGGTAGATCGCGGGGCAGATATGGGCTGCGCCTCAGGCGCGCTTCGATGGCGTATCGGCTCTGTGTTTGCCGACTTGAATGGCGCTGCCAGAGCGACTCGCCCGCTCGCCGCTTCGTTTTCGTTTCAGTTCACCGCCGAAGGAGCGGAAACACAGCAGCAACACTCTCAGCACAGCATGTCGGCGCAACGCCAAAGCAGCCGCCCTGACCTTGACAGACGTCCGATCTTCCTAGCCCGGGAACCATCTGCGCTTCGACCTAGACTGAAGATACGCGGCAGCACAACCGCCATCGGTTTTCAATGAACAACAGCACGGAGAGAAAAGACAGCCCTCAACCCCCGCATTTGGCGTCATCGACAGGTCAAGGGCTGTTACGCCGAGCGACGCCCTGGCTGCTCGGGCTGCTGATCCTGGGGGGCGGTGCAATCTGGTGGTGGCAGGCTGAGGTGGCCGATGCAGCCGTTGCCGACAGCACCCTGGTGTCTGCCCGTGCACAGGCCCCGCTCGGGACAGGCGGGCGGCGCTTCGCGGGTGTCAATGCGGTTCAGCCGGTGTCGGCGCAGTCCGTTCGCCAGCAGGACATCCGCGTCAGCGTCAACGCCATTGGCAGCATCCGCGCGTTGAATACCGCCACTGTGCATGCACAGGTCAGCGGGGTTCTGCAGAGTCTGAATTTCAGGGAAGGGCAGCAGGTCCGCGCAGGGCAATCGCTGGCGCAGATCGACGCCCGGGCACTTCAGGCCGCGTTGAGCCAGGCAGAAGGCGCATTGGCGCGTGACAAAGCCCAGCTGGACAACGCCCGTATCGACCTGGAGCGCTATCGCGGGCTGTTGGCCAAGGATGCGATTCCCAAGCAACAGCTCGATACCCAGGAGGCGCTGGTGCGGCAGCTCGAGGGCACGGTGAAGGCCGATCAGGGCGCGGTCGACAGCGCGCGCGTGCAGCTGTCCTATACCCGCGTCACTGCGCCAATTTCAGGGCGTGTGGGCCTCAAGCAGGTCGACTTGGGCAATGTGGTCCAGCCGAATGACGCCAACGGCATCGTCAGCATCACCCAGACCCAACCCATTTCGCTGGTCTTCGCCGTACCTGCCGCCCATGTGCCGCTGATCACGGCGCGCCTGCGGGCCGGTGCATCCATTCACGTCGAGGCCTGGGACCGGGGCGGCAAGCAGCAACTGGCGGAGGGCCGGGTGGCGACGGTGGACAACGCCATCGATCCAGCCACTGACACGATCAAGGTCAAGGCTGTGTTTCCGAATCGCGATGAGGCCCTGTTTCCCAACCAGGCGGTCAGTGTGGTCTTGCAGCTCGACGTGCTCCGTGACGTGATCGCCGTGCCGCAGGCGGCTGTGCTGCGCGGCGCGCAGGGCTTCTATGTGTACATCGTCAATGCCGACCACACCGTCAGCACCCGTGTGGTGACGCCGGGCGCCGTCGATGAGGGCTGGATGGCCGTGGACAGCGCGCTGCAGCCCGATGAACAGGTGGTGGTCGATGGCACTGACCGCTTGCGCGAAGGCGCCAAGGTCGAGTTGATTGCTGCTGACCCAAAGCAGCGCGCGGGCGTGCATGCGCCGGCAAGCGGCGACCGCCATCACCGTGGACCCAATGCTCCAGCGGACGCTGCCAGCGGCAGCGAGCGTCCGCGCCAGATGGATCGGCTGTCGCCTGAGCAGGCTGAGAAGCTCAAGGCCATGAGTGCGGAGGAACGACGGGACTGGCTGCGCGCGCATCAAGAGAAGCGCGACAGCCCGCCGGGCCGCTGAGCGACGAGCCATGAATCCATCACGCGTCTTCATCGAGCGCCCGGTCGCCACGTCACTGCTGATGCTGGCGATCCTGCTGTCCGGGCTGCTGGCCTATCGGCTCATGCCGCTGTCAGCACTGCCTGAGGTGGACTACCCAACGATCCAGGTCACCACGCTGTACCCGGGCGCCAGCCCGGACGTGATGTCCACCTCGGTGACCGCGCCGCTGGAGCGCCAGTTCGGGCAGATGCCAGGGCTGAGCCAGATGACCAGCAGCAGTTCCGGCGGTGCCTCGGTGATCACGCTGCGCTTCTCGCTGGGCTTGCCGCTCGACGTCGCCGAGCAGGAAGTGCAGGCAGCGATCAACGCCGGCGCCAACCTGCTGCCCGGCGATCTGCCGATGCCGCCGATCTACAACAAGATCAACCCGGCCGATGCGCCCGTGCTGACGATCGCGGTGACCTCGCCATCGCTGCCGTTGATCAAGCTGCACGAACTGACCGAAAACCGGCTGGCACCGAAGCTCTCGCAGGTCGATGGCGTCGGGCTGGTCAGCCTCGCGGGCGGCCAGCGCCCTGCCGTGCGCATCCAGGGGAATGCGCACGCGATGGCGTCTCTTGGCCTCTCCCTCGAAGATGTGCGCACGGCGATCGTGGCGGCCAATGTCAACCAGGCCAAAGGCAGTTTCGACGGCTCCCAACGGGCTTCGACCATCGATGCCAACGACCAGCTCAAGTCGGCTGCGGAATACCAGGATCTGATCATTGCCTGGAAGAACGGTAATCCGGTGCGGCTGAAGGATGTGGCGCAGGTCGTCGACGACGCCGAGAACTTGCGCCTGGCGGCCTGGTCGGACCGCACGCCGGGCGTGATCCTCAACGTGCAGCGCCAGCCGGGCGCCAACGTGATCGAAACCGTTGATCGCATCCGGGCCTTGCTGCCCAAGCTGCAGGCGTCTCTGCCTGCGTCGGTCGATGTGCAGGTCATCGCCGATCGCACCACCACCATCCGCGCGGCAGTGGACGATACCGAGTTCGAGTTGCTGCTGGCGGTCGTGCTGGTGGTGATGGTGATCTTTCTCTTCCTGCGCAGTGCCAGTGCCACGGTGATCCCCAGCGTGGCCGTGCCGCTGAGCCTCATGGGAACCTTCGGTGTCATCTACCTCGCCGGTTTCTCCATCAACAACCTGACGCTGATGGCGTTGGTGATCTCCACCGGCTTCGTTGTCGACGATGCGATCGTGATGATCGAGAACATCGCGCGTTTCATCGAACAAGGCGACTCACCGATGCAGGCCGCGCTGAAGGGCAGTCAGCAAATCGGCTTCACCATCATCTCGCTGACGGTGTCGCTGCTGGCGGTGCTGATTCCGCTGCTGTTCATGGGCGATGTGGTCGGGCGCCTGTTCCATGAATTCGCCATCACGATGGCCGTGGCGATTCTGATTTCTGCCTTGGTCTCTCTGACCCTCACCCCGATGATGAGTGCGCGGCTGTTGCGCCCCGAGCGCGAGCGCAACCACGGCCGATTCAGCGCCGGGTTCGCACGCCGCTTCGATGCACTCGTGGCCGCCTATGGCCGTGCGCTGATCTGGGTACTGGACCGCCCGCGCAGCACGCTCGGCGTCTTCGCACTGACGCTGGGGCTGACCGGGCTGCTCTACGTGGTCGTGCCCAAGGGGTTCTTTCCGGTGCAGGACACCGGGCTGATCCAGGTCATCACCGAGGCGACACAGACCACCTCGTTCGGCGCCATGGCGACGCGCCAGCAGGCGCTCGCGGATGCGATCCTGAAAGACCCGGACGTAGACCATCTCGCGTCATTCATCGGCGTGGACGGCGCCAATCCCACCTTGAACACCGGGCGCATGCAGATCACCCTGAAGCCGTTCGCGCAACGCGAGGCCTCGGCTTCCGAGGTGATCCGCCGCCTGGCCGATGCGACCTCCCGTGTGCCAGGGATCACCGCGTACATGCAGCCGGTGCAGGATCTGACCATCGAGGACCGGGTCTCCAAGACGCAGTATCAGTTCCTGCTCAGCTCCCCCGATGCGAAAGACTTGGCGACCAGCACCAACCGATTGCTCGAGCGCCTGCGCCAACGGCCGGAGCTGGTGGACGTGGCGAGCGATCTGCAGGAGCAGGGCCAGCAGGCCTACCTGCAGATCGACCGCGAAGCCGCAGGCCGGCTCGGTGTCACCGTCGCCGCCATCGACACGGCGCTGTACAACGCGTTTGGTCAGCGCCTGGTGTCCACGATCTACACCCAGTCCAGCCAGTACCGGGTGGTGCTGGAGGCCGCGCCAGGTCTCGGCCGCGGACCGACAGCCATCGCGGATCTGTATGTGCCGGGCATCACCACCACCGCCAATGGCACCACGACGCAGGTACAAGTCCCGATGTCATCGGTCGCGCAGGTTCTGGAGCGGCCGGCAGCTCTGGCGATCAACCACGTCGCACAGTTCCCATCAGCCACGGTGTCGTTCAACCTCGCGCCCGGAGCCTCGCTCGGCGACGCGGTCGATGCGATCAAGGCGGAGGAAGCCACCCTCGACCTGCCGCTCAGCGTGGAAACCAGCTTCCAGGGCGCCGCGGAAGCATTCCGCGCCTCATTGAGCAGCACGCTGCTGCTGATCCTGGCGGCGGTGGTCACGATGTACATCGTGCTCGGCGTGCTGTACGAGAGCTACATCCACCCGATCACCATCCTCTCCACGCTGCCGTCGGCGGGCCTCGGGGCCCTGCTGGCGCTGCTGGTGGCAGGTCAGGAGCTGGGCGTGGTCGGCATCATCGGCATCGTGCTGCTGATCGGCATCGTCAAGAAGAACGCGATCATGATGATCGACTTCGCGCTCTATGCCGAGCGCGAGGAGGGCCTGGCGCCGCGTGAGGCCATCTACAAGGCCTGCCTGCTGCGCTTCCGGCCGATCCTGATGACGACCATGGCAGCGCTGCTCGGTGCGTTGCCGCTGATGCTGGGCACCGGTGCCGGCCATGAGCTGCGCCATCCGCTGGGCGTGACGATGGTCGGCGGGCTGATCGTCAGCCAGTTGCTCACGCTGTTCACGACGCCGGTGATCTACCTCGGATTTGCCCACCAGGCACAGCGATTCAAGGCCTGGCAAGCCGGCCGCGCAGCTGCCACATGAGCATTTCCGCGCCCTTCATCCACCGGCCCGTAGCCACCACGCTGATCACCTTCGGCATTGCGTTGGCGGGCCTGCTCGGCTTCCAGCTGCTGCCGATCGCGCCCTTGCCGCAGGTGGACTTCCCGACCATCTCGGTCAGTGCGTCCTTGCCAGGTGCGAGTCCCGACACGATGGCGGCGACCGTCTCCACACCGCTGGAGCGCGCGCTCGGCACCATCGCTGGCGTCAATGAGATCACCTCGCGCTCGTCGCTGGGCTCGACCAACATCACCTTGCAGTTCGACCTGGAGCGCGACATCGACGGCGCCGCCCGCGACGTTCAGGCGGCCATCAACGCAGCGAGGACGCTGCTGCCCACGGGCATGCCGAGGAACCCGACCTATCGCAAGGTGAACCCGGCAGCTGCGCCGATCATGATCATCGCGCTCACCTCCGACACCCTGACGCGTGGCCAGATGTACGACGCGGCCTCCACCGTGCTGGCGCAGCGCCTGTCGCAGGTGCGGGGCGTGGGCCAGGTCAATGTGGGCGGTGGTGCCTTGCCGGCGGTGCGTGTAGAGCTGGATCCGGACAAGCTGGCCGCGAAGGGCATCTCGCTCGAGAACGTGCGCTTGGCGATCACCGCCACCAACGCCAATCGGCCCAAGGGCTCGGTGGAAGACGGCGACCACCACTGGCAGATCGGCGCCAACGACCAGGCGTTGACCGCGGCCGAATACGCGCCGGTGCTGGTGACCTACCGCGACGGCGCTGCGGTTCGGTTGCGCGATGTGGCGCGCGTGGTCGATTCGGTGCAGGACGTGCGCAACTACGGCCTGGCCGATGGCAAGCCGGCCGTGGTGCTGTTCGTGCTGAAGGAGCCGGGCGCCAACATCATCGAGACGGTGCAGCGGGTGCGCGACATCCTGCCGCGCATGCAGGCGTCCATTCCCGGCGCGATCGACCTCCAGGTGATCAGTGATCGAACGCCGACCATTCGGGCGTCGATCGTGGAGGTCGAGCGGGCAATGGCGATCTCCATCGGGCTGGTGATTCTGGTGGTCTTGCTGTTCCTGCGCAGCTGGCGTGCCACCGTGATCCCGGCGGTGGCCGTGCCGGTTTCACTGCTGGGCACCGTCGGTGTGATGTACCTGTGCGGCTTTAGCCTGAACAACCTGTCGGCCATGGCGCTGACAGTGGCCACCGGTTTCGTTGTCGACGATGCCATCGTCGTGCTGGAGAACATCACGCGCCACATCGAGCAGGGCATGGCGCCTCGCGAAGCGGCGCTCAAGGGTGCGCGGGAGATCAGCTTCACGGTGGTGTCCATCTCGCTGAGCCTGATCGCGGTGTTCATCCCGTTGCTGCTGATGGGTGGCATCGTCGGCAGGCTGTTCCGTGAGTTTGCCGTCGTGCTGTCGGTCTCCATCCTGGTGTCGATGCTGGTGTCGCTGACAACCACCCCCATGATGGCCGCACGACTGCTCCAACCCCGTGCCCAACGGCGATCACCTGGCCGCATCGGAAAGCTGCTGGCGCGCGTCACCCAAACCATGCTGCGCGCTTATCGGCGGTCGTTGATCTGGGCGCTGCGCCACCAGCCGGTGGCCATCCTCGCGCTTGCGGGTGTGGTCGCGCTCAATGTCCACCTGTACAGCACGATCCCCAAGACTTTCTTCCCGCAGCAGGACACCGGCGCACTCGTCGGCGGCGTTCAGGCCGATCAAGGCAGTTCGTTCCAGATCATGCAGGCCCGGGTCGACAAATTCATGGCGATCGTGCGGGCCGACCCGGCGGTTGCTCACGTCACCGGTTCGACGGGTGGTGGCCAGACCAACTCGGCCAGCTTCAACATCACCCTCAAGCCGCTCGCCGAACGCAAGGTGTCCGCCGATGCGGTGGTGGCCCGCCTGCGCGAGAAGCTCAGCCACGAGCCCGGGGCCAACCTCTTTTTTGCGCCGGTGCAGGACATCCGCATCGGGGGGCGCCAGTCGAGCGCGCAGTACCAGTACACCTTGCAGGCTGACGATGTGGAGACCCTGCGCACCTGGGAGCCGCGGGTGCGCAACGCGCTCTCGCAACTGCCCGAGTTGACAGACATCAACACAGATCAGCAGGACAAGGGTCTGCAGACTTCGCTGGTGATCGACCGCGACGCCGCTGCGCGACTGGGCGTCACGGTGAGCAACCTGGACAGCGCGCTGAACAATGCCTTCGGTCAGCGTCAGGTCGGTGTCATCTACAACGCGCTCAACCAGTACCGCGTGGTCATGGAACTGGCCCCTCAATACCTGCAGGGCCCTGAGACGCTGAATCACTTCTATCTCACCAGCAGTTCGGGGGCGCAGGTGCCACTGTCGGCCATTGCCCGCCTCGAGACCACGAACACCCCGCTCTCCGTCAATCACCAGAGTGGCTCACCCGCCTCGACGATCAGCTTCAACCTTCCGCCGGGCGTGTCGCTCTCCGATGCCACGGCCGCCATCGGCAACGCGATGGCCGAGCTCGGCGTGCCGGTGTCGGTCCGTGGTGGCTTCCAGGGCACGGCCAATGTGTTCCAGCAGTCGTTGTCGTCTCAACCCCTGCTGATCCTGGCAGCTGTTGTCGCGATCTACCTGGTGCTGGGCATGCTGTACGAGAGCCTGATCCACCCGGTCACGATCCTCTCGACGCTGCCGTCCGCGGGTGTCGGTGCGCTGCTGGCACTGATGCTGTTCAAGACGGATTTTTCGATCATTGCGTTGATCGCGGTGATCCTGCTGATCGGCATCGTCAAGAAGAACGCGATCATGATGATCGACTTTGCGATCGTGCGGCAACGTGAAGGCCAGTCCAGCGCCGGCGCGGCGATCTACCGTGCCGCCAACCTGCGGCTGCGGCCGATCCTGATGACGACCTTCGCCGCGATCTTCGGCGCCGTTCCGCTGGCGCTGGGCTCCGGCGACGGCGCTGAATTGCGCCAACCGCTGGGTATCGCTATCGTCGGCGGGCTCATCCTGAGCCAGTTGCTGACGCTGTACACCACGCCGGTGGTGTTTGTGCTGATGGACCGACTGAGCGCCAGGCGCTGGCGCGCGCGACGTGCCGCGCGGGCGGCGACTCTCCAAGTGGCATCTGCCTAGAGTCCCACGATGCACCGCATCCATTTGACCTTGACGCTGCTGGCCGCCGCCGTGCTGATGACGGCCTGCGCAGTCACCCGCGTGGACCCACCGCCACCGATGGCCGCTGCTGCGCAGTACAAGGCGTCTGCGGACTGGAAGCACGCATCCGCTGTGGCCCCCGTGCCTGACGAGTGGTGGACGCTGTTCAACGATTCGTTGCTCAACGATCTGCAACGCCAGTTGGTGATCGGCAACGAGAACCTGAAGTCATCGCTGTCTGCAGTAGCCAGTGCGCGGGCCCTGTACGACGCGAGCCGCAGTGCGTTGCTGCCCGCGCTCTCGTTGGGCGCCGGGGCGACACGCAGTGATTCGCCGAGTCCGAGCGGCAACCGGAGCGACCGATCGTCCAAGCCAGTGAACAGCCGGAACCTGACGGCCACTGCCAGTTGGGAAATCGATTTGTGGGGGCGGTTGTCTGGCTCCAGCACCGGAGCCCAGGCGTCGTTCCAGGCCAGCGCCGATGAATTGGCCGCGGTGCGCCTGTCAGCCCAGGGGCTGCTGGTGCAGACCTACCTGTCGCTTCGCACCGCCGACGCGCAGCTCTCGGTGCTCGCTCGCAGCGTGGCCGCATACCAGCAGTCGCTTGCGTTGACACAGGCGCGCTATGAGGGCGGCGTGGCCGCTCGCACCGACGTGCTGCAGGCACAGACACAACTCAAGTCGGCACAGGCGCAGTCGGCAGACCTGACGGCGCAGCGGGCGCAGCTCGAACACGCGATTGCGGTGCTGTTGGGTGAGCCGCCCTCATCACTGGTGCTGTCACCAAACGCCAGCTTGCCGTCCGTACCCGAGGTGCCGCCGATGTTGCCGGCATCGCTGCTGCAGCGTCGCCCCGACATCGCTGCCGCCCAGCAGCGGGTCGCCGCCGCCTATGCCCAGATCGGGGTGGCGGACGCTGCATTCTTTCCGGAGCTGACACTGTCGGCCAGCGCAGGATTTCGCGGGTCCTCGCTATCGAACCTGTTGAGTGCACCCAATCTGCTCTGGTCGCTGGGCCCCACGCTGACCCAGGCGATCTTCGATGGTGGCCAGCGCCGACTCGCCAGTGTGCAGGCCACCGCAGCGGCCGATCAGGCCACGTCGGCTTACCGCCAGACCGTGCTCACTGCATTGCAGGAAGTCGAGGACAACCTCGTGCTCGCGCAGCAACTCCAGCAGGAAACGCAATGGCAAGGTGAAGCCCTGCAAGCGGCGCAAAGCAACCTCGACATCACGCTCGAACAGTATCGCGCTGGCACGGTGAGTTACCTCAACGTCGTGGTGGCGCAGGCGGCGGCGCTCAACAGCGAGAACAACCTGCTTTCTGTTCGCAATCGCCAGCTGGCCGCGGTGAATCAGCTGTTGAAGAACATTGCCGGGCGGTGGCAACCCATGTGAGGGGAGGAGACAATCTCATTGCCATGACGCTGACCCCCGCCTCGTCCGCGCGTTTCGACGCACAGCAGCTGCCTTGGCTGGTGGCCGACATCGGCGGCACCCATGCCCGCTTCGGGCTGATCGAGGGGCCGGGTCTGGCTGTCACGCAGGTGCAGCGACTGCGCACCGAGGACCACGCGCAGCTGAGCGATGCGGCGCTCGCTTATCTCGCCGCATTGCCGACGTCGCTGACCCGGCCGAGCCATGCCTGCCTGGCCGTGGCGGCGCCGCTGGACGGTGACGAGGTGCGGTTCATCAATCACCCCTGGCGTTTCTCGCGAGACGCCTTGCAGCGCGAACTGGCGCTCGAGCGGCTGGTCCTGCTGAATGACTTCGAAGCGCTGGCGCTGGCACTTCCTCATCTCACTGCTGCGGGGTTGCGCGCCGATGCGCCAGGGCCCGGCCTCGCGTTGCCCCGGACACCACGCGGCACGCTGGCGGTGGTCGGTCCCGGCACCGGTCTCGGTGTCGCCGGGCTGATCCACACGCCCTCAGGTTGGCAGGCCATTCCAGGCGAGGGCGGGCATGTCACGCTGGCTGCCTGTGACGATTTCGAAGTAGCTGTGCTGGCGGCTGCTCGCCGGGAGTTGGCGCACGTTTCGGCCGAGCGGCTGCTCTCTGGCGTCGGCTTGCCGCTCTTGCACCGCGCCGTGGCGGCGGCGTCCGGCCGCTCCATCGATGTGGCGATGCGTGCCGAAGCCATCCTGCAACGGGGCCTTGATGTCGGTAGCCGCGATGCCGATTGCGCACGAACCCTCACGGTGTTCTGCGCGATGCTGGGCACGGTCGCTGGCAACGTGGCGCTGACCCTCGGCGCGCGCGGTGGCGTGTACATCGGCGGGGGCATCGTGCCGCGGATGGCCGACCTGTTCTTCGCCTCGGCGTTTCGTGAGCGATTCGAGGCGAAGGGGCGCTATCGCGACTACATGTCCGCCATTCCGACCGCGTTGATCATCGATCCCCAGCCCGCGTTGACAGGCGCTGCAGTCGCCTTGGCGCAGGCGATGGCACTGACCGCCAATCCATGAGCCCTCACTAGCGCATCGACATGTCGGTTCGGTGACCCTGTCAGCGCAGATGGCCCCCTGAGACCACGCCAGATCGCTCAGGGGCACCACCGTACAATCTAGGGGTTTTGCCCAAGGCGTCCCCCGCCGCTTCAACAGAGGATTTCACGTGTTTATTTCAGACGCTTTCGCTCAGGCCGCGCCGGCTGCCACTGGGAGTCCGGACATGCTCGGCAGTCTGGGGTCCATGCTGCCCCTGGTTCTGATGTTCGTGGTGCTGTACTTCGTGATGATTCGTCCGCAGATGAAGCGTCAGAAGGAGCACAGGGCCATGATCGATGCGCTTGCCAAGGGAGACGAGGTCGTCATCGGTGGCGGCATGCTCGGCAAGGTCTCGAAGATGGGCGAAACCTACCTGTCGGTCGAAGTCGCCAACGGCGTCGAGATCCAGGTGCAGCGCACATCGGTGCTGCAGGTGCTGCCCAAGGGCACGTTCAAGTAATCGCGTGACGCAGGCTTCTGCTTTGCCGATGCGTCCTCCCCATCACTTTGCTGGCAGCTTGCAGGCCGGCAGTCGATCGATCGCCAGAAAGTTCTCATGAACCGCTATCCCCTCTGGAAGTACGCGATCCTGCTGGTGGCCTTGTTGATCGGCCTGATCTACACCCTGCCGAACCTGTTCGGCGAGGCCCCCGCGGTGCAGGTCAGCAGTGGTCGCGCCACCTTGAAGATCGACAGCAGCGTCGCCACCCGCGTGGAGGAGGCGTTGACGCAGGCCGGCCTGAAAGCCGACTTTGTGCAGTTCGAAGGCAATTCGGTCAAGGCTCGCTTTGGTGACACCGATACGCAGATCAAGGCCAAGGACACCATCGTCAAGGCGCTGAACCCGGATCCGGCGGATCCGAGCTACATCGTCGCTTTGAACCTGCTGTCGCGCTCCCCGCACTGGCTGACCGCGGTTCATGCGCTACCGATGTCGCTGGGGCTCGATCTGCGCGGCGGTGTTCACTTCCTGATGCAGGTCGACATGAAGTCGGCCTTGACGAAGAAAGCCGAATCACTGACCGGCGACGTGCGCCAGTTGCTTCGAGACAAGAACCTGCGCCACGCTGGGATCGTGCGCGAGGGCGATTCAGTGACGGTCCGCTTTCGCGACCGCGAGACATTCACCGCGGCGCGCGGTCTTCTGGAAGACGAACTGCGCGATCTTCAATGGACTGAAACGCCTGACGGCGCCGACATCAAGCTGGTAGGTGTGTTGAAGCCAGCGGCCTCGCGGCTGGTGCAGGAAGCTGCGGTCAAGCAGAACATCACCACGCTGCACAACCGTATCAATGAACTCGGCGTGTCGGAACCGGTGATCCAGCAGCAGGGTGCCGATCGTGTGGTGGTCCAGCTGCCCGGCGTGCAGGACACCGCCAAGGCCAAGGACATCATCGGCCGCACTGCCACCCTCGAAGTGCGCATGGTCGACGAAAGCACAGAAGCGGCTGCCGCCGCCGCTGGCACCGGCCCTGTTCCGTTCGGCACCGAGCGATACACCGAGCGCAATGGCGTCGCCCTCATCGTCAAGCGACAGGTGGTGTTGACGGGCGAGAACCTGACCGATGCGCAGGCAGGCTTTGACGGGCAGACACAGGAGCCCACTGTCAACCTCACGCTGGACGCGAAAGGTGCGCGCATCTTCAAGGACGTGACGCGCGAGAACGTCGGCAAGCGCATGGCGATCCTGCTGTTCGAGAAGGGCAAGGGCGAAGTCGTCACCGCGCCGGTCATCCGTGCCGAGATCGGTGGCGGTCGCGTGCAGATCTCGGGGCGGATGACCACCGCCGAGGCCGCCGACACTTCGCTGCTGCTGCGGGCCGGATCGCTGGCAGCGCCGATGGAGATCATCGAGGAGCGCACGATCGGGCCGAGCCTGGGCGCCGACAACATCTCGAAAGGGTTCAACAGCGTGCTGTATGGCTTTGCGGCCATTGCGGTGTTCATGTGCCTGTACTACATGCTGTTCGGCATGATCTCGACCCTGGCGCTGGCGTTCAACCTGCTGCTGCTGGTGTCGGTGCTGTCGATGTTGCAGGCCAGCCTGACGCTGCCGGGCATGGCAGCGATCGCACTCACGCTGGGCATGGCGATTGATGCCAATGTGCTGATCAACGAACGGGTGCGCGATGAACTGCGCAATGGCGCCTCGCCGCAGGTGGCGATCCACAACGGCTACGAGCGCGCCTTCGCCACCATCCTCGATTCGAACGTCACCACGCTGATCGCGGGCCTGGCGCTGCTGGCCTTCGGATCCGGGCCGGTGCGCGGCTTCGCGGTGGTGCACTGCCTGGGCATCCTGACCTCGATGTTCTCCGCGGTGGTGTTCTCGCGCGGCCTGGTCAACCTCTGGTACGGGCGACAGAAGAAGCTCAAGGGCGTGTCCATCGGGCAGGTATGGAAACCTGCCGCTGACGTCGGCGCCAAGCGCTGACAAAGGAGCTGACCATGGAGTTTTTCAGGATCCGACGCGACATCCCGTTCATGCGCCACGCGCTGGTGCTGAACGTGATTTCGGCGCTGACGTTTGTCGCAGCCGTGTTCTTCATCGCAACGCGGGGATTGCATTTCTCGATCGAGTTCACCGGCGGCACCGTGGTCGAGGTGGCCTATGCGCAGCCCGCCGATATCAACCGCGTTCGCAGCACCGTCGAATCGCTCAAGTTCGGCGAAGTGCAGGTGCAGAAATTCGGCACGTCCCGAGATGTGCTGATCCGCCTGCCAGTGCGCGGTGATGTGAAGCAGGCGGAGGTGGTGTCACTCGTCTTCGGCGCGCTGTGCCAGGCCGAAGGTGCAACAGTCACCACCCAGCAGATCACTTCTGACAAGGGCGCCCAGACCACTGCGCCAGTGTGCGGCGAGGTCGGCGCCGAGAAGGTCAAGCTGCAGCGCAGCGAGTTTGTCGGGCCGTCCGTCGGGTCAGAACTGGCGCGTGACGGTGCGCTCGCGCTGTTGGCGACGATCGCCGGCATCATGATGTATCTGGCCGTGCGTTTCGAGTGGAAGTTCGCGGTCGCCGGCATCATCGCCAACCTCCACGACGTGATCATCATCGTCGGCTTCTTCGCCTTCTTCCAGTGGGAGTTCTCGCTGGCGGTGCTGGCGGCGGTGCTGGCCGTGCTCGGCTACTCGGTCAACGAATCGGTGGTGATCTTTGACCGGATCCGGGAGTCCTTCCGCAAGTACCGCAAACTGACCACGTCGCAGGTGATCGACCACGCCATCACCAGCACCACCAGCCGCACGATCATCACCCACGGCAGCACCCTGATGATGGTGGTTTCGATGCTGATCTTCGGCGGCCCGACCCTGCACTACTTCGCTGTCGCGCTGACCATCGGCATCCTGTTCGGTATCTATTCATCAGTGTTCGTTGCTGCTGCCATAGCGATGTGGCTGGGCGTGAAGCGAGAAGACCTGATCAAGGCGTCCGGCAAGGAGCTCGACCCGGACGATCCGAACGCTGGGGCCGTGGTGTAGAGTCGTTTCGAGCCCCGCTGCGCAACCCACACGAACCCATGGCGTCCACGGCCCACTCACTGGCCCAGGCCACCCAGGCCCGCCGTGCGTACGTCGAAGGGTTGCTCAACGGCATGCCCGGAGTGGTCCAGGCTGTTGATCAGGGAGCGCGTCTGCTGCTGGGGCAAGTTGCTGATCCGGCCACACTGATGCGTCGCCGTGATGCGGTCGAAGACCTGAAGAACGCCGCGGGCTTCTGGCTGCAAGGCACGATCTCCATGCTCCGGGGCGCGCTGAGCAGCGGCGTCATATCGGCGACTCGACCGAACGATCTGCCGATGCTCGGCGACCGACAGAACTTCAGCCTGGTCGACAACGAAACCATCGAAGGCGAGATCCTCAGTTCCCGCCTTGCCTTGGCGGTGATGGACCGCGCGTCCTGGGAGTTCACCGACCTGCGCTCGCGCATGACGCTGCTCGAAGGCCGCGATGAACTCGATGCCAACGACATCCTCCGCCCGCACGTGCTGGCTCGCATTGCGATCAACTCCTGGCGCTCGGCAGGCCTGAGCCACGAGACCTGGCGTACGCTGCAGGGCGTGCTGCACGAGGAGTTTGCGCACTTCAACGAAGAGGCTTATCACGAGGCGAACCGCATGCTGATCCAGCAGCGGGTGCTGCCCGAGATCGATCTGCGCCCGTTCATTCGCCGTTCGCGCAACGCAGCGTTCGTCAGCACGCACTCGGGCGCGCTGGCCGCCGCCGGTTCGGGCGGCGCGGTGGCGCGCGATAACGCAGCTGCGCCCACGGTTCGTGGCAGCCTGGCTGAGCCGCGCGCCAGTCACTACAGTCCCCTGCCGAATGGGCCTGCTCAGGAAACCCGCCTGATGAGCCGGGTGGGGTCTCTGGTTCGTGGCGGATCCGACCATGCCGACGCGGTGCTCGGCCGTCTGAACCGGCTGATCGGTCGTCAGCTGCCAGAGTTCGCCCGCACGGTGCATGGCCCGGCCTCCCCCGCTCTGGACGCGGCAATCACGAGTGCCCAGCAAGGCATTGCACTGCGGTTGACGCCCGACTCCGGTGGACGCTATGCCGCGGGTCCAGTCAGCACGCCGGCCATGCTGGAGGAGTTGCACCAGCGCAAGCAGGCCTTGAAGGCCGCTGCCGCTTCGCCGGGCGAGCGCGCGACGATCGAAGTCGTGGCCTTGCTGTTCCAGAGCATCCTCACCGAGGAGCGCATTCCTGCCTCGGTGCGTGTATGGTTCGCGCGACTGCAGATGCCGGTGCTGCGGGTGGCCGTCGGCGAGCCCGATTTCTTCGCCACCACCGATCACCCGGCGCGTCGGTTGATCGACCGCATGGGCGCCTGTGTGATGGGCTTCGACGCGCACAGTACCCGGGTGTCGGGAGGTGCCGTAGAGAAGGAGATCAAGCGCGTGGTGCAGGTCGTCGAAGCCTATCCGGACACAGGCCGCCGGGTGTTCCAGACGGTGCTGACCGAATTCGAGCGTTTCCTCGAGCACTACTTCAAGAACGAGAACGAGGCGTCGCGCAAAGGTGTCTCGCTGGCGCAGCAGGTTGAGCAGCGCGAGACCTTGGCTATCCAGTACACGATCGAGTTGCGCAAGATGCTCAACGAGGTGCCAGTGCCCGAAGGTGTGCGCGAATTCCTGTTCCAGGTCTGGGCCGACGTGCTGGCGATGACCGCGGTCAAATCCGGTCTGGGTGGCGAAGAGATTAAGGAAATGAAGCGCGCGGCAGCCGATCTGATCTGGTCGGCGAGTGCCAAGGTGTCGCGCGACGAGCGAGCCGACGTGATCCGCCGCTTGCCGCCGTTGCTGAAGATCCTGCGCGACGGCATGCAAGGCGCCGGTGTCGGTGCCGGGGCACAGGACGAGCACATCCAGCGCCTCAATACCTCGCTGGCCGCGGCATTCACCGCGCGCACGGCGTCGATTCCAAAAGACCGCCTCGAACAGCTGATGGCGCGCCTGGAGACGCTGGAAGAGCTGCTGCCCGACGCCGACGACATGGAGATCGATGAGTCGCTGGTTCTCGATCTCTCCGGCCACGAAAGCAATGAGCTCGAGGTCGTCAACGCCGGCGGCTCCATGCCGACCCCGGCCATGGCGGCATGGGCGCGGGAGCTGCAGGTTGGCGGCTGGTACATGCTGGACTACCGTGAACGCAACGAGTCGGTGCAGTTGGCGTGGCAGGGCATGCGCCGGCAATTGACATTGTTCGTGACGCCGCAAGGTCGCGGCATCCTCTTCCAGCAGCAGCGGCTCGCGGCCTTCCTTCAGGCCGGCTTGCTGGTGCCGGTGCAGGACGAATCGCTGACGGTTCGGGCTACACGCACCGCGCTCGCCAAGCTGGATGTAGATCCGAGCCGTCTGCTGAATTGATCCCCGGATGAAACAAGCCGCCATTCGGCGGCTTGTTGCGCTTGGGCGTGAGGGAGCTGGTCAGTGAATCAGCCTGTCCTCTTCGTCGACGAACAGTTCGTCGAGGATCAGTGCATCGGGCTCTTCGCCCAGGCTCCAGAAGACCATCAACACGATGATCTTCAGGTCTTCCAGGTCGAGCGGGCCGCCGGGGATCGCGCTGGCACGATCGATCACCATCTCGCGCATCGGGGGCGGTAATACACCAGCAGATTCGAGGAAGCTGACAAAGCCGATCGACGCCTCGCCCAAGTGCTCCTGTTCCGCTGGCGAATACACGCGCAGGCTGCGCTCGCCTTGTTCGCCAACGTACGACTCTGCCGCCGTTGCCAGCCCGTCGAGCCACGACAAGGCCTCCTTGATCTCGTCGGACTCGAAGCCGACCGACGAGAGCTTTCGAGTCAACTGGGCGTGATCCGGACAGGCATCCGGGCGCCAGTAGTTCTCGTACAGATACACAAGCACATCGAACATGAATCCATGATACCCGAGCGATCGAGCTCGTCGGGCGGCATTCAGGTCGTTGCAATACGCTGGAAAAGCTGACCGGGCAGTCGTGCCACCTGGCCGCTCAATTCCAGGTCGAGGAGCCGGATGTTCAGTGCGTGCGCCGACCAGCCGGTGCGTGCAACCAGTGCGTCAAGCGACATCAGTTCGTAGCCCATGGCAGCCAACAGCGGATCGCCGGCCCCTGCATCAGGCACCTCGCTTGCAGCACGTGGTCGCGCCGCCGACTGCGAGGGCAATTCATCGAGCACGTCACCGGCCGACTCGACCAGCTTGGCCCCTTGCTTGATCAGGGCATGGCAGCCGCGCGACTGGGGGGAGTGGATCGAACCAGGTATGGCCAACACCTCGCGCCCAGCCTCCAGAGCCATCCGCGCGGTGATCAGTGAGCCCGATTGCAAGGCCGCTTCGACCACCAGCGTACCGCGGCTCAGCCCGGCGATCAGCCGGTTGCGCTGCGGGAAGTGCGGTGCCAGCGCTGGCGTGCCGAGAGCGTATTCGCTGAGCATCAAGCCGTCACGGGCGATGCGGTGTGCCAGATCGAGATGGCGCCTCGGGTACACCCGGTCGAGCCCGGTGCCGACCACTGCGATCGTTCCGGCCCCTGCCGCCAATGCACCTTCATGGGCAGCCCCATCGATGCCGAGCGCGAGCCCCGACACCACGACCCAACCCGCCTCGCCGAGGGCATGGGCGAAATCCCGCGCATTCAATGTGCCTTGAGGTGTTGGGTTGCGGCTGCCGACGATGGCGATCGCATCGGCTTGCAACAGGTCGACACGTCCCTGCGCGTACAGCAACAAAGGCGGGTCGGCGGTGTCAAGCAGGCGCTGCGGGTAGCGCGGATCGCCAAGCGAGATAACGGTTCGGCCCGCATGAGCCGATGTGTCGATGAGCCAGGCCAAGGTGCGATCAAGCCGCGCGTTGAAGTCCGCCGGAGGCGACATCAATGCACGTGCGGCCGACTCACTGACCACACGGCAATGGCTGTCGAACGTGGCCGCCAGCGCCGCTTCCGGC
>LNFM01006072.1_pt1 | contig 20160 bp, 18 predicted proteins | sample 596031 | NCBI WGS metagenome assembly LNFM01 (sample SAMN04254537, study PRJNA301005) | activated carbon metagenome | isolation source: dual media filters at the Ann Arbor, Michigan drinking water treatment plant | place: USA: Ann Arbor | reverse complement strand
AAGAAGGACAACCGGCACGGACCAGAGCAGGCGCCGGCGGGTGATGAGGTTTGACATGAAGGGCTCCATAAGTTTGCGATGACCCCGATCTACACCGGCGTCGCGGGCACCGCTTGAACGAAGGGGCTAATCTTGCGTTCAGGCCGTCAGAGAGGCGTGGGCCTGGGGGGTTTCGATCCTTGCCCGTGTCGGCGCAAGGCCGAACATCCGCTGGCAGGTGCGGGAGAGATGGGCGGAATCGGCGAAGTTTGCGGCATAGGCCGCTTCGGTCCAGGACGTCCCGCCAAAACCCAGGGACAGGGCCCGGTTCAGCCTTTCCCAAAGAAGGTAACGGCGGAAGGACACTCCGGTTTCGGCCACAAACAGATGGCGCAGCCGTCCCGGTGACAGACCGATCCTGCGCGCCAGCGCGGGCAGAGTCACCGGTTCGTCCAGATGCGCCCGGATTTCCGAGATGGTCCGCAAGACACGGACATCCGCGACATCCCGTTGCGCATCGACACCCGAGAAGCTTGTCACCGCCTGCTTTGCCAGCGCGATCATCGACGCGTCATCGGTCCCTGCGAAATAAGCCTGGCCAATCGGCTGAGCGAGCGCGCGGGCCTCTGATGCGGGCAAAAGATGGAGACCGGACCGGCCAAACCGCGCCAGCACGCCCCGGCCCACAGCGGACTCCGGCTCGAAGAGGATGTTTGCAACCACGCTGCCGGGGGCATGAAACACATGCGGCACATCCGGCGCGATCACCGCGCCTTCGCAGGTGATCCAGTCCCCGTCCGGGTCCGTCTTGAACTGCGCTGTTCCCTGGATCGGCAGGCACAGCTGAATGGCATGATGCTCATGCCAGCCCATGGTTCCGGTGATCAGCGCCAGCCAGAGGCTGCCGCCTTCCCAGAACAACACCCTGCCGATGCCTGCCGCTTCCATGCGAAAACGCTAACGCAAGCCCGGGATCAGACAAACAGGATTCATTCGGAAGCCAGACGGCTGCGGTCTGGTGGAAATCAAGGCAAGCTTAGAAAAACATGCTTTCGATCGGGTCTCGAAGTCGCCGGTAGTCAAGCGAAGCGGAAATCTCGGCCATCAATGGGAACGACGCCCTGCAAGGAACCGATCGCCGGGTTAGCGTCGCCATCGGCGCGTGCTATCATCTCGCCCAAGCCTGGCACGTCCAGATAGATGACAGTGTCGGGACCCAGCCGCTCTACATGCCGCACGGTCCCAGTCCAGCGCGGAGCGTCGGTGGTCAGGCGCAGGTGTTCGGGACGGATGCCATAGGTCCCGCAGCGTTCGCCTGCCGCCGTGCCAGGGTAAAGGTTCATCTTCGGACTGCCGATAAAGCCTGCGACGAAGGGCGAGACCGGGGCGTTGTAAAGTTCCATCGGGCTGCCGACCTGCTCGATCTTCCCTGCGTTCAGGACCACGATCTTGTCGGCCATCGTCATCGCCTCGACCTGGTCGTGAGTGACGTAGATCATCGTGGCGCCCAGCTTGCGGTGCAGGTCGGAAAGCTCGATCCTCATCTGTGCACGCAATGCCGCGTCGAGGTTCGAGAGGGGCTCGTCGAACAGGAACACTTTCGGGTCGCGCACGATCGCGCGGCCGATGGCGACGCGCTGGCGCTGGCCGCCGGACAGGGCCTTCGGCTTGCGGTCAAGGTAGTCGGTAAGCTTCAATGCAGCGGCGGCAGCCTCGACCTTCGCCTTGATCTCGGCCTTTGGCAGCTTTGCCAGGGACAGGCCGAAGCCGATGTTATCCCGCACGCTGAGATGGGGGTACAAGGCATAGTTCTGGAAAACCATCGCGATGCCACGGGCCGATGGCTCGGCGTCGGTCACGTCCGCACCACCGATCTCGATCACGCCCGAGGTCACCTCCTCCAACCCGGAAATCAGCCGCAGAAGCGTGGACTTGCCGCAGCCCGACGGGCCGACAAAGACGCAGAACTCGCCCGGCTCGACGGTCAGGTTGACGCCCTTGATGACGTCCACCGCGCCAAAGCTTTTGCGGATGTCCTTCAGGATCACCGAGGAGGTCGAGGCCATGCGCTACCCTTTCACTCCGCCGGTGGTCATCCCGGCGACGATCTGGCGGTTGAAGAAGATGAACACCAGCAAGGGCGGGATCGTCACCAGAAGGATGTTCATGAACAGAAGGTTGAACTGGCTCTGGAACTGGCTTTGGAAATTGAAGAGCGTCAGCTGGACGGTGACGTTTTCCTTGCCCGGCAGGTAGTACAGCGGGTTGGTGAAGTCGTTGAAGATCGCGATGGATTGCACGACGATCAGCGTCACGGTCACCGGCTTCAGAAGCGGCAGGATCACCCGGAAGAACACCTGCAGGGGCTTGGCGCCGTCGATGATGGCCGCCTCGTCCAGCGCTTTCGGGATTGTGCCGATGAAGCTGCGGTAAAGGAGGACCGAGAACGCCAGCCCATAGGCGACCTGGATCAGGATCATCCCGTGGATCGTCTTGAACAGGCCCAGCCCCTGCAGGACCCAGATCGTTGGCACCACAGCTGGCGGGACCATCAGCCCGATCAGGACACAGGCGTAGATCAGCTTGTTCCACCCCGTGGGGCGGCGTTGCAGCACATAGCCCACCATCGCGCCAAAGATCACCAGCAGGGTCACCGCGCCCACGGTGATGACGGTAGAGTTGAAATAGGCAAGCAAAAGCATGTAGTTGCGGGTCTGCACCACATCGACCAGGTTCGCCCATGCCTGCCATTCCGAGGGCCAGTTGAACAGGAACAGGGCGGCCTCCTGCTTGGTCTTCACGGCCATCAGGAAGATGTAGAGAAACGGCAGGATGAAGATCACTGTCGCGACCAGCAGCGCGAGGATGCCGATGTTGCGGCGGCGGGCGGCGTCGCGGCGCAGGCTCACAGGTCGACCTCGCGCTTGTTGAACCACCAGGTCAGCGGCAGGATGATGACGGCGATCAGGAGGAACAGGATGACGTTCCCGGCGGTCGCAAGGCCGTAGAATCCGGCCTGATACTGCTTGTAGATCACGGATGCGAGGACGTCCGAGGCAAAGCCCGGCCCGCCCCGCGTGGTTGCCCAGATGATGTCGAACGACCTCAGGCCGCCAATCAGCGACAGGGTGACGACCGTCACGGTCGCCGGCCGCACCAGCGGCACCGTTACCCGCCAGAACTGCTGCAGGCGCGTTGCCCCGTCGATGCGGCTGGCCTCGTAATACTCGGGCGAAATCGCCGCGAGGCCCGCGATGTAGATCAGGGTCGCCAGACCCACGCCCTTCCAGATGTCGATCATCGCCACGGAATAAAGCGCCAGCGCCGGATCGGACAGCCAGGCCGGACCGTCGATCCCCAGATAGCCAAGGCCCAGATTGATCACCCCCCGGGTCGGGTGCATCAGCGCGGCAAAGGTGATCCCGACCCCTATGGTGGACACCAGCACCGGAAAGAACACCACCGACCGAAGGAACCCTTGAAACCAGATCCCACTGGTCAGCAGGACCGCGAGCAAGAGCCCCAGGATCGACTTCACGCCCGACGTCACCACAGCGTAGATCAGGGTGTTGAGCAGTCCCTGCACCAGGAACGGCTCCTTGAAGAACTGGCGGTAATTGTCCCAGCCGATGAACTCCGCGTCGAACAGGTCCCAGCGAGTCATGCTGAACCAGAAGCTGGCCACCGTCGGCACCAGAAACAGGGCGACGAAGACCACTGCCGCTGGCAGCACGAACCAATAGGGATAGGGCGAGGGGCGTCTGGAAGCCATGAGGAGCTCATGCGGAGAAGGATGCCCCCGCCCGGCGGGGGCGGGCGGGGGCGAACTGGTGTCGGGAGGTTACCAGTTCGGCAGGCCCAACTGCTTGGCCTGCTTTTCCACATCCTGGTCATACAGCGCTGCCGCGTCCGCTGCCGGGCGGATGCCGCTGCCCACTTCGACCGTGATCTGCTCCAGCGCCGGTCCCTTGACCGGGGACAGGAACTCCAGCGCCGGGGCGGTCATGCCGTCGGTCTGGAAATAGGGCAGCATGTCGGTCACCGCCGGGGGCACGTCGGCCGGAAGCTCACAACCCTTGATCAGGTACGGACCCGAAGCGCCGCTGGCCCCGATCATCGTGTTGCAGCCTTCGACCGACGCGACAAAGTCCAGGAACTTGATCGCCTCTTCCTGGTTCGGGCTGGTCGCCGGGACATAAAGTGCGGCTGGCATCCAGACGGTGAGACCGTTCTTTGCGGCATCCGGACCCGGTTGCGCGAAGAAGCCGAGGTCGGCCAGATTGTCGGGATAGTTCTGCTTCACCGTGCCGATCCCGAACGTCAGCATCGGATAGTGCGCGCCCTCGCCAGTCGCGACCATGCGCATCCCGTCCTCGAACGTGGCGACGCCAAAGTCTTCATTCATGTAGTTGGCCTTGAACACGGCCTCCAGATAGTCGAACCCGCGAATCGCCGCCGGGGTCGCTGCGTATTTCGCCTTGTTTGCCGTGTAGTCGGCAGCAAAATTCGGCACCTCGGCCTGCACGTTGTAGTAGTCCGCCAGCACGAACAGCTGGCTGGTCCACGTGTCACCGAAGGTGGTGATCACCGGAACCTTGCCAGCTTCGGCCACTTTGGCGTTGTTCGCCATGAACTCGTCCCAGCTCTTTGGCACCGACAGGCCCAGATCGGCATAGATCTTGCGGTTGTAGAAGATCCCACCGCCCATCGCGGGGCCGAAAGGCACACCGCGCACGGTTCCATCGGTTGCCGTCACGACCTGCTTGAAGCTGTCCAGCACATTGGCTTGCCCAGCGATTGCGGTCAGGTCGGCCATCGTTTCCTGCGGCTTAAGCGCCTGGAACAGCGAACCAGAGTTGTAGTTGAAGATGTCCGCCATTTCGCCTGTGGCAAGGCGGGTCTTGACGATGTTGTCACCATCGGCCCCGCCAGTTCGCTGCTCGATGTCGAAGGTCACGTCCGGGTTCGCCGCCGTATAGGCCGCTGTCACTGCCTCCATGGACGAGATGGTCTCGGGGTTGTTGTCGATCAGGACGGAAAGCGTCACTTCCGCCTGCGCCATGCCCGCCGCAAAGATGATCGCCCCGGCTAGGGCAGCACTGTGTCTGATGGTCTTCATTCGAAAGTCTCCTCCCAGAGTGTTTTTCAGATCGTCAGGTCGTAGGTAATCTCGTGCGAGCCGGGTGGAACCGTCAGCCCGCCCTCCGGCACCGTCACGGTCTTGCCGTCCAGCGTGACGTTCCGGCGGTGGTCGTTTGGGGTCAGCCGCCCGGTGCAGCCCTGCGGCAGCGTCACACGATAGGTCACGCGGCTCCCGTCCAGTGCCCACCCGGCCTCGATCCGACCGTGGCGGCAGTCGTGCCAGGCCTGAACCGGCGACAGCGCAGGCAGGATCAGCGGGTTCAGCGTCACCTCGTCGAAACCGGGCTTCTCGGCGACCGGAGCCACGCCTGCGACGCCCTCGAACAGCCACTGACACACCGCGCCATAGGCGTAGTGGTTGTAGCTGTTCATGTCGGGGTCGTAGATCGTCCCGTCCTCGCCCAGCGCATCCCAGCGTTCCCAGATGCTCGTGGCCCCCCGGTCCACCTGATACAGCCATCCCGGCACCTTGTGGTTCAGGAAGATCTTCTCGGCGAGATCCGCCATCCCGTGCATCGTCAGCGCGGGCAGGATCGCCGGCGTCCCGATGAACCCCGTCCCGATCAGCCCATCCGCATCCTCGACCACCTTGCGGAAATAGGCCTTGCTGGCCTCATAAGTCTCCGGCGGCACCAGCCCATACAGGAACGCGAGGCTCCACGACGTCTGGTCATTGTGCGCGATCCGGCCCGAGGGCGAGAAGAACTCGTTCTTGAAGGCCGCCCGGATCGCCTCAGCCCGCTCTCGCAGCCCGGCCTCCATCGGATCGCCGATCAGCGCGGCGACCTTTGCCGCCAGGTCGGTCGAGATGAAGTGATAGATCGTGGCCGCGCAGTCGTCGGCAATGGTCGGCCGGGGCTTGCGGTTGTCGCCCACCGGCTGGATCCAGTCACCGAAGGTAAAGCCCTTGGCACCCCAGACCGCCGGTGGCCGCACGATGGGGCCGTCCGAAATACCCCAGACGTAGTCGAGCCACTTCAACATTGCCGGAAAATTCTCGCGGAGAACGCCGGTATCGCCGTAGTGCAGGTAAAGCTGCCACGGGATGATGACGATGGCATCGCCCCAGCCGGTCGAACCCGCCCAGTCTCCCCGCCCTTCGATCGGATGCAGCCGCGTCGGGTCGGGCGAGAAATGCGGGACCGCGCCGTCGGGGCGCATGTCGTGACGCACATCACGCAGGTACTTCGTCAGGAAGCTTTCGCAGTCCGCCAGCCAGCAGGCCGCTCCGGCAAAGACCTGCGCATCGCCGGTCCAGCCCAGCCGCTCGTCCCGTTGAGGGCAGTCGGTCGGGATCTCGATGAAGTTCGACCGCTGCGACCAGACCGTGTTCAAGACCAGCCGGTTGACCGAAGCCTCGCCGCAGGTGAAACCGCCCGCCTGGACCGGGACCGAGGTCACCGGGATCTGGTGGATCGCCTGAAGCTTCGCGCCGCCGGCCAGCGTGACACGGGCGTAGCGGAAGCCGAAGAAGGTGAAGAGTGGCGCGTATATCTCCACACCCTCGCCCTTCAGCGTGTAGTGCTGCTCGGCCCGCGCAGAGCGGTAGTTGCGGTTGTCGAAGGCGCGGTCCGGGCCCAGCACTTCGGAAAACTCCACCCGCACATGCGCACCCGAGGGGCCTTGCACCGCGATCCGCGCATAGGCGCCGCAGTTCTGGCCGAAGTCGTAGACCGTCGCATCGCCGTCCGCCCAGCTGTCCAGCGGTGCTACCGGGTCCATCTCGACGACCGCGCCAGTCTCATGCGGGACCAGAAGGCTGCGGTCGAACGGTAACACCTCGACCCCGTGCGTGTCTGACACCGCTATCCGGGCGTCATAATCCTCGCCGTGGTAGATGCCGTTGCCGGTCACCGGCGTGAACCCCGACCTCCACGACGCATCGGTCTTGAGGACAGTCTTGCCCCCCGCCACCAGCTCGGCAAAAGCCCCGATCCGGGTACCCCAAGTATTCGGGATCGGGTTCAGCGCCCACATCAGGCGTGAGCGATACCAACCGTCGCCCAGCCAGATTTCCAGCCGGTTCTTCCCCGGTTTCAGCAGAGCCGAGACGTCGTAGGACTGATAAGCGATCCGGTCGTCATAGCAGGTCCAGCCCGGGGTCAGCAGGTCATCGCCCACGCGAACACCGTTCAGAAAGGCCCGATACAGCCCTTGTGCCGACAGGTGCAGAACCGACCCGGTCTCGACCTGCGAAAGCTCGAACTCGCGCGCAACAAAGCTCCCCGGCCCACCAGTGCCCGGATCGCAGGACGGAGCAATCATCTCTGCCGTAAACGCTTTTGCAGACAAAGCGTTACCGGCTGCGGACAAAGCCCGCACCTGCCCCTCAAGGCCCATTCAGACATCCTCCCAAAGGTGCCGAATCAGGTCTCCTCCCGTTTCGTGCACCGTTCTACGTAAATCATTCTACAGGCCGGTTTGCGGTGCAACCATTTTTTGCTAGGGTGCCCGCAGGAGGACGAAAATGGCCGATGGTAATACCGACGCACGCATCACGATCCGCACGGTCGCGGCTGACGCGGGCGTGTCCGTGGCCGCTGTCTCAAAAGTCATGCGCAACGCCTATGGCGTATCGGACGCGCTCCGCCTGAAGGTCGAGGCAAGCATCGAAAAGCTTGGCTACCGCCCGTCGGTCGCGGCGCGCGGGATGCGGGGGCGGACATTCACGCTTGGCGTCTTGCTTGTCGGAATCGACAACCCCTTCCTTCCCGGAATCTATCAGGGCATTGAAAGCGTCACGGAAGCGGCGGGCTACAAGATCATGGTCGGCGTAGGTGCCGCCCGGGCCCGGACCGAGGTAACCCTGATCGAGCAGATGATCGACAACCGGATGGACGGGCTGATCCTTGTCGCCAGCCAGATCGCCGGTGAAACGCTGGAGCATTTCGCGCGACAGATCCCCATTGTCGTCGTCGGCCATCACGAGCCCGCCGCGCAAGGCTATGACACGATCAACAACGACGACCAGATGGGCGCGCGATTGGCCGTGCAGGCCTTGCTGGATCAGGGCTACCGCGACATTGCCTACCTGACCCAGACCGACCAGGACGACCACTATGCCGATGTCGCCCCCCAGCGCGAAATCGGCTACCGCGCCGCGATGTCCGTCGCGAACCTGCCGCCCCGCATCCTGTCCCTGCCGCAGCACGGCGCCCCCCGGGATGACCAGACCCATCAGATCCTGACTGCGCCTGACCGTCCCCGGGCCATCTTCTGCTGGTCGGACCTGGACGCAATCCCGCTTCTCAGCGAGGCGCTGCGTCGGGGCCTTCGCGTGCCGCAGGACCTTGCGCTGATCGGCTACGACAATTCGCCGATGGCGGGACTGGCAATGATCAACCTCACCTCTGTCGATCAGGACGGTCCGCGACTTGGCAAACTGGCGGCCGAGGCGTTGTTCACCCGGATGAACGGTCGCTCGGTGGCGGAACACATTCTCATTGAACCAAAACTGATCTTGAGAGGCAGCTGTTGATCGGCGACGGGCTGCGCCGGGAATGGTCGCATCAGAGGGTCACTGGGGATATTCCACCCGCAAACGCCGCCAGTATCGGAGAGGTCAAAGCGAAACCTGCGCGCAAGTAGTCAGCCACCCCCGCTGTCAAGCCACGAGCAGAACACCATCTCTCGGTATCCGGCGGTTCGCCGGTCAGGTTCTCGGCCTCGGCCCTGTCGGCAAGCGACCTCACCCGCGCGTCGAGAACGAAGGCAACCGGCAAGTAGAAGCTCAGGATCAGAAGACTGAAATAGGTGCCGGTGTAAAGCGCGGCAGAGAGCAGCAGCGTACCATATGCCGCGCGTTCCGCGTCCTCGATCAGAGGCAGCGGCCAATAGATCCAACTTGCCGCGTAAAGCATGCCGGAAGACAGAACCAGACCGGACAGGTAAAGCTGCTGCCGCATGTGCCGAAGGTTGTCGGCCAGTCGGGATGCTTCTTCCTCGACGTTCTCGCCAGCGCGGCGGTCAAGACTTAGGATCATGCCGACGATCAGTGAGCCGAGCGCCAGGCCAGCGAAGATGTTGACCAGATCAACGACCCCGCTGAACATGTTGACGACAGGGGCATTGCCACAGTCTCCCATCACCCAGGTGTCTTCGGGTCCAGCGCAACCCTGTATCGTGCCGCGGGACATGACCCCTTCATAGACCGACCTTCCGAGGCCGTCATAGACTTGCGAACCACCGGTGTTTCCGAAACCCTTCAGCGTCGGCAGGGCGGCGAGCGTGAGCACGAACATGAATGTGACGATCGCTGCGGTCCGGGTCGCGGATGTCATGGGGCGCATCAGCGCGCGACACAGAAGCGCGGCAGAAAGAACCGACAACGCCCCGAAAAACCAGGCTGCAGCAAGAAAACGGTATCGGCCGGCGGCTTCAAGCCAGTTCTGCCCCTCCTTCAGGATGTCATCCGAAACAGTCAGATCCCCCGGCATCAGATGTTCGCTGATGAACTTGTGGGTTGCGAAGATGACCAGGGGCACCAGGACAATCGCAAAACAGCGCAAGTCCACCTGACTGGCGAGTGCGGAATTCGGATTTTCCCCGGACGCATTCATGCGCTTTAGAATAGCACGTTTTCGGCCTTTTCAGAAGCAGGCCGGTCAAGCCGCGCCGAACGCCCGAGGAGGTTGGCGGATGGCCAACCCGATCCCGTTTTGCCCCTTCTGAATTCATCCGTCAGGCCGTTGCGCTATATGTCCGCTTTCCGCCCCTTGGGGCAGCGCGGCTACTTTCGGCCCTTAAGCCGAGTGCCTCAAGCCAGGCAGATACGATTTCCGGTCAAAGGTTCTCCCGAGTGTAGATGTCGAACGGGACGATGCTGGTCTGGTTACTGCCCGGATTCCCGCAGGCCCGGATCATGCCGTCGATGGCCTCACGAGCAAGCCGTTCCAGCGGGTGCGAGATGACAAGGGTCATCGCCCCGTCCAGCAGGGCGGCGCGGGTGACGTCCATAAGGTCATAGCCTACGACGACCATCGAGCCTGCCCTGCCGCTCGCCCGCAAGGCCGCGAGCGCTCCGCTGATCCCCCCGCCGGAGATATAGAGGCCGGCAAGATCGGCGTGATCGGCAAGGAGTTTCTCGGTCATTTCCTGCGCCACGGCCGCAGATTCAAAGGTGGACAAAGGTTCCAGCAGAATGAAATCCGGCGCGGATTCGCGGAAGTACGACCGGAAGCCGGTCTCGTTCATCTCCTGGTTCCGGTAGCGCGGGTTGCCCATCAGGATGCCGATCTTGCCAGGCACCTTGCAGATGTTGGCAAAGGCCCAGGCCGAGGTGCGCCCGACCTTCCAGTTGTCGAGCCCGACATAGGACATCTGCCCGGTGACCGAGATCTGCGAGATGAGCGCGAAGACCGGGACGCCCTTCGACTGGATCTGCTCCAGGGCTTCGGTCAGCACCGGATGGACCGCCGAGGTCACGCAGATGGCATGGCAATCCTGCGCAAGGGCCAGGGCGCGAGAGGCGACGTTGTGCGGGGAAAGGTCTTCAAGAAACTCGATCCGCAGTTCGACATCCGCCCCGGTGGCCGTCGCGGCGGCCTGCTCCAGACCGTGGGCGACATTCTTGTAGAACGGGCGGTGTGGTTGCAGAAGGAGAACCCCGAACCGCAAATGGGGACGCGCAGCGGCAACGCGGGCCTGGATACTGCCAAGGCCGTAAAAGCCGATCGCTTCGGCGGCCACCTGCACCCTCTCCCGCGTGGCCTGCCGCACGTTGGCAGCACCGGAAAGAACCCGGTTGACCGTCGCAACCGAGACGCCGGCGGCTTCGGCAAGATCGGGGATCGTCGGACGACGCATGGGCTTCCTGACATCTTGCGTATCATTGGTCGGGTGACATGAGACGAATGAGACGTTTTAGTGTTTCCGCTATCATGTCGGGTTGATTTGACTTCCGTCAAGGCGCTTATCTCCACCCATCGCGACCGGGCGGCAGACTGAGTCTCTCGCCTGTAGGAGGAAGACAGCACAAGAGCGCAAAGCGCGGTCCGCAGTGGCCCGCAGCCAAGGGACATTTCCCTGGGTGAATACGCTTGTGCCGTCTGATCCCTGACCGGAATACGAAGGGAGGAGCAGGATGGACGATCTGCAATTCGGCAACCGCAACAAGCGCGGCGACTGGGCCCCTACCGCCCATCTGGAGCTGCCGCCCTTCTGGCGCCGTCCGTTCAGCCTGCCGAAGGTCCTGGCCTGGATTCCCGAATACCTGTTCCCCTGGAACGCCTTACACATGGCGACGGCACTGATCTGGTGGTTCTTCGTGGTGCCCGATGTCGAGACGATGCAGACCTTGTCCTGGGGCTGGGCACTCTGGCTCTACGCCGTGAATGCCGCCGCAATCTTCGTTTTCTATGGCTCGGTCGAGCTGTTCTGGTATGTCCGCCGCAAGCAGGGCACCCGGTTCAAGTACAACGGCAAGTTCCCCTCGGATCAGCCGTCTGACGTGTTCTGGTTCAAGTCCCAGAACCTCGACAACTTCCTGCGGTCATTCTTCATCTCGATCCCGCTCTGGACGCTGGTCGAGGTGCTGTTCCTCTGGGCCTTCGCCAACTCATGGGCCGTCTGGCTCCCGTGGGAGACGCACTGGCCCTGGCTGGTGGTGCTGGCGCTGATCAGCCCGGCGATCCATGAGGTGCACTTCTTCGCCATCCACCGCCTGATCCATGTGCCGATTCTGTATAGGTGGATCCACTCGGTCCACCACAACTCGGTCAACCCAAGCCCCTGGTCCAGCCTGTCGATGCACCCGGTGGAAGGGTTCCTCTATCACGCGGTGGCCTTCTGGCACCTGATCATCCCGTCGAACCCGCTCTTGGCGCTGTATCAGCTGCACCTTGCGGGCTTTGGCGCGGTCAACGGGCATATCGGTTTCGACAAGCTGGAAGTGACCGAAGACACTCCACTGAACAGCCACGCCTACGCCCACTACCTCCACCACAAGTATTTCGAGGTGAACTACGGCGGCGACGGGCTGATCCCCTTGGATAAGTGGTTCGGCTACTGGCACGACGGCTCGAAAGACGGCGAGGCGCTGATGAACGCCCGCTTCCAGAAGAAGAAAGAGCGGATGAACGCCAAGGCGGCCCGCACCTGACCCCAACACCCATTCCACCGGCCCGTCGAGGAGGCGGGCCAGGTGGTGACGACCAAGGATCAACAACCCGCCAAAGCGGCGGACCAAGGGAGGAGACAGACCAATGAGCTTCATGAAAACCTTTGCCAAGGTCATGATGACCACTGCACTGGTGTCGGCCGGATCGGCCGCGATGGCGGCGAAGATCGCCGTGATCGGCGGATCGAACGACGACGCCTTCTGGAACATCATCAAGAAGGGCATCGACGACGCCACTCCGGGTGTGGTCGCCAACGGTGGCGAGGTGACCTACCTGCGCCTGGTGAACTACGACAACTTCGCGCCTGACGTCGTCCAGCTGATCCGCACCGCCATTTCGATGGAAGTCGACGGCATCGTGATCCCGAACTGGGTGCCCGAGGCGGAAGATCCGGCAATCAAGGATGCCATCGCGGCAGGCATCAAAGTCATCCTGATGAACGCAGGCGGCGCGGACAAGGCCAAGGAACTGGGTGCGATCAACTACGTAGGCTCGGATGAATATGTCGCCGGTGTTGCCGGTGGCGATTACTTCGGGACGGCTGGCAAGAAGAACGTGCTGTGCATCAACACCCTGCCGGGTGCCGCCAACACCGAAGCCCGCTGCAAGGGCGTGATCGATGGCATCACCGCCAAGGGCGGCACGGGCGTGCAACTGCCGCTGCCGACGACCAGCTTCGGCGATGCAACTGCCGTGGCCGAAGCGATCAAGGCCGAGCTTCTGAAGGACGCCACGATCGACGGCGTCATCACCATCAGCGCAGGCGATGCCGACAGCGCCGCAATCGCCGTAGCGCAGGCTGGTCAGGCGGCTCCGGCGATGCTGGGCTCGTTCGACATGAACCAGGCCGGTCTGGACCGGATCAAGGGCGGAGCCCAGGCCTTCGCCATCGACCAGCAGCCCTACCTGCAGTCGTATCTGGCCGTCAGCCTGCTGGCCGCGCACATCGACTTTGGCACCGACCTGCCGGTGTTCCCGGTCCTAACCGGCCCGGGCATCGTCGATGCCTCGAACATAGAGGCGACGCTTGCGGGCGTGAAGCTCGGCGCGCGCTAAGGCCTTCGGGGACCGACTGATCGGCTGGTCCCCCCTCCCTTCCCTTTCAAACCGGGACTGACCCATGTCCAGCATCTCCATCGGCGGGCTTCTGCGCCGCCCCGAGGCCGGGGCCGCCCTCGGCCTGATCGCCGTCCTGATCTTCTTCGCCATCTTCGGCGGGCTGACCTTCCTGAAGCCTGCAGGCATGGCCAGCTGGCTGAATGTCGCTGCCAACCTTGGCGTCATCGCCATTCCCCTCGGCCTGCTGATGATTGCCGGAGAGCTGGATATCTCGGTCGGGGCAATGGTGCCCTTCGGGGCGATGACCGTGGCCGTCGTCTCCGGCCATTACGGCCTGTCGATCTGGCTGGGTGTCGCCGTGGCGCTGTCCTTCGGGGTGATTGTCGGGCTGGTCAACGGCCTTCTGGTGATCAAGACCGCAGTTCCGTCGCTGATCGTGACGCTGGGCAGCCTGTTCGCCGTGCAGGGCATCGTGCTGGGCCTGACCGTGCTCATCACCAAGTCCACGTCGGTCGCCCTGACAGTCGAAGGCCCCGCCAAGGCGCTGTTCGGGGACTTCATCCTAGGCGGCCAGCTTCAGGTCATGGCGATCTGGTGGCTGGCGCTGACCGCGCTTTACATCTTCTTCGTCCACTTCTCGCCCTTCGGGAACTGGGTCTTCGCCATGGGCGGCGACAAGGTTTCGGCCCGCAACGCAGGCATCCCGACCAACCGGCTGACGATGATCCTGTTCGTGCTGTCGTCCACTTCGGCCGCCTTCGTCGGCATGTGCCAGGCGATCCTCTACAACTCGGCCCAAGTCGCGGGCGGGCAGTCGTTCATCTTCAACTCGATCATCGCGGTCGTGGTGGGAGGGGTATTGCTGACCGGGGGATTTGGGTCGGTGGTGGGCATTTTCTTCGGCACCATCACCTTCGCGGTGGTCACTCAAGGCATCTACTACACCGACTTCGACCGGAACTGGTCTTCCCTTATCATCGGCGTGTTGCTCCTCGGCGCGGTCCTGATGAACAACACCTTCCGCAAGATGGCGCTGTCCTACAGCCCGAAGAAAGGACCCAAGTGATGGCCGCCCCAATTCTGGCCCTTCGCGGCGTGAACAAAAGCTTCGGTCCGATCGACGTGCTGCATGACATTACGCTAGAGGTGAAAGCAGGCGAAGTGCTGTGCCTTCTCGGCGACAACGGCGCCGGCAAATCGACGCTGATCAAGATCATGTCCGGTGTCCACCAGCCCTCCTCCGGCGTGATCGAGATGGATGGTGCGGTGGTGACGCTGCCTACCCCACGTGCCGCCTCGGACAAGGGCATCGCCACGGTCCATCAGTTCGGCGGGACCTTCCCCTTGATGTCCATCGGGCGCAGCTTCTTCGTGGGGGTCGAGCCGACCAAGGGCTTCGGTCCGTTCAAGGTCTATGACCGCAAGCGCGCCAACGAGATCGCTGTGAAAGCCGTGCAGGACTTCGGCATCACCCGGATCGACGACGGCGACCGGCTGGTCGGAGGTCTTTCCGGCGGCGAGCGACAGTCGCTTGCCATCGCCCGGGCCGTCCATTTCGGGGCACGCGTCCTGATCCTCGACGAACCCACCGCCGCGCTTGGCGTCAAGCAGGCCACCCACGTCCTCCGCATCGTGAACGAGGCAAAGCGCCGCGGCCTCGCCGTCGTCTTCATCACCCACCAGGTCATGCACGCAATGGCGGTTGGCGACCACTTCGCAGTCCTCATTCGCGGCGCGGTTGCAGCCGACTTCAAGAAGGGCGACAAAACGCGTGAAGAAATCACCGACCTGATGGCCGGCGGCGCCAGCATGGCGAACCTTGAGGCCGAAATCGAAGGCTACATGTCCAGCCACGGCGGCCACCCGCCCCCACCTGCCGAGTAAGAGAGCGACCATGCCCACCTGGACCAGCGCCTGCGCGACCGACGACATCGACCTCGACGACCTGATCCGCTTCGACCACGGCACGCAGACCTTCGTCATCATCCGCAGCGAAGACGACACCTTCCACGCGATGGACGGCATTTGCAGCCACGAGAAGGTGCATCTCTGCGATGGCCTTGTCATGGACGGCACCGTCGAATGCCCCAAGCACAACGCCACCTTCGACTACCGCACCGGAGAGGCGAAGCGCGCTCCCGCCTGCATCAACCTGAAAACCTTCCCCGTCCGGGTCGAGGACGGCCAAGTCTGGATCGAACTATGACCTTTCAACTCGCCGCCTGCGCCGAAATGCTCTGGCGCGACCGCCCCATCGCCTGGCGCGCCTCTCGCCTGAAAGAGATGGGCTTCGGCGTCGGCCTTTGGAACTGGCCGAACTGGGAGCTTGCCGCGCTGGAAAAGACCGGCGCGACCTTCACCATCATGAACGGTTATCTGCAAGGGCGTCTGACCGATGCGGACGGCTGCGAAATTCTGCTCGCCTCGGCCAAGGAAACCGCAAAGGTCGGCAAGCGGCTGGGCGTCCACCGATTGAACCTGCATGGCACCGGCCTTGGAGACATGGGCCTGCCGATCCCCCACATCGGCGCCTTTGCCCCCGGCATGGAACAGCGCGCCCGCGATACCCTGCACCGCATCTGCGATCTGGCCGAAGCCGAGGGCCAGGTCTTCACGCTGGAAAACCTCAACCCCATCGACCACCCGGGCTGCCCGTTCGGGTCGACCGCTGCCGTGCTGTCGCTGGTAAGCGCCGTCAACCGGCTGCAGCTTCGGATCAACCTCGACCTCTACCACACCCAGATCGGCGAGGGCGACTTGATCCGCTGGTGTCAGGCCTGTCTGCCCTGGATCGGCGAGGTGCAGGTCGCCGACAACCCCGGCCGCTGCGAACCGGGGACCGGCGAGATCAACTATCACGGCATTGCCAGGGCCTTGAGAGCCATGGGCTATGTCGGCCCTGTCGGGATGGAGGCCAATGCCAAGGGCGATGAGGAGGCTGCCCTCGAAGCCTTCCGCACAGCCTTCACGGTGTAACCATGGTGCACAAAGCCAACCGCCCCACCGTCCACGACATGCGCGCCATGAAAGCGCGGGGCGAAAAGATCAGCATGCTCTACGTCACGACACTGGACGAGGCTGCCGCCGCCGATGCTGCCGGCATCCACATGCTGTCCATTGAGTCCCGCTTCTTCTCCCCCGAGATGCGCGAGGCTGCCGGGCGCTGCTTTGTGCAGGTCGGCCTTCCCTTCGGTCCCTACGGCAGCCTTGCCACCGCCGAAGACTACCTCCGCGCCGCATTCAGGTTCACCGCAATGGGCGGCGACTGCTTTTACTGCGCTGCCAGCTTGGACATCCAGAAGGCCCTGTGTGACAACCACATCCCCATTGTGGCCCATGTCGGCCTGATCCCCAGCTACATCACCTGGACCGGCTGGCGCGCCGTCGGCAAGACCGCGACCGAGGCCCGCGCCGTCTGGGACCATGTAAAGCAACTGGAAGGCATCGGCGCTTTCGGGGCCGAGCTTGAGGTGGTGCCCGACCGCCTCGGCGCGTTCATCTCAAGGAACACCCCGATGATCATGCTGGGTATGGGCGCAGGGCCTGGTGCCGACGCGCAATACCTCTTTGCCGAGGATGTTCTTGGTGCGACCTCCGGCCACAAGCCCCGCCACGCCAGGACCTACCGCAACTTCGCCGCCGAATACGCCCGCCTGCAACAGGAACGCATCAACGCGTTCAAGGAGTTCATCGCGGACGTGAACACGGGCGGCTACCTGCAGCCCCAGCACAATGTCGCCATGCCGGACGCGGAGTTCGACGCTTTCAAATCCGGCCTCGGCCAGTAACCCAAGGGAATCCCATAATGCTGAAAGTCGGCCTTCTCGGCGCCGGGCGCATCGCCGGCGTCCACGCCACCGCCATCACCACCAACCCCGGCTCGACCCTCGTCGCCGTGTCGGACATCAACACGGACGCCGCCGCCAAACTGGCCGTCCAATACGGGGCCGAAGCGCGGACCACCGACGCGATCCTGAGCGACCCCGCCATCGACGCGGTCCTCATCGCCACCTCAACCGATACCCACTCCGACCTGATCGAACGCGCGACGGGGGCCGGGAAGGCTGTCCTCTGCGAAAAGCCCGTGGACCTGTCGCTGGCCCGCGCCCAGGCCTGCCAGAAGGTCGCCGCCAGGAACGGCAAGCCGGTGATGATCGGCTTCAACCGCCGCTTCGATCCGAACTTCGCGGCCCTCAAGGTCGCGCTCGACAAGGGCGAGATCGGCAAGGCCGAGCTTCTGTCGATCACTTCCTTCGACCCGGCCCCGCCGCCGGTCGCCTATATCAAGGTCTCGGGCGGCATCTTCCGCGACATGATGATCCATGACTTCGACATGGCAAACTTCCTGATGGGCACGGCCCCCGTCACCGTCTCTGCCGTCGGGTCCTCCATCGTCGACCCCGCCATCGGCGCGGCCGGAGACGTGGACACCGCCGTCGTGACTCTCGCTTACGCGGACGGCCGCATCGCCGTGATCAAGAATTCCCGCCGGGCCGTCTATGGCTACGACCAAAGGGTCGAGCTTCTGGGGTCCGAGGGCCTTCTGCAGGCGCAGAACATGCTGGAAAACACCGTCGTCAAATCCACCACTGCGGGCGTGACCGCTGCAAAGCCGACCTACTTCTTCCTCGAACGCTACTTGCCCGCCTACGCCGCCGAATGGGCCGCCTTCGTGAACGCGGTCACCACAGGCGCTACCCTGCCGGTGACACTGGATGACGGCGTCGCCGCGCTCGCGATGGCCGAGGCGGCGACGACGTCGGCGAAGACCGGTCAGCCGGTCAGCCTGGCTTCGGTCATGATGTGAACTAGGCAAAGGCACCGATGCAAGCGTCCTCGGACGCGCACTAGGGTCACGGTTCGGGGCAGGAAAGCACCGGGTTCAGGCGGGATGCAGCGCGTCGTGCATCCAGGCCAGACGCGCCGGCGGCACAAGGCCGAGGTTGTAGAAATTCAGGCCGTCAGCGTGACCCCTGGCCGCAGCGACGCGGGCTGCAAGGTCGGCGGCATCAGCAAGATTGGGGTGGAAGAGCTGGAACCCAGCTGTCAGCTGCTTGCCCGGACCAAGCGCCGCCTTGACCGGAGCCAGCAGCGCGCCAATCCGTTCGGGCGGGGCAAAGTAGGCGCAATAAAGCACGCCGCCCAGATGCGGAGCAAGGGCCGCGATGTCCAGCCCGCCCGACCATGACCCGTCACAGTCGATGATTGCCAACTCGGTCGCCTTCGGCACTCCCGCCGCGACCTGTGCCAGAAGGCTGGTCACCGCATGAGGGCGCCAGCGAAGGAAAGCGACCAGCGCGGGCTCGGCGTCGAAAGCGGCAAGTCCGCTCGCCGGAAAGTCGGGAAAGCTGCGCTGCGGGAGCGGGCGGTCAAAGGCCGCGTCCAGCAACGACACGACCCGGGCGCGGGCTTCGTCAAAGGGCACCCCGGCCACCATGGCTGCCTGTCGGCAATGGGTGCAGAAGCACAGGCCAAGCAGGAAATCCTCTTCCGGGGTCAGGCCAACGCCGTCCTTTTCGTGGTGGAAGCCATGGGAAAACCCCATGAACTCTGGCGTTTCCAGTTCGATCCGGTCCGGCGCGTAGACCTCTGCCACCTCGCGCACCAGGGTTGCCACGTAGTCCCGCGCGGCGGGGCTGCTGGGGCAGAGAGCATAGAAATGCGGGTCGCCATGGGCAGTGCGCATGACGTGATCCGGGTGCGCCATTCCAAGCCGCGTGTTGTGCAGGCAGACCGTCCAGCAGCTGACCTGAGGCCCGCCCCGGTCGCGCCGGTCGACCAGTGCCGCCAGATAGTCGCCCTCTGCCGCCACCACATCGGCCTGCAGGGCGCGGATCGTCTTGCCTTGCCAGCGGGCAGGGTCGAGCCGGTAGTAGACCGTGCCGTCCTGCGGGAAATAGACCTTGCGGCGCGGATTGCCGGGCTGCAGGAAGCGGCCCGCGTGGTATGAGGTGGCCAGGCTGACGCAATTTCCACCCGCCTGCGCGATCCGGTCCAGTGCGGTGTCCAGCCCGATGTCGTGCAGGTCCCAAGGATAGGCCCAGACCGAGACGCGCGTCATCTACAGCGCCTCCCACCGGCCGCCGATGACCATGCCGCGCGGGACCAACCGGTGCGGGTAATCGACGATCTCGCCCAGCACATCCTCAAGCCGGGTCGGCATCTCGGCCAGCGCCAGCACCGAGGCATCCCCGGCGGCCCCCGCGCCCAGATGCCCAAGCTCGGGGCGGCGCAGCGCCGTGGCGGCGTTGGAGGTGGCGGCGGCAACGACCTGGGGTAAGGAAACGCCAAGCGACAGGAACTTGGTCATCGTGCGCAACAGGTCCCAGGCCGGACCATTGATGCACATGGCGTGGATGTCCGAGGAAATCGTGTCGGGCGCGAAGCCCGCTGCCAGCGCCTTGCGCGCAGTGTCCCAGGAGAACGACCCCATGCCGTGGCCAACGTCAAACAGCACGCCGCGTGCCCGGGCGCGCTGCACGGCCTCGCGCAGGTGACCGCTGCCCTCCACCGGCGCATTGGGAAAGGGGCGGAAGCAGTGGGTCAGCACGTCGCCGGGGCGCAGGCGGTCGACCACGTCGGCATAGGTCGGCGGCGGCTCGTCGATGTGGCACATCAGCGGCAGACCAGCCCGGTCGGCCAGATCCAGCGCCACGTCCAAGGGCTGGATGCCCGAGGGGCCCGAAGCGTTGCGGCCGACGCGCACCTTGATGCCGATGATCACGTCTGGGTTGGCGCGGGCCACCGCCAGCGCCTCACGCGAGGCCATCAGCCGCATGTCATGCGCTTCGCCGACCATGATCGTCGGAGAGAACGCGTAGATGCCGGCAAAGGACACATGCAGATAGACCAGCACCCGCAC
>LNFM01011164.1_pt1 | contig 20175 bp, 15 predicted proteins | sample 596031 | NCBI WGS metagenome assembly LNFM01 (sample SAMN04254537, study PRJNA301005) | activated carbon metagenome | isolation source: dual media filters at the Ann Arbor, Michigan drinking water treatment plant | place: USA: Ann Arbor | reverse complement strand
TTCGAGGACGCGATCGACGTCGAGGACGACCATGAGCTGTCCGTCGAGGCGGTGGACGCCGCCGGCGAACTTGGCCATGCGGGGATCGAGGTTGACGGGGTTTTCCTCGCGGCCATCGTCGGTCAGCTTGAGCACCTCGCCGATCTGGTCGATCAAGAGGCCATAGGATTCGCCGCGCAGGTCGACGCCGACCGCCATCGGCGGCTTGCCGTCCTCGGCTTTGGGCAGCCCGAGGCGGGCGCGCATGTCGACCACGGTGACGATGCGGCCGCGCAGATTGAGCACGCCGGCGATCTCGCTCGACGACAGCGGCACCCGCGTCAGCCGCTCCGGCATGAAGACGTCCTGGACCCGGGAGATCGGCAGCCCGAACAATTGCCCGCCGATCATCGCGGTGACGTATTCGGTCACCGCGCCTTCGATGGTTCCGCCCTTGCCGGCGAGGCTGATGATGTTGCTGGCGTCGCTCATGGATGGTTTCCTTGTGCCGTCCGGCCGCGGCCGTTGTCTAGTTTGCCCGGCTCAACGCAGTTGATGCCCGGCGCGCGCCGTTTGATGCTGCTTCTCATGCCGCTTTCCTGACGTCGGCGGTCTGTTCCTTCAGCGCCGCGATCAGGCCGGGGCGGTCGAACTTGGCGACATAGTCGTGGAAGCCGGCCTGCCGCCCGCGCTCGATCGCCGCCGGCGACACCATCGCCGACAGCGCGATGATCGGCATCCGGTTCAGGCTCTGGTCGGAGCGGATGGTCTCGGCGAACTCGAAGCCGTCCATGTCGGGCATCTCGATGTCGGTCAGCACCACGTCGAAGCTTTGGCCCGAGCGCAGCGCCAAAAGCCCCTCCTGGGCGTCGGCGGCGACCCGCACCTTGTAGCCGGCCGCCTTCAGGACCGGCGCCAGCATGTTGCGGAAGAACGCGGAATCATCGACCAGCAGGATCGACTGCGAGACCGCGGACGGCCGCATCTCCTTGCGCGCAAACCAGTCGGCGAACGCCATCGGCAGGAAGTGGCCGACGTCGATCACCTCGGTGGCCTGGCCCTTGATCACCGCCGAGCCGAGAATGCCCTCGCCGGAGCCGGCGACCTCGATGTGCAGCCGCTCCTCGACGATGTCGATGATCTCGTCGACCACCAGCCCCATCGAGCGGCCGTCGTCGGCGAACACCAGGATCGGCTGGGCCCCGGAGGCCTGGATGTTGACCCCGTTCATCAGCACCAGCGGCATCAATTGCTCGCGGTACTGCACCATCTGGCGGCCGTTGCTGAGCTCGATCTTGCTGGTGTCGATCTCCTCCAGGCGGGTGACCAGGCCAAGCGGCACCGCCTTGGGCTGGGCCGAGCCGGCGCGGAACACCAGCAGCGAGGTCAATTGCTCGCCCGAGGCGGCGTGCGCGGCGGCGTTCTCCTCCGAGATCTCGCGCGAGTTCGAGCCGGCGGCGCCCAGCGCCTTGGCGATCCCGTTGGGGTCGATGATCATGATCACCGCGCCGTCGCCCAGGATGGTGTTGCCGGAGAACATGTCGATGTGCCGCAGCTTGGTCGACATCGGCTTGACCACGATTTCCTCGGTGTGGAACACCCCGTCGACCACGATCCCGAAGGTCTGGTTGCCGACCTGGGTCACCACGATGAAGCCGTTCTCGGGGTCCGAGGAGGAGCCGTCGTCGATCTTCAGCAGCTTCTTCAGGTGCATCAGCGGCAAGAGCTTGTTGCGCAGCCGCAATACCGCGGTGTCCTTGATCCGCTCGATCCGGTGCTCGGAATTGGCCCGCGCCCGCACCAGCTCGACAACAGACAATTGCGGGATCGCGAAGCGGTCGCCGCCGGCCTCCACGATCAGCGCCGAGACGATCGCCACGGCCACCGACTTGACGTCGATGGTGCCGCCGATCTGGTCGATATTGGTGCGCACCACGTCCATGCCGACGCCGCGGCCGGAGACCGAGGTGACCTCGGCCGCCGTGGAGAAGCCCGGCGCGAAGATGAACTTGTGGATCTGGGCTTCCGTCATCTTCTCCAGTTCGGCCTCGGTGACCAGGCCGTTGGAGAGCGCCTTGGCCTTGATCCGCTCGGTGTTGAGCCCGCGGCCATTGTCGGCGATGCAGATGATGATGTGGCCGCCCTCGTGATAGGCCGACAGGCGGATGGTGCCCTGCTCGCCCTTGCCGGCGGCCAGCCGCTCGGCCGGCGTCTCCAGGCCGTGATCGGCGGAGTTGCGCACCATGTGGGTCAAGGGGTCCTTGATCAGGTCGAGCACCTGGCGGTCGAGCTCGGTGTCGGCGCCGTGCATCTCCAGCTCGATCTGCTTGCCGAGTTCGCCGGAGAGGTCGCGCACGATCCGGGGCAGCTTCTGCCAGGCGTTGCCGATCGGCTGCATCCGCGTCTTCATGACGCCTTCCTGCAGCTCGGCGGTGACGTTGGACAGCCGCTGCAGCGGCACCTTGAACTCGGTGTCCTCGTTGCGGCGGGAGATCTCCAGAAGCTGGTTGCGCGTCAGCACCAGCTCCGAGACCATGGTCATCAGATGTTCCAGCGTGTCCACGTTGACGCGGATCGACTGGTTGGCGATCTTGTCGGCCTCCTGGACGTCGCCATCGGCGGCGGCCTTGCCCGCGGGCTTGGCCTTGACGTCCTTGGCCTTCACCTCCTTGGCCACCGCGGCCGGCGCGGGCGCCGGCTTCGGAGCGGCAGGCGGCGCCGGCGCGCCCGCCACTTCCGGCTCGGTCTCGCGGAAGGCGCGTTCGAGATCGTCGAGCGAGACTTCGCCCGGTCGCAAGGCCCGCTCCAGCACCTGGCCCACCGGCGCTTCCACCACCGGCGCTATGGCAACCGGCGCGGCTTGAACCGGCGCCGGCGGCTCGGCCGCCGCCTCCGCCGCATGCCCGCCGCCCTCGGCCATCTGATGCAGCAGCTCGATCAGATCCTCGTCGGTACCCTCCGGCTCGGCCTCGGTCGCCTCCAGCCCGGACAGGATATCCTTGATGCGGTCGGGAACTTGCCCATCAGCGTCTCGCCGGCATGCGCCAGCGCTTCAAGCCGCGGCAATCCCAGAAACCCGCACGTCCCCTTGATGGTGTGGACCAGCCGGAAGATGTTATCCAGGATCTTCGCGTCGCTCGGGTCCTGCTCAAATCGGACCAACTGGTTGTCGACCGTGTCCAGGCTCTCGCTGGTCTCGGTCAGAAACTCACGCAACAGGTCATCCATGAAACCGGCCTTCGCACGCATCGGCACGCGACATCGACGCGCCTTACAGAACTTGGGCAGCTTCTACGCAAACCGTTTAATAATGGTTGAGCAATCGGAAAAGAACGGGCTCAACAAAGGGATAATCGGCTCCATGATTCCAGCCGCCCATTTGTCAACCATTGGTTAAGGATTTCGAGCGCGCGGCCGCGCTCAGGACGCCGTGACGACGACCTTCTCGCCGTCGGTCGCGAGCGTCACCGCCAACCCGCAGGCCTGCGCCAGCAGCCGCGTATAATAGGGCTGCACCGCATGCGCATCGATGGCGGCCGTCGAGCTGACGCTCAGCAGATCGGCGATGTTCTGCGGCAGGCGGGCGTTCAGGCCGGCGGCCGTCACCTGAAAGCTCATCGTTTCGCCGTCGCCGACCGGCTCGATCGTCAGCGTGCCGCCCCGCGGAATCGTTTGCTGCGCAATGACCAGCATATTGAGCAACAGCTTGACGCGATTCTTCGGAAGCAGCAGCCGGGGCAAGTTCCAGGCGATGGTGATCTTGCCGTCCTCGATATGGCCCCGCGCCATGGTCTGGGCATCGCCGAGATCGATCTGTGCGGTCGCTGACCCGGCCGCGCCGAACGCCAGACGGCAGAACTGCAACCGCGCCGAGGCGGTCTTGGCGCTCTTGCGGATCAGATCGAGCGCAAAATCGCGGTCTTCTGGCTTCGGGTTGTCGTCAAGAACCTCAAGCCCATTGACGATGGCGCCGACCGGACTGATGAGATCGTGGCAGACCCGCGAACACAACAGCGCCGCAAGTTCGAGGGCGTCGGGAGCCGGACCGGGAGACGAAGTGCCAGACATCATATGTTCCTGGAATGCCGCCAAATGCGAAATGGCTGGCGGACCGTTACGAATCACGCGCTTGCTGGTTTGATACACTGCGTGGCCGCGTGCTGCCAGCACGGGGCGGCAATGGTAAGGCAGGACGAACAGCAAATGGGCCCGTTTCATGAATGAAGCACAGCCGCCCGCGCTCGACCGCGACGCTGCCGCCGCCCTGATGGAGCCGCTGACCGGCATCGTGCTCCGGGCCGGCGCCGCCATCCTTGCCGTCAACCGTTCCACCATGAAGGTCGACGGCAAGAGCGACGGATCGCCGGTTACGGAGGCGGATCTGACGGCCGATCGCATCATCGCCAAGGGCTTGGCGGAACTGGCTCCGAAAATACCTTCGCTGTCGGAAGAGCGCGCTCACCTCTCCGTCCAGCCTTATAAAGACAGTTTCTTTCTGGTGGATCCGCTCGATGGCACCAAGGAATTCGTTGCCGGACGCAGCGAGTTCACCGTCAACCTGGCGCTGGTGACGCACGGAACGCCGCTGCTGGGCATCGTCTGCGCGCCGGCCCTCGGGCTGGTCTGGCGCGGCGTCGTCGGCCGCGGCGCGGAGCGGCTGACGCTCGGCGACGGCCCGCCCCTGATCGAGCCGATTCGCACCCGCCCCCGCCCGCCCTCGGGCAAGCCATGGACGGTTGCGGTCAGCCGCTCGCACGGTGATCCCAGGACCGAGGCCTTCATCGCCAGAAGGCCGGGGGCGGTGCGAACCGAACTCGGCTCGGCGGTCAAATTCGGCCGGGTGGCCGAAGGCAAGGTGGATGTGTATCCCCGACTGTCGCCAACCTGCGAGTGGGACGTGGCGGCCGGGCACGCGGTGGTGGTCGCGGCCGGCGGCAAGATCACGGATTCAAAAGGGGCCGCCGTGCTTTATGGCGTCGGGCGGAAGCACTTTATCATCCCGGAGTTCATTGCCTTCGGCGATCCCGAAGCGGCGCCCTGATTACTGCGCCAGTTCCTGTTCGAGCGCCGGCCAGCGCGCCGTCGCATCTTTCAGGTACTGCGCCGGGTTGGCGGCGAAGGCATCGCGATGTTCCTCGCGGCCGAACAGATAGAGCCGCTGATCCACGATCGCCCAGAAGCGGGGGTTGCCGGGATAGGTGACGCCCCGCACCAGATCGACCGGATCGTAACCGCCAAACCGGGGGCCGTAGATCTCCGGGTGGGCGACAAACGACGCGCGGTTGCCCTGGTTGCGAAAGCGCCAGACGGCGCCGGCCTTTGAGGCCTCGAAGTCACGCAATCCGACCGCCGCCTGGGCTTCGGTGAAATAGGCGACGGGATCGAAACCCTCGATCGCCAGCCCGGAATGCCGGCTCACGACCACGCGCTCGGTGGTGGCCGCCCGAACCGCAAGATCATGCCCGAGGGACGCCAGAATGACCGAAAACAGCGCAATAACGGCCATTCCGGGGTGCCGACCGTAGCTTTCCTGCCGTTGTGCCGTCATAGTTGGTGCCGATAACATGCGAGTCGAAGGGATGCGGCGCAACCTACAGCCAGGCTTGTTGGCGTCAGGTTAAGGCGGTGGCTAAAACTTCGTGACAGGGATTCTTTTATGACATTTGCCTCACGCCTGGCCGCAGCGACGGTCGCCGCGCTGATGTGCTGGACCGTGCCTTCTGCCGCGCAGCAGCCGCAACCGGCGCCGCCGCCGCGCGATGCCGGACCGACCGCCTTTGGACCGGACGAACTGGTCTCGGCCGGGCACAAGTTTTTCGGCAACGTCTCGCGCGGACTTGCCTCCGTCATCGAGCGCGCCGTCAGCCAATGGGGACTTCCCAACGGCTACGTGCTCGGCGAGGAGGGCAGCGGCGCCTTTGTCGCGGGCCTGCGCTACGGTGAAGGCACGCTCTACACCAAGAACGCCGGCGACTTGCGGGTCTATTGGCAGGGTCCGTCGGTCGGCTTCGACTGGGGCGGCGACGGCGCGCGCACCATGATGCTGGTTTACAGCCTGCCAGCCACCCACGCGATCTATCAACGCTTCGTCGGCGTCGACGGCTCCGCCTACATCGTCGGCGGCTTCGGCATGACCGCGCTCACCGCCAACAACATCGTGCTGGTGCCGATCCGCTCCGGCATCGGTCTGCGGCTCGGCGCCAATGTCGGCTATCTCAAGTTCACGCCGCAGGCGACCTGGAACCCGTTCTAGTTTTACTGTGTCATAAGACCCCCATGGTGAGGTCGAGCAATTTTGACACAGCAGGATTAGAACCAGCCGCCACTCCGCAAATTCAGGATAACGCCGCATTGGGCTGGCGTTGTGCCGGCAGGCCGTGGCATTGTCGCCAACGTTTCCCTTACCGCGTGGAGAACCACCATGATCGAACCGATCATGTATCTGGCGATCGGTTTTCTGGTCTCGATGCTGTTCGGGCTGATGATCGTGCCGCTGGTGCATAACCGCGCGGTGCGGCTGACCACCCGCCGGCTCGAGGCGGCGACCCCGCTGTCGATGGCCGAAATCCAGGCCGACAAGGACCAGCTCCGCGCCGAGTTCGCGATGTCGGCGCGGCGTCTCGAAATCAACGTCGAGCAGCTCAAGAACAAGACCACCAGCCAGCTCGCCGAACTCGGCAAGAAGTCGGACGCGATCAACCGCATGAAGATCGAGCTGGGCGAGAAGAACGCCACCATCTTCGCGCTGGAAGCGCGCGAGAAGGCGCTCAAGGAGCAGTTGCGCGCCACCGAGGAGGAATTTGCGGCCAAGACCGCGCTGCTGCGCAGTGCCGAACAGGCGCTGGCCGACAAGCAGGCCGAGCTCGCGCGCCTCAATCACGAACTGTCCGACCGCTCGATGATGGCGGACAGCCGCCAGATCGAGCTGGTCGCGGTGCGGGCGCAGATCGACGAGTTGAAGGGCCGCGTCGGCGACGCCGAAAAGGAATTTTCGGCGACCCAGGCCCGCCTCGCGCAGGAGCGCATCGACTCCGAAAGCGCGACGCGCGAACTGACAGAAGCCCGCGGCCGGGTCGAGAATTTGAGCCAGCGCGTCACCGACCTCGACCGGCAGTTGATGCTCCAGATCAAGGAAGCCGAGATGCTCGGCAGCCGCGTCAACGATCTGGAAACCCGGCTGGCGACGCAGGGCAAGCTGCTGGCGGAGCGCGAATACGAGAACAAGCAGCTCAAGCAGGCCAGCGAAAACGCCGAACGCGCCGCCAGGGAGTTGCGCGAGGAGATCGCGGCGATGAACGGCGGCAAATCGCCGATGGTCGAAAAGCTGCGCCAGGAGAAGGCGGCGGTCGAGGAACAGCTCCGCCTTGCCCGCGACGAGCGCGCCAAGCTGCAGCGCGACATCAACGCGATGGCGCAGCAGGCCGAAAGCTCGTGGGCGACCGAGCGGATGGAAAACGCGCTCTTGCGCGAGCGCATCAACGACATCGCCGCCGAGGTCGCCCGGCTCGCCATCCAGCTCGAGGGGCCGAATTCGACGATCGAGGCGATGCTGGCGGCGGAACCGGCCGCCAAGCCCCCGGCCAAGCCGGCCAACGATGTCAGCGGCGCCGCGCCGACGATTGCCCCGGACGGCGGCGGGACCCTCGCCGACCGCATCCGCGCCCTGCAATCCCACGCCTCCCGCGCCCGCCAGCAGGGCGCGTAATTCGCCCCGGAGCGCCCGACGGATCGCTTGGCGACGGATCGCTTGACACTACCGGCCCGCGCTTCGTAAATCGCTGGCTCCGATGGCGGTTACTCTTGCCCGGATCCCGGACGCATAGCTCAGCGGGAGAGCGTTCCCTTCACACGGGAGAGGTCCAAGGTTCGATCCCTTGTGCGTCCACCATTTTGTAAGGGTTTCTGAGCCCTTCCCGGTTTTTCCCACAGTGGCGTCCCGCGTAGCGGGTACTTCTTTGTTCGGCCTTCCCGCGTTAACATTGTTGCAATTTTGGCGAGATCTTCCCGCATTAGCGGCCCGCATTGCGCACAGACATCCTGAATCCCAAACCCTTCACAGACTTGCAGATCAAGGGCAAATTTATCGGAGCTAGTTCCCGGGGAGGTATCTTACTGCGAAACGGTGGCCGACCCCGATGGATGTTCGCGCCAACGGTAGCTTCCGCCGCGGCGTTCACTTGATGTTCAACTATAGCTTGCACACCCGGAACAGTTAGGAAATCATGCAGCGGGCTGGGTCGGGTGAGCGAGATGAGTACCAAGGTAGGAGGCGGATTTTGCGAACATCGTAACGCGCGCGATTCTCATCTCGTGACGTTGTAGCTGCCGTGATCCATTTTCCAGTCATACGGCGCCTCGAAGTCCGCGGTTACGAACTCTTCCAGACAGAGAAGACCGACGGCATATCCCACGATTTTGAACGAGGCGTTCATGCCATCGTCGGGATCAACGGACTGGGGAAGACGACGCTTCTCAACATGCTCTACCGCGCGTTGATAGGACCTTTCGATCAGAACAAGAGGGACGATGCCGGCCTGCTCAGTTCGAAGCATCAGGTCTCGAATTGGCGCACCAAACGATTTTTCCGCGACCGAGTGAGTGACGGTGCTGTCGACGCGACGGTCGAGGTGGATGTCGCGTTCGGTGACAGTCTCGTAACGGTCCGTCGTCGGCTGACCGATCTGTCCGTCGTTCACCTTGCCGTTAACGGCGAGGATCTCGATGCCTCACAGGAGCAATACGAAGTAACGGTGCTCGAACTTTCCGGCGCGGCAAGTTATTTCGATTTCTATGCCATCCTCAGGTATCTCGTATTCTACCTTGAAGACCGCATCGAATTGATCTGGGATCGCAGATCCCAATTCGACATGATGCGTGTTCTGCTGTTCGACAGCAACGCCGCGCGAGCCGCATCTACCGCATATGATGAGGCTCAGTCGGCGGACAGCGAATATCGGACGCTGCGTGCCGTCGTGAATAATGAGAGGGCGAACCTTCTGGAACTCGAGAAGGCCGCCGGCATGACGCAGGCGTCGGAATACCGGATGCTACAGCTTGCACTGGCTGGAGCCAACCAGAAGGACGCTGAGCAAGCAGAGGCAATCGAAGACGTCCGCAGGTCTATCGAAACGACAAGGCTGGCCCGCGAAAAGTCGCTCCTCGATCTGCAGGAAGCCCGCAGCGCCGTTGAGCTCGAGGAACAGGCTCACTACAGCCATCTTTTTCCGAGTCTGGGTGATACGGCCCAACATGTCTTCCTGAACCTTCTCGGCGGCGGATCGTGCTTCGTGTGCGGCAACGAGTCGGACGACGCGGCGGATTATCTGCGTCTGAAACTCGAGCAGCAACGATGTCCGATATGCGACTCGACGGAGGAACAACAGGAGAAGATTGTTCCTGCCTCCACGTTCAGTCGTGAACGCCTCCGCCGCCTGAAGATCCAGGTCGACAAATACAAGACGGCCGTCTCGACCGGGACGGACGAGATCGAGCGGCTCGAGACCGAATTCGAGCAACTGCTCGATCGCAGGGAAGACGATCGCGAGTCCCGCCAGAGAATCCGTGACGAGCTGGCCAAGTTCGGCCCGCTCGAACTGCCTGACGAGACCACGCTGGAAAACGCCCGCGCGTCGATCGCCGCTGGCGAAAAGGCGATGGCGGAGGCTCAGGCGGCCCAGGCCTCTGCGGAAAGTCGTTATGGCCGTATCATGAGGCGCCAACGATCCAAGATAGAGGAAGTCACCACCGACATTAAAAAGCGCTTCAGAGCCTTCTCATCCATGGTGCTCGCCGAAACGTGCGAACTATCGGTGGAGGTCGATCGACGTTCGATCGGGCAGGAGGGTACGAAATTCGATTTCCCCTACTTCGAAGTCATGATGACCTCCGGGGTCTTTCATAACAGCCCAAGCGCCCGAGCCGATTCCGACTCCGTATCGGAGTCGCAGAGGGAATTCCTCGATATCGCCTTCCGGATCGCCCTTATCGGCGCGGTCACGCAAGGCAAGACGGACTCGATGCTGGTATTCGAGACGCCGGAATCGAGTCTCGATAGCCTCTTCGTGTCGAAGGCGGGCGAAGCATTCCGGGTATATGCGGAAGACCCCAAGCGGAAAAACGTGCTGATCGCGAGCACGAATCTCAACAACGAGGAGATGCTGAGCGCTCTCATGGGCACACTCGTGGCCCCGAAAATCGAGAAGACCGCCGCTTCGCAAGCGAGGCTCGGACGGAAACGCGTGGCCGAGCCGACACCCGTTCGGGCCATTCCGAAAGCGCAGCGACCGAGCCGGATCATCAATCTCCTGGCGCTCGCGGCGCCGAACGCAGCGTTGCGGCAATACCGGGCGCACTACCGCAGGCTATTCAACCAGGCTATCGGACGCTAGGCCATGGTATCGCCATCGCTTGATCGTGCTATCCTAGGTTCCCGAATGTGGCTCCTGCTCCTGCTCGACGCTTCGGAGCGGGCCGGCATCACGCCTCTTTCGGTCGAAAGACTTCACCGGCTGGTCTATCTAGCCAACACGCTCGCGCCGGTCTACGACCTCCTCGTCCCCGACGGATACATTCTCAAATATCGACGAGGCCCGTTCTTCCCGGCCGTACACAAGGACGTGGGTAGGCTGGTCGCGCAGGGTCTGGTCACCGCGAGCAAGCTTCGCCCAATCCACGACGACCTCGGATACTGGATTTCGGCCGACTACACGCTTTCGGCTGCGGGAATGAAGGTCGTCGATCGAGCCATTCCGGTAGAAACGGTCGGTCCCAAAGCGGTTTATCTTAGGGAAGTCGCCTTGGCGTTCGCCAATCTTGAAAGCACCGACAGGGATAACGCCGCTCTGCTGGAAGTGAACTACGATGCCGTCGCGGAAAACGAAGCGGTGAGCTTCGGTCAGGGCGCGGACAATCTTTCCCCTCTCGCCTCCCTGGCGGTGTCGCAACCCATCGATCTGTCGGCGCGGCGTCTCCGGTTGAATAGATATCTCCATTATCTCGAATTGGCATGGAAGAGTCGGCAGGAGCAGAAGCGTGCCTCCTGATCCCAAGGTCGCCGGCATCCTCGCCAAACTGGAACCTGCCGCGGTCGCGGCCGTCGCCGCGGCGCCTCAACTCCCGACGACGGCGGCGCCCAGCGATCCCGATACCGACCATCTCGCCTTCGAGAACGCGGCATATCGCTATGCAGCCGAGTGGCTGGCGTCCCATGCAGATGAGGCGGCGACGGCAAAGCCCTTCATGCTGGTCTTGTCGCGTTCGATTCCTCAGGACCTCGCGATGCTTTCGGCGGCTGGGCATCCCGATGCCAAGAAGTACGACGCTTTCAGAAGTCAGAAGATGAACGACGTTACGGGTGCCGTCATTTTCGCGACCGTTAATCTGCAACAAGCGATTGTCGTGCCGATCCAGACCGTCGCCGACACGCAGACATTGTTCGACTTAACCTCGAGCATCGCTTGCGAAGACCGAGCAATGGCGGCGCTGGAGCCGGCACACTCTAACTTAATCGTTCGGAAGCCTGGAGGTGCGTCGCGATCGATGGCCGTAAAACAATCCGGATATGGCCCGCTCTGGACACTCGACCAGCTTGAAGAAGGCATCGACGCCTTCCATAACGACCATACGAGGGCACCGAGTGGAGTTTTGGAACCTTGGTCAAGTCCAAAGAAAGGCATTACGGGCGAGAAACTGGAAATCCGGATAAGCAAATTCCTAGCATACGAGCTGGACCGGAATTTCGCGAGGGGAAGCGTGATGGCCGAGGGACAAACGAGTTCCGGCAGGATGGACATCTTCATCGTCCCGAATGTCCTCGACGTCGGCGCGACCGTCCTAGAAGTGAAGGTCTTGCGCAGCAACTCAGGGACCAAGAAGCTGAGCGCCAACTTCAATATTAAGTGGGCGCAGAAGGGTGTGATCCAGGCACATCTGTACCGGCAGGACAAACAGGCCGCCGCGGCTTATCTTCTGTGCTTCGACGCCCGTGAGGTCGATGAAGGTCTACCCGACGTTGAGCAGTTTGCCGCAACACAGCAGGTAACGAGCAAGCGATATTTTATGTACCGCTCTTCAGAAGCCCTCCAGCAGGCCCTTCTCAACAAGCTGGTGCCCGCCGCTTCTGTCGCCGGAGGTGCAGCAACGTCTCGCTGAGGACCTGGTCTCCGCCTTGTTGAGCGCTGGCCCGCATGGAGCGGATTGGACGGCTTGACTTTGGCTGAAATCCGAACGCAGGGGCGATTTCCGCACAGATGGCCGCAACATCAACGCGAACGCCGGCGTAGCGACTGTCGCCTATCACCATCATGATGTCAGCCTGATCGGTCATGGTGGTGGCCAGACCACCGATTATCCTAGACATGTCCGCGAAGTACGCACCAACCATCGCGGGAATGTCGGGGTTCCAGAGTTCGCCCGTCTTTCTTTCGAGCGAACGCATCGTCTTCTTGAAGGTAGCCGACGGCGGGATGTCACCGCCGTACGATCGTTTGATCTGCACGTGGGATCGCAATGTAGCTTCGCGAAGCGCCCGGTTCGAAGCACTAGTCGACAGATATCCGAGAAGCCAGAGTTCGACGTTGTAGATGTCGGTGTAGTCGAATGAATTGGGATATGGCGGCGAGAACAGGGAGAATGCAGCTTCCGGCGCACCTGCCACCAATTCCCGAGAATCGCCGCGCATGAGTGTGTAGGACGTCTCCGCTCGCCGGCCAAATACTACGATGTCCTTGATCGCGTTTTCGGCCACTGCCCGGAAAAGCGTATCGACCATCTTGGGACTCGATGCGCGTGCTTCCCAATTCGCCCGATAGCGCCGACCCTTGCCGCTGATGACGACGTTGCTAAGCCGAACGGAAATGGACCCCAAGAGTATCCGGAAAAGCCGCCTACTCGCAGTGTTTTCCAACTGTTCGATCGCCTGACGGTGAACGAGCAGGCGACGCGCGACGGCGCGATCAAAAATCCAGCGGCCATTGACGCCGGGCTCGACGAAGGTCGGCGGAGCCCCCGCCAGCAAATGGCTCGTCGGTCCCTTGAACGTACGAACGGCGACTTCGAGCGCGACGTAGTCCGCCATCAAGGACCGGATGTCGTACGTCTGCAGTTTCGCCTCGATAAGGTCGGCTAGGAAAGGGTTGACCTCCATCGTTACTGGCTTCACGCCAAGAAACTGGCAGGTCAGGGAAGTCGTTCCGGATCCGCCGAAAGGATCGATGCAAACGCGCGGGTGTCGACCGAGAGACGCAATCACCGCTGAAACGAACCTCGGGCTAAATGCTTCCTTAAAGCGATACCAGCGCTGAAATGGCAAATCCTGAGCCTCGACATTGCTCGATGCCACAGATTTCGTCTCAATCTGATCGAGCCATGCGTTTGCAGTCATCCGGTCGCCGGCGTGGACGTTTCGCATCAACAGCTCTAAGCGCTTTGCATTGGCCTTTTCCGAGGTGATCGTCGTTCCGAACATGAGTCAAACTATTCCATGATGTACAAACATGCTGTTAACTTCACTAAGACGCAGCCGATCCTCTGACCCGCAATCCCTCGATTTCGTCTTCACATGCCCTTTTCGGCGAAGCAACCTGCCGCTACGACGGCAACGGGAATCTTGGGGACCCGCAGGGGCTATGCCGGCTGCATGTACGACATCAAGAATGGCGTGCCTGTGTTCCGCAAAATGTTGGACCCGACCGCTTTCCGCAGCGTTTCACGGTGCAGCCTGGGGAGAAGTCAGCACGCCCTGATTAATTGCGCCCGGGGTACGGCGAGGCCGGGCGGCGATGCCGGGTTCGGGGGTGAAGCCGACATCCCTGTCCTGCGGGGCGATGTCCGCGAATGACCCTGGCTGTGTGAAAACGCGGTGCCCCGTTGTTATGATTCTCCTTGTGATTCGGTGGGGGAATTGATGACGCGCTTCATTGAAGAGGCGGATCGTGGGCAATCGACGCTATTGCCCGAATGCCTCGATGATTTCATTGACGAGAGCAACCCGGTTCGCGTGATCGACGTTTTTGTGGATGCGCTCGATTTGGCGGAAATGGGCTTCGACGGGGTGGATCCGGCGGCGACGGGGCGGCCGTCATATCATCCCTCGGTTCTGCTGAAGCTTTACATCTACGGATATCTCAACCGGGTGCAGTCGAGCCGGCGGTTGGAGCGAGAGGCCGGACGCAATGTCGAGGTCATGTGGCTGCTGGGCCGCCTCGTGCCTGATCACAAGACGATTGCGGACTTCCGCAAGGACAACGGCCTGGCGCTGCGCAAGGTATGTGCGCGCTTCGTCGAGCTTTGCCGTGAGATGGGCCTTCTCGCGACGGCGAGCGTCGCCATCGATGGCAGCAAGTTCAAGGCCGTGAACAACCGGGACAAGAACTTCACGCGGGCAAAGGTGGAGCGGCGGCGCGCCCAGCTGGAGGAGAGCGTTACGCGCTATCTGAGCCAGCTTGACACGGCTGACCGACAGGAGCCGAGCGAAGCGCTGGCTGCGAAGGTGACGAGGCTCAAGGAGAAGCTGGCGAAGGTGAAGGAGCAAATGGGCAAGCTTGCCGTCTACGAGAAGCAGATGCTGGCTTCGTCCGACCAGCAGATATCCCTGACCGATCCCGACAGCCGCTCGATGGCAACCAGCGGCCGCGGCTCGGGCGTCGTCGGCTACAACGTGCAGGTCGCCGTGGATACCGACAATCACCTGATCATTGCCCATGAGGTGACGAACAGCGGCTCGGATCGGGCGCAACTCGCCAATATGGCCGGGCAGGCAAAGGCAGTATTGCAGACCGAGACCCTCGAGGCCGTTGCCGACCGCGGCTACTTCAGCAGCCCGGAGATCCTTGCCTGCCACGAAGCCGGCATCACGGTAACTCTGCCCAAGCCGATGACTTCGGGCGCCAAGTCGGACGGACGCTTCGGCAAGCAGGACTTTGTCTATTTGCCGGAGGACGACGCCTATCGTTGTCCGGCCGGGGAGCGGTTGCCGTATCGCTATACAAACGAAGAAGCCGACAAGATGCTGCGGCGCTACTGGACCAACGCCTGTAAGAATTGTTCGATCAAACCCCAGTGCACGCCCGGGTCCGAGCGACGGATCACGCGATGGGAACACGAGCACCTGCTCGACGCCGTGCAGCAGCGGCTCGATGCGAACCCGCTCGCCATGCGACTACGTCGCGAGACCGTCGAGCATCCGTTCGGCACCATGAAGGCGCTGGCCCTCTCGGTTCTGGCCTACAATCTGACCCGGGTCATGAACATCGTTGGGACCAAGCCGTTGATGGCCGCGATCGCGGCCTGAGACCGAACCTCTCCGGCCTTCTCTCCGGCTTCCCCGGAATGGAGTTTTTACACGGCCAAGACCCATTCCGGACAAATAGTTCGATTTTTTAGCCTACACGTATAAGTATGGTCTAGGATGGAACATTCGCTCTATCCGACGCCCAACGCGGGAAGTGGTACAGTGAAAAGCTTACTTCTTTTCATCCACGGCTTAGGCGGTAGTACGGCTGGCACGTGGGGGAGGTTTCCAGAACTCATTCAAGCTGATGCCGAGCTTGCGAAAGAATTTGACGTAACCACGTTCGAGTACAAGACTAACGCGGCGTTCTTGGTTCCATCAACTACGGAGGTAGCTAAAGATCTCGCGACATATATCCAAAGAGAGCACGCGGACCGTGATGACATCTTGGTCATTGCACATAGCCTTGGCGGGCTGGTGGCACGACGTTATGTCTGCGATTTACTGGAAGCTGGTGCTTCCAAGCCGCTGAAGGTCACGCGCCTACTGACGTTTGGCACTCCGCACCTTGGCACTGGTGGCGCCTATGCGGGACAGCGCTTGGGTAGCGCGCAGGTGCGCGATTTAGCCGTCGACAGCGATTTTTTAATGCAACTTGGTGCGGACTGGCAGCGACTCTCCGCGCACGAGCGAGTCAAGGTGAAGTACGTCATCGCTGCCGGGGATGCGGTTGTTTCACAGACTAGCGCACGTGGGGCGGATTGGAACGACGGGCACGAAGTGATCCCGGGCATCGGCCATACTGCACTCGTGAAACCCGAGAGCACGGCATCTCCAAGCTTCAAGGTTGCCAAGAGATTCTTATGCACCAAAAGCGACGCTTTCACGCGGTTCACGAGGCCTGACTATACACAGCCGCTGCTAACCCTGCGCAAGGTTGTCAACAAAGAGCGGAACCGCTTTTTCTTCGGTGCAGAAGCAATCGAATTTATGGGCCGTGATACCGAACTGGAGACCCTGCGGACAATAATGAACCCGACGCTGGCAATCTTTCGTTGGACCGTTGTGTACGGTTCGGGCGGCGTCGGGAAGAGCCGGTTAGCCCACGAGCTTTGCAAACTGACGCAGGGCGAGTGGTATGCCGGCTTTCTGGCTCAGCGCGATATGGTGCGAGATTGGCGAACTTGGCAACCCATAATGCCGACGCTGCTTGTTATCGACTACGCCGCGCAGTCGTTCTATGCGGACAGTGATAACAATTTGCTGGCACAAATGATTAGCGAAATTGCTGATCGCGCGGCGGGGCAGGGCATGCCACTCGCGCGACCGGTTCGGGTGCTGTTGCTGGAGCGCGAGAATACCGGTGATTGGTTGCAGACAGTCTTAACGAAGGGCCGCAATGTTCCCGACATGAAGTTTCCACTCGCGCTAGGCACCGATTTGGAATTGATGACGGTTGCTGATCCTTGGGCACTCATCGAGTTCGTACTAACCGGCGCAGGTAAACCGCTGCCGCCGCGTGATGAAGCACTTGCCAAGCTCAATGAGCTCGATCCACAGGGACGACCGTTGTTTGCGCATTTCATGGCCGACGCAATTGTGCGCGAACCCGGAAACTGGAGGGGGCTCGATGCCGAACGGCTGATTGCGGATATTATCGATCGCGAGCGGAAGAGCTACTGGCAACCGGTCGGTGCTACTCCAAAAGAGGAACGCGCGCTCGCGCTCGCAACAATGAAGGGCGGATTGCCGGTGACCGAGCTAATGACGTTGTCTGATCCAATGTTGCCTGTGTGGGAGATCGACAGCCATCCAAACATCTTCAAAATAATGACCGGCGGAGCCGCGGCCGAGCGAATCCCCCCACTTGAGCCGGATATAGTGGGCGAGCATTTTGTTCTTCAGGTGCTGCAAGCGAACAATCTGCGCGACGCTGCACGATTGCGTCTCTGCAACTTGGCTTGGTGTATTGGTCCCCTCGGAATGGCCCAGTTCGTCATTCGGGCCCACCGTGATCTTCCCGGTAATGAAATGCTGGAAATGTTGCGCAAACCCCCAGTAGAGGGCGCGTCGAAGGAGTACTGGTTCGCGGCGATTGTGGCGTTGTTGAGTGACTTTCCGACAATCCATCTGGAGAACGCACCAAGCATTGTGAACGACATTGTCGAATGCGCTATTGATGCGCGTTTCAGTTCCGTAGCGGCGATCCTCGTCGGTCCACGATTACGCGCACCAGTCCACCAGAAACTGGTCGACCGTCTATGGCTTACACTGGTCGCCAAACCCGAACGATTCGCAGAGGCTGTCTTCAAAGCAAAGATTGATCTTGTCGGCTCTTTCCTCGACAGGGCGCTTAAGCACGAACAACACAAGTTGGTGGCCGAACTTTACAAATTATTGGCGGAGAATCCACAGCGGTTGGCCGAACAAGCCTTTGCGGGATCTCTCGATGCAGTCGGCTCTTTCCTCGACAGGGCGCTTAAGCACGAACAACACAAGTTGGTGGCCAAACTTTACAGATTATTGGCGGAGAATCCACAGCGGTTGGCCGAACAAGCCTTTGCGGGATCTCTCGATGCAGTCGGCTCGTTCCTCGACAGAGCGCTTGTGCATGGACGAAACAAGCCCGTTGCCGAGTTTTATAAGTCGCTGGCGGTCATCGCGAAGCAACCTAACGAAAAAGCTCTCGCGATAACGATCGACAAAGCGGTGGTCGTCGAGCTTTACAAATCAATTGCGGACAATCCACAGCGGTTCGCCGAAAAAGCATTTGCAGCTCCGCTCGTACAGATCAACTCTTTTGCGGACACGGCGCGTAAACACGAGCAGATCGAATTGGTTTCTGGTCTTTGGACTGCGTTAGGTGCCGAACCTGTTCGCTTTAAGAAGAGGCTTACTGAGTCAACCCCGCGCGCTCTCGAGCAGTTCTTAGCAGGAATTCCGTCGGAGCAATCGTGGGTGAGAGAAGCCATGATAGGGCTACTAGAAGTCAAATTTTGGGAATTTGGCGACTACCGATCACAGCGCTTTTCGACCGGAGCGCCGAGGCTTGCTTTGATATTTGAGAAATGCGGACGAATCGATTTGAAGAACGCTCTCATCAACAATACATTGCGTCGAAAAAACTCGATTGATTTCAATAATCATGCTCATGGATTGCTGGAAGTATCTAGGCTGCTCGGAAATGTGTCAGATGCAGATCAGATACATGTCGCGCCATTCATGGAGAGTGTCTGCACACACATTTGGCTTGATGAATGCTTCAAAGTGGCGGCAACTCCGTCTCTCGCGGGTGCACTCACAAATCTTGCGATTTATCAAGATTGCGCGATCGTGGCTCGCTTCTGGTGTGCGGGTTATGAGCAACGGCTGACTCAGGAAATTGCGCGCCTCGACACAGCCACGCCCACCGATTTGGCCGCGTCGATTCAATTCATTGGCGCCTGCTCGCTTTCTGGGTGGCCGATCAGTCGAAGTTTGCTCCATAATGCGCCATTGGGCCCTATTGGTAACCTGCCTGACGACGTACTGAAACACAATATTGGAAGCGACAAAGTAGATGGTTGGCAACGCCAGCTGTGGTTTGGATTGCGGGTAGTAGCGAGCGTCGTTGCTGGAAAATTGATCGTTGATAAATCGGTCACCGAGCAGACGCTCGTTCTATGGCAAGCTAATCTTAGCGAAACAAATGCGAAGCCTGACGGAGTTCCGCATCGTATCAATAAGAGCATGGTTCGTTGGCTAACACGATGCGTTGACTCTCGGAACGGACAGCTTTTGCCCGACGACGAACCGCTTTGGAGCTTGACCGGATTCCCTGACGATCCGCAACTGGTTTCTCGGGATACCTATCGTCCAACCCTGCCGTAGCCGCAAATGCAGCAGTGCTTGTCGCGCGCATTGCAATTGTCATCTGCGGGTTATTGTCCGTTGTTGGCACTTTTCGGACCCCACGCGATGTCCAACTTGAGTCCGGGATGCGCCCAAGAGCGGACCTCCGCCGACCATTCAGGATTGATGAGTTCACGCCCTACGGCTGCCGGAACTCGCCCGGCAAATCCAGCGCGCGCATCGTGGCGGTGCAGAAGGCGCACAGCGTCTCGGAACTCTCGCTCCTGGAGAACACCTCGACGGTGGCGACGCCGATCGAGCCCGACATCTTCAGGGTTCTGGCGCGGGCGATGAGTTCGATGCCGTCGGCGGGGCTGAGGAAGTTGACCTTGATCTCGACGGTGACGCCGATCCTGCCTTTGGGCAGGGCCGAGGTGACGGCGATCCCGGCGGCCTGATCGGCCAGCGCCGAGATGACGCCGCCGTGGAAATGGCCGAAGAACTGCAAGAGGTCGTCGCGGCGCGCCAGCGCGATCTCGGCATGCCCCGGCTTGATAGCCACGATGCGGACACCGGCCGCGCCGGTAAAGCCCTTGGCGTTGATCGCTTCCGCAAGCGAGGGCGGATTGAGTTCGCCGCCGCTCATCCCGGAATACGGACCGGCAACTGCTCGATGCCGCGCACGAAACTCGAATAGACCCGCTTCGGCTCGCCGACCACCTCGATGCGGTCGAATCGCTTGAGCATCTCCTGCCACACGATCTTGAGCTGCAGCTCGGCGAGCCGCATGCCGACGCAGCGGTGGATGCCGAAGCCGAACGACAGATGGGTGCGGGGGCGGGGGCGGTCGATGATGAACTCCTCGGGCCGATCGATGCCGTCCTCGTCGCGGTTGCCCGAGACGTACCACATCACGACGCGGTCGCCCTTCTTGATCTTCTTGCCGCGGATTTCGGTGTCGACCAGAGCGGTGCGCCGCATGTGGGCAAGCGGGGTCTGCCAGCGGATCACCTCCGGCACCATCGAATCGATCAGCGCAGGATTGTCGCGCAGCTTCTGGTACTGGTCGGGGTGCTCGTTCAGCGCCAGCACCGAGCCGCTCATGGTGTTGCGGGTGGTGTCGTTGCCGCCGACGA
>LNFM01006070.1_pt1 | contig 20177 bp, 20 predicted proteins | sample 596031 | NCBI WGS metagenome assembly LNFM01 (sample SAMN04254537, study PRJNA301005) | activated carbon metagenome | isolation source: dual media filters at the Ann Arbor, Michigan drinking water treatment plant | place: USA: Ann Arbor | reverse complement strand
TCTGGTTGACCAGCACCAGGATGGCCAGCGAGCCGAAGTAGTACCAGAGGTTGAAGTTCTTCGGAGCGTAGTACTCCGACATGTGCTTCTTGTAAGCCGGGATGAGGCCCGGCGTGCGGTCGTTGAACCAGCCCGTGACCGATGCGACCGTGCGGTTGATGACGTTGGCCATTACGCGGCTCCTTCCGGCGGAACACCAACGATGACGCGGGTGTCGTCAACGAAGTGGTAAGGCGGCACCTCGAGGTTCGACGGGGCCGGCACGCCCTGGTAGACGCGGCCCGCGAGGTCGAAGCGCGAGTTGTGGCACGGGCAGTAGAAGCCGCCCTGCCACTCGCTGTCGAAGGCCTGCGGCTGCAGCTCGGGCACGTAGGTCGGCGAGCAGCCCAGGTGGGTGCAGATGCCGACGATGACGGCGAGCTCGGGTTTGATCGAGCGGCCCTCGTTCTTGGCGAACGCGGGGGTCTGCTCGACGTTGTCGGAATTCGGGTCGCGCAGGCGGTCGTTGATGGACGGCAGCGCCGCCAGCTGCTCCGGCGTGCGCTTGAAGATCCAGACCGGCTTGCCGCGCCACTGCACGATCATGCGCATGCCCGGCTCGAGGTCGATCTTGCTGATGTCGACCTCTACCGGCGCACCGGCGACCTGGGCGCGCGCGCTCGGCTTCCAGGAACTGATGAACGGCACCGCGACCGCTGCCGCACCCACCGCGCCGACGACGGCGGTGGTGGCGGTCAGGAAACGGCGACGGCCTGAATTGACCCCTTCGTTAGCCATCCGGCTCTCCGAAAATCTTGCTAAGTGGCTGAAAACAGAGATGCGGGGCGGACCAGCCCCCGCAAAGACGCGCAATTGTAGCGGACGGGGCGCGGCAGCGACAACGCCGCCGGCAACGGGGTTACCGGCTGGCCAGGACGCCCCGGTAGCGCTCGGCCAGGGTGCCCACGCGCTGGACGTAGCGCTGGGTCTCGGCGTACGGCGGCACGCCGCCGTGGCGGTCCACGGCGCCTTCACCGGCGTTGTAGCCGGCCGCGGCCAGGGTCAGGTTGCCCTCGTAGCGCTTGAGCAGCCAGGCCAGGTACTGCACGCCGCCGCGGATGTTCTGGTTCGGGTCGAACACGTCGGAGACACCGAAACGGCTGGCCGTGGCCGGAATCAGCTGCATCAGGCCCTGGGCGCCGGCATGGGAGACGGCATTGGGGCGGAAGGCCGACTCGGCGTGGATGATGGCCCGCACCACGGCCTCTTCCACCCCGAACTCGGCGGCGGCGGCGCGCACCTCCGCGGCATAGGCCTCGGTGTTGAGGCGCACGGTGCCGAAATCCACGCCGGGCAGCGCCCCGCAGGCGTAGCAGGTCTCGACGTAGCTGAACAACAGGCGGGCACCGGCGTCGCCGCCCGGGCGGACGTTGGTGTAGTGGGTGACGCCGTCGCGCTCGTACTTGTACATGGCGCCGCGGGTGACCCGGGCACCGCCCTTGGCCGGGGCGGCCGCCAGCGACTGGCCCGGGGCCGCGGTCCGGAAATCGACCCGCGAGGCCGGGGTGGCCCGGGGCTGGCCAGACGAACCGGCACCACCGGCGGCCTTCGCCGCGGTCGCGGCAGGCGCGGGGACCGGCGGTGCAGCGGCCGGCGCGGGCGCCGGACCGCGCGGGCGGGCGTCGGCCGCGGTGTAGGTCGAGACCACCTTGCAGCTGGCGCCGTCGACCTTCTTGCCGGTGTAGTTGGGGACGCCGTCGGCGCCGGTGCACTTGTAAAGCGTGCCCGCCCAGGCCGGAGGGCTCAGGAGCAGGCAGGCCAGCGCGAGCGGACGCAGCGGGGTCATGGCGCGTGTTTACTCCAACCCCGCCCCGCTGCCAAGCCCGCCCCCCTGTGGGAGGGGTAGAATGTGCGCCCCCCACGGATCGGATTAACCGCCGCCATGCCCGTGAACTCGCCCGCCCGGGGCAAGCTCCACATCAAGACCCACGGCTGCCAGATGAACGAGTACGACTCGGCCAAGATGGCCGACGTGCTCGCCGACCGGCACGGCCTGGAACTCACCGACGACGAGGCCGAGGCCGACGTCATCCTGGTCAACACCTGCTCGATTCGCGAAAAGGCCGAGGACAAGGTGTTCTCGCTGGTGGGCAAGTGGAAGCACCTCAAGAAGGACAAGCCGGTCATCATCGGTGTCGGCGGCTGCGTCGCCAGCCAGGAAGGCGAGGCGATCCTGCGCCGCGCGCCGCACGTGGACCTTGTGTTCGGCCCGCAAACGCTGCACCGCCTGCCGGAGATGATCGAGGCGCGCCGCGCCACCGGCCGGCCGCAGGTGGACATCAGCTTCCCCGAGGTCGAGAAGTTCGACCGCCTGCCCGAGCCGCGGGCCGAGGGTCCCAGCGCCTACGTTTCGATCATCGAGGGCTGCAGCAAGTACTGCTCGTTCTGCGTGGTGCCCTACACCCGCGGCGAGGAAGTGTCCCGGCCCTTCGACGACGTGCTGCTCGAGTGCGCGCAGCTGGCGGCGCAGGGCGTGCGCGAGATCCATCTGCTGGGCCAGAACGTCAACGCCTACCGCGGGCCGATCGGCGACGAGGACGACACCGCCGACCTGGCCACGCTCATCCGCGCCATCGCCACGCTCGAGGGCATCGGCCGCATCCGCTACACCACCTCGCACCCGGTCGAGTTTTCCGACGCGCTGATCGAGGCGCACCGCGACGTGCCGCAGCTGGCCAGCTACCTGCACCTGCCGGTGCAGTCGGGCTCGGACCGCATCCTGGCGGCGATGAAGCGCGGCCACACGGTGCTCGAGTACAAGGCGCGCATCCGGCGCCTGCGCGAGGCCAAGCCGGGCATCGTGGTGGCCTCCGACTTCATCGTCGGCTTCCCGGGCGAGACCGAGCGCGACTTCGAGGCCACGTTGAAGCTGGTGGACGAGATCGGCTTCGACCAGAGCTATTCGTTCGCCTACTCCCGGCGCCCCGGCACGCCCGCGGCCAACCTGCACGACGAAGTGCCGGCCGACGTGGCCAGCGCGCGCCTGCACCGGCTGCAGGCGGCGATCAACGCCAATGCGCGGCGCATTTCGGAAGCCATGGTCGGTACCGTGCAGCGCGTGCTGGTCGAGGGCCCGAGCGCGCGCGACCCGGAGGAGCTGACCGGCAAGACCGAGAACATGCGCAACGTGAACTTCCCCGGCCACCCGCGCCTGGTCGGCCAGTTCGTCGACCTGCGCATCACCGAGGCCCGCACCAACTCCCTGCGCGGCGAAGTGGTGGTGGCATGAACAAGCACCCCGCGCATCGTGATTTCGTGCTGGAGCCGGAGGACAACGAAAGGCTGGCGAACCTGGCCGGGCCCTTCGACGAGCACCTGCGGCAGATGGAGCTGCGACTGGGCGTGGAGATCGCCAACCGCGGCCACGTGTTCCGGGTCAGCGGCGAGGCGAAGGCGGCGGCGGCGGCGGAGAAGCTGCTGCGCAAGCTCTACGAGGACGCCGCCTCCGAAGTGCTCGACCCGCACCGCATCCACACCCACCTGGGCAGCGCGCACCTCGAGCGGATCACCGGCGAGGATGGCTTCGAGCCGCAGGAGGTGGCGATCAAGGTCAAGCGCGGCACCGTGCGCGGGCGCGGCGCCAACCAGGCCAAGTACCTGCACGCCATCAGCACCCACGACATCAACTTCGGCATCGGGCCGGCCGGCACCGGCAAGACCTTCCTGGCGGTGGCCAGCGCGGTCGAGGCGCTGAATGAGTCGCGCGTGCAGCGCCTGCTGCTGGTGCGCCCCGCGGTGGAGGCCGGCGAGAAGCTCGGCTTCCTTCCGGGCGACCTGAGCCAGAAGGTCGACCCCTACCTGCGGCCGCTCTACGACGCGCTGTACGAGATGCTGGGCGTGGAGAAAGTGGCCAAGCTGCTCGAGCGCAACGTGATCGAGATCGCGCCGCTGGCGTACATGCGCGGACGCACGCTCAACGACGCTTACGTGATCCTGGACGAGGCGCAGAACACTTCGATCGAGCAGATGAAGATGTTCCTGACCCGCATCGGCTTCGGCAGCACCGCGGTGATCACCGGCGACCTTAGCCAGATCGACCTGCCCAAGCACCAGAAGTCCGGGCTGCGCGACGCCATCGACGTGCTGCGCGGGGTCGAGGGCATCAGCTTCACCTTCTTCACCGCCCACGACGTGGTGCGGCATCCGCTGGTGGCGCGCATCGTCCGGGCCTACGATGCCCGCGACGGCAAGGAGTCGCAGGAATGACCAAGGGCCCCGTCCAACTCGACGTCAGCGTGACCTACGGCCTGCCACGCGCCGGCCTGCCCGCTGCCACCAGCTTCCGCCGCTGGGCCGCCGCCGCCGCGCAAGGCCGCATCAAGCGCGCCGACCTTGCCATCCGCCTGGTGGATGCGAAGGAGGGCCGCGCCCTGAACCGCCACTACCGCGGCAAGGACTACGCCACCAACGTGCTGAGTTTCCCGGTCGAACTGCCCGAGGGCGTCACCTTGCCCCTGCTCGGCGACCTGGTGATCTGCGCCCCCGTGGTGGCCAAGGAAGCCCTCGAACAGGGCAAGCCCCTCAACGCCCACTACGCCCACCTCACCATCCATGGCGTGCTGCACCTGCTCGGCCTCGACCACGAGGACGAGCGCGAAGCCGAGGCCATGGAACAAATCGAACGCGACATCCTCGCCACCCTCGGCCTCCCCGACCCCTACTGAACCAAATGAACCTGGTTCATTTGATTTGACGGTTTTTTGGATTACGCGTCGGCGGGGACGGCGCGGGGCGGCTGGTAGGGCTCGTGGCCCGGCGGGGGGACCACCGGACGGGGGGCGCGACCGAGCAGTTCCGGAAGGGCGTTGCGGGACGGCAGGTTGTCGCGCCTCAGCAGCTCCCAGTGGCCGAAAGAGAACGGCGTGAGGTGCAGGAGGTCACAGGCGTGGCTGGCGATGCGGGCCAGCAGGCCCGGCACGGGGATGCGCAGGGCGGATCCGCCGATCAGCTGGCGGCGCATCGCGGCCAGGTAGTCGCCGAGCGCGAGCGCGGTTTCGCCGCCCAGCTCGTATTCGCCCGGGCCCTCATCCCCGCCCAGGCGGGGGCGCCTGGCGAGCACGGCCAGGGCCACGCCCAGGTCGCGGACATCCAGCGCGGCGATCCGGCCGGTGGCATCGGCCGGGACGGCGTGTACCGGCCAGCGCGCGACGCGGCGGATCCAAGCCGCGCCGTAGCCGCCCGCCTCGGCGTCGAGAAGTGACGGCCGGACGATGCAGCAGTTCGCGCCGCTGCGTCGCAGCGCGGCCTCGCCGTCGGCCTTGGAGCGAAGGAAGCCGCTGCGCATCGGCGCCTGCAGTCCCAGCGCCGAGACGTGGACCAGGCGCTTGCCGCTGCGTCGGCAGGCTTCGGCCAGCGCGGCCGGGGCCAGGTGGTGCACGCGCTGGTAGGTCTCGCGACCGCGCGGCCGCAGGATGCCGACGCAATTCATCACCACATCGATGCCGTCGAGCACCGGCTGCCAGGCCTCGGCGGACAACAGATCCTCGAAGTGAACGCGGCGGCGCAGGCAGCGGCGGGCTTCCCCCGGAAGTCGCCGATCCAGGCGCCCGGGATGCCGGCTGCCTACTTCCACCGCGAAGCCCTCGGTGAGCAACGCCGCCACGGCGTGGCGGCCAATGAAACCGCCGCCGCCGAGGACCAGCACGCGCAGGGCGGGAGGATCGGGATTCCGGCAGGCGTCCATGCAGCACCTCTTTTTCGACAGTCTTTTCTGTCTTGACAGAAATATATGCCCGGACTAGCCTGCCCGCAAGCCTCCCCCGCCTGCACCGAAGCACCCCGCCATGACCGAAGACACCGCCGACTACGCCGTGGACCCCCTGAGCCCGATCAGCCGCCGCTTCGTGCTGCACTGGGGCGAAATGGGCTCGCGCTGGGGCGTGAACCGGACCGTGGCCCAGGTGCACGCCCTGCTGTTCCTGGCCGGGCGGCCCATGGACGCCGAAACCATCGCCTCGATACTCAAGGTGGCCCGCTCGAACGTGAGCAACAGCCTGCGCGAGCTGATGAACTTCAAGCTGGTCCGGGTCTCGCACCTGGTCGGCGAACGCCGCGACCACTTCGAGACTTCACGCGACGTCTGGGAGCTGTTCCGTACCGTGGTGCGTGAACGCAAGGCACGCGAGTTCGACCCCACCGTCAGCCTGCTGCAGGAGCTCACCCGCGACCCGGCCTTCCCCGGCGAGGACGCCGAAGCCCGCAAGCGCATGCAGGAAACCCTGGCCCTGATGACGGCGCTGTCGTCCTGGGGCGAGGAGATGCTGCGGCTGGAGCCCGCGACCCTGATGAAGGTGATGAAGCTCGGCAGCCGCATCCAGAAACTGATCCGCGACGGAAGCAACCCATGAACGCCACCTGGCCTTTGGTCATCTACTACGACGCCTCCTGCCCCCTGTGCCGGGAGGAGATGCATGCCCTGAAGGACCACGACACCGAGGCCCGCCTCCGCCTGGTGGACGCCTCCCCCGCCGGCTTCGCCGACGACCATCTGGCGGCCGCCGGCATTGCCCGGGCCGACCTGATGCGCCTGATCCACGCCCGGGACGCCGCCGGGCGCTGGTTCATCGGGGTCGAGGTGTTCGAACTGGCCTACGCCGCCGCCGGCCTGCACGGCATGGCCCGCCTTTGGGCCAACCCCCGCCTGCGCCCGGTCTGGAACCGCCTTTACCCCTGGGTTGCCCGCCTGCGCCAGCCGCTGTCCTGGCTGCGGCTCAACCGTGCCTACGGCTGGCTGGTCCGCCGCGCCGCCACCCGCGCCCAGGCCCGCGCCGCCGCCTGCGCCACCGGCCGCTGCGACCTGCCGTAAAGGCGTACCGGGACCCGGGACCGCTTTTGCTACACTCGCCCGACCGCCTCCGGGCGCCCATTCCACGGAAATGTCCGAAGATTCCCCTAGTAGCCCGCCGGAACGCCGCTCCTGGCTTGAACGCCTGAGCCTGGCCTTTTCCGGCGAACCCCAGACCCTCGACGACGTGGTCGAGATCCTGCGCGATGCCCAGGCCAACGGCCTGCTGGGCGCCGACACCCTGAAGATGCTCGAGGGCGCCCTTTCGGTGTCCGAGCTGCAGGTCGGCGACATCATGGTGCCGCGCTCGCAGATGGTCTCCCTGCCGCTCGAGGCCAAGTTCCTGGACCTGATGAAGATGGTGGTCGAGTCCGGCCACTCCCGCTTCCCGGTCCACGGCGAGGACCGCGACGAGATCCTCGGCATCCTGCTGGCCAAGGACCTGCTGCGCGGCATGGTCGCCGACGGCGGCCCCGGCAGCGTCCGCGAACTGCTGCGCCCGGCGGTGCTGATCCCCGAATCCAAGCGCCTGAACGTCCTGCTCAAGGAGTTCCGGCTCTCGCGAAACCACATGGCCATCGTGGTCGACGAGCACGGCGGCGTCGCCGGCCTGGTCACCATCGAGGACGTGCTCGAGCAGATCGTCGGCGAAATCGACGACGAGCACGACGACGCCGACGAGGCCAAGCTGATCGCCGCCCAGGCCGACGGCCAGTTCCTGGTCGACGCCCTGACCCCGATCGCCGACTTCAACGAGCAGTTCGGCGCCGACTTCGACGACGACGAGTACGACACCATCGGCGGCCTGGTCACCTCGGCCATCGGCCACCTGCCCGAGGCCGGCGAGGAACTGTCGCTGGGCCGCTTCCACTTCCGGGTCGGGCGCGCCGACCAGCGCCGCGTCCACACCTTCGTGCTGAGCGTGCATGGCCCGGAGTAACTGGCGTTTCGCCGTAGCGCTGGGGCTGTGGCTGCTGACGGCGCCGCTGGCGCCGGCCCTGGCGCAGGCGGACTTGGCCGCGTCCCCATCGGAGGTGCCGGCGTCGCAGGCCACGCCCGCGCCGCCGGCGCCCAGCGAAGCCGACGCCCCCCGCATCGGCGTGGTGACCATGGAGCCCGGCGAAATCTTCTTCGAACGCTTCGGCCACAACGCCATCGTCGTCGACGACCCCGCCAGCGGTCGCCGCATCTCCTACAACTTTGGCTACTTCGACCTCGACGAGCCGAACTTCTTCGCCAACTTCATCCACGGCCAGATGCGCTACTGGCTGGTCGCGCTGCCGCTGGAACAGGACATGGCGCGCTACCGCCAGCTTGGCCGCGGCGCCAGCCTGCAGTGGCTGGACCTGACGGCGGACCAGGCGCGCGCACTGGCCGACTCGCTGGAGGCCCGCGCCAGCGGCGAAGGCGCCCGCTACCGCTACGACTACTTCACCAGCAACTGCTCCACCCAAGTCCGCGACGCGCTGGACGAGGCCCTGGGCGGCACCCTCAAGACCCAGCTCACCGGTCGCTCGCAGGGCAATACCTACCGCAGCGAATCGGTCCGCCTGGCCGCGCCCGCCGCCTGGATGGCGATCGGCTTCCACGTCGGCCTGGCCGACTACGCCGACAAGCCGCTCTCGCGCTGGGAGGAATCCTTCATCCCGATGCGCCTGCGCGATGCCCTGCGCGAAGTGCGCCTGGCCGATGGCCGGCCGCTGGTGGTGGCCGAGGAAATCCTGCACGAGCACCGCATCGGCCAGCCCCCGGCCGAAGCACCGCGGCTGCGGGTGCCGGCGCTGTTCACCGGCATCGCGCTGGCGCTGGCCGCGCTGTGGCTGGGCCGCCGCGCACCGCGTGCGTTGGCCGGCCTGGCGCTGGGCTTCTGGACCGTGGCCGGCCTGGCGGGGCTGACGATGCTCTTCATCTGGTTCGGCAGCGCCCACGTCGCCGGCCACGGCAACGAGAACCTGCTGCTGCTCAGCCCGCTGTGCCTGTTCCTGCTGCCCGGCGGCTGGGCCCGGCTGCGCGGCCGCGAGCCCTCGGTGCGCTTCCGCTGGCTTCTGCGGATCGTGGTGGCGGGCGCGGCGGTGGCCGGCTTCCTGAAGTTCCTGCCGTTCCGCCCACAGGAGAACGTCGAGTGGGTGCTCCTGCTGCTGCCCCTGCACTGGGCCCTGCTGCGCCGGCTCGACCCCCGCGCCTGAGCGCTTGCCGGCCCCGGCCCCGCGGCCGATGATGCCGGCATGGAAACCACGCTCCCCGCCACGCCCGCCTGCGTCGTCAACTGCGTCCGCTATGGCCGCGACGGCAGCCGCCGCGACCTCCGGCTCGACGAGATCAGCGACGTGCTGGCCGTGGATGACGGCAGCTTCGTCTGGGTCGGCCTGTACGAGCCGGAAGAAGCGCTGCTCGACAAGCTGCAGGAGGAGTTCGACCTGCACGACCTGGCGGTGGAGGATGCGCACCACGCGCACCAGCGCCCGAAGATCGAGGCCTACGGCAATTCGTTGTTCATCGCCGTGCACACCGCGCAGGCGCTGGACGGCAAGGTTTCCTTCGGCGAGACGCACCTGTTCGTGGGCGCGCGCTACCTGGTCACGGTGAGGCACGGCACCTCGCTGTCCTACAGCACGGTGCGCGCCCGCTGCGAGCGCGAGCCGGAGCTGCTGGCGCTGGGCCCCACCTATGGCCTCTACGCGGTGCTCGACTATATCGTCGACAACTACATGCCGATCGTCGACGAGTTCCGGGAGCAGCTCAACGACCTGGAGCAGGACATCTTCGCCGAGAACTTCAGCCGGCAGACCGTCCGCAAGCTCTACGAGCTCAAGCGCGAGCTGACCCGCCTGCGGCTGGCGGTCGCGCCGATGCAGGACATCACCGGCCAGCTCACCCGCGTGCACACGCAGATGGTGGGCGAGGAGATGCGGCTCTACTTCCGCGACGTCTTCGACCACACGCTGCGCGTGAACGACGCCACCGACACCCTGCGCGAGATGCTGACCGCGGCCATGTCGGTGAACCTGGCCCTGGTCACCGTGGCCCAGGGCGAAGTGGTGAAGCGCCTGGCCGGCTGGGCCGGCCTGCTGGCCGCGCCGACCCTGATCGCCAGCTGGTACGGCATGAACTTCGAGCACATGCCCGAGGTCGGCGGACGCTACAGCTACTGGATCCTGATCGGCGCCACGGCGGCCATCGTCGGAGGCCTGTTCATCCTGCTGCGGCGAGCGCGCTGGATCTGAGCTCGCACCGGCCCGCCCGGGCTCACGGGCCGCGGGCGCGCATCATCGCATCGGCGAACTCGAAGGCCTGGCGGGCCAGCGCATCGCGCTCGAGCCTCGGCACGCCCGCCTGCTTGGGCGCCTGGATGAGCGCCGCGGCGACGTGGGCGGCGAACAAGTCGCGCGGGCTGGGTGCGGACTCCGGCGCGGCCGGGGGTTTCGGGGGGGTCGGGCTCATGGTCGCTCCAAGCGTGGAAGAAGGCGCAGAGCGTGCCCCCCGGCGGGGAACGCCGGCGTGACGGGAGCTTGCTTGACGCGGGTCAAGGCGGGCTGGGCGGGGCTTGCCTAACCTGCGGGCCATGACCGCCATTCCTCCCTTCGACGCCGAGCTGCTGCGCCGCTACGACCGGCCAGGGCCGCGCTACACCTCCTACCCGACCGCGCCGCAGTTCAAGACCGGCTTCGGCGAGGCCGAATTCCGCCGCGCCGCGCAGGGGAGCAACGAGGACCCGATCCCGCGCCGGCTGTCGCTGTACGTCCACGTGCCGTTCTGCTTCAGCCCCTGCTTCTACTGCGGCTGCAACCGCATCATCACCCGCGACTTCAGCCGGGCCGGGCCCTACCTCGACCGCCTGGTCCGCGAAGCGGCGATGCTGGGCCCGATGTTCGACCGTGACCGCGACGTGATGCAGCTGCACCTGGGCGGCGGCACACCGAACTTCCTCACCCCGCACCAGATCGGCGAACTGCTCGACACCCTGGGCCGGCACTTCCACTTCAGCCAAAGCCCGGCCCGCGATTTCTCGATCGAAATCGACCCGCGCGTGATCAAGCCCGGCGATATCGAGGCCCTGGCCGAGCTGGGCTTCAACCGCGCCAGCCTCGGCGTGCAGGACTTCGACCCGGCCGTGCAGGCCGCGGTGAACCGCATCCAGTCGGTGGAGGAAACCAATGCGGTGATCCGCAACTGCCGCCGCAGCGGCTTCCGCTCGGTAAACGTGGACCTGATCTACGGCCTGCCGCTGCAGACCCGCGAGGGCTTCGAGCGCACGCTCGACACCGTGATCGCCGCACGGCCCGACCGCCTGGCCGTGTACAGCTACGCGCACATGCCGCAGCTGTTCCGCCCGCAGCAGCGCATCGACGAAAGCCAGCTGCCCAGCGCCGAGGAGAAACTGGGCCTGCTGCAGCTGTCGATCCAGAGGCTCTCGGCCGCCGGCTACCGCTACATCGGCATGGACCACTTCGCCCTGCCCAGCGACGACCTCAGCCAGGCCCAGGCGCAGGGCAAGCTGCACCGCAACTTCATGGGCTACACCACCCACGCCGATTGCGACCTGATTGGCCTGGGCGTGAGCGCCATCAGCCACGTCGGCGACACCTACAGCCAGAACCCGCGCGACCTGCCCAGCTGGGAGATCGCCATCGACGAGGGCCGGCTGCCGACCTGGCGGGGCATGGCCCTGGACGCCGACGACGCGCTGCGGGCCGACGTGATCCAGCAGCTGATGTGCCACGGCTCGGTCGAGTTCGCGCCGCTGGAGCTGCGCCACGCGATCGACTTCCGCGAGTACTTCGCCGAGGACCTGGGCCGGCTGGCGCCCCTGGTCGCCGACGGCCTGGTCGTGGTCAAGTCCGACCGGGTCCGGGCCACCGAGCGCGGCCGCCTGCTCGTGCGTATCATCGCCGCATGCTTCGACCGCTACCTGCACCAAGCCCAGGCCGCACCCGTCCGCTTCTCGAAAGCGATCTGACCGCCCCCGCCGCCTGGAGCCGCCCGTGAGCCCAATCGCCCGCCGGCGCGCCGTGCCTTCGCCCGCCGCCGCCGACGACGGCGACGAGCTGCGCTTCTGCAGCACCTGCGCCTTCTCCGACGCCTGCCAGTCCCAAGGCTACGGGAAGTCCGACCTGATGGACCTGCACGTGCTGGTCGAGCACATCGGACCGTTCCACGAGGGCGACCACATCTTCCGGGAGGGCGACGACTTCAACGCCATCGCCGCGGTCCGCGCCGGCACGGTCAAGACCTACGTGCTCGACGCTTCGGGCCACGAGCAGGTGCTGGGCTTCCATCTGCCCGGCGAGATCATTGGCCTGAGCGCGATCAGCCAGTCGCGCTACCCCTGCAACGCGGTGGCGCTGGACACGGTGATGCTGTGCCGCTTCTCCTTCCCGAAGATGGCGGTGCTGGCCACGCGGATGCCCGGCCTGCAGGCCCAGCTGTTCAAGCTGCTCAGCGAGGACATCGGCAAAGCCTCGCTGCTGGCCGGCGACTTCACCGCCGACGAGCGCATGGCCGCTTTCCTGGTGGCGCTGTCGCGCCGCTACGCACGCCGGGGTTTCTCGGCCACGCGACTGCACCTGACGATGACGCGCACCGACATCGCCAACTACCTGCGCCTGGCCCCGGAAACGGTGAGCCGGGTGCTCAAGCGCCTGCAGGAAGACAAGCTGGTCCACGTCGACCGCCGGGAACTCGAGATCCTCGACCCGGCCCGCCTCGAAGCCCTCGCCCTCCACGTCCTCCGCCACTGACGTGACGTGCGCCTTGCGTACGCCGGCTTGACTTGGGTCAGGGACGGGGCGGGACGGCGGGCCGACCATGGCGGCGACTTGAACCGGAGAGCCGTCATGAGCAGTACCCGCAAGCTATGGATCGCACTCGCGACCCTGCTCGCCGTCTCGTTTTCCGTCCTGCTATGGGTCGGCGGCGAGATCCACCGCGAGATGCCACCCGTGCCCGAACAAGTGGTCACGGCCAGTGGCCAGGTCGTCTTCACCCGCGCCGACATCGAGACCGGCCGCCAGGTCTGGCAGACCACCGGCGGCCAGCAGCTCGGTTCCGTGTGGGGCCACGGCAGCTACGTCGCCCCCGACTGGACGGCCGACTGGCTGCACCGCGAATCGGTCGACATCCTCGACCAGTGGGCCCGCCGGGACTATTCCGTCGCGGGCTTCGACGCGCTTGGCAAGGGCGAACAGGCGGCGCTGACCGCCCGCCTCACCGAAATGATGCGCGCGAACACCTACGACGCGGGCTCGAAGTCTGTGGTGATCAGCAACGACCGCGCGCTGGCCATCAGCAACGTTTCCGCCCATTACCAAAGCCTGTTCGGCAACGACCCGGCCACCGCGGTGCTGCGCGAGAACTACGCGATGAAGAACAACACCGTCGCCGACGCCGGGCACCGGCGCGCGATGACGGCGTTCTACTGGTGGACGGCCTGGTCGGCCGTCACCCAGCGCCCGGGCAAGGAAATCACCTATACCAACAACTGGCCGCACGAGCCGCTGGTGGGCAACGTGCCGCCGTCGAACCTGTTCCTGTGGACGGTGTTCAGCGTGCTCTTCCTGCTGGCCGGCGTCGCGCTGCTGGGCTGGCACTACGCGGTGAACCACAGCCGCGAAGAGCCACCGCTGCAGCTCCCGGCCACCGATCCGCTGGCCAAGGTGGTGGTGACGCCGTCGATGAAGGCCACGGCCAAGTACTTCTGGGTCGTGATCGCGCTGTTCCTGGTGCAGATCCTGCTGGGCGCGATCACCGCGCACTACCAGGTCGAGGGCCAGGAGGCCTACGGCTTCGCGCTGGCCGAATACCTGCCCTACTCGCTCACGCGCACCTGGCACACGCAGCTGGCGGTGCTGTGGATCGCGACCGCCTGGCTGGGCATGGGCCTGTACATCGGGCCGGCGATCTCCGGGCATGAGCCGAAATTCCAGGCCCTCGGCGTCCACATCCTGTGGGTCTGCCTGATCATCATCGTCGTCGGTTCGTTCGCGGGCCAGTGGTTCGCGGTGATGCAGAAGCTGGGCCTGGCCCACAACTTCTGGTTCGGCCACCAGGGCTGGGAATACGTGGACATCGGCAGGTTCTGGCAGTGGTTCCTGTTCATCGGCCTGGGCCTGTGGCTGACGCTGGTGGGCCGCTGCCTGGTGCCCGCCATCCGCCAGGGCGGCGAGTCGAAGTCCATCACCACCCTGCTCTTCCTGTCCACCGTCGCGATCGGCCTGTTCTACGGCGCCGGACTGATGTGGGGCGAGCACACGCACCTGTCGATGGTCGAGTACTGGCGCTGGTGGGTCGTGCACCTGTGGGTCGAGGGCTTCTTCGAAGTGTTCGCCACCGCGGTCATCGCCTTCCTGTTCACCAAGCTGGGCCTGATCAAGAACAGCACGGCCACGGTGGCGGTGCTGTTCGCGACCATCGTGTTCATGGCCGGCGGCGTGCTGGGCACCCTGCACCACCTTTACTTCACCGGCACGCCGGTGGCGGTGATCGCACTGGGCGCCTCGTTCTCCGCGCTCGAGGTGGTGCCGCTGGCCTACGTCGGCTTCGAGGCCTACCACACCTTCAAGCTTGGCCACGCCACGCCGTGGATGCAGCGCTACAAGTGGCCGATCCTGTTCTTCGTCGCGGTCGCGTTCTGGAACCTGGTGGGCGCCGGCCTGTTCGGCTTCCTGATCAACCCGCCGCTGCCGCTGTACTACATGCAGGGCCTGAACCTGACCCCGCTGCACGGCCACACGGCGCTGTTCGGCGTGTACGGCATGCTCGGCATCGGCCTGATGCTGTTCTGCCTGCGCGGCATGAAGCCGGATGCGATCTGGCCCGAGGCGCCACTGCGCACCGGGTTCTGGGCGCTCAACATCGGCCTGGTCGGGATGGCGCTCTTCACCCTGCTGCCGATAGGCGTGCTGCAGCTGGTCGCGGCCATCGACCACGGCTACTGGTTCGCGCGTTCGGCGGACTTCATGCAGCAGCCCATCATCGAGATGCTGGTGTGGATGCGGGTGCCGGGCGACACGATCTTCAGCGTGGGCGCCGTGTCCATCGCCTGGTTCGTGGCGCGGCTCTGGATCTCGCCGACGAAGGCTCCGGCCATCGAGGTGGCGACTGACGCCGCGCGCTGAACGCAGGTAGTGAAACCACCGGGCGGGGCCGACGAATCGGCTCCGCCCCTTTCTTTCCGCGGGATCGATTCGGGCCACCCTGCTCCCTGTGGGAGTGACTTGGGTCAAGGCGCGCCGGGCGGTGGCTTGGCAGCATGGCGGCATGGATACGAAACGCACGCATTCGCCAGGTTTGTCGGCGCTGGCCGCGGCGCCGCACCGGCTTCTTTTCTTCGTCGGCGCGGCCAACGTGCTGGCGGCGATGGGCTGGTGGACAGGCTGGCTGGGCGGCTGGCTGCCGACGCCCAGCGTGCCGGCCGGCTGGATGCACGCCTTCGTGATGCAGTACCAGGTGCTGCCGACCTTCATTTTCGGGTTCCTGCTGACGGTGTTCCCGCGCTGGATGGCGCAGGCCGAGGCGAGCCGGTGGCATTACCTGCCGGTCGGGCTGGGCCTGGTCGCAGGACAGGGGCTGGTGCTCGCGGGACTGACGACCGGCTCGGCGATGCTGGTGCACGTGGGCGTGATCAACACGATCGCGGGCTGGGTGGCGGCGATGGTGGTGCTGGCCGGGTGGCTGGCCAGCGACCGCAGCGGCAACTGGCATGCGATCTCCTGCTTCGGCGGCCTGCTGATGGGCCTGGCGGGCCTGCTGGCCTTCGCCGCCTACCTGCATATGCCAGGCGAGCCGCGGCTGGCGTTCGCGATGCTGAAGATCGGCACCTTCGGGCTGCTGGTGCCGGTGTACGCCACGGTGGCGCACCGGATGTTCCCCTTCTTCGCCGGCAACGTCGTCGCCGGCTATGTTTCGTGGCGGCCGATGTGGCTGCTCGCGGTGGCCTGGCCGCTTTGGCTGGGGCACCTGGCGCTCGAGCTGGCGCATCTCCACCCGTGGCTGTGGCTGGTGGACCTGCCGCTGCTGGCGCTGGCGGGTCTCACGATGTGGCGCTGGTGGCCGCGGGGCAAGTCGCCGCCGCTGCTGATGGTGCTGTTCATCGGCTACGCCTGGCTGCCGATCGCGCTGGCGCTTTATGCGGCGCAGAGCCTGTGGTTCCTGGGCACCGGCGAGTTCACGCTGGGACGGGCGCCGGTGCACGCGATTTCGGTCGGCTTCTTCGGCAGCCTGCTGGTGGCGATGGTCACGCGCGTGACCCAGGGCCACTCCGGGCGGCCGCTGGTGCTGGGCAGTGTCCCCGCGCTCGCCTTCGCCGGCATGCAGGTCGTGTCGGTGGTTCGCATCGGCGCCGAACTGACGGCGAATCCAGCGCCCTGGTTCCTCGCCGCCAGCGTCGGCTGGCTGGGGGTCTTCCTGCCCTGGGTGCTGCGCTCGCTGTGGATCTACGCCACGCCGCGCGTCGACGGCCGGCCCGGCTGAGGCGCTCGCGATGATCGCCTTCTACCTGCAGATCAAGCTCGTGCACGTCGCCGCGGTGCTCGCCAGCGGCGGACTGTTCGTGGTGCGCGGCGCACTGGGGCTGGCCGGCGTTCGCTGGGCGATGGCGGCGCCGCTGCGCTACCTGAGCTACACCATCGACACCGTGCTGCTGACGGCGGCGCTGATGCTGCTGACCGCGCTCAAGCTCAATCCCCTCGTGGTGCCCTGGCTGTCGGTGAAGCTGGTGCTGCTGGTGGTCTACGTGGTGCTGGGCAGCCTGGCGCTCAAGCGCGCCCGCACCCGGCGGGCGCGGGCGCTTTGCTACGCCGCGGCGCTGGCCACCTTCGCGTTCATGTACTTCGTGGCGCGCACGCATCATCCGCTCGGCCTCCTGCAGGGCCTCGCGGGCTGACACCGGCCGGTGTCAAGCGCGGCCGAACACCAGGGTCGCGTTGGTGCCACCGAATCCGAAGCTGTTGGACATCACCGTGTGCAGTTCCGCAGCACGGGATTCGCGCAGGATCGGGAAGCCCTCCACCCGGGGATCCAGGCGATCGATGTTGACCGAGCCGGCCATGAATCCCTCGCGCATCATCTGCAGGCAGTAGATCGCCTCGTGCACGCTGGCCGCGCCAAGGGAGTGGCCCGAGAGGCCCTTGGTCGAAGACAGCGGCGGCACCGCGTCGCCGAACACGGCGCGCACGGCCTCGAGCTCGACCACGTCGCCCAGCGGCGTCGAGGTGCCGTGGGTGTTGAGGTAGTCGATCGGCGCCTCGACGCCCTCCATCGCCATCCGCATGCAGCGCACCGCGCCCTCGCCCGAGGGCGCCACCATGTCGGCGCCGTCGGAGGTGATGCCGTAGCCCAGCAGTTCGGCATGGATGCGGGCGCCGCGGGCGCGCGCGTGCTCGTACTCCTCGAGCACCAGCATGCCGGCGCCACCGGCGATGACGAAGCCGTCGCGGTCGGCGTCATACGGGCGCGAGGCCTGCGCCGGCCGGTCGTTGAACCCGGTGGACAGCGCGCCCATCGCGTCGAACTGCAGCGTGAGGCCCCAGTGCAGCTCCTCGCCGCCGCCGGCGAACATGATGTCCTGGCGGCCGCTGCGGATCATGTCGGCGGCCAGTCCGATGCAGTGCGCCGAGGTCGCGCAGGCCGCGCCGATCGAGTAGCTCATGCCGCGGATGCCGAAGCCGGTGGCGAGGTTGGCCGACACCGTGGAGGTCATCGTCTTGGGCACCATGTACGGACCCACCTTGCGCACGCCGCGGTTGCGCAGCAGGTCGGCCGCCTCGACCTGCCACTGCGCCGAGCCGGCGCCCGAACCCGCGACCAGGCCGGTTCGCGGGCTGCGTACCTGTTCGTCGTCCAGGCCGGCATCGGCGATCGCGGACTGCATCGCCACGTACGCGTAGGCCGCCGCATCGCCCATGAAGCGGCGCAGCTTGCGGTCGATGGCGGCTTCGGCGTCGAACACCGGCCGGCCGCCCACGTGGCTGCGCAGGCCCATCGCCACCGCGTCCTCGAGCAGACCGATCCCAGGCCTCCCCTCGCGGAGCGCGGCGCCAACCGTGGCGAGGTCATTGCCCAGGCAGGACACGATGCCCATGCCGGTGATCGCGATGCGGCGCATGCTCAGAACCCCTCCGTCGAAGTGAACAGGCCAACGCGGAGATCCTTCGCGGTGTAGATCTCGCGACCGTCCACGCGCATCGCGCCGTCGGCGATCACCAGCGAAAGCTTGCCGCGCACGACGCGCCGGATGTCGATCTCGTAGGAAACGAGCCTGGCGGTCGGCAACACCTGGCCGGTGAACTTCACTTGCCCCACGCCGAGCGCACGACCGCGGCCGGGCTCGCCCTGCCAGGGAAGGAAGAAGCCCGCGAGTTGCCAGAGCGCATCCAGGCCCAGGCAGCCCGGCATCACCGGATCGCCCTGGAAGTGGCAGGCGAAGAACCACAGGTCCGGGCGGATATCGAGTTCGGCACGGATGACGCCCTTGCCGTTCGCGCCACCGTCGGCGCGTATCTCGGTGATGCGGTCGAACATCAGCATCGGGTCGGCCGGCAGGCGTGCGTTGCCCGGTCCGAACATTTCGCCGCGCGCACAGGCGAGCAGCTGGTCGCGGTCGTAGGAAGCGGCTTGGATCATGGATTCATTCGCACTGCAAAAAAATGCATTCTGCAATGCGATGCTCACCGTTCGCGCCAGTATTGTTGTCCCATCCTCCGTACGCCTGCGTAGTGTTGAGGTGCGGATGACGCGCGATGTCGCCTAGGGCCAGGCCCACTCGACCTGCAGCCAGAGCTTGCGCGTGTCGCGTGCGAAACCATGGCTTCGATAGTCGGCAAATTTCGCCAGTCCGGTCAGGCGCGCCGTCAAGGGAATGGACAGCGAGGCGTCCCACTCGTGGCCGTAGTCGATGCTGCCCCGGTCGGACCGGTAGTCGTGCCAGGCGACCGTCCATGCCAGCGTGTCCGCCAGCCGCCCGGCACCGAATTTTCCAGACACGCTGGCATAGCGGTCATCAAGTCCGTTGGCCGGCGTGACGAGGAACTTGTCGGCCCAGCCGTTGAACGCATGCAGCGTGGCCAACGGCGTCTGGAAGGCCGTGGCGCCATTGCCGCCCAGCTGCTCCCATCCCAGCTTCCAGGTCAGCCCGCCCGCGACCAGGGAAGGCTCGACCAGGAAATAGTCGGCGTCGGTGGTGCTCGGGTTGCCGGCATGGTCTTGCTGGTTGGCGACTTCCAGCGTCCAGCCGAAGCCGGCCTTGCCGAAGGTTCGCTGGCTGTTCCAGCGCAGGCCCAGCGTTCGGGTGGAGGCCGCCGCCACGTCCCGGTCCTCGTGCCAGTAACCGTAGCCGGTGAGGCTGCCGCCGCCGAACTGCCAGCCAAGATTCACAAGGTGCGTGTCGAGCCGGCGTTCGCGCGCCAGCGGGTCGCGCGCCTGGTCGCCGAACACGCGGTGGACGCGGTCGAGCCACGCATAGCGCAGCACCAGGCCTTCACGCAGGGTTGCGTCGGCGGCTAGGCCGTCGAACGTCTGTTCGTTCTGGCGCCAGCCGACATTGCCGACGAAGCGGTGGTTGTCGAAGCCGAGGCGCTGCCGACCCAGCGTGCCGCCGCCGCGCTCGCCACGCCAGCGCAGCCAGGCCTGGTTGATCTCCAGCGCGCGGGCATCGGGCACCGCGGGGTAGGCGGTCTTGCCGTTGGCGCCGGAGTTGAAGCGGTCGCTTAGCTCCGCGACGCCTTCGCCCTCGAAGCCGGTGCTGAAGCCGTGCGCCAGTGCGCGGCTCCAGCCCAGGCGCAAGCGCAGCGTGTCGGCGGCGGCGCTGCGTGCCAAGGCATGGTCGTCCACCGCTTCGTGGCGGAAACGAAGGTTCGCCGTCCAGCCATCCGCGGCGGTGGCGGGGAGGGCGGCTTGCAGCGCGAGCAGCCCCAGGGAAAGTGGCAGGCATGGCTTCAGGGTCATGGCGCGGTCCGTCGTGGGCCCGGTTCGGGCCACCACGATGCTGGCAGGCGTGCACGCGCCTTCCCCTGAGCCAGGTCAAGCGGCACGCACTCCGTCGCGGGATTTCGCGGACCACATCGCCGCCCCGGGGGCAAAAACTCGGCCGGCGCCCTCGACTTGACCTATGTCAGGGAGATGGCCCCAGCGTTTGCCGACACTCTCTCCCAGGTTGAACGCATCAACACTTGCCCGGAGACGCACGATGAAACGCCAGCTGCTCGCCCTCTCGATCGCCGCCCTGCTCGCGCTGCCGGGCTGCCGCGACAACCCCAACGCCAACCTCGACTCCCGCGGCCAGGCCACGGCCAGCGCCGACGCCGGCGACACCGGCGGCTCGCGCAAGGGCGATTTCGGCCCGCCGCAGGGCGAGCCGGTC
>LNFM01006068.1_pt1 | contig 20180 bp, 17 predicted proteins | sample 596031 | NCBI WGS metagenome assembly LNFM01 (sample SAMN04254537, study PRJNA301005) | activated carbon metagenome | isolation source: dual media filters at the Ann Arbor, Michigan drinking water treatment plant | place: USA: Ann Arbor | reverse complement strand
GCTGCGACGGCTGCGACACGATCGCCCTGGCCTGACTTTGCTGTGGGCGCCATCATGTGTTTACTGTTCGTCAGTGGGTCATGGGCCGTATATAGGCAGGCGCGCCGCGAATCGGCGGCGTTCGCACCAGGGTGAAATACGTGCAAGCTTCAGGCGATATGAACTGGAGGCGCTGGGTGGCGATGCTTTGCATCGCCCTCCTCGGCTTCGTCATGCTCGAAGAAGCTTCACCCGCGCATGCCGCCGCTGACAACGCGCAGGCCGGAATCGTCTATGTCTTGGCTGACGCTGAGACTGAAGCTGCGGCTGCTCAGTCTGCCGGCGGCAGCGAACAGATTCCGGCGAACCCTGCTCAGCCGCAGCACCATTGCTGCGCCGCGCACTGTGGCGGCATGACGCCAGCACTTTCCGGCAGCACCATCACAGCACAAGTCATGCTGCGTGTTTCGGCGCCTCGAAACACGCACGCCGCGCCCACGGGTGCGCCCGAAGGTCTCGACAGACCGCCAAAAGCCACCGCGATCGTCTGACGCGCCGCGGAATGATCTGCGGCGCGTGAACTTTCACGCATCGCGGACATTCCATGCTCGAAAATCACCGTTCTCTGCGGCGCTCGGCGCGCATTCTGCGCCTGCTTGCGTCCGCTTCTCTCGGCGCGTCGCTCATTGCGCTGGCGCCGCTGATCGCGCCAGCCGCGCTCGCGCAGGAAGCAGCCCCGCTCACGCTGCAAGACGCGATCGCGCGCGCCATCGACGCCGATCCAGGCCTGCGCGCGGCTAACGCGGGCGTCGAGGCGGCGCGGGGGGGCTTACGCCAAGCGCGCACGCGGCCAAACCCAACGCTCGACGCCGAAGTCGAGAACTTCAACGGACCGGGCGACCTGCGCGGCTTTGACGGCGCCGAAACGACCTTCAGTCTGTCGCAGGAAGTGGAGCTCGGCGGACGCCGCAATGCGCGCATGCGCCTTGCCGATCGGGAATTGCACGGCGCGGAACTCGACCATGTGTTGCGCGGCCTCGATCTGGTCCGTGATGTGCAATCTGCATATTACGACGCGCTCGCGGCGGAAGAGCTCGTCGCCATCGCGCGCGAGCGGCTGGCGACGGCCGAAGCTTTAAACAGCTCCGTCGCGCGCCGGGTCGCCGCCGCCCGCGATCCGCTGATGGCCGGCGCGCGCGCTGAAGCAGGCCTTGCCGAAGCGCGTATCGCGCTGACGCGCGCGCAGGCAGAAGCCGCGACCGCGCGCGCGAGACTTGCCTCGTTCATAGGCGGCGACGAAGGCTTCACGCTCATCGCCGCCGATTTCGCACTGCCGCGCGCCAGCGACCATGAGCACGGCCCGTTAGGCGATGCGAGCCCCGACATTGCGCGCCTCACCGCCGAGCGCGATCGGTTCGGCGCCGCGGTCAGCGTCGAGCGCTCGCTCGCATGGCAGAACCCGACTTTGAGTCTTGGCTACCGCCGCTTTGAAGATCGCGACGGCGACGGGGCTCTGGTTGCGGGCGTGTCGATCCCGCTTGGCGTCTTCGACCGCAATCAGGGCGCGGTCGCACGCGCCCGCGCCGAACAGCGGCGCTCTGAGTTCGAACTCGAGGCCGCCAGGCGGACACTCGCGCGCGAGTATGCAGCGCTCGAACGCGCCATCGCGTCGGACGCACGAGCGGTCGAGGCCACCGAAGAAGAAGTGATCCCGCAAGCCGAGCGTGCGCTGGCGCTCGCACAGGATGGCTACAATCGCGGCGCCTTTTCCTATCTCGACGTGCTCGAAGCGCAGCGCGCCTTGTCCGACGCACGCCAGAACCGCGTCGATTCCCTTCGGTCTTATCATTCCAACGAGGCGGCGCTCGACCGCCTCACGGCGCGCTTCGGCGAAGCGCTGCCCATCGAGGAGCAACACTAATGAACACCTTCAGAATGAAGCACGCCGCCCTCGCTCCCATCGCGTTGGTTCTGGCGCTTGGCCTTGCCGGTTGCGGCGCGGGCGAAGCTGAATCCGAACAGCCTGCCGCAGAGGCCGGCCACGAAGATGGCGAGACCCACGAAGAAGGCGAAGAAGCCCACGAAGACGAGGAAGCCGGCGGAGAACGCGTCACCATCCCAGCCGCCTCCGCTGAAGCTTCCGAAATCGGCGTCTCAACCGTTGGACCGGGCGCGATCCAGGAGACGCTCAATCTGACTGGGCGCATCATGCTGCAGCCCGCCGCGCGCGCCGAAGTGCATGCGCCTTACCCGGGGCCCGTGCGTGCGGTGACTCATAATATTGGCGACGTAGTGCAGCGCGGCCAGACCCTCGCACGGGTCGAAAGTGCGGAGAGCCTGCAGACCTATTCCATCGTCACGCCGATTTCCGGCGTGGTGTTGGAGCGGCAAACCAATATCGGCGACGTCACTAGCGAAGATCCGCTCTTCGTGGTCGGCGATTTGTCACGCCTGCAAGCCGAACTGAACGTGGTGACACGCGACATCGGGCGCGTCGCGCCCGGACAAAGCGTGCTCATCACCGGTCTCGACGGCGCGACGCGCATTGAAGCGCGCATCGCCAGCGTGCTGCCGACCGCGGACGCGCACAGCCAGACCTTGCTTGCACGCGCGCCGCTCACGATCCCGCAAGGCTCGCCGCTTCGCCCGGGCATGGCCGTGCGCGCATCGGTTGTTCTGACCCAGCAGGACGTGCCGATCGCTGTGGCGCGCGATGCGGTGCAAACGCTTGAAGGCCGCACCGTCGTCTTCGTGCGCATCTCCGAGGACACTTACGAAGCGCGTCCGGTGACGCTCGGGCGCGCGGGGCGCGACACGGTGGAGATCACAGCAGGTCTCACAGCCGGCGAGATCTACGTCTCCGAGAATGCGTTCCTCGTGAAAGCCGAAATCGGCAAGGGCTCAGCCTCGCACGATCACTAAGGCCCCTTCTCATTTTTCCTGACCGGATTTCGCTTTCATGATTAGCCGCCTCATCGAACTCGCTGTCAAAGCCCGCTGGGCTGTCATGGCGATTGTGCTCATCGTCGCCGGCATCGGCGTCTTCAATATTGTACGCCTGCCGATCGACGCGGTGCCTGACATCACCAACAGGCAAGTGCAAATCAACACGGTTGCGCCCGCGTTCGGCCCGCTCGATGTCGAGCGCCTCGTCACCTATCCGGTCGAAACAGCGATGTCCGGTATTGTCGGACTCCAGAACACGCGCTCGATTTCGCGCAACGGCTTTAGCCAGGTCACGGTCGTCTTCAACGACAACGTCGACATCTATTTCGCTCGCCAGCAAGTCGCCGAACGGCTGACGCAAGCGCGCGAGAGCTTGCCCGAAGGCGTCGAGCCGCAAATGGGCCCGATCTCAACCGGCCTCGGCGAAGTGCTGATGTGGACCGTGCATTATGCGGATCCCAATGCCGAGGGTGCGCGCGCCGCGCCCGGCGAAGCGGGCTGGCAGCCCGATGGCGCCTATCTGACAGTTGAAGGCGAGCGGCTGACCGATCCGGTCGCTCAAGGCGCCTACCTGCGCACGATCCAGGATTGGGTCATCCGCCCGCAGATGCGTTCGGTCGGCGGCATTGCCGGCGTCGACTCCATCGGCGGCTATGAAAAGCAATACGTGGTCGAGCCCGATGCGGGCGCTCTCGGGGCTTATGGGATTTCGTTCTCGGAACTTGCTGAAGCTTTGGAGCGCGCCAATCTTTCGGTCGGCGCCAACTTCATCCAGCAGGGCGGGGAATCCTTTCTGATCCGCGCCGATGCGCGCATCCGCACCCTGGGGGAAATCTCCGAAGCCGTTGTCGCCACGCGCGACGGCGTGCCGATCACGGTGCGCGATGTCGCCAATGTCAGCGTCGGCGGCGATCTGCGTACCGGCGCTGCCACCTCGGGCGGGCGCGAAGTCGTTGTCGGCACGGTGCTGATGCTGACCGGCGGCAACAGCCGCACGGTTGCGGCCGCCTCGGCAGAACGCCTTGCTGAAATCTCGCGCACGCTGCCGCCCGGCATCGTCGTCGAAGTGGTTTATGACCGCTCCAAGCTTGTGAACGCCACCATCGCCACGGTGGAACGCAACCTCGCCGAAGGCGCGCTTCTGGTTGCGGTGGTGCTCTTTCTGCTGCTCGGCAACGTGCGCGCCGCAGTCATCGCCACGCTCATCATTCCCCTCTCAATGCTGATGACGTCCATCGGCATGAACGTGTTCGGCGTCTCAGGTAATTTGATGAGCCTGGGCGCGCTCGATTTCGGTCTCATCGTCGATGGCTCGGTCATCATCATCGAGAATTGCTTGAGGCGATTGTCCGAACGGCAACACCACGAAGGCAGGTTGCTGACGCTTCAAGAGCGGCTCTATGAGACGATGGAAGCCAGCCGTGAGATGATCAAGCCGACCATCTTCGGCCAGATGATTATCTTCCTCGTGTTTGCGCCGCTGCTCACCTTTTCGGGCGTCGAAGGCAAGATGTTCTCGCCGATGGCGATCACGCTCATGCTCGCGCTCGCCGCAGCCTTCATCCTGTCGCTCACCTTCGTGCCGGCGATGGTGGCGCTGCTCATCCGCGGCAAGGTCGCCGAGAAGGAAGTTAAGGCGATCGAGATCGCGCGCAATCGCTATCAGCCTGGTCTCGATTTCTCGTTGCGTAAGCCGAAGACGGTGATCGCGGGCGGTGTCGCCGTCTTCCTCGCTGCAGGCCTTCTCTTCTTCACGCTTGGGCAGGAATTCATTCCCCAGCTCGATGAGCAAGACATCGCGATCCAAGCGGTGCGCATCCCATCGACTTCTTTGCAGCAATCCACCGCGATGCAGGCGCGGGTCGAGCAAGCGATCGCCGAATTCCCGGAAGTCGCGTTCGTCTTCTCGAAAACCGGGACAGCGGAAGTCGCGTCCGACCCGATGCCGGTCAACATTTCGGACTCGTTCGTAATCCTGCGCCCGCGCGCAGAATGGCCGGATCCCAACGAATCGAAGGCTGAGCTGATCGCGCGGATGGAAGCCCGCCTCGCCCAACTCATCGGCAATTCCTACGAATTCACGCAGCCGATTCAGATGCGGTTCAACGAACTCATCGCCGGCGTGCGCGGCGACGTTGCGATCAAGCTTTACGGCGAAGACCTGACAGAAATGAGCGCAACGGCGGGCCGTATCGCCGCCGTGCTGCAATCGATCGATGGGGCCGCCGACGTGAAGGTTGAGCAGACTGGCGGCTTCCCCACGCTCGACGTCACCTTTGATCGTGACGCCATCGCGCGTTACGGGCTTTCGCTGCAGGAAGTCACCGACACGGTGGCGACCGCGATGGGCGGACGCGAAGCCGGGCTCGTGTTCGAAGGCGACCGCCGCTTCGACGTTGTCGTGCGTTTGCCCGACGCGGTGCGAGATGATCTCGACGCCGTCGGCGCGCTGCCGGTTATGCTGCCAGAATCGAGCGATGGCCCTCGCGCTTCGATCCCGTTGCGCGAGGTTGCGACCTTCACCTTCTCGGAAGGCCTAAACCAGGTCAGCCGCGAGAACGGCAGCCGGCGCGTGGTCGTGCAAGCGAATGTACGCGGCCGCGACCTCGGTTCATTTGTCGCCGAAGCGCAGCGGCGGGTTGACGCGGAAGTGGAATTGCCGACCGGCGCTTTCCTGGAATGGGGCGGTCAGTTCCAAAACCTGCAATCGGCGTCGCAACGCATGTCGCTGATTGTGCCGGCCTGCTTCGTCTTGATCTTTGGCATCCTCTACATGGCGCTCGGCAGCTTCCGCGCCGCGGGCGCGGTCTTCACCGCCGTGCCATTAGCGCTGGCGGGCGGGGTCTACACCCTCTTCCTGACGGGCATGCCGTTTTCCATCTCCGCCGCGGTCGGCTTTATCTGTCTGGCTGGCGTGGCGGTGCTGAACGGTCTGGTCGTCATGACCAGCATCAATAGCCGGCTCGATCTGGGCATGCCCGTCGAGGACGCCATTCGCGAAGGCATGGTGGAGAAATTCCGCGCCGTTCTGATGACCGGCATCGTGCCCGCGATCGGCTTTGTGCCGATGGCGATCGCGCATGGCACTGGCGCCGAAGTGCAAAAGCCGCTGGCCACCGTCGTCATCGGCGGCCTCATCACCGCGACATTGCTCACGCTCTTTGTGCTGCCGGCGATCTGCCGGCTGATGCTGAAGAGCGGTCACCAAGCGCGCGAAGGCGAGATGCCGACGGCCTATTCGCCGGGCGACGGCGCGCCTGCGCAAGCTGAATAAGAAAGGTACAGCCCATGTCCATCGATGCAGTGCGCGACGCTCTTCCCGATTTCGCCTGGGACCAGAAGCGCAATCTCGACGCCGTCACCGCCGAAACCCTTCTCAGCGACCAACAAAAATGGGGCTGCCTGCTGGCGTGCGCTTATGCCAGCAACAACCCAACGCTGATCAGAAATATGGAGAGCGTGGCCAGCCCAATGCTGTCCGACAACGCGCGCAACGGCGCCAAACTGGCGGCAACGCTCATGGCCATGAACACTGTCTATTATGGCGCGATCAATCTTTTGAACAATCACGACTATCGCGACGCGCCGGCCCATCTCAGCATGAGCGCGCTGCAGCAAACCGATGTCGATAAGATTGATTTCGAACTCTGGGCCTTCGCCATCTCGGCGTTGAGCCATTGCGGCGCTTGCCTCAATGTTCACGAGGCGGAGTTGCACAAGCGCGGCGTCACGCTCGAACGGGTGCAGGCGGCGTTGCGCATCGCCGCAACCGTCAGTGCGGTCAACACAGCGCTTCGCATCAAGCAAGCGACGGCGGCGTGAAGCCGGCAAAGGTCAAACTGGAGCTGAAGACGCTCTTCCGCTCGGACTCCGCTGGCGTCTGTCGCACCTGCGCCCTGGAGATGACGCGACGGCTGCAAAAGCTCGCGGCGGTCGAACAGGCTCATGTCGAAGGCAATGCGGAGACAGGTCTTCGCATCTGCGTCCATTTTGACCCTAAGAAGGAAGACAAAAAGCGCATCCATATGCTGGGCGCGCAATTGGCCAATCAGGTTATCCGCCAGCGCGAACACATTGCCCTCGACGTCGCCAACGCCAAGCGTGAAGCCAAGCGTCTGCTGACAACCAACGGCGTCTTTGCGGCAAGCGAACTCAGTCCCACACGCGTTCTGGTCGACTACGACCCTCACCTGCTGATGGGCGAGACGCTCGCGAAGTCGGTCGCAGCGAAGTCGGATCAATCACAGTCGAACACGGGAAAGCCGGCGCAAGAGCATTCGCATGAGCACGGCGGGCTGTTCGGCGAACGCTCCGAGCTCATCTTCGCGTTGGGATCGGGCGCAGCGCTCGCGGCAGGCTGGCTCGCCGAGCAGGCCGGCGTCGCGACGCTGCCCCTCATCTTCTATCTCATCGCCTATGCGCTCGGCGGCTATTACACGGCGCTCGAAGCCATCGACAATGCGCGCCACAGACGCCTGCGCATCGACAGCTTAATGATCGTCGCCGCGATCGGCGCGGGCGCGCTGGGCGCTTGGGCCGAAGGCGCGTTGCTGCTCTTCCTCTTCAGCCTCGGCCACGCGCTTGAAAATTGGGCGATGGGACGCGCCAAGCGGGCGATCGAAGCGCTTTCCGAACTCGCGCCGGAAACCGCATTGGTTCGGCGGGGCGACAAGACCGAAGAAACCGCCGTTGCCGAACTCAAGGCGGGCGATGTCATCTTGGTGCGCGGCAATGACCGCATTCCTGCCGACGGTTTCGTCATTGCAGGCGAGAGCAGCGTCAACCAGGCGCCGATCACCGGCGAAAGCGCGCCGGTCGATAAGATCGCCTCGGATGGCTTCACCGATTTCGCCCAAACGCCCGACCAGCACCGCGTGTTCGCGGGCACAATAAATGGGGCGAGCGCACTCGATGTACGGGTTGCACGGCTTGCGAGTGAGAGCGCGCTATCGCGCGTCGTGACTATGGTGGCCGAAGCCGAAGCGCAGCGTTCGCCAACGCAAGCCTTCACTGACAAGTTCGAGCGCATCTTCGTGCCGTGCGTGCTGGCCCTTGTCGGCCTTCTGCTCTTCGCTTGGGTCGTCGTCGACGAGCCGTTTGCGGCAAGTTTCTATCGCGCCATGGCGGTGTTGGTCGCGGCAAGTCCGTGCGCGCTGGCGATCTCGGTGCCGAGCGCGGTTTTGAGCGGTGTGGCGCGCGCCGCACGCGGCGGCGTCTTGATCAAGGGCGGCGCGCCGCTCGAAGCTCTGGGCCGCGTCACCGCCATCGCCTTCGACAAAACCGGCACGCTGACTGAAGGCAAGCCGCGCCTTACCGATGTCGTCCCCGCAAGCGGAACAAGCGAGAGCGAATTGCTCGCCGTCGCCGTCGCCATCGAGCAAGGCAGCGATCATCCCCTCGCCGCGGCGGTTGTGCGTGACGGCCGCGCAAAGCTCGCCGATGCAACCATTCCCACCGCTGAGGCCGTCGAGAGTATCACCGGCAAAGGCGTGCAAGGCCGCATCGGCGGTCAACTCGTTCAGATCGGCAAGCCCGGCCTTTTCCAAGAGAGCGCAAGTCCACTGAGCGATGAGATGAAGCGCGCCGCAGACAAACTTGAAGGCGAAGGCCGCACCGTAATGATCGTGCGGCGCGGCGCGAGCTATCTGGGCGCCATTGGGCTTATGGATACCGCGCGTGAGCCCGCGAAAGCAGTGCTGCAGCAGCTTCGTCAGCTCGGCGTGAAAAGCATGATCATGTTGACCGGCGACAATCAGCGCGTCGCCGACGCCATCGCGGCCAAAGTGGGCCTGACCGAGGCGCGCGGCGGGCTGATGCCTGAAGACAAGGTCGCGGCGATCAAGGAGCTGGCAAGCCACAAGGGCGGCGTCGCCATGGTCGGCGACGGCGTCAATGATGCGCCTGCTCTTGCAAATGCCAGCGTCGGCATCGCCATGGGCGCAGCCGGATCGGACGTTGCGCTTGAAACCGCTGACGTCGCCTTGATGGCGGACGACTTAAGGCGCCTGCCGTTCGCCGTCGGTCTAAGTCGGGAGACCACGCGCATCATTCAACAGAATCTATGGGTGAGTCTGGGCGTGGTCGCCGTGCTTATCCCCTCCACCATTTTTGGCCTGCAGATCGGCGCGGCGATCATCTTCCACGAGGGCTCCACCCTCCTCGTGGTGGCGAACGCGCTGCGGCTGCTCGCATACCGGGAGTCCGCCACATGAGCGCATTCTCTCATGCCCGGCGGCGCGGCCGCGTCACTTTCCCCGCCCCCCGGGGCGCGGCCGCAACTTTGTTTGCTACGTTCGCTTTGGCCGGATGCGTCGGCGCCGCGATGGCCGCCGATGCCTCGTTCTCCGCAACACCGCCGCAAACGCCGAAAGTAAAATCATCGGCCGAGACAACGCTGCCGCCGCCGGCGACCTTGGCCAATCCGACAGGCCACGCACTGCGCGGCGAAGACGCATATGGGGCGGGCTTCTATGGGGCTTCGCGTGCGGCGGGCGCGCGGCGCCACCGCGGCGCCGATTATGTGGCCGAGCCGGGCGAGATTGTGCGTGCGCCAATCTCGGGCGTGGTCGAGCGCATTGGCTTCGCCTATCGCGGCGATGCGCGCTATCGCTATGTCGAGCTTGCCGACGCCTCAACAGGGCGCGATGTGCGCGTGCTCTATGTCGGGCCCATTGTTCAACTCGGCGCAACAGTGGAAGCGGGCGCACCAATTGGCCGCGCTCAGGATCTGAGCGCGCGTTATCCGCGCGGCATCACCAACCATGTGCATGTCGAGATGCGCGAGAATGGCGCGCTCGCCGATCCGGCCAATCTGTTGCCGGCGGCTATACGCGAACACGCGGAGGTCGAGGCGTGAGCGAAGCGAAACTTTCAATATCACGGGCTGGGTCAACCAAGGAGGACACCATGAAGCATTTTATTCTGGCCGCGGCGCTGGCGCTTTGCGCCAGCCCGGCGCTGGCGCAAGAAACCCACGGCGATTCCGGCGAAGTCGTCTCGGTGCCGGCTGACGATTCCGTGCTCGCCGCCGCCCCGTCGGCGCTCTCGCTGACCTTCGAACACGCTGTGGTGCTGACCGAAGTTGAGCTGCACGGACCCGGTCACACCGCCATTCCTGTCGCTTTCACCGCCTCGCCCGCCGCTGCGACGAGCTATTCGATTGCGCTGCCCGCGCTCTCGTCTGGCGCCTACGAGGTGCACTGGAGCGGAACCGGCGACGGCCACACCATGGAAGGCACGTTGCACTTCACCATCCAATAAGTGTCGAGCGGCCGGCGGCGGCGTGACCTTGTCATGTCGTCTCGCCGGTTCCGCTGGCTTGGAGCACGCCGATGAAATCGATCTCCATCAGTCTTGCCGCACTCTTCTTTGCAAGTTCAGCCGCGGCGCAAGAAGCGACGCCAGATGTCGCCGTTGAGGCTATTGGCGGTCACAAAGTGCGCTTGCGCGGATTTGATCTGGAGCGCCGCGCCGACGGACGCGTCTACGTTCACGGATGGGCGCGCCGCGAGTCGGGCCGCGCGGGCCTCATCAACGCCCACCTCCACGTTGAGACGTTCGACGCAAACGGGGCGAGCCTTGGCGTAACCGAGGGCGGTTGGAACGCGCCGTTATCGGTGCGCGACCGTGCTTCAAGCGCCGTCCACGTTGAATTGGCGCCTGATCCATCCATCTCGATCGCGCGCGTTCGCGTGAGCGTCGAACAAGGCGCCCGCCACGATTAGGAAACGCCTCCATGAACGAACCGATCGAGCTCCAACGCACATACTGGAACGCATGGAACGCGTCGCACCGCGAGCAAAGACTGAGCGAGGTTTCGCTCGATCAGCAGGAGATCGTGCTTGGTTGGCTTTCCGCTCTGGCCAGAACCGACCTCGACATTTTGGAGGTCGGCTGCGGCGCCGGATGGCTTTGCCCGGCGCTCAAACAATTTGGCCGGGTGACGGCGACAGATCTCTCTGACGAAGTGCTGGCGCGCGCTCGTGCGCGCGTCCCCGGCGTGCGCTTCATCGCAGGCGACTTCACGGACCTCGAATTCGAGAACCAGTTCGATGTCATCGTCACGCTTGAAGTGCTTTCCCACGTCGCAGATCACGGCGCCTTCATCGCCAGGCTCAGCGCGCTTCTGCGTCCGGGCGGGTTTTTGATGTTGGCGACGCAAAACCGTCCAGTGCTTGAGAAGTTCAACACCGTAGCGCCGCAACAACCGGGACATCTGCGCCGTTGGTTCGACCGCGACGAACTCAAAGCGCTGCTCTCGCCTCATTTCGCGCTGCTTGAGATCGCCACACTGACGCCGGTCGCAAACAAGGGTCCGATGCGTTTGCTCGCCGGCCGGCAGGCAAAGCGTCTCGTGCGCGCCATTGCTGGGCGCGGTCCCGAGAAGGCGCTTGCACGCGCGGGATTTGGCTGGACCTTGGCGGTGCTTGCACGGAAGCCTGAAGGATGACCCAGCCCGCACAGAACCGCTCCGGGAACGGCGTGCACGTCGAGGACCGCTCTTCATGGTGGTTGTTGCTCCTCGCCTGGGTGATCGCGCTTGGCGCAAGTCTCGGCGCCTTGTTCATCGGCGAAGTGTTGGGGCAGACGCCCTGCCATCTGTGCTGGTTTCAGCGCGCCTTCATGTTTCCGCTCGCGATCATCCTGCTGGTCTCGTGCATTCGCTCCGATGCAGGCGTGTGGCGCTACGCCCTGCCCCTGGCTGTCATCGGCGGCGCAATCGCTCTTTATCACACACTGCTGCAAACCGGTCTCATCCCAGAACCAATCGTACAATGCGGCGCCGGCCCCTCTTGCTCCAGCGCCGGCATGACGCTGTTCGGCTGGCTCTCCATTCCAGCGCTTTCCTTGGCCGCGTTTACCGCAATCGCCGTCATCCTCATCATCATCCGTCGGAGGTCATCGTGAACAGACGCATAATCGTCATCGCCATCGCCGCCGGCGCGCTCACAGCGTTTGCGCTCGCAGCGTATTTCTACCGCGGCAGCGGCGGCGACGCGCCGGCTGATCTCCCCGCGGTAGAGGCGCCCGTCGCGGCCGCTTCTGACGCCGCGGCTGCAATTGAGAGCGCGGCCAATGGCGGCGCGGCAAGTGCTGCGCCCGAACCCGAAGCAGCAGACGCGCCGGCGCCCGCGCCGCGCTGGACTACATACGTCCGCGAGCACTCCCCCGTTATTGGCCCCGTTGATGCGCGCGTCACCATCGTCGAATTCTTCGATCCCGCATGTGAGGCCTGCCGCGCCTTCTACCCAATCGTCCACCAGATCTTGGCGAGACATCCTCGCGACGTTCGCCTGGTGCTGCGTTACACGCCGCTGCACGACGGGTCTGAAGCGGCGGTGCGCATTCTTGAGACCGCGAGACTGCAGAATGAGTTCGAGCCGGTGTTGACCGCCCTCTTCGAGCAGCAACCACAATGGGCGGCGCATGGCGCACCGCGCCTGGATTTGGCCTGGAATGCAGCAGCGAGCGCGGGTCTGGATGTCAACGCGGCGCGCGCGGCGATGAATGGGCGTCGCATCAACGCCGCTCTGCGGCAAGACATGACCGATGCCGGAACGCTGAATGTGCGCGGTACGCCAACGTTCTTCGTCAACGAGAGGCTGCTGACCAATTTCGGGCCGCAGCAGCTCTACGACCTCGTTCTGTCGGAACTCGCCGCCACGGAATGATGGCCTCCATTCCTCTGGTCGCAACGGCGCGGCGAGAAAGAGCATGAACCGCGCAGCCCAACAGGCCGCCGAGAAAAGTTCAAGCCTCCGGCGTTCACAAGCTCCGCACGGCTGCGGGTGCGCACATCCGCGCAGCTGAGGGAGTCGCGGCAGGTGACACCGTGGCTTTCGAGCTAAGGAGCGGCTTGGACATTGCGGCCATTACAGAGGTTCCAGCGAACTAGAAGCGAAAATCAACGTCGCAGCACCTTCGGTTAGCGCTCCACGCTCGTTCCTGCTAGAAAACAGAGGTGCTCTCTCCGCTTCGCCACCCTGCTTACGCGCGCTTGTTCGGGGCCCAGGTCGCGGCCCTGCTTGGGACGGGCTTGGCTACGGTGGCGCTAGCCCTGCTGGCGCACGAGCTTGCCGGCGCCGACGCTGGCGTGATCCTCGGTGCGATGCTCGCCATCAAGATGGTCGCTTATGTCGCGGTGGCGCCAATTGCAAGCGCGCTTGCAGTACACGTGCCCCGAAAGACCTTGTTGATCGCTCTGGACGTCGTGCGCGCGGTGATTGCGGCGCTGCTGCCGTTTGTCAGCGAGCCCTGGCAAATCTACGCATTGATGACGGTTCTCTACGTCTCCTCAGCGGCATTCACGCCCGCTTTTCAAGCGATAATTCCTGATATTTTACCGGACGAGCGCGACTACACAAAAGCACTCTCCCTGTCCCGCTTTGCATCTGATTTTGAGAGCGTAGCGAGCCCTGTGTTGGCGGCGCTCTTGCTGTCAGTGCTGAGCTTCAATCAATTGTTCGCTGGCACGGCGCTTGGTTTTCTATTCTCGGCTCTGCTTGTGCTGACGGCGGTCTTGCCGGCAACGCGCAGCGCGGTCGCCAAACCGTTTCTCCAACGTTTGACTGCCGGACTGGCGCTCTTCGCCCATACGCCGCGATTGCGCGCACTCGTGGCGCTGTCGCTCGCCAGTGCGTCTGGCGGCGCTATGGTATTCGTCAACACCGTGGCGCTCGTGCAAAGTAACTTCGAGATGAACCAACAGGCCACCGCCTGGGCGTTGGCTGCATTTGGCCTAGGTTCGATGGCGGCGGCGCTGGTGCTGCCGCCTCTCCTCGATCGCATTTCGGATCGCGGTGTGCTGATTGCGGGAGCAGTCCTACTTGCGATTGCCTTGTTCTCCGGCCCTGCTGTCGCGCAAAGCTACTTCAATCTCCTGGCGCTTTGGAGCGTCATTGGCTGCGGCTATGCACTCACTTTAACGCCGGTCGGGCGTGTGTTGCGGCGCTCCGCCCACGCGGAAGATCGGCCCGCATTGTTTGCTGCGCACTTTGCACTCTCGCACGCATGTTGGTTGATCGCCTATCCACTGGCGGGATTTGTCGGCGCGGCTTCCGGCGTCGGCGCGGCGTTCGTAGCGCTTGGAGTGCTCAGTGTTATTGGCGCCGTGGCGGCCATCGTCTTGTGGCCTCCAAGAGAGCCAGCCAATTTAGCACACACGCACGATGATCTCACCGACGACCATCTTCATCTTGCCAGTTATCCTCACCCCCACAACCACGTCTATGTCATAGACGACCTGCACCGCCGCTGGCCCGATAAGACTTAGTCAGCACGGCGAATGTCGGTGTGGGCGCCAACGACGCGAAGCGTCACGGTGACATCCGATGCGCCACGATTGCGCCAGAACCAGCCATGATTGCCATCAAAGGCGGCCTCCAGCTCCCCGCTGTGTCCAGGCACGCCGCGTCCTTGTTGGTAGCTCGTTGAATTGCCGCGCCCATCGCCGTGCAGATCGTAGTTCACGACACCGCCCTCCACGCGCCATTCGAAGCGTGTGCGCGCCCCTTCTTGCATGGTGAGCTTCACTTCCGCGCCCTCGCCCGGACGCAATGTGACGCTGATCTCGTCAGTACGGGCGTCTCCAGCAACGATTGGCGCATCAGCGGGTTCGACCGCTGCACCCTCGTCGGCGGAAGCTCGATCCTCTGCCGCTTCCTCGGCGAGCTGCATTTTGATCTCGCCCATTTGGGTAAGCCCAAGCACGCGCCCAACGCCGGTGGGATCGATGGCGTATTCCGCCGGCAACACCGCTGTCACCAGGATGACGATCGCGGTGGCGAGCGCGATCAGCGTGGACCTGACCAATTGCTTGGTCGTTGGCAACTCGGCGCGGGATGGGAGGTCAGCGTTATACATTTGCGCGGTCCTTTACGAGACGAAATAGCCGACGATCTGGTAGCCCATGAGCACGAAGCCCGCGCACATGACGACCGCATTGGCGGTGTAAGCGTGGCGTAGGAACCCATCGGTTCGCCGCCAAAAGCCCATGACAATCAGAATGGCGCCAAGCGCCAGAAGCTGGCCAATCTCGACGCCGACATTGAACGCGAGGAGATTGGGCACAAGCCCGTCGGGTGAGATGTCGTATTCGATGATTTTGGTGGAAAGCCCAAAGCCGTGGAAGAGACCAAAGATCAACGTCGCCGCCTTGGTGTTTGGCTGGAAACCAAACCAACGCTGATAGGCGCCCATGTTGTCGAGCGCTTTATAGACCACCGACAGCCCAATGATGGCATCGATGATGTAGCTGTTGATGCCGATATTGAAGAGCACGCCCAGCAGCATCGTCGTCGAGTGGCCGATGGCGAAGAGACTCACATAGATGCCGATGTGCTTCAGCCGGTAGAGGAAAAAGATCACGCCGAACAAGAACAAGATGTGATCGTATCCGGTCACCATGTGCTTGGCGCCAAGATACAAGAACGCCATCAGGTTCACCCCGGATATCTCCTGGATGTAGCCTTTGTCGCCCTCAGCGACGGCGTGCGCGAAAGCACTTCCCGCCAGCGTGATCGCAGCCAGCACCGTCAAGCCGAAGAGCACGGATCGAGGAGCCCAAGCTCTCCCCTTCGTTGCCTGGTCGAATTCAGTCATTGTTGTGCCACACCATCTAGAATGTTGCGTTTGCGAGCGAGCGTCATGAGGGTCCAACCCCAGCCAAAGCGCTCCTTCAGACGCTTTGGCGTGTCGCCGAACAGCGCGTGCATAAATTTGTCAGCATTGTTGTTACAGATGAGGCGCCACGGGTATCGATTGGCTCGGGGTGTGATTGCCTTCAGCTCCAACACATCAAAATACGGATCGAGTAGCGTCCTGAGCTCACTCTCGCTCACCCAGCGACGCAGCGCGCCGGGCGGCGGGGGCGGCACACGATTGAGCCTCTCCAGCACTGGCCTGTTCTGCGTCGCCAGCATCAAGAGTCCGCTATCATTCAGCAGGCGAGCAAGTTTGGCGACGAACGCAGGTTGATCTTCTACGTGCGCCAACACTTCGAGACTGACTACAACATCGAAGTGGCCTTCTGGGAACGATAGCTCCATGAAGTCTCCCGCCACAAAGGTCGCGAGAGGGAAGCGACGTTGTGCGCGCGCGAGCAGGTCGGAAGACAAGTCTGTCGCGGTCACGTACCCATACATCGTCAGCGTCGGACAAAGCCACCCCGCGCCACAACCAACGTCGATGAGATTGAGATTGTGCAGACCGAGATTCTGGAGCCAGCGCGTGACGTTATCGCGCTGGTCTCTGCTGATTTCACCGAGATGTTTCTCCCGCGTCTCAGCGTTCCACCACTCCCATGCGGCCCGTTGCTGGCTGAGCGTCGAAGGCGCCATCATGATGGCGCCTCCGGCGTTGGTTGCGCTGATGACGTCTCCCAGCTCTCCCGCTCGCTTTCCTTTTCGCGATGCATAAGCCGATATAGCGCCGGGAGCACAAGCAGGGTCAGCAGCGTTGACGAAATGATGCCGCCAATCACGACCGTCGCCAGCGGACGCTGCACTTCCGCGCCCGCGCCGACATTGAAGGCCATCGGGATGAAGCCGAGGCTGGCGACCAGCGCAGTCATCAACACCGGTCGCAATCGCGTCAGCGCCCCTTCGCGGATCGCATCTTCCAGCGGCCTTCCCTCTTCGCGCAGTGAACGGATGAAGGAGAGCATCACGACACCGTTCAAGACCGCCACCCCAGAGAGGGCGATGAAGCCGACGCCGGCCGAGATCGAGAGCGGCAACCCACGAAGCAACAGCGCGAGAACGCCTCCGGTGAGCGCCAGCGGCACGCCGGAAAACACAATGGCCGCGTCCTTCGCTGAGCGGAACAGCATGTAGAGCAAGCCGAAGATCATCAGCAAAGCCATTGGCACGACAAGCGCGAGCCTCTGAGCGCCTGAGATCAGCTGCTCGAACGTACCACCATACTCTACCCAATAGCCGGGCGGCAGCTCCACTTCGTCGCCAACGCGCCGCTGCACCTCTTGGACGAAAGAACCAAGGTCGCGACCGCGAACATTCGCCGTGACGACGACACGCCGGCTGCCGTTCTCACGGCTGATCTGGTTGGCGCCAACTGTCAGCTCGATTGACGCCAGCTCTTGAAGCGGCACGAACCCGCGCACGCCATCCGCCGCGCCGGGCAATGGAATACGCAGGCGTCCAATCTCATCGACATCCTGCCTGATTTGTTCGGGCAAGCGCACGACGACATCGAAGCGGCGATCGCCCTCGAAGATTTGACCGGCAACAGCGCCTCCAAGCGAAGCGCGTAGCACGTTCTGAACGTCCGACACGTTGAGCCCGTAGCGCGCCAAAGCGGCGCGATCCGGCGTGACTTGCAACACCGGAAGCCCGGTGATCTGCTCAACCTTTACGTCCTGCGCACCAGGTATGCCCGCGACGATCTCCTCGATATTCGCGCCGGTCTCCAGCAGTGCGTCGAGATCATCGCCAAACACTTTGATCGCAACATCCGCCCGCACGCCCGACAAAAGTTCGTTGAAACGCATCTGGATCGGCTGCGTGAACTCGTAATTGTTGCCGGGAATCTCTTCTACGGCAGTCTGCATCTCAGCCAAAAGGTCTGCGCGAGAACGCCAACCGTTCGGCCATTCGCTACGTGGCCGCAGGAAGATAAAGGTGTCAGCCACGCTCGGCGGCATCGGGTCGGTCGCAACCTCCGCCGTACCGATTTTTGATACAATGCGCTCTACTTCCGGAAACTCGCGCAATCTGGCTTCGAGCTGCGTCTGCATCTCAATGGCCTGGCTAAGGCTGGTGCCGGGAATACGCAGCGCGTGTAGAGCTATATCCCCTTCGTCGAGGTTTGGAATGAACTCGGAACCCATGCGCGAGGCGACCAAACCGAAGACAAGAACGAGGCCAACGGCGCCAGCGACCACCATTGTTCGAGCGCGCAACGCCCAATCCAACGCCGGCGCGTACCAGCCGCGCGCGGTACGCATGACGCGGCTCTCTTTCTCATCCACCTTGCCGGTGACGAACATGGCCACTGCAGCGGGAACGAAGGTCAGAGAGAGGATCAACGCCGCCGTCAGCGCAAACACGACCGTGAACGCCATCGGATGAAACATCTTCCCTTCGACGCCGGAGAGCGCGAAGATCGGAATATATACAAGCGCGATGATCATGACGCCGAAGATCGATGGCTTGATCACCTCTAGTGTGGCGCTTTCCGCGAGGCGGAACCGCTCATCTTGAGAGAGCAAGCGTCCGAGCCTGTGCTGCTCCATACCGAAGCGCCGGAGACAGTTCTCGACGATGATCACGGCGCCATCGACGATGAGCCCGAAATCAAGCGCGCCCAAACTCATCAAATTCCCAGAGACGTCGTTCTGCACCATGCCAGTGATGGTCAGCAGCATGGAAAGCGGAATGACCGCCGCCGTGATGAGAGCCGCGCGGATGTTGCCCAACAGCAGGAAGAGCACGACGATAACGAGCAGCGCCCCTTCAAGCAGGTTCTTCTCGACCGTTTCGATCGTGCGATCGACGAGTTCGGTGCGATCATAAACCGGCGTAGCCACCACGCCGTCCGGCAAAGCGCGCGACGCCTCCTCCAAACGCTGCGCCACGGCTTGTGCGACTTGGCGGCTGTTTTCCCCCATAAGCATGAAGACGGTGCCGAGTACGACCTCGCGGCCGTTCTCGGTGGCCGCCCCGGTGCGCAATTCTTCGCCCATGATGACATCGGCGACATCGATGATCCGCACGGGCACGCCTGCGCGATTGGCGACGATGATGCTTTGTAGGTCTTCGATCCCTTGCGCCTGGCCGCTGCTACGCACCAACAATTGCTCGCCGTAACGTTCAACATAGCCTGCGCCGACATTGGAGTTATTCTCCGCCAAAGCGCCGATGACGTCGTCGAGCGTCAAGCCCGCCGCCGCAAGCCGATCGGGCCAAGGCGTGACGTGATACTGACGCTGATAGCCGCCGATCGTGTTGACCTCGGTAACGCCCGGCGTGTTGCGAAGCTGTGGGCGGATCACCCAATCTTGCAGCGTCCGCAGATCTTCCGGCGTCCATTCCGAACCATCTGGGCGCGTCGCGCCCTCTTCGGCCTCTACCGTGTACATGAAGATTTCACCGAGACCCGAAGCGATTGGCCCCAGCTCTGGCTCAACGCCTTCGGGCAATTGGCTGCGCACCGACAGCAAGCGCTCGTTGACGAGCTGGCGCGCGAAATAAATGTCCGTGCCGTCCTCAAAAACGACGGTGACTTGGCTCAAACCGTATCGCGAGATCGAGCGCGTGTACTCAAGTCCAGGCAAGCCCGCGAGCGCGGTCTCAATCGGGAACGTCAGCCGCTGCTCGGCTTCCAGTGGCGAAAAGCCATCTGCTTCCGAGTTGATCTGGACTTGGACATTGGTGATGTCCGGTGTCGCGTCGATTGGAAGGCGCTGAAAACTCCACACGCCGACGCCGGCCGACAACAGGACAAGCGCCAGAACGATCCAGCGGTGCCGGATCGCGAGGTGAACGATACGCTCAAGCATGCTCGTTCCCCTTAGTGGTCATGGCTCGCGCCGGACTTGTCGATGTCGGCGCGGATCAAAAAGGCGTTGTCGCTGACGTAAACTTCGCCCGGCTCAAGACCGCCAAGCACTTCCGTCCACTCCGGCGTTCGCCGCCCGAGTTCCAGCATGCGCACTTCGTAGGTGTCGCCGACACGAGCATAGACCACGGTAAAGTCACGGAAACGCTGTAGCGCGCGCGTGCGCACGGCGAGCGGCGCTTCGAACGTCGAGACGACGGCCGCTCCTTCGACGGCCTGCCCTGGTCGCCAACGCATATCGGCATTCGGCAGATCAACGTGCGCAACAATGGTTTGCGTCAGCATGTCCGCGGTAGGCAGGATCGCCTCGATCGGTACGCGAACCGTGTGGTCGCCACTCAAACTGCGGATGCTCACCGGCTGACCGGTGCGCAACCGCTCAGCGTCGCGCGGATAGACATAGAACTCGGCACGCACCTGGCTTGCATCAGCAATCACATAGATCGGTGTGGCCCCCGCCACGTCGCCGACATTGGCCTGACGCGCCATCACGATGCCGTTGATCGGCGACGGGATCGCGTATGTCTGCAAGCTCTCACTCGATGTGACGCTCGCCAGGGTCTCGCCGCGCCGGACCCGATCCCCGATTGCCGGGCGCATCGAGACGATGCGGCCCGGATACCAGGCCGTGATCTCAGCACGGCCCTGCGGCTGGAGTTCAACCCGGCCTGCGAGCGCAA
>LNFM01010523.1_pt1 | contig 20181 bp, 18 predicted proteins | sample 596031 | NCBI WGS metagenome assembly LNFM01 (sample SAMN04254537, study PRJNA301005) | activated carbon metagenome | isolation source: dual media filters at the Ann Arbor, Michigan drinking water treatment plant | place: USA: Ann Arbor | reverse complement strand
CGGATCGACCAGGAGCTCGGGGACACCGCCGATGCCGCCTTCCGGTATCGCTATCACACCCAGATCGGCGCCGACTTCTACCAGCCCCGCTACGAAGCGGAGCAGACGTTCCGATCGGACGACGTGAAGCTTTCCGCCTTCACGACGCACCTCATCGAGGGCAAGCTTGGCCTGTATGGCGAGACCTTCGGCCTCGAGGACACCTGGGGCGGCATGCGCGTCGAGGCGCTCCTCCAGTACTTCATCCAGAACAACCGGTTCGGCAATGCGGTCAGTGCGCAGCTCGCTCTTACTGTGCCTTTCGAGTACTAGCCTCCTCCTCGGCGGCTGCTCCGACGACGCCCAGACCTGCGGTCCCGGCGACGCGGCGCCCGATGGCCTCACGGCGACGATCAGCCCGACGTCCTTCGCCTACGGCGGCCTGTCGTCGCTGCCCGCGAACGACTGCCCCGATCCCGACGATCCCAATGCCCCGACGAGCATCACGATCGAGGGCACCGAGGTCGGCGGCGGCGGCCTGTTCACCGTCTGCATCGTCCGGCCTGATCTCATGAACCGCGAGCTGTCGCTCGGCACCGGCCTCATCGCCGGCGACCTCGAGCTCGTCGACATCACCGGCACCGCAGACGGCTGCAGCTACGAGCTGCTGCTCTCGCTGACGGATCTCCCCACGGGCACCGCGTCCGTGAGCGGCGGCTGCGCCAACGGCACGAACCCCGAGGGCTTCGCGCTCACCCTCGATGCGATGGTGCCGATGGAGCGCACGTGCAACGGCACGCCGGCCGAGCGCGTGGTCGCCCGCCTCGCGGGCACCGTCGCCGTCACCCAGCGCTAATCAAGTCCGACATGGTTATTGCGCAACGTGCGCAGAAATCATGTCGGCCTTGTTTTAGTAGTTGGCGGCGCGGACCCGCTCGACGATCGGGCCAAGCAGCTCGCGCGCCGCTTCACGCAGCGGATCGCTCTCGGCGATCACGCCCGACAGCGTCGGACCGAACGTGTAGTAGCTCTGCATCACGATCTGGCCGAGGACGGTGCGGCGAAGGGCGTAGTCGCGGAAGCGGCGGAGCATCGCCACGTCGGTCGCGAGCACGGAGCCGTAGGCGGCCGTCGCGATGAAGCACGCGTCGACCTCGCCCTGCGCGCGGGCCGCGGTCCGGAAGGTCACGATCGCGAGCTCGCCGGGCTTGCGGCAGGCGTCGTACGCGCGGATGCCGACCGAGTACTCGGTGTCGAACAGGAGGTTCGGCAGCGGGATCGACTGCTGGGTGCCCGCGACCTCGGGCGCCGGAATGCCGGGCAGGTTCGGGAGGCCCTCGAAGTCCGCCGCGGTCATCACGCCGGGCATGAACCGGATATCGTAGAAGGCCGCGGTTCCCGTGTTGCCGTCCTCGCCGGGGGCCGTCCAGTAGATCTCCGCGCGCTGCGATGTCACGTCGAGGGCCACGAGGTCCGCAGGCATCGCCGGCGGCGCCAGATCGGGCTCGGTGCGCGGCTGCACCTTGACCCGGTACGGATTCGCGCCGGCCGCGAGCGCGAGGCGCTCGGCGCCGGAGCCGGGGACGCCCGTCGAGATGGTCGCATCGGGTGGCCGGATGTCGCCGTCGCTGCCGTCCGGATCGCCGTAGCCGATGTAGTCGAGGGCATACGCGACCGGATCGCCGACGCCGATGGTGAACGGCACCTGGTAGACGACCGACGGCTGACCGCGATACGGCTCGCCGTACATCGAGTACGGAATGCCGACGGGCGCCGGGTAGGCAGCATCGCTGTAGGTATTGTTGTGATCGAACTCCTTCGAGACCTCGACGAACAGGACGTAGTCGCCGTCGCCCATCGTCTCGGGCAGCGTCCACGACGTGGTTGCTTCCACGCCCTCGTCGGGCGTCGCGCGCGACACGGCGTCGAAGGGGTTCTCGTCGTCGAACGTCGCCACGTCAGCCGTGTCCTCGGGCATCGGCGTCAGATCTGCGCGCGGGGGATAGAGCTCGGTCTTCGCTCCGGCCTGGAAGCGGCCCTTGTCCGTGTAGCCGACGGACGCGCACGTCACGGCATCCCACGAGGGATCCTGGCGGAGCCGAGGCGCGCAGTACTTGCGGTCCGGCGAGCTCTGTCCCATCGAGTGAGACAGGTTGTCGTCGTTGCCATCCTGGAAGACGAGCCGGTGCCAGGACATCCCGTGCTTGTGGGCCCAGACCGGGAACGTCGCCGTGCGGCGGCCGTACGGCCACAAGGGACCACTGTTGAAGTCGTAGCGCCCCGGTCGATTGCCGAGGCCGTACGTGCCCGTCATCTCGGTGATGAAGAGCGTGTCGATATAGTTGCCAGCCGCGTCCTCGACCCAGATGACGATTTGCGATTTCGCCGCCATCGGTTGCTGACCGGCGCGCATCTGCGGAGTGAACGACACATCGACGCGGCGGCAGCTCTCGCCCGCGGCGTGGGCGACCTGCGCGGCCGTTGCCAGCGCACAGAGCGCCGCACCAACCAGTCCAACTCGGAACATGGACAGCATTTTGGCATAGATGTCACAGGGCGGGATTAGGTTTCGCTCCCGTGGCTCGCCCGCCCACCGCCGACTGGCTGGTCCTCGATATCGAGACGATTCCCGATGCCGATCGCTGGCATCGGCCACCACCGGGACCCGGGCCCGGACAAAGTGACGCACCCTTCCCGCCCGCCTGGGCCCACCGGATCGTGGTGATCGGCTGCCTCCTCCTCGACCACGACTACCGGCTGAAGCGGATGGCGGTGTTTGGCGACACCTCGGATGTGGGCTCGCTCACACCGGCCGCGTCCGATGCCCGGGAGCGCGCGTTGCTCGAGGACTTCTCGCGCTTCGTCGGGGAGGCCCGGCCGGTGCTCGTCACGTACAACGGCCGCAGCTTCGACCTGCCGGTGATCGCGCTCCGCGCGTTGTGCCACGCCGTGCCGCTCGCCTGGTACTACGACGACAAGGACGTGCGCCATCGGTTCTCCGAGGAGGGGCACCTGGATCTCTGCGACTGGCTCGCGGACCACGGCGCCACCCGCGCGGGCAAGCTCGATGCGGTCGCGCGGCTCATCGGCCTGCCGGGCAAGATCGGCATCGATGGCTCGCAGGTCGAGGGGCTCGTGCGCGGCGGCCAGCTCGAGACGGTGCAGCGCTACTGCCTGGCGGATGTCGCGCAGACGGCGTTCCTGTTCCTGCGCTTTCGCCTGCTCCAGGGACAGCTGCCGCTCGCTCTCTACCGCGACCGCACGCAGGCGCTGCTCGACGCGCTCGCGATGGACGGCCGCGTGGGCGACGTGCTGGCCGGTCTCGACCGTCCGCATCTGCTCGGCCCGTCGCCCACGGCATGACGCGGATCGCCGCGCTCCGCGCGCATCGCCTGCCCGCGAGCTGGCTCCAGCGCGACGTGGGGTTGGTGGCGCGCGAGCTCGTCGGCAAGATCCTCGTGCATGGCCGCCGCGCCGGCATCATCGTCGAGACCGAGGCGTATCGCGGCCCCGAGGATCTCGCGAGCCATGCGCGCTTCGGCCCCACGGCGCGCACCAGCGTGATGTTCGGCCCGGGCGGTGTCGCCTACGTGTACCTCTGCTACGGCATCCACGAGATGTTCAACGTCGTGACCGGCGCCGCAGGTGACGGGCAGGCAGTGCTCATCCGGGCCATCGCCCCGTACGCCGGATTGCCCGACGATCCGGCCGTCGGCCGGGGCCCGGGCAAGGTGACGAAGGCCTTGCTCCTCGACCGGCGCCACGATCGCAAGGACCTCGCGACAGGCGGTCTCTTCATCGCGACCGACCCCGCCCTGCCCGCTCCGCCGATCGCGACGGGCCCCCGCATCGGGGTCGCGTACGCCGGCGCCTGGGCCGCCGAGCCGTATCGCTTCTGGTGGCGCGCTCACCCGGCGGTGAGCGGCGCGCGCAAGACATCCACCCGCCGCAAGCGCTGACGCGTGAGCAGCTCGGCGAGCTTCACACGGTTGCGCGTGCCCGCCGGCCGGTAGTGGAAGTGAGGGCCGGCGGCGATGGTTGTCAGCTTGTCCATCCGCGCGCAGCCGAGCTCCCCCATCCACGTGCTCACGTCGGCCTCGAGCGCGCGGTCGTCGGCGATGAAGACCACCGTCTTGTGCTCGGTGAGCCGCAGCGTCGCCTTGTGCGCCCGCAGGTAGACCGAGAGCTCGACGTGCCCGTTCGCGATGAAGTCTTCCTCGTGATCGTCGAGGAAGCGCAGCACGCTCTTCGCATCCGTCGGCTTGCTGAGCCAGACCTCGGTCTGGTCGGCGGCCTCGAAGTGATCCATCACGCGGACCTCGAGGTTGTTCGCGGAGGGCAGCTTCTCGACCAGGCCGAGGAACAGATCGACGAGCTGCTCGCCGTCGGTCTCCGCCTCGAGCACCACCCCCGCGTCACTGGCCCCCGGATAGCGGGCGAATGCGCGCCGCGGCCCGGGGAGCGTGGCGGCCAGTTTCGGCAGCACGCCCGTCGGCCAGCGCAAGGCAGGCGCCTCCGCGGTGAGTGGCCCCAGCGCGACGACGCGCTCCTTGCCGACGGATTCGCCGAGCGGGATGTCCGCATCGGCCAGCACGTCGACGGCGAGGGCACGGCTACCCTTCGTCTGCTTCTCGGCGGCGGCGATCGCATCGCCCAGGTGCTCGCCCTCCGCGGCGACGAGGCCGCGCGAGCCGTCGGGCCGCACGAGCGCGACGCGGTACCAGAGCTTGGTGGTGGTGGCGCGGGTCATGGCTCAGAGCCCCGGCGGCTGGAGGATGACCACCGTCACCGTGCCCTCGACCGCCCCGCCGATTGCCGCCGCATTGCCAGCGGGGCCATCCACGGTGAACACGGAGCGGAAGTCGGCCCCCGTCGACACGAAGATGCCGTTGGCCGACGTGGCGTCGCCGGTGAAGCTCGTCCGATCCTCGGACAGATAGCGAATATCGGGCGCGCCCGCGACGGTGAGACCTCGCGCCGGGAGGAAGTTCTGGTCGAGCACGAGGCCCACCGTCATGCCCGTGCCGGGCAGCGGCGTGCCGAGGGCGACGCGGATGTCGTCGAGGGTGGACTTCTTGATCGTCACGCCCTGCAGGATATACGGGTCCGTCGTCGGGACCGGCACGCACTGGATCGTCGCCGTCGCTTCGGTGAGGACGGAGTCGATCACGCGGATGCAGACCTCGTTCACCGGGGTGTGATCGATCTCGCCCATCCAGGCCGGCGACGGGGCCGTGGGATCGACGAGGGTGAGCCCGCTGAGCGAGGCCGCGGGGAGCTGGAAGATGTTCATGTCCGGATCGACGAGCGTCGGTTCACCGACGTCCACCGAATATCGCCGAGCCACCGCACCGCTCGCGATGGAGAGGCGCGTGTCGAAGTCCAGCACGGTGGCGGTGACGGGGGTCGTCTCGTCCACCGCGCAGGTGGTGTTGGCCAGCTCGAGGTTCGTGCAGTCGATCTCGATCACCGCGACCTCGTCGTCGGGCCCGAAGTACGTGCTCCCACCGGCGGCGGGGCTCGGCATGTTGCCCTGCACCGGGAAGCCGCGGGCTCCGTCGAACAGGACGTCCGCGCCCGGCGGACAGATCCACTCGTCGTTCACGCGACGCACCTCGGTAGCTGGCCACACCAGCGCCTGGATCTGGAGCATCTGGCGCGGCAGGACGAGATCGGTGTCGAAGTCAGCGTTGGCCATCGCGCAGAGGTTCTCGTCGGCGTTCGCGCTGATCTCCTTGCAGAACGAGTAGAGGGGCGTGACGGGATCAGCCGGATCGATGACGCGAACCTGCACGAACGCATCGCAGGGAAACGGGATCTCGGCGCAGTCGTTCGAGCTGCACTGACCGCCGTCGCGATCCGCGAAGCGGTAGACGAAGCGGACGCCGCCGTCGTTGCACGCGCCCAGCAGGATCACGAACGCGGGGAGCCACCTCACCGGCGCACCATGTCGTTCGAGAGGTCGCCGTTGCCGAGAAAGGTGTCACCCGACGCGATCGAGACCGCGATCACGCTGATGATGAGCGCGGCGACGCCCACGCCGGTTGCCTGCACCCAGGGCCGCGAGTACCAGGGCTCCTCGGGCGGTGGCGGTGGGATGACGATGGGCGGCTTCACGTCCTTGACCGGCGCCTTCGGGGCGAGGCCCTCGATGATCCGTGCCGGGGTCTCGTCGCCGACCTCGCGGCGGGCGGAGAACCCGGGCGCCTGGTCGCGCCAGGTTTGAACCGTCACCTTGCCGTTGGCCAGACCGAGGAGGATCGCGTCACGCACCCCGAGCATCGCGGCGAGGTTCGCCATGAGGCTCGCCCGCGCCGTCGCGTCGGGGGCGGAGCGCAGCGCGAGGCGAGCTCGGCGGACCTTGAGGCGCTCGGTCGCCGGCGCGTCCTCGATCTCGAGCACCTGCGCGGTACCGGCGGCCGCACGCACCAGGCGGCTGCGGGTCTGCCGCTCGGGACCCGAGAGCGCGACGATGTGCAGACCGGGGACGACCTCGACCGGGCCCCCGACGGGCCCGAGATCCACGCCGTCGACCCAGAGGCGGCCGGTCCCCTTCACCGAGAGGGTCGAGGTGCCCTTCACGGCCACTTGCGCCTGCTTCCAGGCCTCCACCTCCTCGGGGAGGACGCGAGCGGGGTCGAGGGCGCGCCGGGGGTTCAGCCGGTACGACAGCGCGAATTGCTCGAGCGCCTCCGGACCGAGGTTCTCGCCGAGGCGGATGCGGCCCTGAACGAAGGCGAGGTCGGCGAAGAGCGAGACGGCCAGGCTCGGGGTGACCTCCTGCAGGGCGCTCTCGGCGGCGGTCGCGTGCACGGCCGCGGGCTTGAAGGAGAACTTCTCGAGCTCGGCCTGCGCGCTTGCGAGGGAGCCCACGGCCTCGTCGAGGCGGCGCCGATCGTCGTCGGCGGGCTGGCCGATCAGCTCGGCCGAGAGGGTCGAGTCGACGACCTGCGAGAGCGCGGGGTGCCCGTTCAGCTCGCGCTCGAGGTCCTTGGCCAGCTTCTCGACGGCGGGCTCGCCGGAGAGGTCGATCACGGCGACCGGCCGGCGCTCGGCACGCGCATGCCCGGCTGCCGCCAGGACGACGACAGCGAGGGCGGCAAGGCCCAACCCGCGCGGCATTCCCCTACTATAGCGGTCCTCTCGCCGTGGACGAACCCCTCCAGAAGTCTCTCGAGCGCTATGACGTGCTCGAGCGCATTGCCGTCGGTGGCATGGCCGAGGTCTTCCTCGCCAAGGCCTACGGGGCCCACGGGTTCGAGAAGACGATCGCCATCAAGCGGATCTTGCCGGAGCTGGCCCGGGACCCCGAGTTCGAGGCCCGCTTCATCGCCGAGGCCAAGGTCGCGGTCCGGCTGTCCCACGCGAACGTCGTGCAGGTGCTCGACTTCGGCCGCATCGGCGAGTCGCTCTTCATCGCGATGGAGTTCGTCGATGGGCTCGACCTGGCGGCGTTCCTGCGCAAGTTCAAGGACGAGGGCCGGCTGGTCCCCCTGCCCGCCGCCTTCCACATCGCGATCGAGATCATCCGCGCGCTCGACTTCGCGCACGGCCACAACGTGGTGCACCGCGATGTCTCGCCCTCGAACATCCTCATCTCCCGCGCCGGCGAGGTGAAGATCGCCGACTTCGGCATCGCCGTCGCCGCCCAGCCGATCGTCGACGACAAGGGCAAGCCCAAGGGTCCGCGGCGCGTGATGGGCAAGTGGCGCTACATGTCACCGGAGCAGACGCGCGGCGACTCGCTCGATACGCGCAGCGATCTGTTCTCGGCGGCGTCCGTCATCTACGAGCTGTTCACCGGCGAGAAGCTGTTCCCGGGCGACGAGAGCGACGAGATCATCAAGAACATCGAGTCGATGCCGATCCCGAGGCTGTCGTCGCTGCGGCCGGGCTTGCCGTCGCGGCTCGACGAGGTCCTCGGGGTCGCGTTGTCGCGGAAACCGATCGATCGGCCCACCCGCCCTGCGTCCGTGCTGCGGTCCCTCATCGAGCTGTCGTACGAGTCGTCGATCATGGCGACGGCTCTCGATGTCGCCGAGGCGGTGGCATCGGTGATGCCGGCGCGGCGGCAATCGGGGCGCGGCGCCATCGACGATGTCATCCGCAAGCAGATGAACGATCAGTCGGTGGCGCGCCAGACCGCGGTCACCGATGGCAAGCCACCGTCGACCGAGACGGCCGAGCGCAAGGGCGAGCACTCGACGGGCCTGTTCCGACGCATCGATCGCGATGGCCTGTCGCGCCTCGAGGTGGATCCGACTGCCGTGGCCGCTCCCCGCGCACGGCGCAACAGCGATCAGGGCTACGCGATGCCGGGCGATGACACGCCCGACCGCGACCCGCCGCTCGACCTCGATCGCCGCACCGAGGTCGGCGGTCCGCCCACCGGACAGATGCCGAAGGCCGACCCGGAGGAGGACTCCGCACCGGTTCGCGTGGTCACGGGCACCGGCAAGAGTGTCACCGCCGACGTGGGACCTCCGCCGCGACGGGCGTGGCCCCTTGCCCTTGCCCTCGTGGTCGCGGCCGGCGGCGTCGGGGGGTTCTTCGCGCTGCGCGAGCGGGCGAGTGACGAGCCGCGCGAGGTCCGGGTGCCCGTCGCGCCCGACGCTGCGCCCGCCCCGACCGAGCAGCTGGGGACGCTCGAGGTCGACTCGATCCCTCCAGGCGCGACCGTGACGATCGCCGATCAGATCCAGGGGCCGGCGCCTCGCAGTACCCGGGTCCCCGCGAATCGTCCGGTGCGCGTGAAGCTGGAGCTCGCAGGCTACGAGCCGTACGAGGGCGACTACCAGGTGAAGCCCAACACGATCGTGATCGTGCGCGAGAAGCTCGTGGCGGCGCCGGCGGAGCTCGCCGTCGACTCCGTGCCCACCGGCGCGCAGGTCTCGCTCGGCGGGGCCGTCATCGGGACGACGCCCATGAAGCAGCCGGTCCCTGCTCAGGCGCAGGCCGAGCTCGTGCTGACGAAACCGGGCTTCGAACCGCTGCGCATCACGGTCGATCTCGTCGCGGGCCAGCCCACGACGGTCACCAAGGAGCTGAAGGCGGCGCCGAAGTTCGGGACCGTCACGTTCGACGTGAGCGGCGCGGCCCTGTGGGCGACGGTCTCGGTGAAGGGCAAGAACCTGGGGCGTAGCCGCACGGCGTCGGGCCTGATCGCGTACAAGCTCCCCGCGGGGAAGCATGTCGTGAAGCTCGTGGCCGGCAACGGCGCGACCAAGACGGTGAGTGTGACGGTCTCCGAAGGCGCGCAGACCGTGCGCGTCACGTTCGACTGACGGAGCGCGTCCATCGCGGCGTGGCGGACGCGCTCGGATCGCCGGCCGAGGTTGCGGCCCCTGCTGCGTCCGCGGGTGCCCCAGGCGCGATGCGGGCGTGGCACGCCGGATGCTGAGTGCTTCGTCACACAGGAGGCTTCTGGCTTATGACGAAATTGAACTGTTCTCTCTTCGCGTCGCTGACGCTGGGCATCATGGCGACGGGCACCGCGTTCGCGGATGACGATGTGGATGTCGACGCGGAGGTGACGGTCGAAGGAGAGGCGAAGGTCGTCGTCCCCGCGCCGCCTCCGGTGGTCGTCACCGCTCCCAACGTCTACGTCGAGACCATGACGGAGTCGACGGTCGTGCCCGTCCGTCAGGAGACAACCATGACGACGACGACGAGGTACGGGCGGCGACCGTCGCTCATGAGCGGTATCGGAGTGGCCGTCACGGCGGGCGCGGGTGGTAGTGGGTTCACCAACAACACGCTCCGCGACACGACGGAAGCCGGCGCGAACTGGGATGCGCGCGTGACCATTGGCACCATGCTGCCGATCGCGTTCGAGGCGTCGTATATCGGTTCGGCCCAGAACCTCAACACCTTGGGCCTCAACAACGACGCTCTTCTCGTCGGCAATGGTGCCCAGGGTGCGCTCCGCGTGAACGTGCTGCCCGGTCGCCGCCTCTCGCCGTTCGTCTTCGGTGGCGCCGCGTGGCGTCACTACCAGCTCGCGAACGTCGACGGCGCGAATACCTCTGACGTCGCCACCGACGACGACGTCCTGGAGATCCCGGTGGGTGCCGGCCTGGGGCTGACCACCGGCAACTTCTTGCTGGACCTCCGCGGCGAGTACCGCGCGGCCTTCCGGGAGAACCTGGTGCCGTCGGCCGGTGGCGACAACGGAGCCAACGCTCCGATGAATCGCTGGGGCGCGACGCTCTCGGGTGGCGTGGCGTTCTAAGAGCTCCCCCGATACGAATCTGATTCTGACCCTGGGCTTCGACGAGGTATCGTCGAGGCCTTGCGGTGCTTGGTGAGCGCCCTCGTCATCCTGGGTGGAGGATGCGGGGCCCCCGTGGACACGACCATCGACATCACGCACGACCCGTGTGCTCCGCTCCGCGTCCACGCCCCGGCGGCGTCCCCGGAGCAAGCGGCGGCGATCACGGCCGCGACCGCTCTGTGGCGGGACCGCGGGGCGCCGGGCATCGGCCTCGACGCCCCCGGTTCGATCGAGCTCGTGTTCGCGACGGGCAACGGCGCCGTCCGCGGCCACTACGACGACGAGGTCGGCCTGATCTACATCAACGACCGGCTCCCGGCGGCGATGCTGCCGATCGTCATCGCCCACGAGCTCGGCCACGCGTTCGGCCTCGAGCACGAGGACGACGGGGTGGACTCCCTGATGGTGCGTGGCAACACGACGATCACGCCCACCGAGCGCGACGAGGCGAACCTCGCGTTGCTCTGGGGCACCTGTCAGTAGCCTCGGACGCGCTCGATGATCGGGCCGAGCGCCTCGCGTGCCAGCTCGCGGAGTGGATCGGACTCGGCGATCACGCCCGAGAGGGTCGGCGCGAACGTGTAGTAGGTCTGGATGAAGAGCTGACCGAGGACGCTGCGCACGAGGAAACGATCGCGGAACGAGCGCAGCACCGAGACGTCGGTCGCGAGGATCGATCCATACGCCGCCGTCGCGACGAAGCAGGCCTCGACCTCGCCATTCGCGCGCGGTGCGGTGCGGAACGTGACGACGGCGAGGGGACCGGCCTGACCACAGTTGTCCGTGGCGCGGATCCCGACGGAGACCTCGGTGTCGAACAGGAGGCCGTGCAGCGCGATGGATTGCAGCGTGCCCGCGTCCTCGGGCGAGGGCACGCGATCGATGACGCTCGACGCGGCGAAGTTCTCCTCCGTGATCGGGTCGCCCATGCGGTAGCGGATCTCGTAGCTCGCGGCGCGGCCGACGCTGGCGTCGTCGCCCGGGGCCGTCCAGTAGACCGTCGCCCCCTCGCTCGTCACGTCCAGCGCCTCGAGCTCCATCGCGGCGCCGGGCGGCGCAGGGTCGGCTTCGATCACCGGCTCCACCGCGAGCCGATATGGCGCCCCCGCGCGGGAGGCCACCGCGAGCCGACCGGCGCCCGAGCCCGGGACGTCGGACGTGATCGTGTCGTCGGGCGGACGGATGTCACCGTCGAGCCCGTCCGGATCCCCATAGCCAACGTAATCGAGCGTGGACGCGAAGGGCGCGCCATCGCCGAGGGTGAACGGCACCCGGTAGATCACCGACGGCTGGCCGCGGTACGGCATGCCGTACTGACCATAGGAGATGCCCGTCGGCGACGGATAGCGCAGGGCGGAGTACGTCTCGTTCTGGTCGAACTCGCGCGAGACCTCGGCCACGAGGACGTACGCCCCGGGGGCGAGCCAGGGCGGCACCATCCACACGACGGTCGCGAGCTGGTTCTCGGCGGGCGTGGCATGCGACACGGAGTCGAACGGGTTCATCGCCTCGTACATGGCGACCTCCGCGGAGTCCTCGCGCGCGCCCACGAGATCGGACCGCGGTGGGTACAGCGAGCGGTTCCCGTCGCTCGGCATCGTGCCCTTGTCGGTGCGCGCGACGGTCGCACAGGTCATCAGGTCGTACGAGGACGAGTCCGGGAGCAGCGGCTGGCAGAAGTAGCTATCGACGGAGCTCTGCACGGGCGAATGCGAGAGGTTGTTGTCTTGCCCGTCCTGGAACACGGCCAGCGGAAAGTCCTCGGGCTTGGCGTGCGCCCAGACGGGGAACGTCGTGATGCGCCGGCCGTAGGGCCAGCCGTAGCCGCTGTTGAAGTCGTAGCGGCCGGGGCGATTGCCGATGCCATAGCGGCCGACGGCGTCCGTGATGTAGATGGTCGTGACGTAGTTGCCGGCGGCATCTTCGAGCCACGCGACCATCTGGGAGGCCACGGGGATCGGCTCCTGGGCCTCGAGCCGCGCGGGCGTGAAGGAGACGTCCAGGCGCCGGCAGACCTGATCGCTCGCGAGCGCGAGCGATGGTGCGAGCGCGACGACGAGTGCAGCCGCCCGGAACATCCGCGTCAGTGACCTCGCACGCGCTCGATGATCGGGCCGAGCGCCTCGCGGGCGAGCTCGCGGAGCGGGTCCGACTCGGCGATCACGCCCGAGAGCGTGGGCGCGAACGTGTAGTAGGTCTGGATGAAGAGCTGACCGAGGACGCTGTGCGCGAGGAAGCGGTCGCGGAACGAGCGCAGCATCGAAACATCGGACGCGAGGACCGAGCCGTACGCCGCCGTCGCGACGAAGCAGGCGTCGACCTCGCCGTTCACGCGCGGGGCCGTCTTGAACGTGGTCACGGCGAGCGGACCCACGCGTCCGCAGTTGTCGGTGGCGCGGATGCCGATGGAGTACTCGGTGTCGAAGAGGAGACGCTCGATGGGCATCGACTGCAACGTGCCGGACTCCTCGGGGGCAGGGATGGCCTCGAGGATCGTCGAGTCCGCGAAGTTCGCCTCGGTCACGGGCTCCCCGACGCGGAACCGGATCTCGTACGACGCGGCGCGCCCGGCGATGCCGTCGTCACCGGGCGCCGTCCAGTAGAGCGTCGCGCGGTTGCTCTCGATCTCGAGGGCCTCGAGATCGGTCGCGGCGCTCGGCGCGCTGGGATCCATCTCGTTGAAGGGCTCCACCCGACGGCAAGGCGGCCGGCGCCAGAGCCCGCCACGCCCGTGGTGATGGTGGCATCGGGAGGGCGTACCTCGCCATCGTTGCCGTCGGGGTCACCGTACCCGGCGTAGTCGAGCGCGTACGCGACCGTGCCCGTCGGACCGAGAGTGAAGGGCACGCGATAGATGACCGACGGCTGGCCGCGATACGGCAGGCCCCACGCGCCATACGCGACGTTGGGCGACGGATACGCCTCTTCGCTGTAGGTCTCGTTGTGATCGAACTCGCGCGAGACCTCGGCAACGAGGACGTAGTCGCCATCGGCCATGGAGGCGGGCACCGGCCACGAGAGCCGCGCCGCGACGTTCTCCTCGGGCGTGGCGCGCGAGATGGCGTCGAAGACGTTCATCGTCTCGTACATCGCAACCTCGGGCATATCCTCGGGCTGCATGGTGAGATCGGAGCGTGGCGGATACAGCGAGACATCGCCCGGCGACGCGGACACCTTGCCCTTGTCGGTCAACGCGTTCGAGGTCGCACAGGTCACGGCATCGAACTGGGGCTCGCTGGGATGCCACGGCTGGCAGAAGTGCCGATCCTTCGAGCACTGACCGGGCGAGTGCGAGAGCCCATCATCGCGACCGTCCTGGAAGTAGAGCGCCGGGAACGTCTCGGGCTTCGTGTGCGCCCAGACCGGGAACGTGGTCACGCGCCGGCCGTACGGCCACGCGATGCCGCTGTTGAAGTCGAACTGCCCCGGGCGATTGCCGATGCCGAAGCGACCGACGGCGTCCGTGATGAAGACGGTGTCCACGTACGCGCCGGTCGCGGTCTCGATCCACACCACCATCTGGGACTTCAGCGGGAGCCGCGGTCCGGTGATCGACGCGGGCGTGAACGTCACGTCGGTCCGGCGGCACGCCACCTCGTCCGCGTGTGCGGTCGCGGACACCCGGGCCAGAACGGCGACCACCACAGCAGCGCGGAACATTCCGCTGATTCTACTTCCGCTTGCGGACGACTTCGATCGAAACGTCGGTCGCGCCGACGACGGTGCGACACGCGAGTCGGACGTTGGTGAGGTGGAACACGTTACCGAGATGCTTGCGCTCCTCGTCGGTGAACGAATTCAGCGATTCGGCTCCCGCGAGGAGCTTCACGCGACACAGGCCGCACGTCCCCTTGCCAACACACGACGTGCTGATCCCGGCCGCGACCTTGGCCCCCGCCTCGAAGAGAGTCGTGCCCGGCGCGACCTCGACGACCACGGACGGCTCGCCGGGCTCCTTCGTGATCGTGATCAGCGGCACGCGAGCATCCGCAGGTGGGCGAGGAGCGCGTCGAGGTCCGACTCCTCGATGAGTGGGTTCATGAGGGTCGACCGCAGGAAGAAGCCGCGCGGCAGCTGCGTACCGACGATGTAGAACGTCCCGTCCTCGACGACGCGCGTGCGCAGGGCGCGGTTGTGCGCATCGAGATCCGTGCCCCCGGGGGGAAGATGCCGGTAGCAGATGATGTTGGACTCGGGCTCGAGGGCGAGCTCGAAGTCGTCCGCCGCCCGGACGCGATCCGCCAGGGCGACGGTCAACGCCCGCTGCCGATCCACGATCTCGCCGAGCAGGCCCTCACCGTGCGCGCGCAGCGTGGTCCACACCTCCACCGCCATCGCGCGCTTCGTGCACTCGAGGGTGCGCTGGCCGAGATCCCACCAGGTGGCTTCGGGTTTCGTCGACGCGAACAGGTACGAGGCTTCCTGGGCGAACGCGCCGTAGGCATGCCGCTCGTCGCGATACAGCACCGCGGTCACGAGGGCCGGCATCATGAGGAGCTTGTGGGCGTCCCACACGACGGAGTCGGCGCGCTCGATGCCGGCGAGCTTGTCGCGCTGCGTGGGCGAGACGGCGAGGCCGCCGCCGTGAGCCGCGTCGACGTGGAGCCAGAGCTGCCTCGCGGCCGCGAGGTCGGCGATCTCGGGCAGCGGGTCGAAGGCGCCGGTGGCCGTCGAGCCGGCGGACGCGACGATACCGATGACACGGCGATCCGCGCGGGCGAGGGCCGCCTCGACGGCGGAGGCGGTCATGCGGTGGTGCCCGTCGAGCTGGGCCTTGATCGCGCCGCCGTCGCCCCACCCCATCACGCGCAGGGCGCGGGCGATGGAGTAGTGCGCGTCCGCCGACACGATGACGGCGAGCGGCGGTCCGGCGTGCGAGCCGCCCGACCACGCATCGAACCCGGCGCGGGCCTGGCGCATGGCGAGGAGCGCGGTCAGGTTGCCGAGCGAACCGCCCGATGTGAGCACGCCGCCGCTCCCCACGGGCAAGCCGAGCGTCCGGCACATCCAGGCGATCACCGTCAGCTCGATCGGCACCGCGGCCGGGCCCATCTCGGCGACCGCCATCCCGTTGTTCACGAACGCCGACACCGCCTCGGCGAGCGCCGAGCTCGGTAGCGGGGGCGGCACCTGATGTGCGAGCACCCGGGGATGAAACAGCGGGGTCGAGCTTGCCGCGAAGTGCGCGAGGTCTTCGACGAGGTCGCCGGCCTGCCCTTCTGTTCCCGCCCAGGCGTCACGGGCCTCCGCAGGTGCGCGCCAGGGGACGGCCGCTCCCTCGCGCGCTTGCCAGCGAGCGAGCTGATCGGCGAGCGCGTCGACGAGCTTGTGGCCCTCGGCGCGAAAGCGCGCGGGATCGTAGGCAGCGCGGATCGCGGGTGGGACTGCCATGCCCCGTGGATATCAGATGAGGTCGAAGACCGCTCGTAGCCCGAGGCTGAACCCGATGCCGACATCGCGCAGGCCCGAATCCACCCGGAACGCGAGCTCGTAGGCATTCGCCCGCGCCCCCGCATTGGGCATCGCCGCGACCGCGATCTCGCCGCCGAGCAAGAGGTCGACGCGCTCGAACTTGTAGGCGCTCACCACGGGGCCGATCGAGATCGGGCCGATCCCGTACCGCGCCGTGATCCGCGTTCCGTAGGCCTCCGCGCGGGGAAACATCGCGAACTCCCACGAGATGTGGAGGCGGGGCTTCTCGAACACCTTGCTCCGGCGATCGTTCAGACCCAGCACCTCTTCCTTCACATCCTGGTAGACCTCGCGCGCCAGCGACTCCACCTCGCCGTCGGAGAGCTGGTCCTGGCGGCCCTGCATCGCGTCGGCGATGCGCTCCTTCAGGCGTTCGGTCACGCGGCCCTTGATGATGTCCTCGATCATCGCGCGGTCGGGGATGATCGGGATGTCGTAGAGCTGCAGCGCCAGGCCGCCCGAGAGCGGCACGTCCAGATCGCCGGTGTCCGAGATCGATACGCCCGCACTGAGGGTCGGCCCGATCACGAGCGCGCGGCGGCCGCGATTCACGGCGCCCCCGACGATGGTCTCGAGCGAGGGGTCCGGCGGGAGCCGGGCGACCGCCTCATCGGCCTGATCGGCAAGCGCCGGTGTCACCGTGCTGACCAGCCCCATCAGAATTCCAAGCGTGCGTGCGTTCACCTGACCACCGTACTCGATGCACCTCCGACCTTCGGCGCCACGACGAACTTTGCCAGCGAATGCGGAGATCCGCCGGCCTGGACGACGTCGCGCTGCACCTCCGGGCTGCGACTCACGCGTCGGCGGGGACGTCGCGTTCGGTGAACGCGCACCACGCGAGCAACTCGAGGAGATAGCCCTCGGCCGCGCGCATCTCGCCCGCGGCGGCCGACATGGAGGCCATCCACGAGAGCGTGCGAGCCTGCGGCGCCTTGGTCGGCTCCGTGATCGTCGATTCCTGCATGACCGGGGCTATTTCACGGACGGTGCCAGCCTCGTCGCGGCAGATTCCGGGCGGTTGCGCGAAGCTTGCGTCGAGCGCAGCCGCACACGGGCGGCGCGGCTCAGCCCGGAACGAGGTACGCGCCGGGGAACGCCCCGAACAGCGCGGACGCATGGACGGATCCGCGATGAGGGCGCCCGCTCAGCACGTTCGTCCAGGTGCCATCGGGGAGCACGAGCGTCGCGTCCGCGGTCGCGGCGAGGCGCGGGACGATGGTGATCCCGACGGGCGCTTCGCCGACGAGGCGCTCGAATGCGAACACGCGCTCGGCCTCCGGCCCCGTCGCCACGAGCGCGCGATAACCACCCGCAAAGCGCGCGGGGTCGAGCCGGCGCACACCGAGGACCCGCTGGATCACGAATAGCTTCGCGCGACCGAGATCGCTGACGATGGAGCTCGCCGTCGCATCCGTGAGCGCCCGCAGCGTCTGTGCGCGCGCTCCGAGGTCGACGGGCCGGCGATTGTCGGGATCGACGAGGCTATCGTCGCGCAGCTCGGTGCCCTGGTAGATGTCGGGCACGCCCGGCGCGGTGAGCTTCACGAGGAGCTGGGCCAGCGCATTGCGATCGCCGGCCGGCGCCACGAGCGCGACGAACCGCGCGAGGTCGTCCTGGAGCTCGCGGTCGGCGTAGACGGCCGAGATCCAGGCCCGCCGCGCCGCCTCGTAGCCTTCGTCCGGCCGCCGCCACGACGTGCGCTGCCGGGCCTCGCGGGTCGCCTTCTCCGCCCACTGCTGCGCGCGCTCCTCGGAGAGCGGCCAGGCTCCGACGAAGGTCTGCCACGCGGCGTACTCGAACGTGCGGTCTGGCGGGACGGTGCCCCAGTAGCGGTCGACGCGCTCGCGCCACCGCGTGGTGACGGTCGCCCAGGCCGCGGGGACCTCCGAGATCGCCACGATGCGCGCCCGGACGTCTTCGCTCCGCTTGGTGTCGTGGGTCGATGAGGCGAGCAGCGACCGGACCGGATTCGCCGCCAGGCGCGCATGGACCACCGCGGGCGGGGTCGCGAGCACGCGCACGTCGCTGCCGACCTCGCAACGTGCCAGGAGCCGTACGGAGCGGTAGGCCGTCGTGTCCTCGTCCCCCTTGGCGAGGATCGCGCCGGTGGCCTGCTGCACGCTGGCCGCGAACTGCAGGGCATCGGGATGCGGGTGCTGGAACGAGAGCGCCGCCTCGAGGTACGTGAGCAGATCGGCGTCGAGCGTCGGGTTCGCCTCGGCGGCACGCGACACGGCGAGCGAGACCCGCTCGCGGTCTTCTTCGCTCTCCGGCCCCTCGCCGAAGTACGTGCGATAGGTCGGATAGCCGGCAAAGACCTCGGCGAGGGTCGTTCGCACCTCGTCGCGCGTGAAGTCGCGGCAGGCCGCACTGGCCGCGCACGCCTTCATCGCCAGCTCGGTGACCCGCTCGAGCTCGCTATGGAGCGCGTCGGACATGACCTCGAGCCGCGCGGCGCGGCCCGTGGTCGACGGATCGAACCTGGCCTGCGTATAGCTCTCGAAGGTCGCCGTCAGCGGCGCCACGGCCGCCGGATCGGTGAAGAGTCCGGTCATCCACTCGATCAGCTCGTAGCCGGTGGTGCCATCGGCGGCCCACATGGCGGGCATCCGCTCGCCCGCGGCGAGGATCTTCTCGACCACGATCCAGGCGTCGGGCGCCCGTGTCCGCAACCACGCGAGGTACGCAGCGGGAGCCCGCAGGCCATCCACGTGATCCACGCGCACCCCGGCCACCGTGCCGTCGGCGAGCCACTGGGCGATCGCACGGTGCGTGGCCTCGAGGACATCCGGTTGCTCGGCGCGCATCCCGACGAGCGTCGTGATGTCGAAGAAGCGCCGGAACGACAGCTGGCTGGCGGCCACGCGCCAGAAGGCCAGTCGATAGTTCTGCGCCTCGAGGACCACGTCGAGCGCGACCGGATCGGCGTTGATGGCGGCGATCTCGGCTTCGAGCGCGGCGTCGAGGACGGGCTCGCGCGTGAGCTCGCGGAGGCGCGAATACAGCACGGACTTGTCGCGCTGGCGGCGCTCACGGCGGTCGCGCTCCTGGGGCGCGGGGAGCTCCGCGAGCGCGTCCCCGACGAAGCGTAGCTCCGCGTGGCCCGCCCGCTCACCGGCCCGGCGCACGATCGGCCCGAGGGAACGCGGCGCGATGGGAAACCGCCGCTCGTGGGCGCAGACCTGCACGGCCCCGTGGTGGCGGCACAGTGCGAGGACGCCGGAGAGGAGCGCGCGCCCGTACCGCTCGCCGAGGACCGGCAGCACGATGCGATCATCCGCCGCGCCCCAGTCCACGTCGAAGTAGTGCGCCACCGTGCTGGCGGGGCCGTTCTCGAGGACGTCCAGCCACCAGCGGTTGCCCGTCGAGCCGATCGACATGTGGTTCGGCACGATGTCGAGCAGGATCGAGAGCCCCGCTGTCTTCGTGGCTCCGACGAGGTCGCGAAAGCCCTCCTCGCCCCCGAGCTCGGTGGAGACCCGCTCGGGGTCGACGACATCGTAGCCATGCATCGAGCCCGGCCCCGCCTGGAGGATCGGGGAGAGATAGAGGTGCGAGACGCCGAGCTCGGCGAGGTACGGGACGGCCTTGATGGCATCCGCGAACGTGAAGCCGGCGTGGAGCTGCAGGCGATACGTCGCGACGGGCTGCATCTAGCTCTCGCGCCGGAGGAGCCAGACCGAGCGTGCGAGCACCTCGATCGTCCCGCCTGCTTCGATCCGCTCGTCCTGGTCCTGGACGCGAAACCCGTGCTCCGTGTCCATCACCGCGCGCCACGCCCTACCGAACCGGGCGCCGGGCAGCGTGATCCGCCGCGGCTCCGGGTGCGCGTGGATCACGAGCAGGAACGAATCGTCGACGGGAATCTCGCCGCGCGCGTCGGGGAGCGAGAGCTGCTGCCCGTTCAGGAACACCTGGAGCGAGCGCGCGAGGCCCTCGTGCCAGTCGGCGTCTTCCATCTCCTCGCCGGCGGGCGTGAGCCACGCGATGTCGGGCAGGCCCTCGAACGAGCCCTTCACCCGCCGGATGGGCTTGCCCTGGAACCAGCCGCGGCGACGAAACACCGGATGGTCGCGGCGGAGCTGCGCGAGGGTCTGCGCGAACGTGAGCAGATCGCGATCGGCGCCAGCCCAGTCGAACCACGAGAGCTCGCTGTCCTGGCAGTACGCATTGTTATTCCCCTGCTGGGTCCGACCGAGCTCGTCGCCGCCGGCGATCATCGGCACGCCCTGCGAGAGGAACAGCGTCGCGAGGAAGTTGCGCTGCTGGCGAGCCCGGATCGCGTTGACGCTCGCGTCGTCGGTCGGCCCCTCGACGCCACCGTTCCAGGACCGGTTGTGATTCTCGCCATCGCGATTGTCTTCGCCGTTCGCCTCGTTGTGCTTCTCGTTGTACGAGACGAGATCGCGCAGCGTGAACCCGTCGTGGGCGGTGATGAAGTTGATGCTCGCGTG
>LNFM01017510.1_pt1 | contig 20183 bp, 19 predicted proteins | sample 596031 | NCBI WGS metagenome assembly LNFM01 (sample SAMN04254537, study PRJNA301005) | activated carbon metagenome | isolation source: dual media filters at the Ann Arbor, Michigan drinking water treatment plant | place: USA: Ann Arbor | reverse complement strand
GACGAGAGCGGACGCATCCGCGGCGTCAGGCCCTGGGAGGTGACGTGGTTCATGCTTCGCCTCCCTTCTTCTTGGTCTTGCTCTTGAGCTGCTCGGCCCGGGCGGCGGCGCCCTCCTCCGTGAGCCGCATGACGACCCGGTCTGGCTGGCGCAGGTCGATCGCCAGCAAATCCTTGTCGAAGATCCGGAAGTCGGCCTGGAGGGCGGCCAGCCGCTTCACGGCCGCGGCAGGCTCCGCCTCGGGGAGGCGCACATCCATGCCGTTGTCGAGCTTCAGGTTCCAGCGCCGGCCGGCCACCAGCGTTGCCGCGCGGATCTGCGCGGCGATCGGGCCGGCTTCGCGGCGCAGGGCGATGTATTCGCGGGCGCGGTTGTTGGCGTCGACGCCAACAACCAGCGGCAGATGGGCGAAGCGCCCGTCATCCATCTTGTCGATCACCGTCCCGTCGGCGGCGATCACGAACAGCTCGCCCTTCACCTGCCACAGCGCGAAGGGCTCGCGCTCGACCAGCGTGATCGCGACCTCGCCCGGGTAGAGGATTCGAGGCGCTTGCGCGCCTGGTCGGCATCGAAGAAGGCCAGCGAGGTCTTGGGATCGATCCCGGCCGCGACGAGAACCTCGACCTCGGAGAGCTCGGCGATGCCCGAGATCGTGACGCGATCGATGCCGAAGCCGACGAGGCGGGCCAGCATGTGATGCGGCTCGCCGTAATTGGCCCGCAGTGTCTCGAAATGGCCGCCCAGCAGCGTCCCCGTCCCGATGCTCAGGCCGAGAAAGCCGAGCGCCATCCAGGTGCCGAGCCGGCGCGGCATGCGCTGGGCCAGGGGCACGGAGACCGCACTGCGGCGTGATCGGCGCAGCCAGCGCCCCTGCCGCTCGCCGACGAGCAGCTGCGGCCCGGGAGCCGGGACCGGCAGACGCGCAGCGGAAACCGCCGCCGTTGTCTTCACCGATCGAGGGAGGCGTCCTCCACCATCCATGTGACGCGTTCACCGAAGTTGAGCCCGCATGGGCAGCCAGGGCGGCGCTGAGCCGATTCGGTCACGCCGGGCCATCGGGAGCCTTTCCGCGGGGGCGAAACACGCTGTTTCGAGGCCCTGACGGAGATCGGTTCTGCAGACGTCCCGGCACCCGATTGCTTGATGCGCCGTTAACGCCCACTCTTCGATCTGCTGGTAAATTTTTGGTAAAGGATGCGCTCGGGAGATGGGGTCGCGCGTGGATTCTTCACAGGGCCAGCGACCGGCGCGGTGACGCGCAGCGAGGGCCGGAGCGGACCTCAGGCCACCCCGATCCGCTTGATCTCCCAGTGCAGCTCGAAGCCGGAATGGTCCTTCACCCGGCGCCGGACCTCTTCGCCCAGGCCCTCGACATCGGCCGCCGTGGCACCGCCCGTGTTGATCAGGAAGTTGCAGTGCATCTCCGACACCTGCGCGCCGCCCAGCCGCAGGCCCCGGCAGCCGGCGGCGTCGATCAGCTGCCAGGCCTTGCCGCCTGGCGGGTTCTTGAAGGTCGAGCCGCCGGTGCGCTCCCGGATCGGCTGCGCCGCCTCGCGCGCCGCGGTGACGCGGTCCATCTCGGCCTGGATCGCGTCCCGGTCGCCCGGCCGGCCCTGGAACAGCGCCGAGGTGAAGACGACGTCCTGCGTATCGGCACCGCTGCTGCGATAGGAGAAGCCCATCTCGGCATGGGAGAGCGTCACGAGCGCGCCGGCACGCGTCACGCCGCGCGCCTCGACCAGCACGTCGGTCGTCTCGCCGCCATGGGCGCCGGCATTCATCCGAAGCGCCCCGCCGATGCAGCCGGGGATGCCGCGGTAGAAGGCGAGCCCGTCGAGAGCCGCATCGGCCGCCGCCCGCGCGAGCTTGACGTCGGGCACCCCAGCCCCGGCCCGCAGCCGGTCGCCGGGTTCGAGCCCGATCTCGCCGAAGGCCTTGCCGCCGAGCCGGATCACCAGCCCCGGAATGCCGCCGTCGCGGACGATCAGGTTCGAGCCCAGCCCGACGACCGTGAGCGGAATCTCCTGCGGCAGGCCCGACAGGAGATGCGCGAGATCGGCCTCGTCGGCGGGCGTGAACAGCGCCTGAGCCGGCCCGCCGACCCGAAACCACGTCAGCGGCGCCATCTCGGCGTTGGACAGCAGGCGGCCACGGAGTTCGGGCGCGGCGGCGCGGAGGGCCGGGGTGATGTCCGGAAAGCTCATGCCGCGGGCTTCGGCGGTAGGCCCATTGCGTGATGTTGCCGGCGCCGAGGAAGACGACATAGTCGCCCGGGCCGGCCAGTTCCGCGATCATGCCGGGGAGCTGCTCCGGCCTCTCCAGGGGCAGCGCATGGCGGTGGCCGCGCGCCTTGATGCCCGAAACCAGCGAATCGCGGTCGGCTCCCGCGATCGGGGCCTCGCCCGCCGCATAGGTGTCGGCGACGATCACCGTGTCGGCGTCGTTGAAGCAGGCGGCGAAATCGTCGAACAGGCTGGCCAGCCGCGTATAGCGATGCGGCTGCACGATCGCGACGACCTTGCCTTTCGTCGAGGCGCGCGCCGCCTTGAGCACGGCTGCGATCTCGACCGGGTGATGGCCGTAATCGTCGAAGATCAGCGCCCCGTTCCACTCCCCGGTCTTGGTGAAGCGGCGCTTCACGCCGCCGAAGCCGGCAAGCGCGGCGCGGATGCGCTCGACGGGGATGCCGAGATCATAGGCGACCGCGATCGCCGCGGTGGCGTTGAGCGCGTTGTGATGGCCGGGCATCGGCATGATCAGGTCACGAACCACCTCGTCGCGGCCGCGCTTGCGGTCGCGGATCAGGAGCGTGAACTTCGCCTGCCCGCCCGAGAGATCGATGTCGATCAGCCGGAAATCGGCCTGGGGATTTTCGCCATAGGTGACGACGCGGCGGTCCTCGATCTGCCCGACGAGGCCCTGCACGGTGGGATGGTCGATGCACATCACCGCGAAGCCGTAGAAGGGCAGGTTCTCGACGAAGGAGCGGAAAGCCGCCTTGATCGCGTCGAAGGTGCCGAAATGGTCGAGATGCTCGGGGTCGATATTGGTGACGATGGCGACGTCCGCGGGCAGCTTCAGGAAGGTGCCGTCCGATTCGTCAGCCTCGACCACCATCCAGTCACTCTCGCCCATGCGGGCATTGGTGCCGTAGGCGTTGATGATGCCGCCATTGATCACGGTCGGGTCGAGCCCGCCCTTCTCCAGGAGCGTCGCGACGAGCGAGGTCGTCGTCGTCTTGCCATGGGTGCCGGCGATCGCGATGCAGCTCTTCAGCCGCATCAGCTCGGCCAGCATCTCGGCCCGGCGCACCACCGGCAGGCGCTTCTCGCGCGCGGCGACGAGCTCGGGATTGTCGCGCTTGATCGCGGTCGAGACCACGACGACCTCGGCCTCGCCGAGATTCTCCGCCTTGTGCCCGACGAAGGTGGTGATGCCCTTCTCGGCGAGGCGCTTGACGTTGGCGCCGTCCGAGGCGTCGGAGCCCTGCACCTTGTAGCCGAGATTGTGCAGCACCTCGGCGATGCCGGACATGCCGATGCCGCCGATCCCGACGAAGTGAATGGAGCCGAGCTTCGGCGGCAGCTTCATGATGCGGCGATCCTTGGTGAGGTTAGAAGCCGGCGACGTCCGTGACGACGGCGGCGAGTCGATCCGCGGCGTCGGCGATTCCGGCGCTCTTCGCGCTCTCGGCCATGACCGTCAAGTCCGACGGCTGCTGCATCAGCCTCGAGAGCTCGCCCGCCAGCCAGCGCGGCGTGAAATCCGGCTGCAGGACACGGATGGCGGCACCGCGCTTCTCCAGGAAGGCGGCATTGGCAGCCTGGTCCTGGTCGAGCGAGCCCGGCAGCGGCACGAGGATGGCGGGACGACCGATCACGGTGAGTTCTGCGACGGTCGAGGCGCCGGAGCGGCCGATCACCAGATGGGCCTTCGCCATCCGGGCCGGAAGGTCCTTGAAGAAGGGCGCGATCTCGGCCCTGACGCCGAGGCTCTCATAGATCCCGCTGACGCGGCCATCGTCCTCGGCGCGGGCCTGCTGGGTGATGACCAGCCGCGCCCGCTCGGCGGGAGCCAGCAGCTGGATCGCGGGCGGCAGGATATCGGCCATGACGCGCGCGCCCTGGCTGCCGCCGAAGACCAGGAGGTTGAACGCCCCTACGCCCGGCCCGGAATAGAGCGAGGCCGCCGCCACCACGGCCGGGCGCACCGGGTTGCCGACATGGCGGCATTTCGCGCTGGCCTTGGCGGTGAGGCCGCCCACCTCCGCGAATCCCGTCGCGATCGCGTCGACCCAGCCCGAGAGGAAGCGGTTGGCCCGCCCGATCACGGCGTTCTGCTCATGGACGAGCGTCTTCACCCCGCCCAGCGCCGCGCCCAGCACGGGCGGCACGGTGGGGTAGCCGCCGAACCCGACGACCAGCCCCGGCTTGAGGTCCCTGACGATCCGGCGCGCCGCGAGCACGCCCTTGGCGACCTCCATGGCGACACGGATCTTGCCCGACAGCGGCAGGCCGGACGGTGTCGCCGACGGCACGGGGATGACCGCATCGGCCGGAAAATCGCCGGCGAACTCGGCCCCGCGCGGATCGGTCATCAGCACGATCCGGATGCCCCTGGCCCGCAGGGCGTGGCTCAGGGCCTCGGCCGGGAAGAGATGGCCGCCCGTGCCGCCGGCGGCGAGAATGACGAGCTTGGCCTTTCCCATCGCGTCAGCTCCTGAAACGGCCGAAATCGACGGCCCGCGGCCGCTTGCGCGTCAAGGCCAGCAGGAATCCCGTCCCGATCGCCAGCGAGATCAGCGACGAGCCGCCATAGGAGATGAAGGGCAGCGTCATGCCCTTGGCCGGCATCATGTGCAGGTTCACCATCATGTTGATCGCGGCCTGGATGCCGAAGAGCAAGGCGAGGCCGGTGACCGCCAGCCGGATGAACGGGTCCTCGGCCTTCTGCGCGACGAACAGGGCCCGCAGCACGATCAGCGCGAACAGCATCACCAGCAGGATGCAGACGACGATGCCAAATTCCTCGGCGGTCACGGCGAAGATGAAGTCGGTGTGCGCGTCGGGCAGGATGCGCTTCACCGTCCCCTCGCCCGGGCCTTTCCCGAGCCAGCCGCCCTGCGCGAAGCTTTCGAGTGCGGTGTCGATCTGGAAGGTGTCGCCGGAGCCCTTGTCCATGAAGCGCTCGATGCGGGCCCGCACATGCGGCACGAGCTGGTAGGCGATCAGGATGCCGACGGCCCCGGCTCCGCCGAGCCCCAGCACCCAGAACCAGTGCAGGCCGGCGACGAAGAACAGCCCCGCCCAGACGAGGGTGACGAGCATGGTCTGGCCGAAATCCGGCTGCAGCACCAGCGGCGCGATCGTCGCCGGCAGCAGCAGGAAGGCGATCCAGGTCCCCGGCAGGTCCGGGCGGCGGCTGCCTTCGGAGAAGGCCCAGGCGGCGAGCACGACGAAGGCCGGCTTGAGGAACTCGGAGGGCTGGATCGATCCGATCGGCCCCAGCGTGAGCCAGCGCCGCGCCCCCTTGACCTCGACGCCGAGATAGAGCGTCGCCACCACCATGGCGAGCGAAACGGTGAAGATCAGCAGGGCCAGACGCCGGACCTGGCGCGGCGTGAGGAAGGAGACGCCGACGAACACGGTCATCGCGGCGACGAGATAGACCGCCTGGCGGTTGACGAAGTGGAAGGTCGAAAGCCCGAGCCGTTCCGCCACGGGCGGGCCGCCGGCCATCAGCAGCACGACGCCGGACACCATCAGTGCGACGAGCGCGCTCAGGATGACGCGGTCGATCGACCACCACCAGCGGCCGCTGAGAGAAGGTTCGGCGCGCGAGACCATGACGGGGCTCCAGAGCAGGCGCGGAGCGGACGCAAAGGCCCGCTCCCAATCCGAATCACTCTGTCAACAAAGGGTTAACGGAATGATTCCGAAGCCCTCGCCGCTGTCATTGCAGATCGACGAAAGCCTGCTTCAGGCGGTCCACCGACTCGGCCACGACGGAGCGCGGCGTCGCCAGGTTGAAGCGCAGGAAAGACGCCCCGCCCTTGCCGAAGCTCGGGCCGTGATTGGCGGCGATCAGCGCCTGCTTCTCGACGCGGGCAGTGAATTCGGAGGTCGACATGCCGGTGCCCGCGAAGTCGATCCAGGCGAGATAGGTCGCCTCCAGCGGCATCGCCCGCACGCCGGGAATGGCGCTCACCCCCTCCTCGAACAGCCGGCGGTTGCCGTCGAGATAGGCCACCAGCGCATCGACCCATTCCGCCCCCTCGGGGCTGTAGGCGGCGGTCGCCATCATCATGCCGAAGGAGTTCGGCGAGACGCCCGCAGCGTTGATCGCCGCCGTCAGAGCCGCCCGCAGCGCCTTGTCCGGGACGATGATGTTCCCGACATGGCAGCCGGCGATGTTGAAGGTCTTGGTGGTGGCGGTCATCATCACCAGCCGGTCCATGATCTCCGGCGCCGCCAGCGCCATCACCTGATGCTTGTGGCCGGGCATGACGAGATCGTGGTGGATCTCGTCCGAGACCAGGATCAGGTCGTGGCGGACGCAGAAATCCGCGATCGCGCGCAGCTCGTCGCGAGTCCAGACGCGACCGCCGGGATTATGAGGCGAGCAGAGCACGAACATGCGCTCCGTGCCGGTCATCATCGCGTCCCAGGCGGCGATGTCGAGGACATAGCGGTCATCCTCGATCGCGAGCTGGCACTCGACCACCTGCCGGCCCGCCGCGGCGATCACGCGGGCGAAGGCGTGATAGACCGGCGTCATCAGGACGACGCCGTCACCGGGCTTGGTATAGGCGGCCACGCAGAGCGCCGTGCCGTTGACGAGCCCGTTCACCGTGAAGATCGAGGCCGGCTCGACCGCCCAGCCATGGCGGCTCTGCATCCACCAGCAGATCGCGTCGTGATTGGCCTTGCTGTCGCCGAAATAGCCGTAGAGCCCATGGGCCGCCATGCCCTCGAGCGCCGCCTGGACGCAGGTCGGGGGCCGGAAATCCATGTCGGCGACCCACATGGCGATGCCGTCCGACGCCGGGACGCCATACAGCGGCTGCATCATGTCCCATTTCGAGGAATGGGTGCCGCGGCGGTCGATCCGCTCGTCGAAGTTCGGGGCGCTGCTCATCATCGGTCCTCAATCGCTTGGCGGGGCCGGCCGGCCGGCCCTGCCCGTCAGACATGTCGCGTTCGTCGCCTGCGGGCCAGTTGCGCAGCGGATGGCCGCCATGCCTCAGCGGCGCGCCGGCAGTTCCGAAAGCCTAGCGCGCGCCGAACGGCTCGAAGCCCGGCAACGCCCTCACGAGGGCCCGGAAGGCATCGCCGCGCACCTCGAAATTGGGGAACTGGTCGAAGGAGGCGCAGGCCGGCGACAGCAGCACCGCGATCTCGCCCTGCCCGCCATGCGCCAGCGCGTCCTGCGTGGCCTGCGCGACGGCAGCGTCGAGCGTGCCGCTGCGCAGATAGGCCACGCGGCCATCCGCGTCGAAGGTCGCCGCGAAGAGGTCGCTCGCCGCGCCGATCAGATAGGCCCGGGCGATGTTGGGGAAATAGCGGCGCAGGGACTCGATGCCGCCCTCCTTGGCCCTGCCGCCGAGGATCCAGAAGATGTCGCGGAAGGAGGTCAGCGCCTTCTCGGTCGAATCCGCATTGGTCGCCTTGGAATCGTTGATGAAGACGACCCGGCCGATGCGGCCGATCTCCTCCATGCGATGCGCCAGCCCGGGATAGCTGGCGAAGCCCGCCGCGATCTGCTCGGCCGTGAGCCCCAGCGCGAAGCAGGCGGCGAAGGCGGCCGCCGCGTTCTGCGCGTTGTGCGAGCCGCGCAGCGAGCCGATGCCCGCGAGATTGGCGACGATGCGCGGCTTGCCGTCGAGCACCTGGACGATCCGTGTCTCCAGCGTGCCGGCATTGGCGGTCACGCCGGCAAAGACGCCGTCGTCGAGCGGCTGCTCGCCGCTGATCTTGACCAACTTGCGGCCGGACGCCGCGCGCCGCCGGGCCATCTGCTTGGACGGCTCGTCGTCGACGCCGATCACCGCGATATCGGCCGCAGTGACCAGCCGCTCCTTGATCGCCCCGTACTGCTCGAAGGTCCCATGCCGGTCGAGATGATCCGGCGTCAGGTTCATCTGGATGCCGACGCTCGGCGCCATCGAGGGTGCGAGATCGATCTGGTAGCTCGAGCATTCGACGACATGGATGCGGCCGGCATCCGGTGGCTCCAGCGCCAGCACGGCCGTGCCGATATTGCCGCCCATCTGGACGTCGCGTCCGGCGGCCCGCAGCACATGGGCGATCAGGGCCGTCGTCGTCGACTTGCCGTTGGTGCCGGTGATGCAGACGACCGGCGCGGCCGGCGCGATCGCAGCCCGCTGCCGGAAGAACAGCTCGATGTCGCCGATGACCTCGACGCCTTCGGCCTTCGCCTTCTCCACCGTCCAGTGCGGAACCGGATGGGTCAGCGGCACGCCCGGCGCCAGGATCAGGCTGTCGAAGCCCGCCCAGTCGGCCGTTGCGAGATCGACGACCGGGATGCCCCGGCCCGCCGCCTTCTCGCGGCTCGCGGGATTGTCGTCGAAGGCCTCGACCTGCGCCCCGCCGGCGATCAGCGCCAGCGCGGTGGCGAGGCCCGAGCCGCCGAGCCCGAACAGCGCAACGCGCTTGCCGGCAAAACAGGTGACCGGCGTCATCTCAGCGCAGCTTCAGCGTCGACAGGCCGATCAGCGCCAGCACCACGGAGATGATCCAGAAGCGGATCACGACCTGCGGCTCGGTCCAGCCCAGCTTCTCGAAATGGTGGTGGATCGGCGCCATCAGGAAGACGCGCTTGCCGGTGCGCTTGTAGACGAAGACCTGGATGATCACCGAGAGCGCCTCGATGACGAAGAGCCCGCCGACGATCGCCAGCACGATCTCGTGCTTGGTCGCGACCGCGATGACGCCGAGCAGGCCGCCCAGGCCGAGTGAGCCGGTATCGCCCATGAAGATCTGGGCCGGCGGCGCGTTGAACCAGAGAAAGCCGATGCCGGCGCCGATCACCGCGCCGCAGACCACGGCGAGTTCGCCCGCGCCGGGCACGTGATGGATCTGCAGGTAATTGGCGAAGATCGCGTTGCCGGTCAGGTAGGAGATGAAGCCGAAGGTCGCCGCCGCGATCATCACCGGGACGATGGCGAGGCCGTCGAGGCCGTCGGTGAGGTTCACCGCGTTGCCGGCGCCGACCACCACGAAGGCTGTGACGAGCGGGAAGAAGATCCCGAGCGGGATGATCAACTCCTTCAGGAAGGGCATGGCGAAACCCGATGCGATCGCGGGCGGGCCGAGTTCCATCACCGCCCAGCAGGCGACGAGCGCGATCGCCATTTCGAGGCCGAGCCGCGCCTTGCCGGAGAAGCCCTTGTGGGACTGCTTCGTCACCTTGAGATAGTCGTCATAGAAGCCGATCGCGCCGTAGCCGATCGTCACGCCGAGCACGACCCAGACATAAGGGTTGCGCAGATTGCCCCAGAGCAAGGTCGCCACCAGAAGCCCACCGAGGATCATCAGGCCGCCCATGGTCGGCGTCCCGCGCTTGGCGAGGTGGGATTCCGGCCCGTCGGCTCGGATCGGCTGGCCCTTGCCCTGCTTGATCCGCAGCCAGGAGATCGCTGCCGGTCCGAAAAAGAAGACCACGAGCAGCGCCGTCGCGGTCGCGCCGCCGGCCCGGAAGGTGATGTACCGGAAGACGTTCAGGATGGGGAACGTGCCCGAGAAGTCGGCGAGCCAGACGAGCATTGGTGTTCGGGTCTCTTGTTCTAGTCTTCTGCCGACGAGGCGGGAAAGCGGGCCGTCAGCGCCTTGACGATCGGCCCCATGCGCGAACCGAGCGACCCCTTGATCATGATGACGTCGCCGGCCCGCACGGTGTCCAGCACGAGCGGCTCGAGCCCGCTCGCCTGCGCGGCATAAGCCCCCCGCAGGGTCGAAGGCAAGCTGTCATAGAGCCCGCGCATCAGCGGGCCGCAGGCGAAGACGCTATCGATGCCGTTGGCGGTGATCGCCGGCCCGAGCCCCTTGTGCAGTTCGGGGCCCGTCGGCCCGAGTTCCAGCATGTCGCCGAGCACGGCAATGCGCCGCCCGCGGCCGCCCACCGGGATGCGGCCGAGATTCTCGATCGCCGCCTTCACCGAGGCCGGATTGCCGTTGTAGCTCTCGTCGATCAGCGTGAACGGGCCGCCGGCCGCCTCGAGCCGCTGCTGCGCCCCGCGCCCGGCAGGCGGACGCAGGTCGCCGAGCGCCAGCGCCGCCAGCCCAGCACGGCGAGCGAATTGATCACGATGTGTTTGCCCGGACTGCCGAGCCGGTAGGTGATCGGCTGCCCCATCACCACCGCATCGACGGTCGAGACGTCGGAGCGCAGCGCGCAGGAAATCAGCCTGACATCGGCATCGAGGCTCTCGCCGAAGCGGATCACGCGCCCGGCCGGGCCGGACCTGGCGATGCGCTCCAGCAGGTCGGCCTGGGGGATGTCGGCATTGAGAATGGCGGTGCCACCAGGCTCCAGTTCCCAGAAGACGCCGGCCTTCTCCTCGGCGATCCCCTCCAGCGAGGAAAAGGCCGCGAGATGGACAGGCTGGATCGTCGTGATGATCGAGACCTGAGGCCGTACCAGCTTTGCCAGCGGCAGGATCTCGCCGGGGTGATTCATGCCGATCTCGTAGACGGCGTAGTCCACGTCGCGGGGCGTCCGACACAGCGTCAGCGGCACGCCCCAATGGTTGTTGTAGGAGGCGACCGGCGCATGGGTCTTGCCCTGGCGCGAAAGCACCAGCCGCAGCGCCTCCTTGGTGCCGGTCTTGCCGACGGAGCCCGTGACCGCGATCACGCCGGCCTTCAGCTCCGCCCGGCGGACGCTGCCGGCACGCTCCATCGCCTTGAGCACGTCGGGCACGATCGCGAGCGCGCCCCGGCCGGCGAACTGGGCCGCATGGGCCTCGTCGACCACGGCGAGCGCAGCCCCCTTCTCCAGGGCCGCCGCGACGAAGTCATGCCCATTGCGGGCCTCGCCGGTGATGGCGAAGAAGGCGTCGCCCGGCTCCGGGACCGCGCCATCGGCCCGCGCACCCAGCGCCGCGACCAGTTCGTCTCCGCTCCAGAGAGGGGCGCTCATCCTGCGATCTCCGCGATAGCCGTCCGCACCACGTCCTGGTCGGAGAAGGGATAGGTCCGGTCGCCGATGATCTGGCCGGTTTCATGGCCTTTTCCGGCCACGACCAGAACATCGCCCGGCATCAGCATGGCGACGGCGGCCCGGATCGCCTCCGCCCGGTCGCCGATCTCGCGCAGCTTCGGCGACGCCGCCATCACCTGCGCCCGGATCGCGGCGGGGTCCTCGCTGCGCGGATTGTCGTCGGTGACGATCGCGATGTCGGCCTTCTCCGCCGCGATCGCCCCCATCACCGGGCGCTTGCCGGTGTCGCGATCGCCGCCGCAGCCGAAGACGCAGATCAGCCGGCCGGTCGCATAGCCCCGCAGCGTCGCGAGCACGGCGGCCAGCGCATCGGGCTTGTGCGCGTAGTCGACCACGACGAGGCCGCCTTTCGCCTCGCCGACGCGCTCGAGCCGCCCCGCCACGCCGGTGAGCCCTGCGATCGCCTGCAGCGCGCGATCCGGGGCATCACCGGTCGCGATCGCCAGCGCGGCGGCGACCAGCGCGTTGCCGGCCATGAAGTCGCCAACCAGCGGCAGCGTCACGCGGTGTTCGCGGCCGTCGACCGCCACGGTCAGCTGTTGCGAAAAGCCGTCGCGGACGCTCGCGACGAGCCGAATCGTCTCGCCCTTGCGGCCGATGCCGATCAACCGGTGTCCGGCGGCAAGGGCCGCCTGCGCCGCCTCCTCCGCATAGGGCTCGTCCCGGTTGATCACGACAGGCGCCCCCCTGGGCAGTAGCGTCCAGAGCCGCAGCTTGGCGGCGAGGTAGTCGGCCACCGTCGGATGATAATCGAGATGGTCGCGCCCGAGATTGAGGAAAGCACCGGCGGCCAGCCGGACGCCGTCGAGCCGGTGCTGGTCGAGCCCGTGCGAGGAGGCTTCCATGGCGAGATGGGTCACGCCCTCCCCGGCCAGGCGGTCGAGCGAGGCGTGCAGCGAGAGCGGGTCCGGCGTCGTGAGCGAGCCGTAATCGGCGCCCCTGGCGGTGACGATGCCGATGGTGCCGAGGCTCGCCGCCTCATGGCCCAGCGACTGGAAGATCTGGCGGGAGAAATCGGCAACCGAAGACTTCCCGCTCGTGCCGGTGACCGCGACGATGGTCCCGGGCTGGCGCGGATGGATCTGCGCGGCGGCCAGCGACAGCGCGAGACGCGGCTCGGCGACCTCGGCGAAGGCGACGGCCGGGTCGAGCCTGTCCGGGCGCGGCCCGCCCGAGACCACAGCGATGGCCCCCTTGCCGACGGCATCCTGAATGAAGCGCGCGCCGTCCGCCTTGGCACCGGCGAGCGCGACGAAGACGTCGCCCGGCGAGACCTTGCGGCTGTCGAAGGCGACGCCAGCGACGGTGCGCCCGGCGTCGGAGGCGAAGGCACCCGGAAACAGGCGGCCGAGGCTGAAGGCTTCTGTCATGATCGCTCGCTAGCGTGGCGCCCGACCCGCGGCAAGCGTCAGCGCGTGCCCCAGGCTCCCAGCCGCGCCATCAGCGGGAAGGGCGCGGTCGGCGGCTCGAAGCGCGGCGGCAGGCCGAGGATCGGCGCGGTGCGCTCGATCACCTTGCCGGTGGTGATGCCCGCGTTCCAGGCGGCGGTCGAATAGCCGCCGCTCTCGGCATAGCCCTTCGGCTCGTCATAGATGGCCAGGAACAGGTATTTCGGCTTGTCCGACGGCGCGATCGCCGTGAAGGTCGTGAAATTCTTGTTCTTCGCATAGCGGCCGTTGATGACCTTTTCGGCCGTTCCGGTCTTGCCGCCGACGAAGTAGCCCGCGACATCCGCCTTGCGGGCCGAGCCCTTCTCGCCGTTGAGCCGCATGATGAAGCGCATCGCTTCCGACGTCTCGGGCTTGATCACCCGAATGCCGTTCTTCTTCGCCTCGGCTTCCGTCCGCTTCAGGAAGGTCGGCGTGATCAGCGTGCCGCCATTGACCAGCGCCGCCACGGCCGCCATCGCCTGCAGTGGCGCGACCGCGAGACCATGCCCGAAGGCGATCGTGGCGGTGTTGATCTCGCCCCAGCGCTGCGGGACGATCGGCGCGGCGCTTTCCGGCAGTTCGGTCGTCATCCGGTCGAGCTGCATCATCTTGCGCAGGAACGCCTTGTGGCCCTCGACGCCGACGGCCAGCGCCATCTTGATCGAGCCCATGTTCGACGAGTGCAGGAAGACCTCCGGCACGGACAGCGTCCGGCCCGTCCCGTGGTATTCCTTGATCACCTGGCGGCCGAACCGCATCATGCCGCCGGCGGTCGAATAGCTCGAATTGATGTTGGCCTTGCCGGAATCCAGCGCCATCGCGATGGTCAGCGCCTTGAAGGTCGAGCCCATCTCGTAGACGCCGACATTCATCCGGTTGATCCGGTCCTTCTCCAGCGCATCGACCGGGTTGCCGGGGTCGAAATCCGGCAGCGACACCAGCGCGATCATCTCGCCCGTGTTGACGTCCATGATCGCGCCCGCGGCCGCGATGGCCCGGTACTTCTCGATGCCCTTCGTGAGTTCGTCGCGCAGCGCGTGCTGGGCACGCAGGTCGATCGACAGCGTCATCGGCTTCAGATCGGAGGCCTCCGTCGCCAGGCCGGCGCCGTTGAGGTCCTGCAAACCCTGCGAGTCGATGTACTTCTCGATTCCCGCAATGCCGACATTGTCGACATTGGCGAAACCGAGCACATGGGCGGCCGCGGTACCGTTCGGATAGACGCGCTTGTTCTCGGGCACGAAGCCCACGCCGGGAATGCCCAGCCGATGGACCTCGGCCTGCTGGCGCGGGGTGATCTCGCGCTTGACCCAGACGAAGCCCTTCTTGGTGCCGAGCTTGTCGCGCAGATCCTTGGCGTCGAGATCGGGCAGGACGGCGGTCAGCAGTTCCGTGGCCTCGTCCTTGTCGAGGATCTTCCGCGGTTCGGCGAAGACGGAGACGGTGCGGATGTCGGTCGCCATCACCTCGCCGTTGCGATCGACGATGTCGGGCCGCGCGGCCGAGATCGCGGTCGAGGTGGCGCGGCGCAGGCCGACCTGCTCGTTGGGCAGCGTCGCGAGCATCACGAGGCGCCCCGTGATCGCCAGGAACAGCACCGAGAAGCCGAGGATGACCAGGCCGACGCGCGGCTGGCTCTTCTCGCCGCTCATGCGGAAGACATCGCGCAACGCGCCGAAGCGGCGCCGCGGCGCGGCGTCCGTTGCGCTCTCCGCCACGGCCTCGGCGGCCTTTGTCGCGGTCTCGCTCATGGGCGGCCTCCCGGCGTCGTGGCGCTCGGCTTGCGATCCCTCGGGGTCTCGGTCGGCAGTCCGAGGCCGAGATCCTCGAGCTTGCGGCCGATGGCGTCGACCTTCGGCCCGCGATTGGGCACGTCGGCCATGCGCACCACCTGCGTCACCGAGAAGGGCTGCAGATCGAGATGGCGCTCGGCCAGCGCCTGCAGCCGGTCGGGGCGGTTGAGGAACTGCCACTCGGCCTTCAGCACCGCGATCGCGTCACGCTCGCGGTGAATCTTCATGCGGATCTTCTGGACCTGCTCGGCCTCGAGCGTGGTCTCGTACTTGATCGTGTAGGCGTAGAAGGCCGACGAGACGAGCGCACCGATCGCGACCACATGCAGCAGCTTGATCATGCGCGGGGCCTCCGGCGGGGCTGCGGCTCGGGCAGGCCGGCGAGCGCGACGAGATCGGGATCGGCGGGGCGAGCCGGCGCCTCGTTGCGGGCCGCCGCCCGCAGCTTGGCCGAGCGCGCCCGCGGATTGAGGCGCATTTCGGCTTCCGACGGCGCGACCGGTCCGCGGTTGACGAGGCTGAAGGTCGGCTGCGACGCAGCCACCACCGGCGCATGGCGCGAGCCCGCCGGAGCGCGCCCGGAACGCTCGGCCAGGAACTGCTTGACGATGCGGTCCTCGAGCGAATGGAAGGTCACGACCACGAGCCGTCCGCCCGGCGCCAGCACGTTCTCGGCCGCGTGCAGCGCGCGCACCAGCTCGCCCAGCTCGTCGTTGACGGCGATCCGCAGCGACTGGAACACCCGCGTCGCCGGATGCGCCCCACCGGGCTCCGTCCAGACGATGCCGGCGACGAGATCGGCGAGCTGCTTCGTCGTCGTCAGCGGGGCCTTGCGCCGCGCCTCGATGATCGCGCGCGCCACGGCGCGGGAACGCCGCTCCTCGCCATAATGGTAGAAGATGTCGGCGAGGACGCCCTCCTCCGCCTCGTTGACGAGATCGGCGGCGCTGCGGCCCTCGCGGCCCATGCGCATGTCGAGCGGCCCGTCGAAGCGAAACGAGAAGCCGCGCTCGGCCTGGTCGATCTGCATCGAGGAGACACCGATGTCGAGCACGATGCCGTCGAGCGGCACGCGCCCGAAGCGCTCCGCCTCCTCCGCCAGTTCGCCGAAGCAGGCCTGCGCCAGCGTCAGCCGGCCGTCCATCTCGGCGACGAGCCCTGCGCCTCCGGTGATCGCGGTGGGGTCCCGGTCGAGCGCGAGCAGGCTGACATCCGGCGCAGCCTCGAGGATCGCGCGGGCATAGCCCCCGGCCCCGAAGGTTCCGTCGAGATAGCGCCCGCCCGGCCGGGGCGCGAGCGCGCTCAGCACCTCCGCAAGCAGCACCGGCACATGCGGCGCTCCACTCTCGGCAGGCCCTTCGGCCAGATGTCCGCGCGGTTTCGAGCGCCCCGGCATCAGCCCGCGCCCCCGGGCGAAGGCGGCGAGGCACTCAGCGCCCGCTTGACGTCTCGCAGTTTCGCCCTGGCTGCGTCGAGATGCGCCCGGAACCGCTCCGGTTCCCAGATCTGGAATTTGTGGCCGTGCCCGACGAAGGTCACCGTCTCGGAGATCCCGGTGTGAGCCCGCAGCGCCTCGCTCAGCATGATGCGTCCCTCCGGATCGACCTTCAGCACCTCCGAGGTGCCGTTCAGCGCCGTCGACAGCGATTCCCACTCCTCGGAGAAGGGCGAGAAGCGCGCCAGGATGTCGTCGATCGTCCGGCGCAGGGCATGCCCGCCGGCATCGAAGGCGGCGAGATCGAGTGCCGGGTGAACGTAAAGCCCCTCGTAGCCGTCCTTCGCCAGGACCGCCCGGAAGCTGGAGGGAATCGAGACGCGGCCCTTCGCATCGAGCCGATTGGTGAAATTCGAGACGAAGCGGTCCGTCAACGCCGCCTCCCGGCCTGCTCTTCACCCGGGCGCCGACCCACGCGGCGACCTTCGACCAGTTTCCGCGCGGCACACGGACCCTGATCTGGCGGCTGCCTGCCGGCTTCGACGGGATGATTTGGGATAGCATGGGCCTTTGTGGGCGTCAACGGAATCGGGTCCGCGCAGCGTGATCCGCGCGGTCGTCGCGGCATCACAGCCCGTTAAGGTTAAGTATCCGTAACCACGCGCGATTCCGTTTCGGCCGGGCGTCGGACGCCTTGCGCCGCCTCGCCGGGGCCACCCAAAAAAATTGTCCTGCGCTCAATCCCGCGCGGCGGCCGCAGGAGACGTTTCGCGCCATGCGCACGCCGGACAGGAAACCTCCCGCCATGGTTGAGCGCGACACCGACGATGCGCATCCCGTCAGCCACCCGATGGGCGGCGAAGCTCCGCCCGGCCCAGCACGCGCTCAGGCCGGATCGGAACCTTTGTCCGACCCATCGCTTCCCAGACCACACGCCACGGCGCGGCCGGCCGGAGCACGCCCCTGGCGGCAGCCCGCGCCCGCGATCACGTCGCCGTGAAAGAGGGCGATTTGATCGTTGACAATTTAATTGTGCACGATCTAATTAACGCCAACGAGATCACGGCCACGGGCGCCTCCGCCCGCGGCCCCACAGCGAAGGAGCTCACCATGAAGACCCTCTACACCGCACATGGCTCCGCCACCGGCGGCCGCGAAGGCAAGGCCGCGACAGACTCAGGCAATGTCAGCGTCGTTCTCAATACCCCGAAGGAGCTCGGCGGCGGCGGCGGCGAGGGCACCAACCCCGAGCAGCTCTTCGCCATGGGCTACTCCGCCTGCTTCCTCGGCGCGCTCAAGTTCGTCGCCGGCAAGGAGAAGGTGAAGATTCCGGAGGACGCGAAGGTCAGCGGCTTCGGCATCGCCGTCGCGCTGACGGTCTCGGTGCCCGGCGTCGACAAGGCGGTCGTCGAGGACCTCGTCCAGAAGGCCCATATCGTCTGCCCCTACTCGCACGCGACGAAGGGCAACATCGACGTCGACCTCAAGGTGGCGTGACGCCGACGGGGCGCGCAGGGGCCCGACGCAATTTGCTCCGGTGAGTCGGATGGAGCGATGTTCGAAAACCGGAGCGGAGCGGACCTCTCGTCCGTGAGCACCGGACATCGCTTCAGCCGGCCGCCGGAGTAGAACATCCGACGGTTGAGGTGCCAGCCGGCCTGTAAGCCGGGTTTTGGATGGCCGGGGGATCGCTCCCCCGACGTGACGGCCATTCCTCTGGGACGCGCATTGCTGCGCGCCTCGAGCAACCAACCCGGACGACAAAGCATCGTCCCTATTCGGTTTTGCTCCCGGTGGGGCTTGCCATGCCGTCCCCGTTGCCGGGTCCGCGGTGCGCTCTTACCGCACCTTTTCACCCTTACCCCGTGCCGAAGCGCGAGGCGGTTCGATCTCTGTGGCGCTGTCCCTGGGGTCGCCCCCGCCGGACGTTATCCGGCACCGTTTTTCCGTGGAGCCCGGACTTTCCTCCCTCGCGCCAAACCTGAGTTCTTGCGAGAGCGGCCGTCCGGCCGACTGGCGGGAGGGCTAGTGCGCGCTGCGAGCGGCCGCGTCAAGCATCGCAGATGAGGTGCAGCAGGCTAGACAATGGCGGAACGCGCTCCGGCGAGTCGGCTGGCGTGGCCTTCGAGAACCGGAGCGGAGCGGACTTTCGTCCGTGAGCACCGGAAGCGCAGAAGGCCGCGTCAGACGGCCGTCGGAGTAGCGTTCAGTTGCGGGCGGTGATGGTGCGGACCTTGGCGCAATAGGTCCGGTTGGCCCCGCTCATGCGCGTCGCCATGTGGCCGCTCTGGTACTTCATGATGGTGCGGCAGGTGTCGCCGCCGGCGGCGCGGTAGGCCAGCGCCAGATATTTCATGGCATAGCGGGCGTTGGTCTCGGGATCGAGCAGGCCGCCGGCCGGGCCCGCATAGCCCATGCCGCGCGCCGTCTGGTGGCGGATCTGCATGAGGCCGTAATTGCCGGCATTCGCGGCGCGGGGATTGTAGCGGCTCTCGATCCGCACCACCGCATCGGCCAGCGAGAACGGCACGCCATTGGCCGCCGCATGGCGCGCGACCAGCGCCTTCAGACCCTCCGAACCGACGGGAGCAGCCAGAGCGGCCGCGGCGACGGGGGACCGCTTGTCCTTCGCATCCGCAGCCGCGGTCGGGACCGCCGCCGTGGCCTGCGCCTTGTCCTCGCCGGCACCGTCATCGGCTTTGGCGCGCTGGATCTCGGCATCCCGGACGATGAACGCACGGGCGTCCGTCTCGTCATTGACCTGGGCATGGGCCGGCTGAAGGGAAGCGAGGCAAATGGCGAGCGCGGCAATGGCGCCGCTGGAGGTATACCGCATCTTTGACTGAACCCTTGCTACCGCCAATTGGCTGGGAGGGGCAGTCCAGTGACCAGTAAATGTGACGAGAATCTGTTCGCCGATTCGGAAATTGGCTCGGACGCGACAGTACTCGATCTTCTATTCGTTATTTTACTATCAAGTATTGGCGCTGTATTCAGCCCACCAGCGACCTCCCGCCTCGCGGCTCGCCTGTGTATTCCAGCCGGCTCAGCACTTTCTGCCTCTTTTTTGCCATGATTGCCGTTAGCGAGTCGATCAGGCCGCCGATCGGCGCGCGGCCGGGCTGTCGGCTCCCGCCTCTTCCCGCTATCATCGCCGCCTTATCCCGAGGCCCGGAGTCGCCTGCACCATGGTATCGTCTTTCTGGGGGCTGCTGGGCGGCGGCGGCCTCGGCCTCGTGCTCGGCGGCCCCCTCGGCGCCCTTCTCGGCGCGCTCGCGGGCCATATGCTGGTCGATCGCGAAGGCGCGCCTTTCGGCGCGGCGCCGCGCGAACTCGTCTTCACCACCGGCCTCGTCGCGCTCGCCGCCAAGATGGCGCGCTCGGACGGCGTGGTGACGCGCGACGAGGTCGCCGCCTTCCACCGCATCGTCACTGTCCCGCCCGAGCAGCAGGCGCGCATCGAGATGCTGTTCGATCTCGCCAAGCAGACCAGCGCCGGTTTCGAAGCCTATGCCGGGCAGATCGCCGAGAGCTTCCGCGACGAGCCGGCCCTGCTCGAGGACGTGCTCGACGGGCTCTTCCTGATCGCCGCCGCCGATGGCGCGATCCACCAGGACGAGCACGCCTATCTGCGCGATGTCGCGACGATCTTCGGCATCGACGATACCAACTTCGCGCGCATCGAGGCCCGCCATGTCCGGCGCGCCGACGATCCCTATCTCGTGCTGGGCGCCTCGCGCGAGATGACCGACGACGAGCTCAAGCGGCACTACCGCCAGCTCGTCGTCCAGAACCACCCCGATCGCGAGATCGCCCGCGGCCTGCCCGAGGAGGCCGTCGCCATTGCCACCCGGCGCCTGGCCGCGATCAATGCCGCCTGGGACCGGATCGAGCGCGAGCGGGGCCTGCGGGCGCGGCTGACGAGCACCCCGGCATGAGCCGCGACGCCACCCCCGACAGCCGCTTCGCCGCCAAGGTCTTCCCCTCCCCCAACCATGGCGAACGCAAGGGCGGCGCCGCCGGACAGGAAGGCGGCCCGACCGAGGGCGCGCCGCGCCGGCCGGACATGCTGATCCTGCACTACACCGGCATGCGCGACGCCGGCGAAGCCCTGCAATGGCTGTGCAACCCGGTCTCCCAGGTCTCCTCGCATTACTTCGTCTTCGAGAACGGCCACACGCTGCAGCTCGTGCCGGAAGCGCGCCGCGCCTGGCATGCCGGCGCCTCGCACTGGGCCGGCGAGACCGACATCAACTCCTGCTCGATCGGCATCGAGATCGCCAA
>LNFM01019829.1_pt1 | contig 20184 bp, 21 predicted proteins | sample 596031 | NCBI WGS metagenome assembly LNFM01 (sample SAMN04254537, study PRJNA301005) | activated carbon metagenome | isolation source: dual media filters at the Ann Arbor, Michigan drinking water treatment plant | place: USA: Ann Arbor | reverse complement strand
CTTCGCCGAACTCGACGCCAACCACGGCATCCATGCCGGCGACATCGAGACCTCGCTGATGCTCCATTTCCGGCCGGACCTGGTCGATATGGGCGAGGCCGTGGCCTTCAATCCGCTGACGGTCGAGATGGCGGCCGAGGGCTACAGCTGGCTGCGGCCGACCGGCCTGCACGCGATGGCCTGGATGGCGCAGGACGTCCACCCTTCCGGCGCCGCGGGCGACGCCTCGCTCGCTACAGTCGAGAAAGGCAGGGCGACGGCCGCCTTCCAGGCGAAAGGCTTCGTCGAGCTGCTGGCGGATGTGGCGCGGTTTCCGCTGGAGCGGCTGCACAAGGGGGCCGGCTAGCCCTCGAGAACGCGCCTGTGGCCGCTGCAGGCCGGGCCCGTATCAAGCGACCTTCTGCGCTCGCTCGACGGTGTCGGGAGCGTGGTCGATGACCTTGAGCAGCGCGCGGGCGGTCCTGTCCAGGCTGCGGCGTCCCTGTTCCCAATCGCGCAGGGTCGCCGGGCTCAGGCCGAACTTGCGGGCAAAGGCCTCCTGGGAGAGGCCCAGCTTCTTGCGAATGGCCGCAACATCGACAGTCTCGACGGTGATTGTCTTAGCGGGCTCCTTGTCGCCTCGCGCGATCGCCACCGCTTCGGTCGCGCTCGCGACCAGGTCCTGTCCGAATGTCGGCATCTCAACGATCTCCTGACTTGGTCGCCTGCCGGTAGGCATCGGCGATTTTCGGCAGTGTCCGGGCAAGGTCATTGCGCTCGGCCTGGGTCAGATTGGCCCGCTTGCCCTTATCGATCAGCGCCAGAATGAAGATCGGAACGTCGTCGCCGCCGAAGTAGTGAATCGTGCGGTAGCCGCCGCTCTTTCCTTCACCCCGGCCGGCATGGCGCAGCTTTCGTGCGCCGCCGGTCCCGACCATCAGGTCACCCCCGAGAGGATTGCTGGCAATCGCGACCGCGATGTCCTGAATCTCGTCGTCGACCAGACCAGCCGCCTTGGCCTGCCGCTCGAAAACCGAGGTCAGCAGCACAGTCTGCATCAACGCAGACTACGGCAATGCCGTATCTTCCCGCAAGGAAAATCGCAGAGGTCGGACTGTCCTACGCCCCCGGCTTGCCCTTGGGCGCATAGATGTCCTTGTACTGCTCGCGCGGCAGGTCGTCGACGATGAAGACCTGCTTGGGCAGCTTGAACTTGGCGAGGCGCTGCTCCAGCGTCTGCGCGATCGAGGCGGCGGTGATGGCCGCGCCGGGCTTGACCACCACGACGGCGGTGACGCCCTCGCCGAAATCGCGATGCGGGCAGCCGATCACGGCGCTCTCGATCACGCCCGGCATCTCGTCGATCTCGGTCTCGACCTCCTTGGGATAGACGTTGTAGCCGCCGGTGATGATGAGGTCCTTGCCGCGTCCGACGATGTGGACGTAGCCGGCCGAGTCGATCTTGCCGAGATCGCCGGTGATGAAGAAGCCGTCCGGCTTGAACTCGGCCGCGGTCTTCTCGGGGTTGCGCCAGTAGCCCTTGAAGACGTTGGGCCCCTTCACCTCGATCATGCCGATCTCGTCGGGGCCGAGCCCCTTGCCCGTCTCGGGGTCGACGACACGGGCCGCCACACCCGGCAGCGGATAGCCGACCGTGCCCGCCACCCGCTCGCCCTCATAGGGGTTGGAGGTGTTCATGTTGGTCTCGGTCATGCCGTAGCGCTCGAGGATCGCGTGGCCGGTCCGCTCGCGCCATTCGCGATGCGTCTCGGCCAGCAGCGGCGCCGAGCCGGAGACGAAGAGGCGCATGTGCTTGGTCGCCTCCGTCGTCAGGCGGGCATCCTGCAGCAGCCGGACATAGAAGGTCGGCACGCCCATCATGCAGGTCGCCTGGGGCAGGTGCTTGAAGACCTGGTCGGGATCGAATTTCGGCAGCAGGATCATCGAGGCGCCGGAGAACAGCACGCAGTTGGTCGCGACGAAGAGGCCGTGCGTGTGGAAGATCGGCAGCGCGTGGAGCAGCACGTCGTCCTTGGTGAAGCGCCAGTAGTCGACCAGCGCCAGCGCGTTCGAGGCGAGGTTGTCGTGGCTGAGCATCGCGCCCTTGGAGCGCCCCGTCGTGCCCGACGTGTAGAGGATGGCGGCCAGGTCATCGGGCCCGCGCGCGATGTCGGCGAACGCGGTCGAAGCGGCGAGCGCCTTGTCGGAGAGCGAGCCGGCGGAGACGTCCGGCGAGCGCCAGACGCCGAGCGTCTCGAGCTTCGCCCCGGCCTTGTCGGCATAGGGCTTCAGGGCTTCGGCCTTCGCCGGATCGCAGACGAAGACGGCGGGCTGCGCGTCGCCGAGGAAATACTCGATCTCGGCCGGGGTGTAGGCCGTGTTGAGCGGCAGGAAGATCGCGCCCGCGCGCACCGCTCCGAGATAGAGCATCAGCGCCTCGACGCTCTTCTCGACCTGGACAGCCACGCGGTCTCCCGGCTGCACCCCGAGCGAGACCAGCGCATTGGCGAAGCGGGCCGAGGCATCGACCATGTCGGCGTAAACATAGCGCCGGCCGTCGTCGAGGAGGGCGAAGGGAGCATCCGGCGCCGGCATCCGAGACCTGACCAGGTCGAACAGGTGGTTGCCCATGATCAGGGTCCTTTCAGGCGTAGCCGTCGCGTTTCGCGGCCCCTCGGGGCGGAGCCGTTCTCCCATTGGCGTCACGTGCGTCGCGGGTCAACTCGTGGCCGGCCGCAACAGCTTGCGCACGGCGGCCGAGGCGACGACCGTGTTGCGGGTGGCGAAGGCCTCGTGGTTGGTCTCGATGTCGTCGAGCTCGTAGCGATAATTGACCATCACGCCATGCGACTCGCGCAGGCCGCGTGCCGACAGGTTGCCGCCGACATTGATGCGCTCCAGCCGCGCGCCATTGCCGAGATGGAACCGGGCGACCGGGTCGATCACGCGCCCCGAGGCCGTGCGCGCCCGCAGCATGTAATGCGCCATCATCTGGCCGAGCAGCTTGTCGCGGCGCAGCCGGGTCGCCTCGTCGAGCGAGATCGTCTCGCCGGCCGGGCGGGCCAGCTCCGAGCGCTCCTCGTTGGTCAGGCCGAGATCGCCCGGATCGACGACGAGGCCTTCGAGCCAGCGTGCGAAGCCCGGCACCGGCGACAGCGTGACGAAGGTCTCAAGCCCCGGCAGCTCGCGCTTCAGATCCTCGGCGACCTGCTTGATCAGGAAGTTGCCGAAGGAGATGCCGCGCAGGCCCTCCTGGCAATTTGAGATCGAATAGAACACCGCCGTCGTCGCCTCGGAGGCCGGCAGCACCTCGCGCTCCCCGCTCAGCACCTCGCCGATGCCGCGCGGGATCGCGCGGGTCAGCGCCACTTCGACGAAGATCAGCGGCTCGTCGACGAGCTGGGGATGGAAGAAGGCGAAGCAGCGGCGGTCCGCCGGCTCCAGCCGCCGGCGCAGATCGTCCCAGCCCTGGATCTCGTGGACGGCCTCGTAGCGGATGATCTTTTCGAGCACATTCGCCGGCGAGCGCCAGTCGATCCGGCGCAGCACGAGGAAGCCGCGGTTGAACCAGGAGCCGAAGAGATGCCGGAAATCGGCATCGACGGTCAGCAGGTCGCGGTCGCTCTCCATCGCCTCGAACAAGGCCTCGCGCATCCGCACCAGCACATGGGTGCCGCCGGGGGCCAGGTTGAGGCGCCGCAGCAGCTCCTGCCGGCGGGGTTCGGAGGCGAGGTGTAGCGCCGAGATCGTGGCCGCGCCGGGCTCGGCGCGATAGGCCTCGATCGCCCGGTCGAGCCGCTCGTGATCGGGCCCGAACCGCTCCTGCAGCATGGCGAAGAAGGCCCGCCGGCCCGGCTTGTCGAGCCGTTCCCAGGCTTCCAGGACCGCTTGCGCCAGCGCCATGCCCGAGGCCTCGCCCCGGCCCGAGAGCAGATCCTCGCAGAGCCGGTCGATCGGCCGGTTGCGCTGCGTCATGAAGGCCACATTGGTCAGCAATTCGCCGAGAAACGCCATGTCGCTGCGGACCTCCCGGGGCCATCATGCCCTGCCGGGCGGCGCGTGCAAGCCCGCCCTCGCCTGCTCAGTCTCAGCGCAGCAGGGCCCAGGCCTTCAGGAAGAAGTCGGGCGCGCCGAAATTGCCGGATTTGAGCGCGATCACCATATTGCGGCCCTGCGCCACGCGGGTCCAGGGCACGCCGGGGTCGATCTCCGGCCCGATCTCGAGGAGGCCGATGCCCAGTCCCTGGACGACCGCCCCCGAGGTCTCGCCGCCCGCGACCAGAAGACGGGAGACACCGCCCTCAGCCAGCAGGGCCGCCGTCTGCGCGAAGGCATGCTCGACCGTCTCGCCGGCCCGCTCGCGCCCGAGCTTGTCCTGGATCGCGGCGACCTCGGCCGGATCGTCGCTGGAATAGAGCAGGAAGGGTGTGTCCGCGGCCTGCGCCAGCGCCCAGTCGGCGAGCCTGGCGGCATCCTGTGCACCGGAGACCAACGCCATGGGATCGACCCTCAGGGCCGGATAGCCGGCCTCGATCGCCCGGCGGATCTGGCCGCGCGTCGCCGTCGAGCAACTGCCGGAGATGATGCCGGCGCGGCCCTTCGGCGCCGCGAGGCTGGCCGCGATCTCGCGCTCCGGCAGCAGGCCGGCGCGGCGGAAATTCTGCGGAAGGCCCATGGCGATGCCGGAGCCGCCGGTGAGGAGCTTGTGATCGGCAACCGCCTCGCCCAGCACCATCAGATCGGCATTGGTGAGCGCGTCGGTCACGACATAACGGACGCCCTGGTCGGCCAGGGCAGCAAAACGCGCCTTCACCGCCCCGGCTCCGGCCAGGACGGTGGCGTAATCGACCAGCCCGACGGCGCCTGCCGTCTGCGCGCCCATCAGGCGGATCAGGCTGGAATCCCGCATCGGCGTCAGCGGATGGTCCTTCATCGAGCTTTCGTGAAGCGGCACCGCGCCGACGAAGAGATAGCCTTGGTAGATCGAGCGGCCATTGGCCGGAAAGGCGGGACAGACGATGGCCAGCCCCGCGCCGAGCCGCTGTGCCAGCGCATCGGCGACGGGCCCGATATTGCCCTTCGCGGTCGAATCGAAGGTCGAGCAGTATTTGAACAGGATCTGCCGTGCGCCCGCAGCCAGCAGCGCCTCGCAGGCAGCGAGCGAATCGGCGACGGCCTCGGCGACGGGGTTGGTGCGCGACTTCAGCGCGACGACGACGGCATCCGCCTCCGGCAGCGCCTGGCCGGGACGCGGAACGCCGATCGTCTGCACCGTGCGCATGCCGCTGCGATTGAGCATCAGCGCCACATCCGTCGCGCCCGTCATGTCGTCGGCGATCACACCCAGCAGCATCGTCGTTCCTCCGTTCGGCTTTGTGCCGGTCTCGTTGGGTCGTCTTGTAGCGGCCCGCCGCCGTCAAGGCGATCCGGAGTGCGCACGGGGCACGCATGCGAGCCCCGACGGCCGAAGCTGGCCGCCAAATTGCATGCAGGCGCCCTCCGCAACGGCATGCAGTTGGAATGCTGACGCGGTGGTGCGGCATCGACGCCGCTGCGAATTTGCATCAGGCTGGTACCAACCGGAACGATCTTCGGCGATCATGACCGCAAACGACAACAGGGGACATCCGATGAAGCTTCTCACCGCCCTGGCCTGCGCCGCCGCCCTGACGCTCGCCGCCCTCCCCGCCGTCGCGCAGGCGCCCTCGACCCTGCGCATCGGCTTGCAGGAGGACCCCGACGTGCTCGACCCGCACAAGGCGCGGACCTTCGTCGGACGGATCGTGTTCAAGGGGCTCTGCGACAAGCTCCTCGACATCACCCCCGACCTGAAGATCGTGCCGCGGCTGGCGACGGAATGGTCGTTCTCCGCCGACGGCCTCACGCTGACGATGAAGCTGCGCAGCGATGCCAAGTTCCATGACGGCGAGGCGTTCGATGCCGAAGCCGCCAAGGCCAATCTCGAGCGCGCCCGCACCCTGCCCGACTCGCTGCGCAAATCCGAGCTCGCCTCGGTCGCGCTCAAGCTGAAGCGGCCCGACGCGACGCTGCTCGCGCAGCTCACCGACCGCGCCGGCATGATGCTGGCGCCCAAGAGCCTGGCGGGCGATGTCGGCGCCAAGCCGGTCTGCTCGGGCCCCTACAAGTTCGTCGAGCGGGTGCAGAACGACCGCATCGTGCTCGAGCGCTTCAAGGAGCACTGGGAGGCGCAGAACTACCATTTCGACCGCGTGCTCTACCGCTCGATCCCCGATACCACGGTGCGGCTGGCCAATCTGCGCTCGGGTGAGCTCGACATGCTGGAGCGGCTGGCGCCGACCGATGTGAAATCGGCGCAGGGCGACAGGGCCCTCAAGGTCACCAGCATCGCCAATCTCGGCTACCAGGGCATCACCATCAACACAGCCCATGGCGACGCCGCCAAGCAGCCGATGGGGCAGGACAAGCGGGTGCGCCAGGCGCTCTCGCTCTCGATCGACCGCAAGGTGCTGAGCCAGGTCGTCTTCGAGGGGCTGTATGAGCCCATGATCCAGCCCTTCAACCCGGGCAACCCCTATGTCAGCGCCGATTTCCCGGTGCCGGCGCGCGACGTCGCCAAGGCCAAGGCGCTGCTCAAGGATGCGGGGCTGACCAAGGTGTCGGTCGAGCTCTTCGTCACCAACAACCCGGTCGACGCCCAGCTCGGGCAGGTCATCCAGGCGATGGCGGCGGAAGCCGGCATCGACATCCAGATCCGCTCGACGGAGTTCGCCAGCCAGCTGCGCGACCAGCAGCAGGGCAAGTTCCAGATGAGCCGCATCGGCTGGTCGGGCCGCATCGACCCGGACGGCAACCTGCACCAGTTCGTGACCAGCAAGGGCAACCAGAACGACGGGCGCTATTCCAACGCCGAGGTCGACCGCCTGCTCGACGAGGCCCGCACGGTCTATGACGTCGCCGAGCGCAAGAAGCGCTACGACGCGGCACAGAAGTTCCTGCAGGACGAGCTGCCGATCGTCTATCTCTACAACCAGACGGTCTTCTTCGCGCTGCGCTCCAACCTCAGCGGCTTCGTGATCAATCCGGACGGCATGATCCGGTTGGCCGGGATCAAGCGGTCTTGATGGCTTCTGCCTTGCCACGGCCCTCACCGCCATTGCGAGGAGGCAGAGCCGACGAAGCAATCCAGGGGGGCGTCGAGCGCTACGCCACTGGATTGCTTCGCTTCGCTCGCAATGACGGGACATGCCCATCCGCGCCTCGCAGCAAGAGCAAGCCATGCTCGCGCTGATCGGGCGCCGCGTCCTGATCGCGATCCCGACGCTGTTCCTGGTGTCGCTGTTCGTGTTCGCCCTGCAGCGCGCGCTGCCGGGCGATCCGTTCCTCGTCATCGCCGGCGAGGAACGCGATCCGGAGGTGATCGCGCGGCTGCGCGCGATCTACCGCATGGACGATCCGGTCGTCGTGCAGTTCTTCGCCTGGCTCGGCCAGGTGGTGCAGGGCGATTTCGGCCGCTCGCTGCGCACCGGCGAGCCCGTGCTCGGGCTTATCCTGCAGAAGCTGCCGGTGACGCTGCAGCTCGCCATCGCCTCGATCCTCGTCGCCATCGCCATCGGCATTCCCGCCGGCGTGCTCGCGGCGCGGCGCAAGGACACGGTAGTAGACTACACGACCAGCGCGCTCGCCCTGTCGGGGCTATCGATCCCGAATTTCTGGCTGGGGATCATGCTGATCCTGGTGGTGTCGGTGGAGCTGCAGTGGCTGCCGGCGTCGGGCTACGAGCCCTTCTTCAGCGATCCCATCGGCGCGATCGAGCGGCTGATCATGCCGGCCTTCGTGCTCGGCTCGGGCCTTGCCGCCTTCCTGATGCGGCACACGCGCTCGGCGATGCTCGAGGTGCTGCGCTCCGACTATGTCCGCACCGCCCGCGCCAAGGGGCTGGACGAGGACGCGGTCGTCAACCGGCATGCCCTTCGCAATGCGCTGGTGCCGATCATCACGCTGACGACGATCCTGTTCGGCGAATTGCTGGCGGGCGCGGTGCTGACCGAGCAGGTCTTCACCATTCCCGGCTTCGGCAAGCTCATCGTCGATGCGGTGTTCAATCGCGACTACGGCGTCGTGCAGGGCGTGGTGCTGTGCACGGCGATCGGCTTCATCCTGATGAACCTGCTCGCCGACGTGCTCTACATCCTGGTCAACCCGCGGCTGAGGGCGCAGTGATGACGACCGCAGCCACCGACACGCTCGCCACGCCTCCGGAACTCGCCTTGCGGCCACGGCCCGGCGTGCTGGTGCGCCTCTCCCGCAATCGCTCCGCGCTGATCGGCGGCGCCATCGTGCTCGCCTTCGTGCTGATGGCCGTGCTGGCGCCGCTGCTGCCGCTGGCCGATCCGCTGAAGTCGAACTTCCTCGCCATCCGCAAGCCGCCTTCCGAGCTCTACTGGTTCGGGACGGACGAACTCGGGCGCGACCAGGTCTCGCGGCTGTTCTTCGGCGCGCAGGCCTCGCTGCTGGCGGGCATCGTCTCGGTCGTGATCGCGCTCGCCATCGGCATTCCCTTCGGGCTGCTGGCGGGCTGGTATGGCGGCTGGATCGACGCCGCGATCTCGCGGGTCACCGAGGCGATGCTGGCCTGCCCCTTCCTGATCCTGGCGATCGCGTTTGCGGCCGTGCTCGGCCCCTCGCTGATCAATGCGATGATCGCGATCGGCCTCTCGGCGGTGCCGGTCTTCGTGCGGCTGGTGCGGGCGCAGGTGCTGAGCGTCAAAGCCGAGGACTTCGTCGAAGGCGCGAGGGCTGTGGGTGCCCGCGACCTGCGCATCGTCCTGCGCCACATCCTGCCCAACATCCTCTCGCCGATCGTGGTGCAGTCGACGCTGTTCATGGCGCAGGCGATCATCCTCGAGGCGGCCTTGTCCTTCCTCGGGCTCGGCCAGCAGCCCCCTGCCCCGTCCTGGGGCCAGATGCTGAACGTCGCCAAGAACTTCATGGAGCAGGCGCCGTGGATGTCGGTGGCGCCGGGCGTCTGCATCTTCCTCGCCGTGCTGGGCTTCAACCTGCTCGGCGATGGCCTGCGCGACGTGCTCGACCCGAAGGAGGGATGAGTTGCTTGCACCGCGCGCCCCTCATGCCCGGGACGGCGCAGCCGGACCCGCCTTTTCGCCCTAAGCTCGCGCCTGCGATTTCGCCTGCACTGGATCCTCCGCATGTTCACGACCCGGCCTGAAATCCTCGGCACCTTCGGTGTCTGCACCTCGACGCACTGGCTCGCGACGGCGACCGGCATGGCAATGCTGGAGAAGGGCGGCAACGCCTTCGATGCCTGCGCCGCGGCCGCCTTCGTGCTGCAGGTCGTCGAGCCGCATCTGGTCGGCCCCGGCGGCGAGATGCCGGCGGTGTTCTATTCGGCGAAGACGAAGAAGGTCGAGGTGATCTGCGGCCAGGGCACGGCGCCGGAGGCCGCCACCATCGAGGCCTTCAAGGCGCTGGGGCTCGATCTGGTGCCGGGCTCCGGCCTGCTCGCTGCCGTCGTGCCCGGCGCCTTCGGCGGCTGGATGACGCTGCTGCGCGACCACGGCCTGCTGCCGCTGCGCGAGGTGCTGGAGCCGGCGATCGGCTATTTCGAGAACGGCCACCCGATGCTGCCGCGCGTCTCGGACACCATCGCCGGGCTGACCGACCTGTTCACGAACGAGTGGCCGACCTCGGGCGAGGTCTATCTGCCCGGCGGGCAGGTGCCGCAGGCCAAGGCTCTCTTCCGCAACAAGGCCGCAGCCGAGACCTACAAGCGCATCCTGAGCGAGGCGGAGGCTGCCGGCGGCAGCCGCGAGAAGCAGATCCAGGCCGCCTATGACTCCTGGTACAAGGGCTTCGTCGCGGAGGCGATCGACTCCTTCTGCCGGACGACCGAAGCGATCGATTCCTCGGGACGCCGCCACAAGGGGCTGCTCACGGCCGACGACATGGCGCGCTGGCAGCCGACCTACGAGACGCCCGCCAGCGTGACCTATCACGGCTGGGAGGTCTTCAAGATCGGCCCCTGGGGCCAGGGTCCCGTCTTCCTGCAGACGCTGAAGATCCTCGAGGGCATCGACATCGCCGGGATGGGCCCCGACAGCGCCGCCTTCGTGCACCATGTTGCGGAGGCGATGAAGCTCGCCTTCGCCGACCGCGAGGCCTATTACGGCGACCCCGATTTCGTGAAGGTGCCGCTGGCGACGCTGCTCTCGGAAGACTATGCCCGCGGCCGCCGCAACCTGATCACGGACACCGCCTCGCAGGAATTGCGGCCGGGTCTGATTCCCGGCTTCGAGGCGCAGGTGGCGCAGGCCCTGGCCGGCGTGCGCTATGCCGGACAGGCCGGCAAGGGCGACGCGACCGTCGGCGAACCGACGACGGCGGCGATGGTGGCCGCCGGGCGGCGTGGCGACACGGTCCATATCGACGTCATCGACAAATGGGGCAACATGATCGCCGCCACCCCCTCGGGCGGCTGGTTCCAGTCCTCCCCGGTGATTCCGGCGCTCGGCTTCCCGCTCAACGCCCGCGCCCAGGCCTTCTTCCTTGACGAGGGGCTCCCCTCGGCGCTGGCGCCGTTCAAGCGGCCGCGCACGACGCTGACGCCCTCGCTCGCCTTCGAGAACGGCGAGCCGCGCCTCGTCTTCGGCACACCGGGCGGCGACCAGCAGGAGCAGTGGCAGCTCGGCCTGTTCTTGCGCCGGGTGCACCACGGGCTCAACCTGCAGGAGGCGATCGACCTGCCGCTGTTCCACACCCAGCACTTCCCCTCGACCTTCTATCCGCGCGAAGCCAAGCTCGGCCATCTGGCGGTGGAGGAGAGCATCGGCGAGAGCGTGCTCGCCGATCTGGTCCGCCGCGGCCACCAGCTGGAGCGGGCGCCGGCCTGGACGATCGGCCGCCTCACCGCCGCCGAAAAGAGCGCCGACGGTCTCTTGCGCGCGGCCGCGACGCCGCGTCTGATGCAGGCCTACGCGGCCGGCCGGTGAGGACACGCGCATGACCTGGTCCATCGTCGCCCGCGACGCCGCCACCGGCGCCTATGGTGTCGCCGTCTCGACCTGCGCCTTCGCGGTCGGCTCGCGCGTGCCCTATGGCGGCGGCCGCATCGGGGCGATCGCAACGCAGGCCTTCGTCAACCCGCTCTATGGGGTGGACGGCCTGCGCCTGCTCCAGGAGGGCCGCTCGGCGGTCGAGATCATCGCGACGCTGACCGCGGCCGACGAGGGGCGCGCCCATCGCCAGCTCCATGTGATCGACCGCGAGGGCAAGATCGCCGCCTTCACCGGCGCCTCCTGCATCGACTGGTGCGGCGCGGTCGACGGGCCGCAGGTTTCCGTCGCCGGCAACATGCTGAGCGGGCCGGAGGTGATCCAGCAGACGCTGAAGGCCTATATCGCGGCCTCGGCGCTCGACTTCGACGAGCGGCTGCTGGTCGCGCTGGAGGCTGGCGAAAAGGCGGGCGGCGACAAGCGCGGCCGGCAGTCGGCGGCCATCCGGATCTGGTCGGGCGAACCGATTCCGAGCTTCGACATCCGTGTCGACGACCATGTCGATCCGCTGGCCGAGCTGCGCCGGCTCTGGCGCGTCGCGCATCAGCGCTATGTCCCCTTCCAGCAGGCGTCGCCCTCGCGCTCGCGCCCAGCCGGCGTGACCGACCGTACCGAGCTCGACCGCCTCTGCAGCGACTATGCGGCAGCCTGGAACGCACGCCATCCGGAGTAGCTGCTCCCGAGGGAACTTCTGTCGGGCCGCGGAAGGCGCTAGGTTTCCCTAACGCCCGCACGACCGGATGCAGCAAGGACGCCGCCATGGCCACTGACAGCGATGCGCTCGAACGCCGGATCGCCAGGCTGGAAAGCCAGCTCGCCGCCCTGACCGCGATGATCTCGGCCACGCCCGGTGGGGCGCTGGCGATCACTGCGGCCGGCGGCGTCAGCATCACCGCCGGCGGCGCCTTGACGCTCACCGCCGGGAGCGCTTGCGCCGTGACGGTCGGCAGCATCTTCGCCCTCAGCGCCGGGACGCGGATCAAGCTGGCCGGCGGTCAGGAGATCATGCTCGACAGCCGGCAGTGCCATGTTCAGACGACGGTCGATCTCAGCCTCACCAGCGCCCAGTCGATGTCGATCGAGGCCGGGAAAGACCTGGTGATCGCGACCGGCAAGAAGTTCTCTGTGACGGCCGGCGACGATGCGACGGTGAAGAGCGGCAGCGCCCAGATCGAGCTCAAGAAGGATGGGTCCGTGACGTTGAAGGGGCGCGATATCACCACCAACGCGTCGGGCCGTGTCACCGTGAAATCGAGCGCCAATACGGTCATCAAGGGCAGCAAGATCGGCCAAAACTGACGTTGCGGGATCGTCCGGCATGCGGGAGAGGCTTGCGCCTCCCCCGGCTGCGACCGATCAGACCAGCTTGCCTCGCGCCGCGACCGGCAACTCGCCCACCAGTTCGCGGCCACGCACCGTCACCAGACGGTCGACCATGTTGACGACCACGCAGACATGATTGGGCACCACGCGGACGATCTCGCCCACGCCCGGCCGGTCATTGCTCGCCGAGAGATCGAGGAAGCCGTGCTCCTCGGCAAATTTCGCGATGCGCGCCGCGGGGTATTCGAGGATATGGCCGTGGCCGTCGAGCCCGCCGGAATCGCTCGTCAGCGTCTTGGAGCCGGAGTCGAGGATGCCGCGCTCCGGCCCGGCCCGGCTGACCACCGTCGCGTAGACGGTCAACGCGCAATCCTCCAGCGTTGCCACCCCGGCCGCGACCTGCATGCGATCGTTGAAGATCGAGGTTCCCGCGCGGTGCTCGGTCGCGCCCTTGAGCTCGCCGATATGGGGAATGTTGGGCGAGCCGCCGGTGGAGACGATCGACGCCTCCAGCCCCGCCTCGCGCAGACCCGCATTGGCGGTGTCGAGGAACACCTGCGTACGCGCCCAGCCATCCTCGGGCGGATACATCAGGAAGCCGGCGAAGCGCAGGCCCTTGGAGCCGGCGATCAGCTTTGCCAGCTCGACCGCCTCGCCGGGTGTCTCGACGCCGGCGCGCTGGCGGCCGGTGTCGCATTCGACGACGACCTCGAGGTCGCGCCCGGCGATCTCGGCCGCCTGAGGCAGGCCGGCGATGGTCACGGGGTTGTCGGCGGCGACGATCATCCGGACCCGGCGCTGGAGATGGCCGAGTGATCAGGATGTCGTCGATGCCGCCATCGGCCATCACCTCGGCCTCGCCGAGCTTCTGGCAGGTGATGCCGCGCGCGCCGGCCTCGATCTGGAGGCGGGCGAGCTCGGGCGATTTATGCGTCTTGATATGCGGGCGGTTGGCGACGCCCTTGGCATCGCAGACGGCCTGCAGGCGCGCGATGTTGGCCTCGACCTTGTCGAGGTCGATCACCACGGCCGGCGTGCCATAGATGCGGGCGATCTCGGCCTTCAGGCCTTCATGGTCGGCAGCCATCACGGCAGCACCTTGATGATGACTTCGATCTCGACCGGCATGTTGCCCGGCAGCGAGCCCATGCCGACGGCCGAGCGGGCATGGCGCCCGTTCTCGCCGAGCACGGCGACGAAGAGGTCCGAGCAGCCATTGATGACCTTGGGCTGGTCGCCGTACTCCGGCACGGCGTTGACCATGCCGAGCAGCTTGATGACCTCGACCTTGTCGAGCGAGCCGGCGGCCTCCTTCATCGCGGCGAGCAGCCCGAGCCCTGTGTTCCTCGCGAAGTCATAGGCCTGCTGCGTGGTGAACTCCTTGCCGACCTTGCCGTTGGGGATCGAGCCGTCGAGATTGCGCGGCCCCTGCCCCGAGAGGAAGACGAGATCGCCGGCCTTCTTGAAGCGCACATAGTTGGCCATCGGCGCCACCATCGCGGGCAGTTCCAGGCCCAGATCCTTCAGTTTCTGCTCGGCGCTCATGGTGTCGTTCGTCCCTCTGCGGTCGTTTCGTGTTCTGGATGGAGCGCGCGCTCCATATAGCGGGCGGCATCGTCATAGCTGGCGAGCTTCTCCGCAAGGGCAGGCTCATGCACCGCGCGAAAGCCCTGCCGCCGCCAGAAGCCGGACGAGCCGTCGATGGCGACGAGTGCGAGGCAGGAGAGGCCGGCGTCGGCCGCGATCTCCGCCAGCCTCGCGGCGACGACGCCCCCGGCCCCGCTGCCGCGTGCCTGTGGCAGGAGCGCGAGATCATGGATGTAGAAACAGCCGGCCTGCGACGGCAGTTCGCGCAGCAGACTGTTCAGGGCCGGCGGCGCGGCGCGCTGCCAGGGATGGCTCACGACATAGCCAATCTGGCCGCCCGGGCCGTCGAGCACGAGGCAGCCTTGGGCAAACAGCCGCAGCCGCTCGGCGAAGACCGCCTCGTCTTCCGGGTAGCCGGGATGCACCACGGCCGCGACCGCCAGAACGGCCGGCAGGTCGGTCGCGGTCATCGGGCGCCAGAGCACGCTTTGCAACAGATTGTCCCTTTGTCATTCCGGGCCGAGTTGCAGGCTCGAACCCGGAATGACACGATGGGGCCGGCTCAGCCCGCGACCTTCCTGAACTTGTTCGTCCGCTTCGGATGCCACCAGGCGCCCTTGAGCACGACGCCCTCGGAGAGGATCTTGCGGTCGCCGGTCATGTGCTCGCCGGTGACGTCGGCATAGTCGAACTTGCCTTCCTTCACCGTCAGGATCGTCGCGTCGCCGAGCGAGCCGACCTTGAGCGAGCCATATTCCGGGCGCTTCAGCGCCATGGCCGCGTTCACGGTCGAGGCGGCGATGACGTCGTTCAGGCTCATTCCCATCAGCAGGAACTTCGACATGGTCGTGACCTGGTCATAGGCAGGCCCGTCGATGCAGAGCTTGTGCACGTCCGAGGAGATCACGTCCGGCTGGAAGCCGTTGGCGAGCATGGCGCGCGTCGTCTTGAAGGAGAACGAGCCCTTGCCGTGGCCGATGTCGAAGAGGACGCCGCGCTTGCGGGCCGCCAGAACCTCCGGCTTGACCGTGCCCTGCGCCGTGCAGGGGGCATTCGGGAAGGGCCGGAAGGCGTGGGTGAGCACGTCGCCGGGCCGCAGCATGTTGACCACCTCCTCATAGGAGGGCGGCGGATGGTCGATATGGCACATCAGGGGCATGCCGACCTCGTTGGCCACCTGCAGCGCGACGTTGAGCGGGGCGGTGCCCTGGTCGCCCGAGGCGTGCAGACCGACGCGGACCTTGATGCCGACGATCAGGTCGCGGTTCTTGTCGGCGACCTCGGCGCAGTCGATCGGGTTCATCATCGCCATGTCGCGGCTCTCGCCGACCATGACGCGGTGATAGGCGAGGATGCGGGCCTGGCTCTTCTCGATGACGTGCTTGCGGAAGCCCGGCCAGTTGCCGGGGCCGGCCGAGCCGGTGTCGACCGAGGTGGTGACGCCCGAGGCCCGGCAGAACTCGTCGGCGTCGATGCCCAGCGACGTGCCGCCCCAGTAGACATGGGTGTGCAGGTCGATCAGGCCGGGCGTGACGATGTAGCCGGAGACGTCGCGGATGTCCTTGGCGCCCTTCAGGTCCTTGCCGAAGCCGGAGACCTTGCCGCCGGTGAAGGCGACGTCGCAGACGCCGTCGTGCTTCTGCGAGGGGTCGATGACGCGACCGCCCTTGAGGATGAGATCGTGGGTCATTTCGGCAGTCCCCCTAAGCAGTCATGATCAAACAGATGTGGCCGAGAACCGGGCTCAAACCCAGTTCTCGACACGCAGACCGGGCATGCGGTCGAACTCGCGGCGATTATTGGTGACGATGATCAGGCCCCGGCTGCGGGCATGGGCACCGATCTGGGTGTCATAGGGGCCGCATGGCGTTCCGATGCGCTCGAGCTCGCTACGCAGTTGGCCATAATGGCGCGCAGCCATCTCGTCGAAATCCAAGACGCTGACTTGCGATAGGAACAGGTCGAGTTCCTCGAGATTTTGCTTCGGCCGTCCTGATTTCTCCGCGCCATAGGCCAGCTCCCCAACAGTGACGGTTGACACGGACAACTTGCCTTCAAGCGCAAGGAACCGCGCCCTTGGAATGGGGGCGCGGTCTCGCATCACATAGATGCAGATATTGGTGTCCAGCATATGGGACAGCATCAGAACTCTTCTCGTTCCTCGGCCGCTTCAGGCTGGTCACGAGTCACCATGAAATCGTCGCTGGCTCGCGTGCCGCGGTCGAAATAGTCGTCCCAGCTCTTGCCTTTCGGCACGATCAGCACCCCTGAGCCCTGCCTGATGATCTCGACCTCGGTCACATCCGGCGGGAAAGCGAGATCCTTCGGCAGGCGCACGGCCTGGCTGCGGTTCGTCACGAAGAGCTTGGTGGTCGCTCGGGTTTTGGCCAGCATTGCTATCTCCGTATATCCTGAGAGGATATACATAACTTCGTGTACCTGACTTCGCAATTAGCCTCACCCTGGCAGATAGCTCTTGTCGATCGCCATCTCGAAACTCAGCTTGCGCCAGGCGGGATCGTCCGACAGCTCCACGCTCACAGTGATCTTGCCGAGCCGGCTCGGAGTCAGTTCCAGGGCAATGTTCCGCTCAGCTGTCCACCACGAATAGGCAACAAGGTCGCGCTTTACGACAGGCAGCATTCGTTCGAGTTCGTGAAGCTCCGCGGCAAGCACATTGCATCGAAAAGCTCCGGCGAATGCGCCTGACCGAAATGAAACGCCGATGCGAGACCATTCGCTGGCCATCTCGGGCCAGTCGATGGCAATGTGCTCTCCATCCACCAAACCGATGAGAATACGATGTTCTGCTTCGGTCACGGCCCCACCGCGCCCTTGCGCTCGACGATGAGGCCATAGGCCTGCGGCTCGCGATGGCGGGCGAAGTTGAAGGTCGAGGCCTTGTAGCTCTTGCCGAGATCCATGTCGCAGCGGGCCACCACGAGTTCGTCGCCCTCGGTGACAGCCTGGGCCACCACCTCGCCGGTCGGGGCGATGATGCAGGTGCCGCCGATCTGGTCGACGCCGGCTTCCACGCCCGCCTTGGCGACGCCGACGACCCAGGTGGCGTTCTGGTAGGCGCCGGCCTGCATGACGAGCTGGTTGTGGAAATTGCCGAGCCGGTCATGGTCGGGCGCGGGCGGGTTGTGCTTGGGCGTGTTGTAGCCGAGCACGATCAGCTCGACATCCTGCAGGCCCATCGTGCGGTAGCTCTCTGGCCAGCGCCGGTCGTTGCAGATCATCATGCCGATATGGGCGTCCATCGTCCGCCAGACCGGCCAGCCGAGATCGCCCGTCTCGAAATAGCGCTTCTCGAGATTCTGGAACGGCGCCTCGGGGCGGTGCTCGGGATGACCCGGCAGATGGATCTTGCGGTACTTGCCGACGATGGCGCCGGTCTTGTCGACGAGGATCGCCGTGTTGAAGCGGCGCTTGCGGCCGCCCTCGTAAGCGAGCTCGCAATAGCCGAGATGGAAGCCGATGCCGAGGCGCTTGGCCTCCTCGAACAGCGGTGCGGTCTCGTTGGAGGGCATCGCGCTCTCGAAATGGCTGTCGATCTCGTCCTCGTCGTCGATCCACCAATGCGGGAAGAAGGCGGTCAGCGCCGCCTCCGGATAGACGATGAGATCGGCGCCATGGGCCTTCGCCTGACGCATCAAGTCGATCATGCGCGCAACGGCCGACGCGCGGCTCTCGTCCCGCTGGATCGGGCCGAGCTGGGCTGCGGCAATGGTGAGGATGCGGCTCATCGGCCTGCCTCCCGGGCGGACGCTCTTAGGGGAAGCCGGGCCGAAGCGTCTGGAATATGCAGCATGGCGGGAGGCTCGGCTCTGTCGGGGCGATCAGTCAAATGCCGACGATCGCGGGGGGCATTGCTCCGGGCGCAGGCGCCCGGAGATGTCGGTCGATGCCGCGGCGGCCTCAGAGGGCCTTGGCGAGACGCGGGTCCAGCGAGTCGCGCAGGCCGTCGCCCAGCAGGTTCACCGCGAGCACGGTGATCGAGAGGAAGATCGCCGGGAACAGGATGATGTGGGGCTTCACCTGCCAGAGGGCGCGGCCCTCCGCCATGATGTTGCCCCAGGAGGGCGTCGCGGGCGGGATGCCGGCGCCGATGAAGGAGAGGATCGCCTCGATGATCATGGCGCTGGCGCAGATATAGGTCGCCTGCACGCTCATCGGCGCGAAGGTGTTGGGCAGGATGTGGCGCAGGATGATGCGCGGCGTGCGGGCGCCGTTGGCGATCGCGGCCTCGACATAGGGCTGCTCGCGCAGCGACAGCACGACGCCGCGGACGAGCCGCGCCACGCGCGGGATCTCGGCGATGGTGATGGCGATGATGACGTTCTGGATCGAGCCGCGCGTCAGCGCCATCAGCGCGATGGCGAGCAGGATCGGCGGGATCGACATCATGCCGTCGATGATCCGCATGACGATGCCGTCGGCCCAGCGCACGAAGCCGGCGAAGAGGCCTATCGTCAGGCCGATGACCGAGGAGAGGATGGCGACGCTGAAGCCGACCACCAGCGAAACCCGCGCGCCGTAGACGACGCGGGAGTAGATGTCCCGCCCCAGCATGTCCGTGCCGAACCAGTAGAGCTCGGAGGGCACGCGCGTGCGCCGCGAGGTGGCGATGGCGGTGGGGTCCACCGTCCAGAGCAGCGGCGCGAAGAGGCCGATCAGCGCCATCAGCACGAGCAGCGAACCACCGATCGCCACCGCGGGGTGACGACGCAGATAGCGACGGAAGCGCTTGAGCCGCCCCAGCCGAGGGGCAACCGCAGGCTCCGGAGCCGCCGCCAGCGCAGCGGGTGCCGGAATCGAGCTTTGCATCGTCAATAGCGTATCCTCGGATCGACGATCGTGTAGGTCAGGTCGATGATCAGGTTCACCAGCACGTAGACCAGGCTGAACATCAGCACGACGCCCTGGATGACGGGGTAGTCGCGCCGCAGGATGGCATCGACGGTGAGGCGGCCGAGGCCCGGAATGGCAAAGACGCTCTCGGTGACGACCGCGCCGCCGATCAGGAGCGCGATGCCGATGCCGATGATCGTCACGATCGGAACCGCGGCGTTCTTGAGGGCGTGCAGGAACAGGACATCGCGCTGCCCGACGCCCTTGGCCTGGGCGGTGCGGACATAGTCCTGCTGCAGGACCTCGAGCATCGTTGCCCGGGTGATGCGCGCGATCAGGGCGATGTAGACCAGCCCCAGCGTCATCGCTGGCAGGATCAGGTTCCGCAACCAGGGCCAGAAACCCTGCGAGAGCGGCGTGTAGCCCTGCACCGGCACCCAGTCGAGCTGCAGCGCGAAGACATAGGCCAGCAGATAGCCGACGACGAAGACGGGGACGGAAAAGCCGAAGACCGCGAAGGCCATGGCGCCCCGGTCGATCCAGGTGCCGGCCTTCCAGGCGGCGATGACGCCCATCGGCACGGCGATCGTCACCGCGAAGATCAGCGTCAGCACCATCAGCGAGAGCGTCGGCTCGATGCGCTGGGCGATGAGCTGCGTCACCGGCAGGGAGGTGAAGATCGAGGTGCCGAGATCGCCCTGCAGGACGCGGAACGACCATTCGGCGAAGCGCACGAGATAGGGCCGGTCCAGCCCGAGGTTGGCGCGGATCTTCTCGACGTCGGCCGGTGAGGCCTGATCACCGGCGATGACGGCGGCCGGATCGCCCGGTGCGATGTAGAGAAGCGAGAAGACGAACAGCGCCACGAAGGCCATCACCGGGATGGTCGTGATGATGCGTCTGACGATGAAGGCCAACATTGCGGCTCACGCACCCTTTGTCGTTCGACGAAAATCCGGTCTGCGCCGCCGGACGCGGCGGACACAGAGAAGAGCCGGAGGCGGCACGCCGGGCGCGCCGCCTCCGAAGACGATCGGGGGCAAAGGTCGCCCCCTCGGCGGATCAGGCCTTGGACACGCCCCACAGCACCGGGAACGGCCCGCTGGTCACGCCGGAGACGTTTTTCCGCCAGGCCTGGTAGCCGAGGTAGAAGCCCGTCGGGCAATAGACGACGTTCTCGACGGCGGCCTTGTTGAGGCGCCCCATCGCAGCCTTTTCCTCGGCCATGTCCTTGGCGTTGAACCAGTTCGTGACCTCGGTCTCGACCGCCGGCACGTCGGGCCAGCCGAACCAGGCCTTGTCGCCATTGGCGCGCACGGCGGTGTAGGAGGCCGGGTTCACGCAGTCCGCGCCGGCATGCCAGGTGTGGAACATGCTCCAGCCGCCCTGG